>Ga0247732_10000146_pt1 | contig 45034 bp, 46 predicted proteins | sample UWRJL163409C2_FD_180940 | JGI IMG/M metagenome (GOLD analysis project Ga0247732, IMG submission 180940) | Plant litter microbial communities from Arlington Agricultural Research Station in Wisconsin, United States - UWRJ-L163-409C-2 | ecosystem: Environmental > Terrestrial > Plant litter >...
GCGGACGCACGCTCAGCTGCACCAGCAGGCAGGCGACGGCCATCAGCAGCACGGCCACGATGTCAAGCCACGGCTGCGCGGAGAGGCGCCAGGTGGCGGAGAGCACGGCGAGACCGAAGAACAGCAGCATGGCGCCGAGGCCGAGCGGCACCAGCGGGCGGGTGAACCAGCTCAGCGGGTCGATGCGCTGGGGCGAGACGCTCCAAGCGGATGCGCCCCTGGCGGGTGCGCGCCCGGTGGCCGCGCGCCCGGCGCCCCGGCTAGCCATGTGTTCCCGCCCCCGGCACGCTGATCAGCACCGAGGTTCCGCTGCCCGGCGTCGACCACACCTTGACCGAGCCGCCATGTGCCCGGATGCGGTCGACCACCGCGGACCGCAGGCCGAGCCTGTCGTGCGCGACACCCTCCGGCTCGAAGCCGCGCCCGTTGTCGACCACCATCACCGTGATCGTGTCGTCGGTGGTGGTGACCACCAGCTCGGCGGCCGAGGTGTCGGCGTGCTGCACCACGTTCTCGAGGCAGGCCCGCACGGCGGCCAGCAGCGAGGTCGCCGCCTGCGCCGAGACGCCGGGTGCGGCATCCGTGTCTCCCGTGATGTCGACGCGCAGTCCCCGCCACTGGAAGTCGGAGACCAGGCTCTGGAAGGCGTTGCGCAGCTCGGCATCCTGGCTCGCCGGCACGGCCCCGCCCGCCGACTCGCGCAGCCACGACGCGTCCCGCAGCGTGGCGACGTCGGCCCGGAAGCGCTCCCGGGCGCGCGCGTCGAGGCGGCCGTCGGAGTTCATCACCGCGCTGAGGTCGCTGAGCACGGTGTCGTGCACGATCGCGGCGGCGCGCTGCTCGAACTGGTGCTCGATGTCGAGCCGCCGGGTGTCGAGCTCGAGCCTGCCGAGGTCGGGCACACGGGCCGTCTGGCCCGCACCGACCGCGGCGAGCACGAGGAAGGCGCCGGCGTACACGGCGAGCGCGAGGGTGGGCCCCAGCCGGGGGCGAAGGGGACGCCCGCGACCACGGACGCGAGGTAGGCGCCGAGGGTCGCCAGGGCGTAGCCGACGGCGCTCCAGGCCAGCCCCGCGAGCGGGCGGGCGATGGACGCGCCGGTGAGCACGAGCACCGTCGCCAGCCGGTTGAGCAGGAAGCCCCCGGTGTCGTTGAGGCTCGGATCGGCCAGCAGCAGCGAGGTGGTGAATCCGAAGGCGCACAGGCTGCCGACCGTGATGCCGAGCAGGCGGGTGGCGGTCGACGGGCGCCAGCCGGCGAGGAGCACCAGCGCGAGCATCACGACCACGGCGCACAGCGGCGGCCCCAGCCGCCCGGTCAGCCCGCGGGCGGCGAGCACGTCGACGAGCACGGGCACCGTGATCACCAGCACGAGCACCGACACGCCCCAGGCGCCCCGGGACACAGCGGCCGTGATCAGCCGGGAGGCCGCCTCGCGCGGGAGCACGGCCGCGGGATCGCTGTCAGTGCCCACTCCGCTCCCCCGTTCTTCGCGACTACCTCTTGTTCAGCAGTTCGATCATGGCAGGGTCGCCGGTCAGCACGATGGAGGCCAGCACCCCGGAGACCAGCGCGGCGAGCACCGCGCCCGCAATGGGGATGTAGAAGGCCCGCTTCCCAGCGCGCACCCGGCGGTAGGAGGCGACAGCGGCCGCGATGTAGATCACCGAATTGGCGACGAGGATCGCGATGCCCATGCTGCTTGCGGCCGCCACGTTCGTGAAGGTCCCGATATCGAGCTGGGTGAAGGCCTGCTGCGCCGACGCCGCGAAGTCGAGCGACGCCGGCACCACGGAGGTGACCAGGAAGACCAGTCCGAAGCCGAGGAGACCCGCGGTGATCGCCGGGTCGTACGAGGCCGGCTTCGCGCCGGGCTGCTTCGCTCCGGGCTGGTCCGCTCCGAGCGGCGCCGCCGGCGCGACGAGCAGTGCGGGATCGATGCGTGTGTCGGGCGAGGGCGGCGACGCCTCGAGCGGGAGGCCGCCGGCGGCGAGACGCTCCTCGGAGGAGGCGTACTCGCCGTACTGCGGGCGGGGGCGCAGGTCGCTCATCGCTGCTTCTGCCAGTCGAGCTGGCGCACGCGGCCGCCGAGGCCGCGCTCGTCGGCGTTGCCCTCCGCGTCCTTGCGCAGCTCCTTCGGCAGCGAGAACATCAGGTCCTCCTCCGCGGTGACGACCTGGCTCACGTCGCCGTAGCCGGCGTCGGCGAGGTCGTCGAGGACCTCCTGCACCAGGACCTCGGGAACGGATGCGCCGCTGGTGACGCCGACGGTCGCCACGCCCTCTAGCCACTCCTGCTTGATCTCGCTCGCGTAGTCCACGCGGTAGGCGGCCTTCGCGCCGTACTCGAGCGCCACGTCGACGAGGCGCACCGTGTTGGAGCTGTTGGCCGAGCCGACCACGATCACCAGGTCGGCGTCGACGGCCACCTTCTTGATGGCGACCTGGCGGTTGGTGGTGGCGTAGCAGATGTCGTCGCTGGGCGGGTCCTGCAGGTTCGGGAAGCGCTCGCGCAGCAGGCGCACCGTCTCCATGGTCTCGTCGACGCTCAGCGTGGTCTGCGACAGCCAGACCACATGGTCGGGGTTGTTCACGGTGATGTTCGCGACATCCGCCGGGCTGTTCACCAGGGTGGTGCGCTCGGGCGCGTGGCCCATGGTGCCCTCGACCTCCTCGTGGCCTGCGTGGCCGATGAGGAGGATCTCGAAGTCGTTCTTGGCGAAGCGCACGGCCTCGCGGTGCACCTTGGTGACGAGCGGGCAGGTGGCGTCGATGGCCTCGAGCGAGCGGTCGGCGGCGCCCTGCACGACGGCGGGCGAGACGCCGTGGGCGCTGAAGACGATGTGCGAGCCCTCGGGCACCTCGTCGACGTCGTCGACGAAGATCGCGCCCTTCTTCTCGAGCGTCGACACCACGTGGATGTTGTGCACGATCTGCTTGCGCACGTAGACGGGGGCGCCGAAGCGGTCGAGGGCCTTCTCGACGGCGATGACCGCCCTGTCCACCCCAGCGCAGTAGCCCCGGGGCGCGGCGAGGAGAACCCGCTTCGCTCCAGCGACGGGGGTATCCTTTAGCCTGTTACGAAGGGCAGGCATACGGGGCATCTCGAGATGCACAGCCGCGTTTCCATTGGTGATATTGCTCACCGTTCGATTCTACGCGGGCAACGCCGCACTTCTCTGGGAAGGGTCACCGTGGTCGAGTTCACCCCTGACGCGCCGCCCACCGTCGACACCCCGTGGCCCGTCGGCCTGCTCTCCGCCAAGATCAAGGGCTGGATCGACCGCCTCGGCGCCGTCTGGGTCGAGGGCGAGATCACCCAGTGGGGCGGCTCAGGCGGCAACGTCTACGGCAAGCTCAAAGACCTCGAGGCGGATGCCACGGTCGGCTTCACCATCTGGTCGTCGGTGAAGGCCAAGCTGCCCGCCGACCTCAAGCAGGGCGACCGCGTGGTCGCGCTGGTGAAGCCCAACTACTGGGTCAAGGGCGGCACGCTCACCATGCAGGTGCTCGAGATGCGCCACGTCGGCCTCGGCGACCTGCTCGAGCGGCTCGAGCGGCTGCGCCAGCAGCTCGCCGCCGAGGGGCTGTTCGCGCTCGACCGCAAGAAGCCGATCCCGTTCCTGCCCGGCATGATCGGGCTGGTCACCGGAAAGGACAGCGACGCCGAGAAGGACGTGCTGCGCAACGCGCAGCTGCGCTGGCCCTCCGTGAAGTTCCGCGTGGCGCACGCCGCCGTGCAGGGCGACCGGGCCGTCGGGGAGGTGACCGCGGGCATCCGCCTGCTCGACGCCGACCCCGAGGTCGACGTGATCATCGTCGCCCGCGGCGGCGGCGACTTCCAGAACCTGCTCGTCTTCAGCGACGAGGCGCTGGTGCGGGCCGCCGCCGCCTGCGCGACGCCGCTGATCAGCGCGATCGGGCACGAGGCCGACCGGCCGCTGCTCGACGAGGTCGCCGACCTGCGCGCCTCCACCCCGACGGACGCCGCGAAACGGGTGGTTCCCGACGTCGCCGAGGAGCTCGCCCGGGTGGCCCAGGCGCGCGGCCGCATCGGCACGCGCCTGACCGGCATGCTCAGCCACGAGATCGACCGGCTGCAGCAGCTGCGCTCGCGCCCGGTGCTGGCCAACCCGGTCGTGCTCGTCGACTCGCGCGCCGAGGAGCTCACCCGCTACGTCGCCCGCAGCCACGAGCTGGTCGACCGCGTGGTCGAGCGCTCGCTCACCCGCGTCGGCGAGCTGTCGTCGCAGCTGCGCGCCCTCTCCCCGCAGGGCACGCTGCAGCGCGGCTACTCGATCGCGCAGCTGCCCTCCGGCGAGGCGCTCCGCGATGCAGCGGATGCCCCGGCGGGCACCCGACTCCTCCTCACCCTCTCCGCGGGCCGGGTCTCGTCCACAGTCGACGAGCCCTCCCCCGGAACACCCGACAAGAGCTAGGTAGAATCTCCCCGTGGCAACAGCACAGAACTCCGACGTGAGCGCCCTCAGCTACGAGCAGGCGCGCGACGAGCTCATCCGGGTCGTCTCCGAACTCGAGCAGGGCCAGAGCACCCTCGAGCAGTCGCTCGCCCTCTGGGAGCGCGGCGAGGCCGCTGCCCAGCGCTGCGAGGAGTGGCTGCTCGGCGCCAAGGCACGACTCGACGCGGCGCGCACCGCGGGCGCGGAGTAGTCGTGGCCCGCAGCAACGGCGAGAAGGCCCCGGTCGTCGTCAGGGTCAAGCCGCCCGCGATCGTCGCGGAGCTCGGCCGTCCGGAGACCGCGGAGGAGACCGCCGCCCGCAAGGCGGAGAACTCGCGCAAGCACCGCGCCAACCAGACGCTGCGCAACCTGCTCTGGTCGCTGCTCGCCTCGGTGGCCCTGATGCTGCTGATCGTGATCGTCGTGGTGCGCCCCGCCCAGCCGCCGCGCGAGCCGGTCGACTACACGGCCGCGGCCGCCGAGACCCAGCCGGGCATCTCGGAGACCCTCGCCACCCCCGTGCTGCCCCCGGGCTGGAACGCCAACAGCGCGGAGCTCCGCCGCTCCCGCGACGACATCTCCACCTGGTACATCGGCTTCATCACGCCGACCGAGAACTTCATCTCGATCAACCAGGGCATCGGCGCCAACCCCACCTGGCTGCTCACCGTGCTCGACCAGAACGAGGCGACGGGCACCGAGACCATCGACGACGTGGAGTGGACCATCTACGACAATCGAGACGGCGACGACCCGGGCAACCTGGCGTACGCCATGGTCACCACGGCCGGCAACAGCACCTTCGTACTGAACGGCACGGCAGACGACAACGAGTTCCGCACCATGGCCGGCTCGCTCGTGGCCGAGATCGCGGCCAACGAGTCGGCAGGAGCAGCAGAATGAGCCCCAACTCCGCGAAGACGCCCGCGAAGGCGTGGAACGAGATGGAGCGCGGCAACGAGCGCTTCGTCAGCGGCGCCCCGCTGCATCCCCGTCAAGACGTCGACCGTCGCGCCACGGTCGCGCAGGGCCAGACCCCCGACGCGGCGCTGTTCGGCTGCAGCGACTCCCGCCTGGCCGCGGAGATCATCTTCGACAAGGGCCTCGGCGACCTCTTCGTTGTGCGCAACGCCGGCCAGGTCATCTCCTCGTCGGTGATCGGCTCGCTGGAATACGCCGTGGCGGTGCTCAAGGTGCCGCTCATCGTTGTGCTCGGCCACGACGAGTGCGGCGCCGTGCTCGCCGCGATCGAGTCGCAGGGAGAGGACGCCCCGGCGCTCCCCCCGCACATCGACCACCTGATCTCGAAGATCGTGCCCGCCGTGCGGCGGGTGTCCGGCGTCGTCGACAGCGCTGTCCCGGTCGACGGGCTCGACGCGCACGAGGTCGGACGCGAGCACCTGCGCGACACGATCTCCGAGCTGCTCGAACGTTCCGAGCTCATCAGCGACGGCATCGCCGCGGGTACGCTTGCAGTGGTCGGTGCGAACTACCGGCTGCTCGAGGGCCGCGCCGTTCCCGACATCCGCATCGGGAACCTCTAGCCCCCACCCCACCCCCAACGGAAGGCCCAACGTCGTGACCAACTCCAGCACCGCCCCCACCGAGTCGAGCGAATTCCGCATCGAACACGACACGATGGGCGAGGTGCTCGTTCCCCGCGACGCGCTCTACGGTGCGCAGACGCAGCGTGCGGTGGAGAACTTCCCGATCTCCGGCTCCGGCCTTGAGCCCGCCCAGATCGTGGCCCTGGCCCGCATCAAGCGCGCCGCCGCGATCGTGAACGGCTCGCTGGGGATCGTCGACAAGCAGATAGCGGATGCCGTGGTCGGCGCCGCAGACACGCTCATCGCGGGCGAGCACCACGAACAGTTCCCGGTCGACACCTACCAGACCGGGTCGGGCACCTCGTCGAACATGAACATGAACGAGGTGCTTGCGTCGCTGGCCACCTCGGCGCTCGGGTCCGCTGTGCACCCCAACGACCACGTGAACGCCTCCCAGTCGTCCAACGACGTCTTCCCGACCTCCGTGCACGTGGCCGTCACCGGCGCGCTTCTCGGCGACCTGATCCCGGCGCTCGACCACCTCGCATCCGCTCTCGACGTCAAGGCCGAGCTCTGGAAGACCGCCGTCAAGGCCGGCCGCACCCACCTGATGGACGCCACGCCCGTCACCCTCGGCCAGGAGTTCGCCGGCTACGCGCGCCAGATCCGCCTCGGCATCGACCGGGTGAACGCCACGATCGTGCGCGTGGCCGAGGTGCCGCTCGGCGGCACGGCGGTGGGCACCGGCATCAATACCCCGGCCGGCTTCCCGCAGAAGGTGATCGCCCAGCTCGCCGCCGACAGCGGGCTGCCGATCACCGAGGCGCAGGACCACTTCGAGGCGCAGGGCGCGCGCGACGCGCTCGTGGAGGCGTCCGGCGCGCTGCGGGTGATCGCCGTCTCGCTCACCAAGATCAGCAACGACTTGCGCTGGATGGGCTCCGGCCCCAACACCGGGCTGGGCGAGCTGAGCATCCCCGACCTGCAGCCCGGGTCGTCGATCATGCCTGGCAAGGTGAACCCGGTGATCCCCGAGGCCGTCATCATGGTGGGCGCCCGCGTGATCGGCAACGACGCCACCATCGCCTGGGCCGGGGCCACCGGAAACTTCGAGCTCAACGTCGCCATCCCGGTGATGGGCACGGCGCTGCTCGAGTCGATCCGCCTGCTCGCCAACTCCAGCGTGCTGCTCGCCGACAAGACCGTCGACGGCCTGGTGGCCAACCTCGAGCACGCCCGCGCGCTGGCGGAGTCCTCGCCGTCGATCGTCACGCCGCTGAACAAGTTCATCGGCTACGAGTCGGCGGCGAAGATCGCCAAGCACGCCGTCGCCCAGTCCATCACCGTGCGCGAGGCCGTGATCGACCTCGGCTTCGTCGAGCGCGGCGAGCTCAGCCTCGAGCAGCTCGACACGGCGCTCGACGTGCTGAGCATGACCCACCCCGGCTAGGACGCGCCACCGGCCAGCCGCGTGCGGCCGGTCGAACGCGTGGGTCACGGCACGGCTGCCGACTGCCGACTAGCGCCGTTTCGCCCAGAACGGTCCCGAATTCCCCGGATTGCGGGGCCGTTGTGGGCGAAACGCGCGCGCGCTTGCGGAGTGCGGCACATTGCGCTTCGAGGGCGGTTCGAACAGCGATCCGCCGCACCCCGCGAGACGACGAGTGTCCGCGTCAACTCGGGTGAGGCACATTGCGGTTCCGGCACAGCGCGAGGAGCAATACGCCGCACCTCAGTGGCGCGACGAAGGCATTCCGAGCACAAGAGCCGGTTCGAGCAGACGCGGCGGCGCAGACGGCCCGCCACGACCAGAGGGGCAAGCAATCGACGCTCGGCGGCACCCGGAAGGTCGAAAACTCGCCCCTCTGCACGCGCGCAGACCAGAGGGGCAAGCAATCGATGCTCGACGACACCCGGAAGGTCGAAAGATTGCCCCTCTGCTCTTTAGCGGGCTGGTGCTCGGGCGAGCCGCCTAGGCCAGCTCGTTCGACTCCAGCATCTCGGTGACCAGGGCGGCGATGGCGCTGCGCTCCGAGCGGGTGAGGGTGATGTGGCCGAAGAGCGGGTGGCCCTTGAGCGACTCGATGACGGATGCGACGCCGTCGTGGCGCCCCACGCGCAGATTGTCGCGCTGCGCGACATCGTGGGTGAGGATGACGCGGGAGTTCTGCCCGATGCGGCTGAGCACCGTGAGCAGAACGTTGCGCTCCAGCGACTGCGCCTCGTCGACGATCACGAAGGCGTCGTGCAGGGAGCGTCCGCGGATGTGGGTGAGCGGCAGCACCTCCAGCAGCCCGCGCTCGATCACCTCGTCGAGCACGTTCTGCGAGACCACGGAGCCGAGGGTGTCGAACACGGCCTGCGCCCAGGGGTTCATCTTCTCGGCCGCGTCGCCGGGGAGGAAGCCGAGCTCCTGCCCGCCGACCGCGTAGAGCGGTCGGAACACCATGATCTTGCGGTACTGCTGCTTCTCGAGCACCGCCTCGAGCCCGGCGCAGAGGGCGAGCGCCGACTTGCCGGTGCCCGCGCTGCCGCCCAGGGAGACGATGCCGATCTCCTTGTCGAGCAGCATGTCGATGGCGAGGCGCTGCTCGGCGCTGCGGCCGTGCAGGCCGAAGATGTCACGGTCGCCGCGCACCAGGCGCATGCGCCCGCGCGCGGTCACGCGCCCGAGCGCCGAGCCGCGGTCGGAGTGGATGACGAGGCCGGTGTTGACGGGCATGTCCTGCACCTCGCGCGAGTCGAGCTGCTCGTTCTCCCAGAGCTGGTTCATCTGCTCGGCGCTCAGCGTGATCTCGGCCTGACCGGTGAAGCCGGAGTCGACGGCGAGCTCCGCACGGTACTCCTCGGCGGCGAGGCCGATCGAGGCGGCCTTCACCCGCAGCGGGAGGTCCTTGGAGACCACGGTCACGGCGAGGCCGTCGTTGGCGAGGTTGAGCGCCACGGCGAGGATGCGCGAGTCGTTGTCGCCCAGCTGCAGGCCCGACGGGAGCACCGACATGTTGGAGTGGTTGAGCTCCACCCGCAGGGATCCCCCCTCGCCCACGGCGATCGGGAAGTCGAGGCGTTCGTGCTGCACGCGGAGTTCGTCCAGATTGCGCAGTGCCTGCCGAGCGAAGTACCCGATCTCCGGGTCGTTGCGCTTGGATTCCAGTTCACTGATCACGATCACCGGCAGAACCACCGCGTGCTCCGCGAAGCGGAAGACCGCCTTCGGATCGGACAGCAGCACCGACGTGTCGAGCACGTAGGTGCGCTCGGCCGTGGGGAGGCTCGAGTCTGCTGAGGTGGCGGCGTTCTGTCGGGGGCTAGCGTTGTGGGCCACGTGCACTCCATCCCCGAGCGCTGAGCGCTCGGCTCCAGTTACGCGAAGACGGCCGACGTGCGTATCGAGGACGAACTTACGTGGCCGTCTCGATCAGGTGCCATACCCGATGGAGTCGACGCTAGGCTTCCGCGCCCGTGCGGGCCAACCGACACGCCCAGATTAAATGTGTCGTGGAGGTTAACTATTCAGACGTTGATCGCGGAGCCGAAGCTGGTGAATGCGCCGCGGAGCATGTCGAAGGTCTCCTCCTCGGTGCTCGCGTGCGCGCTCACCCGGATCGAGCCGTCGCGGCTGGTCACGGTGACCCCGTGGTTGAACAGCGAGGCCTCGAGCACGGTGAGCTGGTCGCTCGCGGGCGTCAGCACCACGATGCCCGCCCGCTCGGTCTCGGCGCGCGACGAGGTGACGGGGATTCCGAACTCGTCGGCCAGGTCGATCACGCGGGTCGTCTTCTCGATCAGCGACGAGCGGATGGCGCGCACACCGACCTGCGCGATCTCCTCGAGCGCCGCGGCGAGACGCGCCTGTGCCAGCGGATCGGGGTTGCTCACGCTGAATGCCCGGGCGCTCGCGCTCGGCGGGAACACCTCCTCGGTGGGGGCGAGGTCGGCGGGGTCCTGGTCGGGGTCGATCCCCGTCACGCCGGAGAACACCGGGGTGAGCCGCTCGACGGCGCGGTCGCTGAGCGCCAGGAGGCCGGTTCCCCAGCCCGCGCGGGCCCACTTGCGTCCGGTCGAGACGACCACGTCGGCCACCTCGTAGGGCGCGTCGACCACGCCGAAGCCCTGCGCCGCGTCGACGACGAGCAGGCGGTCGCCGATCACCTGGCGGATGCCCTCGATGTCGGCGAGGTAGCCGGTGCGGTAGTCCACCAGGCTGACGACCACCGCGGTGACGGCGGGTGTGAGCCGGTCGCGCAGGTCGCCCGGGGTGACTCGTCCGTGCTCGGTGTCGAGCCAGGTGGGCACCAGCACGCCCAGCGACTGCGCTGCGCGCACCGCCGCGTAGGAGACGCTCGGGTACTCGTGCCTGGCGAGCGCGAGACCGCCGGTGATGCCGAACATGGTGTGCATCAGGCCGATGCTGGTGTTGGTCTGGAACGACACCTGGTCGGGTCGGAATCCGGTGAGAGCGGATACGGCTCCGCGCACGCGGGCGTCCTGCTCGCCGAGGGTGGACACCGTTCCGAAGCGCGCGTGCTCGAGCACCCGCGACAGGGCGTTCTGCTCCTCGATCACCGCGCGGCCGATCGGGCCGACGCTCGCGAAGTCCAGGTAGCCGGGCTCCTCGCCGAAGCGGGAGCTGTACTCCTCGATGCTGAGGGTGGGCGAGGTGAGGGGCGTGGTCATCAGGATCCGAACCTTCGCTGCCGTTTGGCGTAGTCGCGCAGGGCGCGGAGGAAGTCGACCTCTCGCAGGTCGGGGCCGAGCGCCTCGACGAAGTAGAACTCGCTGTGGGCGCTCTGCCAGAGCATGAAGTCGCTGAGGCGCTGCTCGCCGGAGGTGCGGATGACCAGGTCCGGGTCGGGCTGTCCCTGCGTGTAGAGGTGCTCGGCGATCAGCTCCGGGGTGAGCAGTGCCGCGAGGTCGTCGAGCTTGCCACCCTCGGAGTTGTGCTTCGTCACGATGCTGCGCACCGCATCCGCTATCTCGCGGCGTCCGCCGTAGCCGACGGCGAGGTTGATGTGCAGGCCGGAGTTCTTGGCGGTCTTCACCTCGGCGGCGCGCATGGCGTCGACGAGCGACTGCGGCAGGCCGTCGGTGGTCCCCACCTGCTGCACGCGCCAGTCGGCGGTGGCCGCCAGGTCTTCGGAGAGCTCGGCGATGATGTCGAAGAGCTGGTCGAGCTCCTCGTTGTCGCGGTTGACGAGGTTGTCGCCGGACAGCAGGTACAGGGTGACGACGGAGATGCCGAGCTCGTCGCACCAGGAGAGGAACTCGTGGATCTTGAGGGCGCCCGCGCTGTGGCCGTGCGCGGCCGTCTCGAGGCCGCGCTGGCGCGCCCAGCGGCGGTTGCCGTCGAAGATCATGGCCACGTGCTTCGGCTTGGTGGCGGCGGGGAGCCTGCGGCGCAGTCGCGCCTGGTAGAGGCCGTAGAGAAAGCCTCGACCGAGGGGTACTTGCCTGTCTTTCACTTCGCCTACGCTAGCTCACTCCCGGCCGCGGCTCGGCGAGAATGGCGCGGAAGATAGGATTCAGCAATGAGTGAAGACACCCCGAGAAGCCAGGTCGAGAACGAACCGGGAACGGATCTCCCGAACGTCCCACTGCTCGAGGATGCGATCGAGTTCGACAAGCTCGACGCGAAGCCCACCTGGCGGGGCTGGATCCACGCGGGCACCTTCCCGCTCGCCATCGTGCTCGGCGTGATCCTGATCGTGGCCGCGGACGGCGCCGCCGCGAAGATCAGCTCCAGCGTCTTCGTGGCCTCCTCGCTGCTGCTCTTCGGCAACTCGGCGCTGTACCACCGCATCGACTGGAAGCCGAAGACGAAGGCCGTCTTCAAGCGCATCGACCACGCCAACATCTTCCTGCTCATCGCCGGCTCGTACACGCCGATCACGGTGCTCGCGCTGCCCGAGGGCAAGTCGACGCTGCTGCTCTGGCTGGTGTGGGGCGGGGCCGGGCTCGGTATCCTGTTCCGCGTCTTCTGGATCGGCGCACCGCGCTGGCTGTACGTGCCGCTCTACCTGCTGCTCGGCTACGCCTCGCTGATCTTCATCGTCGACTTCTTCCAGGCCAACGCCGCCATGATGACGCTGATCCTGGTGGGCGGGCTGTTCTACACGGTCGGCGCGGTGATCTACGGCATGAAGAAGCCGAACCCGTTCCCCGGGAAGTTCGGCTTCCACGAGATCTTCCACACGCTCACGCTGCTCGCGTTCCTGTGCCACTGGACGGGCATCTTCATCGTGGCGACGAACCCGCCCACGCTCTAGCGCCGCAGGTCGTCGCGCGCCGGCAGTGCCGCCGTGCGGCGGCGACGGTCGCGCACGTACATGACCACCACGATCACCACGACGACGAGAGCGCCGGCCACGAGCACGATCCGTATTGCGTCCATGCTCCCAGTCTCGCCGCGTCGGGCGGGAAACGCCAGCGAGGCGTCCGGCGGCGCCCAGCCGTTCTAGTCGGAGCTGCCCGGCCGGGGCGGCGCGGTGCCGTCGGCGGCCGTGCCGTTCGTGTCGCGTGCATCATCCGCTTCGTTCTCGGCGGCCGCCTCGGCCTCGAGCTTCTCGCGGATCTCCTGCGTGTAGCGCGTGCGGCGCACCCGCCGGTTCATGTCGACGAGCAGGAACACGGTGGCGAGGGCCACAAGGAAGGTGATGGCGAAGCCGATCACGCCGGGCGTGATGAGGTCTTCGTCGCCGGTGTAGGAGCCGAAGGTCGGTGTCGGGCTCGGTGTGACCTCGGTCACCCACACCCCCGCGGTCAGGAGGGCGTCGGTCAGAAAGGTCATGATTGGTCCTCATCGGTGATTCCGGCGAACAGGTCGGTCTCCGGCAGGTCGGGTGCGGCCTGGGAGCTGGCGAGCTCGAAGTCCTCGGTGGGCCAGACGGCCCGCTGGATCTCGTTCGGCCAGAAGAAGAATGGGCTGTCGGCCGGCACCTGGCTGGAATGCGCCCGCAGCGCGGCGTCGCGCACCTCGAAGAAGTCGCCGGCGGGCACCCGGGTGGTGACGTTCGGGCTCACCCGGTCGCCCATCCAGCCGCGCATCTCCTCGAGGGCGGGCAGCAGCGGATGCTGGGGCTCGGCCGCGACCAGGGCCTCGTAGACAGCGCGGAAGCGCTCGGGGTTGATGATGCGGTCGTAGTAGACCTTCTCCACCTGCCAGGGGTCGCCCCACTCGGGCAGCGCGTCGGCGTCCGCCGCGGCGGCGATCGCCCACATCGTCACGGCGTGCGTGCGGATGTGGTCGGGGTGCGGGTATCCGCCGTTCTCGTCGTAGGTGACGACGACCTGAGGGCGGAACTCGCGGATCACCTTCACCAGCGGCACGCCGGAGATCTCCAGGGGGATCATCGCGAAGCTCTGCGGCTGCAGCGCCTCGCCGTTCTCCGGCAGGCCGGAGTCCATGTAGCCGAGCCAGCGGTGCTGGATGCCCATGGCCTCCTGGGCGCGGGCCATCTCGATGCGGCGCAGGCCGCCCATGTCGCGGTCGGCGGCAGCGGATGCGACGAGGGCGTCGTTCTGGATGTCGCCCCGCTCGCCCCCGGTGCAGCTGACCACCATCACCTCGGCGCCGAGCGACCGGTAGTAGGCGTAGGTCGCGGCGCCCTTGCTCGACTCGTCGTCGGGATGGGCGTGGACAGCAAGCAGGCGCAGTGTCACCGAACTCCTAGCCGTGATCGAATACCCTGTGGGGAGAAGGAATACCTTCTCCTCAAGACTATCCGCAGCTCAGGAGTTTCCGTGTCGACCACAGAGCAGGGCCGAGCGCCCTCCACGGACGCCGAGCTCGACGCACGCTACGGGCGCACCCCGGGCGGCGCGAAACGCCGCACCCGGCTGCTCTGGGCCGCCGCTGCCGCCTTCGCGGTGGTGCTGGTGGCCTGGGTCGTCTGGGGCAGCGGCATCGCCGACGCGTCCAAGGTCGATCCCGTGGACGCCGGCTACTCGATCGTCGACGACACCCTCGTGCAGGTGCGCTACGAGCTGAGCCTCGAGCCCGGCCAGACCGCGAGCTGCGCCGCGCAGGCCCTCAACTCCACGTTCAGCATCATCGGCTGGAATATCGTCGATGTTCCGGCGTCCGATCGGCGCACCCGCACCCTCGGCGTCGACGTGCGCACCACGGAGCGCCCGGTCACCGGGTTGATATACCGCTGCTGGCTCACCTAGTCTTGAGCGATTCGCCCACAAGACCGGTCCGTGCGACCGGTCTTTCATCTGTTAGGAGAGCATTGTGGCTAACGACAGCTCAGTCACCTGGTTGACCCAGGAGGCGTTTGATCGTCGCACTGCGGAACTCGAGCAGCTCTCGGGCGAGGGCCGCCTCGAGATCGCGAAAAAGATCGAGATCGCCCGCGAGGAGGGCGACCTCAAGGAGAACGGCGGCTACCACGCCGCCAAGGAGGAGCAGGGCAAGATCGAGGCCCGCATCCGCGTTCTCACCGAGCTGCTCCGCCACGCCACCGTCGGCGAGGCTCCGGCCAGCACCGGGGTTGTGCAGCCCGGAACGGTGATCACCGCCAACATCCTCGGCGACGAGAGCGTGTTCCTGCTCGGCAGCCGCGAGATCGTCGGGGACTCCGACCTCGACGTCTACAGCGAGGGCAGCCCGCTCGGCATTGCCATCATCGGCATGAAGGTCGGCGAGTCCACCAGCTACACGGCCCCCAACGGCAAGTCGATCTCGGTGGAGATCACGGCCGTGGAGACCTACACGCCGTAGCTCCCCGCCGGGCCGGTTTCGATACGCGAACTCGCTGCGCTCGCCTGCTACTCAACCAACGGCGGTGTATCGCCGGTTGAGTAGCCCGCGACGAAGGAGCAGGCGTATCGAAACCTCGCCGGGCACGCGGCCAGTGCTCAGAAGTCGACGCGCGGCTCGTAGCCCTCGTCGCGCAGGTGCGTCAGGATCTGCTGCGCATGCTCCGGTCCGCGGGTCTCGATGTGCAGCTCCAGCTCCACCTGGCTGATCTGCAGCCCGTCGTTGTGCCTGGTGTGCAGCACCTCCACGACGTTCGCGTTCGCCTCCGCCACGAGCGCCGCGATGCGCGCGAGCTGGCCGGGGCGGTCGGGCAGCGGGATGCGCAGCTTCAGGTAGCGCGCCGAGGCGGCCAGGCCGTGGCTGATCACGCGCTCCATCATCATCGGGTCGATGTTGCCCCCGCTGAGGATCACGACCGTGCGCCCGGCGTTCTTCACCTGGCCGGAGAGGATGGCGGCGACGCCGACGGCGCCCGCCGGCTCCACCACGAGCTTCGCGCGCTCGAGCAGCAGCAGCATCGCCCGCGCGATGAGGTTGTCGTCGACGGTGATGACCTCGTCGACGAACTGGCTGATCATGGCGAAGTTGAGCACTCCGGGGCGCGCCACGTTGATCCCGTCGGCGATGGTGGGCAGCGTCTTGATCTCGGTGATGTAGCCGTTCTGCAGCGAGAGCGGATAGGGCGCCGCGTTGGAGGCCTGCACCCCGATGACGCGCACCGTTCGTCCCTCGAGGGCGGCGCGCTGCTTGACCACGCTGGCCACGCCGGAGCTGAGCCCTCCGCCGCCGATCGGGATGATGAAAGTGTCCACATCCGCTATCTGGTCGAGGATCTCGAGACCGAGGGTTCCCTGCCCGGTGACCACGTCGATGTGGTCGAAGGGCGGGATCAGCACCGCGCCGGTCTTCTCGGCGAACTCGGCGGCGGCGCGCAGCGGCTCCTCCACGGTGGTGCCGCGCAGTACGACGTCGGCGCCGTAGCCGCGGGTGGCGGCGAGCTTGGGCTGGGGCACGCCGACCGGCATGAAGATGGTGGCCTTGATGCCGAGCTCGCGGGCCGCGAAGGCGACGCCCTGGGCGTGGTTGCCGGCGGATGCCGCGACCACTCCCCTGGCCTTCTCCTCCTCGCTGAGGCCGGCGAGACGGTTGTAGGCGCCGCGGATCTTGTACGAGCCGGTGCGCTGCAGGTTCTCGCACTTGAGGAACACCGGGGACCCGAGGATCTCCGACATGAAGCGCGCGGTCTCGAGCGGCGTGACATCCGCCACGCGGGAGACGATGGAGCGCGCTCCCTCAAATTCGGCCAGCGTGGGCCCGATGAGGGAGGTTTCGGTCATTGCTTGAGGGCTTCTTTCAGCTGGGGACGCGTGGTTTCGCGCCATTTCCCGCTCGCAATATAGGTCACCATGACGTTGAGCGTTGCCACTAACGGTACAGCGAAGAGGGCCCCGGGGATTCCCGCGACATAGGATCCGGCGGCGACCGCGAACACCACGGCGAGCGGATGCACCTTCACCGCTGTTCCCATCACGAGGGGCTGCAGCACGTGCCCCTCGAGCTGCTGCACCAGCAGCACGATGCCGAGCATGATGAGCGCCTGCACCGGTCCGAGGTACACCAGCGCGACGAAGACGGCGACGGTGCCGGTGACCACGGCGCCGACCACCGGGATGAACGAGCCGAGGAACACGGCGATGGTGATCGGGATCACCAGCGGGAAGCCGCCGAAGGGCAGGCCGAGGATGAAGGCGCCGAGGCCGATGCCCACCGCGTCGACGAAGGCCACGAAGATCTGCACCTTCACGAAGGTGGTGAGAGTGAGCCAGCCGGCGTGGCCCGAGCCGTCGACGGCGGCGCGCGCCTTCTTCGGGGCGATGCGCACGAACCAGTTCCAGATGCCCCTGCCGTCGATGAGGATGAAGAGGGTCGCGAAGATCACGAGCAGGAAGCCGGCGAGGAAGTGCCCTGCGGTGGAGCCGACCGAGAGGGCGCCCGACCAGAGCGACGCGCTGTCCTCCTGGATGGCCGACCAGGCCTGGCCGAGGTAGTTGTTGAACTCGTCGGTGTTGATGTTGAAGGTGACGTCGAGCCACTTCTGGAAGTCCTCGTAGGCGCTGATGGAGCGGTTCTGGATGTCGCTCGACCCCTCGCGGATCTGCCAGACGATCAGCGAGATCAGCCCGGCGACGACGGCCAGTGCGCCGAGCATCGTCACGGCCACCGCGAGAGCCTTCGGCCAGCGGTGCCGCACGAGCAGCTGCGCGATCGGCACCAGCAGCGCGGAGACCAGGATCGCGACCATAAAGGGGATCACGATCTCCTTCAGCTGGATGACCACCAGCCCGAAGACCACCAGCACTCCCACGACCGCGAGCACGCGCCACGACCAGGCCCCGGCGATCTTCATGCCGTTGGGCAGGGAGTCCGTTCCGGCGTCGCCGCCGGACGGGATCGCGGGGGCTGTGCCGGGGGCCGGCTCGACGGGACGGCGGGAGCGAAAGAGCATTTCCTGATTCTATGGACTCGGCCTCGTCAGCGGCGAGGACTTGCCGCTACCGCGGAGGCCTTGAGTCTCAGCCACGCCTGTGCACCGACCTCCGGGTGCTCCTCGACCGCGTGCTGCACCGAGATGAGCGAGCCGTCGGTCAGGGCGAAGACGGTGCGGCGCAGCGACCCGAGGAAGCTCGAGGAGACGACGCTCGCCTCGATCGCGCCGGCGTCGCCCGGCGAGGCGATCGCCACGTCTTCGGGGCGGATGTAGGCGAGCACAGGCCCGTCCGGCTGCGTCTCGCCGAGCAGCGGCAGGCGCGTCCCGTGCACGAGCACCGCGCCGTCGACGACCTCGGCGGGCACCCGACTGGTGAGGCCCACGAAGTCCGCGACGAAGGTGTTCACCGGGGTGGCGTAGAGCTGCTCGGGGGTGCCGATCTGCTCGATCCGGCCGGCGCGCATCACGGCCACCCGGTCGGCGACCGCGAGGGCCTCCTCCTGGTCGTGGGTGACGAAGACGGTGGTGATGCCGAGGTCGGTGGTGATGCGGCGGATCTCCTCGCGCAGCTGCACGCGCACCTTCGCGTCGAGCGCGCTGAGCGGCTCGTCGAGCAGCAGCACGCGGGGGCGGGTGACGAGCGCCCGGGCGAGCGCGACCCGCTGCTGCTGTCCGCCGGAGAGCTGGTGGGCGAAGCGGTCGCCGTGCTCGCCCAGGCCGACCATCTCGAGGGCGTCGCCCGCCCTCGAGCGGCGGTCCGCCTTGGCGACCCGGCGCATCCGCAGACCGAATTCGACGTTCTCGAGCACCGTCATGTGCGGGAAGAGGGAGTAGCTCTGAAAGACCATCCCGATGTCGCGCTTGTTGGTGGGCACCGACTCGACGTTGACGCCGTCGATCACGATGCTGCCGCCGTCGATCTGCTCGAGCCCGGACAGGGCGCGCAGGGCCGTGGTCTTGCCGCAGCCGGAGGGTCCGAGCAGGGCGATGAACTCCCCCGGCGCGATGGCGAGGTCGATGCCGGTGAGCGCCCGCGTGCTGCCGTACGACTTGACGACGCCGTTCAGCTCGACGGTGGCGCCGCTGGCCGGCTCGGGCGTCTGCGTGCGTTCGGGTGCTGTGATGCTCATGAGGAGGATCCCGTCCGGGTGCGGCCGATGCGGCCGATCGAGAGAAGAAGGATGAAGGCGAACGCGAGCGCCAGCAGCGCGAAGATCACGGCCACGTAGGGGTCGGACTGCGACACCTGCAGCAGCGCGGTCTGCAGGTTGGTGCGGTTGAGCAGGCTGGCGATGGTGAACTCGCCGAGCACAACAGCCACCGAGATGAACGACGCGGCGAGCACGCCCCGCTTCAGGTTCGGCAGCAGCACGAACCAGAGGGTCTGGCCCCAGTTGGCGGAGAGGGTGCGGCCCGCCTCGCTCAGGGTGACCACGTCGACCGCGTCGAGGTTCGACTGGATCGCGCGGTAGGCGTAGGGCAGCACGGTGATTCCGTAGGCGAAGGCGAGGGTCCACACCGAGCCGCCGGCGACCTTCACCACCACCGAGTAGACCGGGGCGAGGCCGACGACGAGCACGATCGCGGGAACCGTGATGGGGATGATGCAGATGAACTCGAGCGTGCGGCGCAGGCGCGGGAACTGCAGGTGCACGAGGATCATCGTCGGCAGCAGCACAAGAAGCACGATGCCCACCGTCACCACCGCGAGCAGCAGCGAGTTGCCGATGCCCGTGAACAGGTTGCGGTAGGTGCGTGCCGCGTCCTCGTCGAACAGGCCGGTCCAGTGCGCGAGGGTGTAGCCGCCGCCGAGGCCGTCCCTGAAGCTGAAGACCACCATCGCCACGATGGGGATGCTGAAGACCAGACCGACGACGCCGAGGATCACCCAGCGCACGAGGCGGGAGGGCTCGGTGCCCATGCGCACGGCGACGCTGGTATCGGGGCGTGTCGTACTGGGGCGCGTCACTTCTGCCACCTCGAGGTGCGGTTCTGCAGCACCGAGTAGCCCCACATCACCACGACCATCACGACCACCATGCCGAGCGCGAGGGCTCCGGCCATGTTCTCGCGGCCGAGCACCGTCTCGCTGACCAGCGCCGCGCGGATCTGCAGCGGTACGATCTGCGCGCCCTGGCTGATCAGGGCGGCCGCGGTGGCGTAGGAGGAGAAGGCGTTCGCGAACAGCAGCAGCAGGCTGCCGAAGAACGACGGCGCGAGCACGGGGAAGGCGATGCGCGTCCAGTAGGTGAAGCGCGTGCCGCCGAGGGTGGCATTCGCCTCCGCCCACTGCAGCTTGAGCCCCGAGAGGGCCGGCATGAAGGTGATGACCATCAGGGGCACCTGGAAGTAGATGTAGACGGGCAGGAGTCCCTGCACCTGGTAGAGCCAGACGCCGTCGGCGAAGATGTCGAGGCCGAAGCTGTCTCGGAGCAGCACGGTGATCAGGCCCTGGCTGCCGATGGCCGCGATGAACGCGAAGGCCAGCATCACACCGCCGAACTGGGCGAGCACGCTGGAGACGGAGTCGATGAAGGAGCGCAGCGGGCCGTCGGCCCGGGTGCCGAGCAGGGCGTAGCAGACGAGCGCTCCCACCACGGCGCCGACCACGGCGGTGACGGCGGAGACCCAGAAGGAGCTGCCGAAGGTGGCGAGCACATTCGGGGCGAAGAGGCCCGCGACGTTGTCGAGGGTGAACGCGCCCTCGTCGGTGAAGAAGCCGCTGACCACCGCGATCGTGGTGGGGATGCCGAGGAACACGATCACATAGGCCGCGAAGGGCGTCAGAGCGAGGTACTTGGCGAGCCCGCGGGCCCGCTTGGCCGGCCCCGACGGCGAGTGCCGCCGAGTCGTCTCCGACTCGGCGGCATCGCTGACAAGGACTGGCGTGTTGGCGACAGTCATCGTGGCCGCTGCTAGCCGATGGCCGCAGCCCACTTTTCCGCGAGAAGAGCGGATGCCGCGGCGGACTGCTCCTCGGTCGGGGTGACGATGTCGCCCTCGAGGTTGCCGATCTTCGCGATGGCGTCCTCGTCGGTGGTTCCGGCCTCGTTCATGGCCGCGAGGGTGACGGGGTAGGCGCCGCCGGTGATGAACATGTTCTGTCCCTCGGCGCTGTAGATGAACTCCTGCCAGAGGCGGGCGGCCGCGGGGTGCGGGGCGTCGGCGTTGATGGCCTGGTTGTAGTAGCTCGTGTAGACGGTTCCGGGGAGCGTGGTGACCTCCCAGCCGTCGACCGTGGCGGCCGCAGCGAGGTTGTTGTAGCTCCAGTCGAGGACGACCTTGGTCTCGCCCGAGGCGATGGTGGCGGGGGTCGGATCGACGGGCAGGAAGTTGCCCGCGTCCTTCAGCTCGCCGAAGTACTCGATGCCGGGGGTGAAGTCGTCGAGCGTTCCGCCGCTGAGCACGGTGGCCAGGCCCACGGCGGCGAAGGCCGCGCCGGCCTGGGTGGGGTCGCCGTTGATCGCGACGGCGCCCTTGTAGTCGGCGCCGAGCAGGTCGTCGAGCGACTCGGGCTCGGGAACCTCGTTGGAGTTGTAGCCGATCGACATGCTGCCGGTGTAGTCGTTCACCCAGAGGCCGGTCTCCTCCTTGTTCTCGTCGGGGATCTCGGCCCAGTTCTCGACCTGGTAGGGGGCGAAGACGTCGGTGGAGCTGAGGGCAACGGCCGAGCCGAGGTCGAAGACGTCGGGGGCGGTGTCCTGGCCCTTGAGGTTCTTGGCGGCGGTGATCTCCTCGGCGCTGGAGACGCCGGGGTCTGCGGAGTTGACAGAGATGTCGTACTTCTCCTCGAAGGCGGCCTTGATCTCGCCGTAGTTGGCCCAGTCGTCGGGGAGCGCGATGACGTTGAGCTCGCCCTCGGCCTGCGCGGCCTCGATCAGGGCGTCGAGTCCGCCGAAGGCCTCGGCGCTGGTCGCGGTCGCTGCATCGACATCGCCCTCGGCGGGGGTGTCGCTGCCAGCGCAGGCGCTGAGGGTGATTGCTGCCGCCGCGAAGATCGCGACGGACGCGAGGTGACGCTTAGTGAACAAGGGATCCTCCATTGGTCCGTGCCGGCCGCCCGCGCTGTGAGCGGGCAGTGGGGTACCGGCGCTGACCCACGCACACGCTACGGACGGTAGGCGCTGCTCCGGTATCCCACGAGTGAACGGCAGGCGAATGCTCGACGGTGAGTTGTCGTCGCCTGTCGCTAGGGTGAGAACGATGGTTGAGAGCATATCCACGAGTCAGGCACGCCGCATCGGTCTTGCGGCGCAGGGTTTTGGCCGCGCCCCGACGGCGGCCACGGGCATCCGCCAGCTCGGCGCCCTCATCGACCGTCTCGGCCTGCTGCAGCTGGACTCGGTGAACGTCTACGAGCGCAGCCACTACCTGCCGGTGTTCGCGCGCCTCGGGCACTTCGACAAGACGGAGCTCGACCGGCTCACCTTCGCGCCGAAGTCCAGGTACACGGAGTACTGGGCGCACGAGGCCGCGATCATCCCGATGAGCAGGCGGCCGCTGTTCCAGTGGCGGATGGACGCGTTCCGCGCCCGCTACGACGCCGACCCCGCGCACTGGATGCACGCCAACGGCGGCATGCTCGACTGGCTGCGCGCCGAGCTGGCGGAGAAGGGGCCGCTGCCGGCAAGCCGGATCGAGCACGACGCCAACAAGCGGCGCGGCAGCTGGTGGGAGTGGTCGGATGTGAAGCGCGGCCTGGAGGTTCTGTTCGCGCTCGGCGAGGTCGTCTCCGACGGACGCGCACGCTTCGAGCGCAGCTACGCCCTCGCGGCGCAGCGGGTGCCAGCCGAGGTGCTCGGCGCCGTCGTCCCCCAGGCGGACGCGGTGCGCGAGCTGATCGGTCTCTCGGCGCGGGCGCACGGCGTCGGCACGCTCGGCGACATCGCCGACTACTACCGCATCAAGCAGGGTCCGGCGCGGGCGGCGGTGAACGACCTCGTCGACAGCGGCGAGCTGCTGCCGGTGACGGTGCCCGGCTGGAAGCAGCAGGCGTGGCTGCACCGCGACGCACGGATCCCGCGCGCGATGTCGGCGGCAGCGCTGCTCTCCCCCTTCGACCCGGTGGTCTGGGCGCGGCCTCGGGCGGAGCGGCTGTTCGACTTCCACTACCGGATCGAGATCTACACCCCCGCCGAGAAGCGCGTCTTCGGCTACTACAGCCTGCCGGTGCTGGTCGACGACCGGGTGGTCGGCCGCATCGACCTGAAGAGCGACCGCCAGAACCGGGTGCTGCGGGTGCAGTCCGCGTGGCGGGAGGCGCACGCGCCGGCCGGCATCGAGCAGCGGATCGTGCCGCTGCTGGAGGCGGCGCGCGTCTGGCAGCAGCTGGACTCGATCGAGGTGGTGGACCGCGGAGACCTAGCGCGCGACCTCGCCGGTGCGCTGAGCGCGAGGGTCGCGAGCTAGGGCCGCACTCGCCCGAAGACGCGCGGCGGCGCGATAACTTGCGGGACATCGCTCTATCCGCGCTCGGATGGAGCAGTTCGCCGCGAGCTATGTGCGCGCGACGGCGGGCAGCGCTGGTGCCCACGCTCCGCTGCTGCCACCATTGCTCAGCATGACGCGAATCGTGATCTTCCATTCCGTGCTCGGTGTGCGCCGCGGCGAGCTCGACGCCGCCGACCGTCTGCGCGCCGCCGGGCACGAGGTGCTCGTGCCCGACCTCTACGAGGGGCGGGTGTTCGACGACTACGAGCCGGCGATGACGTACTCCCGGTCGCTCGGCCCGGACCTGCTGAACGAGCGCGCCCTCGCCGCGGTGGCCGGGCTGCCCGACGGCTTCGTCGTCGCGGGCTTCTCGCAGGGCTCGGGGCTGGCCGTGTTCGTCGCCACCCGCCGGGCGGTCTCCGGGGTGCTCCAGTTCTCCGGCCTGAACGTGCTCGAGTGGTTCGGCGAGGATGCGCGATGGCCGGCCGGCGTCGACTCGCAGAGCCACCAGACGCAGGACGACCCCTTCCGCGACCCGGTGGAGGAGCAGGCGGCACGGGACGTGCGCGACGCGGGCGGGGTGCTCGAGCTGTTCGTCTACCCAGGCTCCGGGCACCTGTTCACCGACCCGACGCGACCCGAGGAGTACGACGCGCAGGCGACCGAGCTGTTCTGGTCGCGGGTGCTGCCGTTCGTGGCAGGGCGCTGAGCGCTAGAAGCCGCCGCCGATCTCGTGCAGGCGCTCGACGCGCTCCGCGATCGGCGGATGCGTGCTGAACAGCTTCTGCACGGCGCTCGGCTTGTTCGGGTCGGAGATCCACATGTGCGCCATCGAGGTGTTCTGGCGGCGCACCGGCCGGCCGTAGGCCTCGAGCTTCTGCAGGGCGCTGGCGAGTGCGTCGGGGTGGCGGGTGGTCATCGCACCCGTCGCATCCGCTAGATACTCTCGCTGACGTGACACCGCCGCCTGCACCGCGCCCGCCACGATCGGCGAGACCAGCAGCGCCGCGATGCCGAGGATCAGCAGGATCGGGTTGCCGCCGCCGTTGTTGTTGCTGTTGCGGTTGCCGCCGAAGAGACTGAAGCGCAGCAGGATGTCGGCGAGGAAGCCGACGGCCACGACCAGGCCGAAGACGATCGTGGAGACGCGGATGTCGTAGTTCTGCACGTGGCCCAGCTCGTGCGCCATGACGCCCTCGAGCTCGGCGTCGTCCATGATGGCGAGCAGCCCGGTGGTGGCCGCGACGACGGCGTGCTTCGGGTCGCGTCCGGTGGCGAAGGCGTTGGGCGCCTCGTCGTCGATCACGTAGACCTTCGGCATGGGCGTGCCGGTGGTGATGGAGAGGTTCTCGACGATGCGGTACAGCCGCGGGTTGTCGGCCTTCTGGATCTCGCGCGCGCCGCTGATGGCCAGCGCCTGACGGCCGGCCGCGAAGTACTGGATCAGCGTGAAGATCCCGGCGCCGACGAGGGTGCCGCCGGTGACCACGAGCGGGTCGCCGCCCGTGAACAGGCTCGCCACCCAGCCGAGGGCGGCGAGGATGATCAGGAACAGCGCGATGATGAAGACGGTGTTGCGCTTGTTCGCGGCGATCGCGCGATACACGGGGCTCCCCTACGCGGTTAGAACTGCACGCGCGGCGGCTCCGCGATGGCGGCCGCGTCGGACACCTCGAAGAACTCGCGCTCGGAGAAGCCCAGCCCGCGCACGAACAGCGTGTTCGGGAAGTGCTTGATCTTGGTGTTCAGCTCGCGCACCCCGCCGTTGTAGAAGCGGCGCGAGGCCTGGATCTTGTCCTCGGTGTCGACGAGCTCGCCCTGCAGCTGCAGGTAGTTCTGGCTGGCCTGGAGCTGCGGGTACGCCTCGGCGACCGCGAAGACGCTCTTCAGAGCGGACTGCACGTGGTTCTCCGCAACGGATGCCTCGGCAGGGGTGCCGGCGGACAGCGACTCCGCGCGCGCCTTCGTGACCGCCTCGAAGACGCCCTTCTCGTGCGCGGCGTATCCCTTGACCGTCTCGATCAGGTTGGGCAGCAGGTCGGCACGGCGCTTGAGCTGAACGGTGATGTCGCTCCACGCCTCGTCGACCCGCACGTTGAGTGTGACGAGGCCGTTGTAGGTGGTCCAGAGGTAGATGCCGACGATGATGGCGAGCAGCACAACGACGCCGACAACGATGAGGATTTCCATACCGGCAACTATAGAGGAGGCGCCCTCAGCTCATCCCGGATGCGCCCGGGCTCCTAGGGGATTCGCGGGTGGCGGCGCCCGGGCGGCACCCCTCGACAGTCAGGCCGCACCCGGCGAATAATTCAGCCATGGCCGTCCCGTCGTCGAGTGCTGTGCGCATCGCGGGGCTCGTGGTGCGCCGCGGCTCCACCACGGTGATCCACGGCCTCGACTTGCGGATCCCCCGGGGCGGCATCGTGGGCCTGCTCGGACCCAGCGGCTGCGGCAAGACCACCCTGATGCGCGCCATCGTGGGGGTGCAGCGGGTGGCGTCCGGCTCGGTCTCCGTGCTCGGCGCACCGGCCGGAACCGCTCCCCTGCGCCGGAGGGTCGGCTACGTCACCCAGACGGCGAGCGTCTACGACGACCTGACCGTGCGCCAGAACCTGCGCTACTTCGCCCGCATCCTCGGCGTCGCCTCCTCCGACGTCGACCGGGTGGTCGAGGCGACCGACCTCGGCGCTCACAGCGGCGCGCTGGTCGGCGCGCTCTCCGGCGGGCAGCGCAGCCGGGTGTCGCTCGCGGCGGCGCTGCTCGGCACCCCGGAGCTGCTGGTGCTCGACGAGCCGACCGTCGGACTCGACCCGGTGCTGCGGGTCGAGCTGTGGTCGCTGTTCCGCCGCCTCGCCGATGCCGGGGTCACGCTGCTCGTCTCGAGCCACGTGATGGACGAGGCGCGGCGCTGCCACCGTCTGCTCCTGATGCGCGAGGGTGCCTTGCTGGCGGATGCGACGCCAGCGGCCCTGTTGAAGAGGACACGCACCCGAGACATCGAGTCGGCGTTCCTCGCGCTGATCGAGCGGGACCGGACCGAGCAGGGCGGCGCCCCGTGAGCCCGGCACGCGCTCTCGCGACCTGTGGGCGGGTGCTGGCGCAGATCCGCCACGACCCGCGCACGATCGCGCTGCTCCTGGTGGTTCCCAGCCTGCTGATCGGGCTCGTGGCGTGGCTGTTCTCCGACACGGAGGTGTTCTCCCAGATCGGGCCGGCGATGCTCGGCCTCTTCCCCTTCATCGTGATGTTCCTGGTGACGAGCATCGCCACCCTGCGGGAGCGCCGCTCGGGAACGCTGGAGCGGCTGCTCACCCTGCCGATCGGGCGGCTCGACTTCATCCTCGGCTACGCGCTCGCCTTCGGACTGCTCGCGATCGCGCAGGCCGCGATCGCGGTGAGCTTCGCCGTGCTGGTCTGCGGGCTCGAGATCGAGGGCAGCGTGGCCCTGCTGGTGCTGGTGGCCCTGGCCGACGCGGTGCTCGGCTCGACCCTCGGGCTGCTGGCGAGCGCCTTCGCGCGCACCGAGTTCCAGGTGGTGCAGTTCATGCCGGCGATCGTGTTCCCGCAGGTGCTGCTCGGCGGGGTGCTGATCCCCCGCGACGAGATGCCCGAGGTGCTCTACGCGATCTCGGAGTGGCTGCCGCTCTCGCACGCGATCGACGCGCTGAACGCGGTGGCGCGCGACGACGAGGACCCGGGCTTCGTGGCGGCGCAGCTGCTTGTCATCCTCGCCTTCGCTATCGGCTCGGTGGTGCTCGGCTCCCTCACCCTGCGCCGGCGGACGCCCTAGCAGCGCGGGTCGGCGGCGCGGACTCGGCTACCCTGTTCAGGCCCCTCCCCGCCGATTCCACAAAGGATCCCTCCCCCATGAAGGACACCACAGCAGCCCGCCTCGTCGAGCAGCACACCGCGCTCATCCCCGACTTCCCGAAGGCGGGCATCGTGTTCCGCGACCTGACGCCGGTGTTCGCCGACGGGGCCGCGTTCCGCGCCGTGGTCGACGAGCTCGTCGCTCCCTTCGCCGGCGAGATCGACGCCGTCGCCGGGGTGGAGGCGCGCGGGTTTCTGCTGGCCGCCGCGGCCGCCTACTCCCTCGGACTGGGGACGGTGGTGATCCGCAAGCCGGGCAAGCTGCCGCGCGAGGTGATCAGCGAGAGCTACGACCTCGAGTACGGCACCTCCAGCCTCGAGCTGCAGCCGGCCGACCTCCCCGCGGGCTCGCGCATCCTGCTGCTCGACGACGTGCTCGCCACCGGCGGGACGCTCGCGGCGGCCTCGACGCTCGTGGAGCGGGCCGGCTGGGTGGTCGCCGGGGTGAGCGTGGTGCTGGAGCTAGATGGCCTCGGCGGGCGCGACGCGCTGCCCGGCCGCGTCATCCGCTCTATCAGCGCCGTGTAGCCCGGCCGGATCTCCTGCTCAGTTGCGGCGGTCGGTGTTCATTCCCATGCGGGTGAGCACGATCGTCTCGAGCACCTGCACCACGAAGTAGAGCGCCAGCGAGATGGCGGTCACCACGACCACGGCCGCCCAGAGGTCGGCGAACTTGGCCTGCGGGATGTACTGCAGTGTCGAGAAGCCGATGCCGTCGCCGGTGGAGAGCATCTCGACGAGCAGGGCGCCGGTGATGGCGCCGGGCACCGAGATGCGGATGGCGGCGAACAGCGACGGCAGCGCACCGGGCAGCGCCACCTTGCGCACGGCTGTGAGCGTGCCGCCGCCGTAGACGGCGACCACGTCGAGCATCTCGGGCGAGGCCGCCTTGAGCCCGAAGACCATCGTGACGAGGGCCGGGAAGAGCACCACGATCCCGCCGATGACGGCGACGGAGCCCTGGGAGCCGGTGCCGAAGATGAGGATGATCACCGGGGCGAGGGCGATCAGCGGCACCGAGCGCAGCAGCACCGCGACCGGCATCAGCGCGCTCTCCGCACCCTTGGAGACGCGGAACAGCACCGCGCCGAGGATTGCGACGACGAGCCCGACGATGAAGCCGGTGAAGGCGTGGCCCATGGTGACGCCGAGGTTGGCGCCGAGCACGGCGCGGTTCGCGGCGGCGTCCTCGTCGACGACGAGGAACTCCCAGACGTCGAGCGGTCCCTTCGCGATGTAGGGCGAGATGCCGAAGAAGGCCAGCACCGCCAGCCAGAGCAGCAGCACGATGGCGAAGGTGGAGAGCCCGATGAGCACGCTCTTGCCCACGGCCCGGCCGAGGGCCTTGAGCGCGGTGGAGCGGATCTGCCTGCGCAGGGCGGCGACGTCCGGCGGCTGCGGGGATGCGGGTGCGGCGGGTGCGGCCTGGGCGGGGGTCTTGGGGGTGGTCACGAGCGGGCCGCCTTCCCGGTGGACCAGGGCGCGAGCAGGCGGCCGACGAAGCCCAGCACCACGTAGCCGATGATGGCGACGAGGGCGCAGAGCAGGAAGATCACCCAGACCCGCGGCGAGTTGAGGGTGGTGGCGGCACCGACCAGGATCGGGCCGACGCCCACGTCGATCTTGCCGAAGTACTCGCCGAGCACGGCGCCGAGGAACGCGGCGGGGACGGCGATCTGCAGCGAGTTGAGGATGCCGGGAAGCGCGGCGACGAGCCGCACCTTGCGCAGCTGGGTGAAGCGCGAGCCGCCGTAGACGCGCACCACGTCGAGCGAGGCCTTGTCCGCGGCCTTGAGGCCGAGCAGGGTGCCGACCACGGTGGTGAAGAACACCGAGAAGGCGGCGAGGAAGATCGCGGTGTGCGAGGGGTCTCCGGGGGCCTTGGCGCCGCCGAGCACGATGAGCACGAGCGGGCCGATGGCCACGATCGGGATGCAGTAGGTGATCACGGCCACCTGGTTGAGCACACCCTCGAGCCAGGGCAGCACGAGCACGATCGCCGAGAGCAGCAGCGCGATGCCGTTGCCCCAGAGGTAGCCGATCCCGGCCTCGGTGATGGTCACCGAGAAGGAGCGCCAGTAGTAGGCGAGACCGTCGGCGAAGAAGGCCTGGACCACCTGCGGCGGGGTGGGGATCGGGGCGTAGTCGCCCGAGCCGCGGGGGCCGAACACGGTCAGCGCGAGGATCCACCAGACCGCGATCAGCGCGGCGAGTCCGAGGAGACCGACGGCCCAGGAGGGGAGAGCGCGCTTTCTCACGGGCGGGTCACTCGTCGATCGCGACGGCGCCGCTGCCGAACAGCAGGTCGGAGGCGTGGTCGACGTAGGCGTGGAACTCCGGGGTGCGCTGCATCTCGGGCAGGCGCGGACGCGGGAGGTCGATGTCGATGATCTCCTTGATGCGCCCCGGGCGGGGGCTCATCACGGCCACCTGGTCGGAGAGGAAGATCGCCTCCGAGATGCCGTGGGTGACCAGCAGCGTGGTGGCGGGCTTGTGGGTCCAGATGCGCAGCAGCTCGAGGTTGAGGCGCTGGCGGGTCATGTCGTCGAGCGCGCCGAAGGGCTCGTCGAGCAGCAGCACCGAGGGCTTCATCACGAGCGACCGGGCGATGGAGACGCGCTGGCGCATTCCGCCGGAGAGCTGGGCGGGCTTGGCCTTCTCGAAGCCGCGCAGCCCGACCAGGTCGATGAGCTCGTCGATGTAGTCCTGGTCCGCCTTCTTGCCTGCGATCTCGAAGGGGAGGCGGATGTTCGACATCACGCTGCGCCAGGGCAGCAGCGCGTGGTCCTGGAAGGCGATGCCCAGTTCGTTGTTCTTGCGCAGCTCCTTCGGGCTCTTGCCGTCGACCCGGGTGGTACCGGAGGTCGGGTCCTCGAGGCCGGCGAGGATGCGCAGGATGGTGGACTTGCCGCACCCCGACGGGCCGAGCAGGGCGAGGAAGGTGCCCTGGTCGGTGTGCAGGTTGGCGTTCTCCAGCGCGACAACACTCTTCGTCCCCATGCGGAACTCTTTGTGCAGGTCGCTGATCTGGATGCCGGTGCCCAGGGCCTGGCCCTGGACACCGTCAACAGCCGTGGGAGAAGTCACGGGGAGTCCCTCTGTTCTGTGAAGCCTGTCTGCGAAACGCGCAAGCTACTTAGCGTAGGCGATCAGCTCGGGGTTCTCCTCGTAGACCTCGGCGAGCAGGCTGAGGTCGAAGAGGTCTGAGGCCTCGAGGTCGATGCCCGCGGCGGCGAGGGACGCGATGCTCTCGGCCTGCAGCTCGTCGCTGATGGTGAACAGTCCGTTCTCGACGGTCTCGTCGGAGACGATGAGCAGCTCGGCCTGGGCCTTCGCGCCGGCCTTCGAGGCCTCGATGTCGGGGACGGCCTCGGCACCGTTGAGCTCGAGCGCGAGCTCGGCAGCGGCATCGGTGTCGTTGACCGCGTCGGACCAGCCCTTGATCTCGGCGAGCAGGAAGGCCTTCAGCGCGTCGCGGTTCTCGGCGATCGACTGGTCGGTGACCGTGACGGTCTCGGCCACGAAGGGCAGTCCGTTGTCGGCGAAGGGCAGGTTGGCGACCTCGTAGCCCTGCGCGGCGACCGCGATGGACTCGTTGGTGAGGTAGCCGACGAATCCGTCGACGTCGCCGTTGATGAGAACGGATGCATCGTAGCCGACGGGTACCACCTCGAGCGAGCTCGCGTCGATGTCGTTCGCGGCGAGAAGCGCCTCGAACAGCGAGGTGTTCGACGCCTGGACGCCGATCTTCTTGCCGACCATGTCTTCGGGGGTGAGGATGTTGCCTGCGTCGGCGATCGAGAGGATCGTGAAGGGGTTCTTCTGGAAGGTGGCGCCGATGATCTTCAGCGGGGCCTCCTCGTTGGCGACGACGGTGCCGATCGAGATGGCGTCGCTCAGTGCGATGTCGACCGTGTTGGAGAGCAGTTCGGCGCTGCCGGTGGAGGGACCGGCGGTGAGGGTGACCTCGCCGAGGCCGGCCTCGTCGTAGTAGCCCTTGTCGAGGGCGAAGAACTCGCCGGCGAACTCCTCGTTCTTGATCCAGGAGAGCTGGACGTCGAGGTCGCCGAGGCTCTCCGCGTCACCGTCGGCGGCGGGGGTCGAGCCCGAGCAGCCCGCGAGAGCGAGGACGATGCCGGCTGCGGCAACGGTGAGTGCGGCGGAACGCCGCGACATGAAGCTGGAACGTGCTGACATGTGAAATGCCTCGTCTCTCGGGGGTGGGGAAGCTACGACAGTAGCGAGCGCGCGTTTCGCGTTCTTCATGGCAATGTTTCGCGCAGGTTAACGGGAGTAACGGTTGCGTCACGGCGAGGTCTCGATACGCCTGCTCCTCCGTCGCGGGCTACGGGGCCAGCGGGACGGGGACGCCAATCCGCTGGTTGAGTAGCAGGCGAGCGTAGCGAGTTCGCGTATCGAAACCCCACGTCAGGCGCGGCCGCCGATGAGGCGCTGCAGCCAGGTGAAGGAGCGCTTCGGGGTGCGATTCTGCGTGGCGAAGTCGACGTGCACCAGGCCGAAGCGCTGGCTGAAGCCGGCCGCCCACTCCCAGTTGTCGAGCAGCGACCACACGTAGTAGCCGCCGAGCGTCACGCCGGGCGCGCCGGCGAAGGCCGCCGCCAGGTGCTCGGCGAGGTACAGCACCCGCGCCTCGTCGTCGATCGAGCCGTCGCGCTGCACCACGTCGGGGAAGCTGGCGCCGCCCTCGGTGATCACGACAGGTGGCAGGGCGTCGCCGTAGCGCTCGGCCAGCTCCGCCAGTGCGACGCCGAGGTACTCGGCCGCGACCGGCCAGCCGAACCCGGTCTGGCCGAACTCCGGCCACGGTTCGAGCGAGAACGGGAGGCGGCGGGCCGCGGCGGACTCGCCGTCTGGTGTCGTCGCATCCGCTGGTGCGCCCGCGGAGATGCGCGTCGGCATGTAGTAGTTGAGGCCGTAGAAGTCGAGCGGGGCCGAGATGATCTCCAGGTCGGCGGGGTCGATCTCGCGCAGGCCGGTGAAGTAGGGCTCCAGCTCGCCGCGGATATCGGGCCAGCGACCGAGCAGCACGGGGTCGGCGTAGAGCCGGTTGTGCACGATGTCGAAGAGCTCCGCGAACACGGCGTCGTCCTCGCTGTCGCCGGCCGGCTCGACGGGCGAGTGCACGTTGGTGATGCCGATGCGTCCGGTGACGGATGCGTCGCGGAGGGCGCCGACGGCGAGTCCGTGGCCCAGCAGCTGGTGGTGTGCGGCGGGCAGGGAGTCGAACAGCAGGGTGGCGCCCGGCGCGTGCACGCCGAGCGCGTAGCCGTTGAGCGTGACCGTGGCCGGCTCGTTGATCGTGACCCAGCTGTCGACGCGGTCGCCGAAGGCCTCCCCGGCGAGGAAGGCGTACTCGGCGAAGCGGTGCGCGGTGTCGCGCTGCAGCCAGCCGCCGCCGTGCTGAAGGGCCTCAGGGGTGTCCCAGTGGAACAGCGTCGCCATCGGCGCGATGCCGTTCGCGAGCAGCTCGTCGATCAGCCGGTCGTAGAAGGCGGTGGCGGAGCGGCTGAGCGCGCCCCTGCCGCCGGGCTGCAGGCGCGACCAGCCGAGCGAGAAGCGGTAGGAGTCGACGCCGAGCTCGCGCAGCAGCCGCACGTCCTCCGCCCAGCGGTGGTAGTGGTCGGTGGCGACCGCGGCGTCGGAGCCGTCGAGGACGCGGCCCTTCTGCCCCATGAAGGTGTCCCAGGTGGACGGCTCGCGGCCGTCGTCGAGGATCGCGCCCTCGATCTGGAAGGCGCTGGTGGCGACGCCCATCGTGAAGCCGGCGGGCATCAGCTCGCCGAGGCCGGCCGGGTTGTCGAGCCATTCGCGGCCGGACCGGCGGGCGGAGCGCTGCGCGGCGGTGCTCACGCGCCGAGCACGCGGCCCAGGTAGTCGTTGGCGAACAGTCGCCCGGGGTCGAGCGTGTCGCGCACGGCGAGGAAGTCGTCGAAGTGCGGGTAGGCGCCCCGCATCCAGTCGGCGTCGCGGTTGTGCATCTTGCCCCAGTGCGGGCGTCCACCGTAGTTGTCCATGATTGCCTCAATGGTACGGAAGTACGCGGCCGGGTCGTCGCGGTAGTAGCGGTGCACGGCGATGTAGCCGGTGCTCCGGCCGTTCGCGGTCGACAGCCAGAGGTCGTCGGCCGCCGCCGCGCGCACCTCGATGGGGAAGGAGATGCGCCAGCCGTTGGCGTCGATCGCCTCCCGGATCTCGCCCAGGATCGCGGGCACGTCGTCGACGGGCACCGCGTACTCCATCTCGCGGAAGCGGGTGCGGCGCGGGGACACGAACACCTGGTGCGAGTGGTCGGTGTAGCTGCGGTTGCCGGCGACGCGGGTGGCGAGCCGGTTGAGCGGGGGCGTCAGCGCGGGCAGCGCCCTGCCGAGGTTGAGCATGGCGGCCAGCGCGCTGTTCGAGACGAAGTCGTCCTCCCACCAGGAGGCGAGGCGGCCGAGCGGCTGCCGTTCGTGGTGCGCGGGCAGGCGGGTGTTGGTCTTCGTCATCACGGTGTCGCTGTGCGGCCAGACGTAGAACTCGAAGTGGTCGGCCTCGGCCACCCGCTGCGCCCAGGACTCCACCACCGCGTCGAAGCGCTCGGGCCGCTCCACCGCGTGCAGCAGGAACGCGGGCACGCACTCGATGGTCACGTCGACGATGACACCGAGTGCGCCGAGTCCGAGCCGGGCGGCGGCCAGCAGGTGGGCGTTCTCGGAATCGCTGATGCGCAGGACGCCGCCATCCGCTGTCACCAGCGTGAGCGCGCGGATCTGCGTGGCGAGTCCGCCGAAGGTTCCGCCGGTGCCGTGGGTTCCGGTGCTGGTGGCGCCGCCCAGCGTCTGCCGGTCGATGTCGCCCATGTTCGCCAGCGCCAGGCCGTGCGGCGCGAGCAGGGCGGGCAGCTGGTGCAGCGGGGTTCCTGCGCCGAGGGTGGCCAGCGTGCCGTCGACGGCGACGAGGCCGGCAACGGATGCGAGGTCGAGCTGAATCCCGGACGTCGCGGCGATCGCGGTGAAGCTGTGCCCCGCGCCGACCGGCTTGACGGTGAGTCCGCGGCTGGCGGCGAGGCGCACCGCCTCGACCACCTCGTCGACCGACGACGGGCGGACCAGGTGCGCGGGCTGCCACCGCTCGGAGCGGCCCCAGTTGCTGCGCGGGCGGGCCGGGCGGAGAGTCGGGTCTGGCGTCACAGGAAGACCTGCCCCTGGCCGCGGTAGGTGGGCATGGTCTCGGTCACAGTGCCGCCGTCGACGATCGCGAAGGCGTCGAGGTGCTCGCTGAGCTCGCCGGCCTTGGTGTGCCGCAGCCACACCCGGTCGCCGACCCGCAGGCGCGCGGCGGCGGGCCCGGTGAGCGGGGTCTGCACCTCCCCCGCCATCTCGCGCGGCACCAGCTTCAGGCCCTCGGGCCACACCGGCCGCGGCATCCGGTCGTTGGCCGCGGGGCCGGAGGCGATCCAGCCGCCGCCCATCATCACCGCGGTCTGCGGCGAGGGCTTGCGCACCACGGAGAGCGCGAAGGCCGCTGCCGGCGCCGGGTGGAAGTGCGTGTAGTTGTCGAACAGGTGCGGCCCGAACAGCCCGGAGCCGGCGGCGACCTCGGTGACGCCCGGCTCGGCGACGCTGGACTCGATCGACCCGGTGCCGCCGGCGTTGACGAACTCCAGCGCGGCGACCGCGGAGACCGCCGCGACCGCGTCGCCCCGACGCTCGGCGAGCTCGCGCTTCGACCGCGCCTGCAGGAAGCCGACCGCACGGCCGCGCAGCGGATTGCCCGCCGGGTTGTTGACGAGCCCGGCGATCTGCGCCTCGTAGCCCATCATCCCGACGAGGGTGAAGCCGGGGCGGGAGGCGATCAGGGCGGCGAAGGCCTGCGCGGCACCCGCCGTGTGGATCGGCGAGCGGAAGACGCCGATGTGCCCGAACAGGGGCGTGATGTAGGAGGCGTCGAGCTCGAGGCAGACGCGGATGCTCTCGCGGGCGTGGGGCGGGACGACCGCGTCGACGTAGTCCAGCTGCTCGACGCTGTCGACCATGATCGTCACCCGCGCCGCGAGCTCGGGGGTGGTGGCCAGCCGCAGCAGGGCGGCGCGATCGGTTGTCGGGTAGGCGACCACGACATCCGCTATCGCTTCGCCGTGCTCGCCCGCGGTCGCGAGCCAGTTGGCCTCGGCGAGCGTGTAGGCGAGCACACCCGCGTAGCCGGGCAGGGCGAGCACGGCGTCGAGCAGCGGCCGCACGCGCACGGACTTGCTGGCGACGCGGATCGGGGTGCCGTTCGCGCGGTCGAGCAGGTCGAAGGCGTTGTGGGCGAGGGCCTGCTGCGAGATCACGCCGTAGGGCGGGTCGAGCTCGGCGGTCGCGGCCTCGAGCGAGGGCCAGTAGCGCTCGGGGTGCTGCCAGGGCGCCGCGGTCGGGCGCACGAGGCGCATCAGGCCACGCTCTTGATCGGTACGATCGCGAGGCCGCCGAGCGTCGCCATCACAGCGGATGCGACGAACAGCCCGGCGAAGCCCGCGCCGGCCCCGGCGAAGCCGGCATCCGCTGCCGCGTCCACGCCGCCTGTTCCGGCACCGGCCAGGCCGGCGCAGACCACCACGATCGCGGCGCCGAGCAGCGGGGCCACGGCCTGGGGCACCGCGGTGGCGATATTCATGATGCCGAGGTCCTTTCCACGGGACTGCGCGTCGGGCAGCACCTGGGTGGCGAGGGCCTGGTCGACTGCCATGAAGCTGCCGTAGCCGAGACCGAGCAGCGCCGCGGCGGCGATCGCGATCGAGTAGTCGGGCACGAAGGCGAGGATGAGGGCGGCGAGGGCCTGCAGGTACGCGGCCACATAGACGAAGACCTTGCGGCGTCCGATGCGGTCGCTGAGCCGGCCCACGCCGAGGGCGGATGCGATGAAGAACACCATGTAGACGAGGGTCAGCACGAGCAGGTCGTCTTCGGCGGAGGCGCCGCGGTTCAGCCCGAACATCAGGAAGTAGAGCAGCAGCGTGGTGCCGAGCGCGTTGCCGAGGTTGACCAGGATGCGGCTGAGCAGCGTGAAGCCGAAGTCGGGGTAGCGGCGCGGGCTGATCCAGAAGCCGCCGAGCAGGGGCGTCTTCTCGATCCCGGCCGAGGCGGGCAGCACGGCGTCGGGCGTGCGGAGCAGGAAGGGGACGACGAGCAGCACGAGCAGCACCGCGACGAGCGTGTAGCCGACGAGGGTGCTCAGCGCGAGCATCACCACGAGCAGCAGGCCGAGGATCGTGCCCACGGCCTGCGGCGCGGACACCCAGCCGGAGACGAAGCCGCGCTGGTTGACCGGAACCTGGTCGCTGATGGTCGCGGTGATCGCCGCGGTGAGCACGCAGAAGCCGATCAGGGCCAGTGACCAGAAGACGCCGATGCCCAGCATGGTGGTCTGCAGCCCGAGCAGCACGAGGGCGGCGGCGAAGAGCAGGGTGCCGCCGAGGATCCAGGGGCGGCGACGACCGAAGCGCGACACGGTGCGGTCGCTGAGCGCGCCGCTGAGCGGGAAGGCGACCAGCGCGCAGACGCCGGCGATCGCGGAGATGACGCCGAAGGCCACGACGTTCTCGATCCACGACGCGGCGTGCAGCTGCTCCTCGATCTGCTTGGGCAGCAGCAGCTGGATCGGGGTGAGCTGGGCCATCCAGATGCCGAGCCAGGCCGTGGCGAAGAGCGCGATCCAGCCGCCGGAGACGCGTGTTGTCGGTTCGGAGAAGGCGGCGATGGGGTTCGTGGTCGGGGCCATCGCGGCTCCGTTGCTCGGGTTCTTGGCGGTCATCGCGTCTCCGTTGCTCGGGTCGTGGTCGGGGCCATCGCGTCTCCGTCGCTCGGGTGCTTCGCTGTCATCGCGTCTCCGTCGCTCGGGTGAGTGGGTGCAGGGCGCGCACGCCGGCGTTCGCGGGGCCGGCCGGACGGGCGAGTGCGGCGATCGAGGTGGCGGCGAACTCGATCACCCGGTGGGCGGCCGCGGTGTCGCGGTCGGCGAGCCAGGCCAGGGTGATGCCGTCGGTGATCGCGACCACCATCCGCGCCACGTCGTCGACCGGCAGCAGCCAGCTGACGCCGGTGTCGGCCGCGGCCGTGTCGAGCAGGGCCGCGACGGCGAAGCGGTAGCCGGCGTACTGCTCCCTCGGCAGTCCGGCGATGGCCGGGGTGCGCAGGGCGTACTGCATCAGCTCGAGCATCACCTGCTCGTGGCCGGGGTCGGCGATCACCACCTCGAGGAACGCCTGCAGCCCGTCGCGCACCGCGGTGCGGATGTCGGCACCGAAGCGCAGCGACTCGAACGCGGCCACAGCCTGGTTCTCGATCACGTGGCCGATGAGTTCGTGCAGCATCTCGTCGCGGCTGGTGAATGCGTAGTGAAAGCTGGCCAGCGACATGTCCGCCTCGGCCACGATGGCACGGGTGGTCGCGCCGGCCATGCCCTCGGAGGCGATCACGCGGAACGCCGCCTGCAGCAGCGCTGCGCGGCGAGCGGATCCGGACATACGCGTCATCGAGACTCCCCCGGCTGGGCATGCGAGTGGGTCAGGTGACCCAGACACGTGATCAGGATGGCCGAGCGGCTCTGCACTGTCAAGCATCCGCTGCGCCCCCAGAGCGAGGGGCGGGACACGGCGCGGCCGCCTGCGCAGCGACGCCGGCTGTCAGTACCCCCGGTCGGACTCGAACCGACACTGGAACGATTTTAAGTCGCCTGTCTCTGCCATTGGACTACGGGGGCGTGGCGCCGGCTGGATGACAACCAGCCGCGTTCGCACGAAGCGCCGGTTAAGCCGAACTGCGCGGACCGTACAGGACGGTCCGCGCAGTCGAGCTTACTCAGCGTGCTGACTACTCCTTGGCGTCGACCGGGGCCTTCTCGGCCGGAGCCTTCTTCGCCGTGGCGTTCGGGAGCTTCTTCGCGGGCGCCTTCTTCGCGGCCGGCGCCTTTGCTGCAGCGGGAGCTGCGGCAACGGTCGCGGTCGCGGCGGGTGCGGCAGCAGCGAGAGCGTCGGTCTTCGCGACGGGCGACTCGGCGGCGGCCGGAGCAGCAGCCGGGGCGGCGGGAGCCGCAGCAGCGGGGGCTGCGGCGCGCGGACGCGACGCGAACTCCTCGAAGGCGGCGCGCGGGGTCTCGACCGCGACGAGCGACGCGAGGTCGCGTCCCACAACGAGGTTGATCGCCCAGTTGCCGATCACGCGGATCTTGCGCTCCCAGGTGGGCATGGCGAGACCGTGGTAGCCGCGGTGCATGACCCAGGCGGGGAAGCCGGTGATTCCGATCTTGCCCTTCTGGAACACGCCGATGCCGAGGCCGAGGCCGGCGACGGCCCCCGCGGGCTGGTGGAAGTAGTCCTTCACGCCTTCGCCGCGAAGCGTCGCGACGATGTTCTTCGACAGCAGCTTGCCCTGGCGAACCGCGTGCTGGGCGTTCGGGACGCAGAATCCGCCGACGCCCTTGCCCGTGAGGTCGGGGACGGCGCTGACGTCGCCTGCACCCCAGGCGTCGGCCACAACACCGTCGTCGTTGATGACGCGCAGGTCGGCCTGGACGCGCAGGCGTCCACGCTCCTCGGTGGGGAGGTCGGTGTTGCGCAGCATCGGGCTGGCCATGACGCCGGCGGTCCAGACGATGAGGTCGGACTCGAAGGTCTCACCGGTCGACAGCTCGATGACGCCGCCCGCGGCGGACGACAGCTGGGTGTCGAGGTGGATCTGCGCTCCGCGCTCGGCGAGGTTCTTGATCACCCAGAGGCTCGTCTTCAGCGACACCTCGGGCATGATGCGGCCCATCGCCTCGATGAGGTGGAAGTGTGTGTCCTCGAAGTTGATGGTCTTGTACTTCTTGACGAGCGCCGACGCGAAGGAGCGCATCTCGGCGAAGGCCTCGATACCGGCGAATCCGCCACCGACCACCACGAAGGTGAGCAGGCGGTCGCGCTCGGCACCGGCGGGCAGGTGCGCCGCCTTGTCGAAGTTGGTGAGGATGCGGTCGCGCACGGCGATCGCCTCTTCGATGTTCTTCATGCCGATGGCCTCGTCGGCGACACCGGGGATCGGGAAGGTGCGCGAGACGGAACCGGCGGTGACCACGATCTGGTCGTAGCTCTCCTCGTAGTTCTCGCCGATGGGCGGCTCGATCGTCGCGGTCTTCGTGGCGTGGTTGATGCCCACGACCTTCGCGGTGACGATGTTGGTCTTCGTGAGGTGCGCGTGGTGGGGCACCACGGCGTGACGCGGGTCGATGGACCCGGCGGCGATCTCGGGAAGGAAGGGCTGGTACGTCATGTACGGGCGGGGGTCAACCATGGTGACCTCGGCCTCGCCAGCGCGCAGCTGCTTCTCGAGCTTCCAGGCGGTGTAGAAACCGGCGTAGCCGCCGCCGACAATAAGGATCTTGGGCACGAGTCTTGCTCTCCTAAAAAGGGATGGATGATGTCACCTACGACGGTGGAAGCCACCGACAATCTACTCCTTTCGCCGCGCAGCCCTAAATTGTCGTGCGGCGGAAAGCAGCAAAAGCACAAAAGCCGTGCCGAAAGCCGCGTAGAGAAGCAGGGGAATACCGACGTCGCGCAACTGCGCGACGGTGGGGAGCAGGGTGCCGAGCGGGGTCTGCACTCCACCGATCTGCGGCAGTGGGGCCGCAGTCGCGGTAGGCGCGGGAATCAGCGTGTCTGCGGGCGCCGGCGTCGCATCCGCTCGTCTGTTGATGCGGATCCACTCCGAGAGGTCGCCCATCGGGTTGGCGGAGACGGCGGGCACGCTGGCCGACACCGCGGCGGCGGCGTCGATGAGGCCATAGCCGTAGATGGGGTCGGCCCCGCTGTCGCCGGCGTCCTTCGAGGTGGCGATGATGCGCTGGATGACGTTGGCCGCGTCGAGCTCGGGGTGCGCGGCGCGCACGAGCGCGACGACGCCGGCGACCAGCGGGGTCGCGCCGCTGGTGCCGTCCCAGAGCACGTAGCCGCCGCCGGGCACGGCCCCGACCAGCTGCTCGCTGGGAGCGGAGACGGCGATGGAGATGCCCTGGGCGGATGCGTCCCAGCTCGCGCCGCCGTTGCGGTCGACGCCGCCCACGGTGAGCACGCCGGGCATGGTGGCGGGGGCGCCCACCTGGGTGGTGCCGCTCCCCCGGTTGCCGGCGGCGGCGACGATCACGACGTCCTTCTGCATGGCATAGAGGAAGGCGTCGTCCCAGCTCTCCGGCCACTCGAGGGTGTTGCGGGTGAGCGACATGTTGATCACGTCCGCGCCGTTGTCGACGGCCCAGCGCACCGCATCCGCTATCTGGTCGTCGGAGCTCGCGGTGGTCCCCTCATCGAAGCCGATGGAGATGGCCAGCAGGTCGGCGGCGGGGGCCGCGCCGATCACGCCGGAAGTGCCGCGTCCGCGCCCGGCGGCGAGCCCGGCCACCATGGTGCCGTGCGAGCTGTCGTCGGTGCCGACCGGGGTCTGGCCGTCGGCGCTGCCCTGGCCGGAGAAGTCCGCGCCGCCGACGACCGCGCCGCCGAGGTCGGGGTGCGAGGAGGCGACGCCCGTGTCGATGATCGCGATGGTCTGCCCGGCGCCGCGGGTGACCTCCCAGGCCGAGCGGATGCCGTAGTCGTCGAGCCAGTACTCGCGGTCGCGGATCGAGTCGGCCTGGGCCGGCGTCGCCAGAACGAGAACGGATGCCGCGGCGAGCAGCAGGGCGAGGGCTGTTCGTCGAGCCGAGGTTGCCCCGACGACCCTCGGTCGCAGGCTCCCTCGGCGCTGGCGTCGCGGAATCGCTGGCGCGATTCTCATAGCTCCAGCGCGCACTCGCACACCAGCGGGCTCCAGGCGGCGCGTTCGAGAGCGAGGTCGCCGATGGGGTTCACCCCGGGTCCCGCCGAGAGGGCGTGCCCGGCGAGGGCGTGCAGGCACTTGACGCGCACGGGCATGCCGCCGGCGGAGATGCCGTCGATCTCGGGCACGTTGCCGAGGCTCTCGCGGTCGGCGAGGTACGCCTCGTGCGCGGCGAGGTACTGGGCGGCGATGTCCTCGTCGAGCAGCAGCTCGGAGAACTCGTTCATCACCTGCGTGGCCTCGAGCGTGGAGATCGCCGCGGTGGCCGCCGGGTGCGACAGGTAGTACAGGGTCGGGAACGGCGTGCCGTCGTCGAGCCGCGGCTTCGTGGCGACCACCGTCGGCTTGCCGCAGACGCAGCGCGCCGAGATGCCGATCACGTTGCGGGCCGGGCGGCCGAGCTGCGCGGAGACGTCGGCGATGTCCTGCTCGGTGACGGGGGCGAAGGGTGGGGTGCTCATTTGACCACTGGGCTTTCGAGTGTTGCGGTGGTGTCGTCGGTGAGACCCGCCGTGAAGATGGAGCCGACAACGGTGCGCATCCAGTCCACCTCGGTGGTCTGGATGGTGTCGCTGATCGGTGCGCCGCCGTCGGTGGCGGCGGCCGCGCTGTCGTCGATGACGTCGTAGGAGACGTCACCGGGGAAGACGTAGTCGAGACGGCCCCTGGCCTGCGCCTCGATATAGGCGGGGTCGCTCCACCGCGCGACGTCGCCCTCGAGCGCGTCGACGCCGGTCTCCTGCGCGTCGACCGCTGCCTTGAGGGCGGCGAGCTGCTGCTGCTGCTCGATGACCAGCCGCAGTCCGGGCGCAAGCACGATGACGGCCATAACAATCAGGCCGAGCACCGTGAACGTGAACCCGGACATGCGGATATTGCGCAGCCAATGCTCCGGTGCGCTCTCCATCTGCGGCAGCGCAACGGGAACCTTCTGCGTGCGCTGCCGACGTGCCATGCGTTGAACCTTAAGCGGTGAATCTGGGGAAAGCGCTGCGACCCGCGTAGACGGCGGCTTCTCCCAGTTCTTCTTCGATGCGCAGCAGCTGGTTGTACTTGGCGACGCGCTCGCTGCGGGCGGGGGCGCCGGTCTTGATCTGGCCGGTGTTGAGGGCCACCGCGAGGTCGGCGATCGTGGTGTCCTCGGTCTCACCGGAGCGGTGCGACATCACGGCGGTGTAGCCGCTGCGCTGTGCGAGGGAGACCGCGTCGAGCGTCTCGGTGAGCGTGCCGATCTGGTTGACCTTGACGAGGATCGAGTTGGCGGTGCCGAGCGAGATTCCCTTGGCGAGACGCTTCGGGTTGGTGACGAAGAGGTCGTCGCCCACGATCTGCGTCTTGGTGCCGATGGTCGAGGTGAGCTCGGCCCAGCCCTCCCAGTCGTCCTCGTCGAGCGGGTCCTCGATGGACACCAGCGGATACGCGGCCACGAGCTCTGCGTAGTAGGCGCTCATCTCGGCGGCGGTCTTGCTGCCGCCCTCGAAGGCGTATGAGCCCTCCTTGTAGAACTCGGAGGCTGCGACGTCGAGGCCGAGCGCGATGTCGGTGCCCACGGTGAAGCCGGCGGCCGTGATGGCCTCGACGAGGAGGTCGAGGGCCGCGCGGTTGCTCGACAGGTTGGGGGCGAATCCGCCCTCGTCGCCGAGACCGGTGGAGAGGCCCTTGCTGTGCAGGATCGACTTGAGCGCGTGGTAGGTTTCGACACCCCAGCGGAGGCCCTCGCTGAAGGTCTCGGCGCCGACGGGCAGGATCATGAACTCCTGGATGTCGACGTTGCTGTCGGCGTGCGATCCACCGTTGATGACGTTGAGCATCGGAACGGGCAGCACGTGCGCGTTCGCTCCGCCGACGTAGCGGTAGAGGGGCTGTTCGGCCGAGTCGGCGGCGGCGCGGGCGACCGCGAGGCTCACACCGAGGATCGAGTTGGCGCCGAGCTTCTTCTTGTTGTCGGTGCCGTCGAGCGCGATGAGCTCGGCGTCGATGGCACGCTGCTCCTCGGCGTCGAAGCCCTCGATGGCGGGGCCGAGCACGTCGATGACCGCGTCGACAGCCTTCTCGACACCCTTGCCGAGGTAGCGCTTCTTGTCTCCGTCGCGCAGCTCGTACGCTTCGAATGCTCCGGTGGATGCTCCGGAGGGGACTGCGGCGCGAGCCACGGTGCCGTCCTCGAGCAGAACCTCGACCTCAACGGTCGGGTTGCCTCGGGAGTCGAGGATTTCGCGGGCGCCTACTGCTTCGATCAAAGCCACGTGTGGTTCTCCTTACAAAAAGTGGTGGATTGTCCGTTGAGCAGTCTACGCGCGCGGGGTTTATCCCCGGTTGCGTGTTGCGGGCTGCGGGATGAATCGGGCGGGATGAATCGGGCGGATGCGGCTACCCCATCAACTCCTGGAGTATCCGCCCGAACCGCCCCGACCCGTCGATCTGCCCTCGCCCGTCCGGGCCGACGACACCGGCCAGGTCGATGACCCCGTCGCGCCAGAAGTACATCGAGGTGCCGATGGGGCCGCCCGGCGCGCTGTCGGTGGCCAGCCGGCCGATCAGCGACATCATCACCGACGCCGCGGCAACGGTCTCCTCGCCCACCACCGGGTGCACGAGGATCGCGTGCCGGTGCGGCAGGCCGAAGAGAACACCGTTCGGGGCCTCGGGCAGCACCGTGCCGAGGAGGCGCTCCATTCCGAGCACCTTCGTCGCGGTGTAGGGCGAGTCGTCCTCCAGCAGCCAGATCCCGGGGCGCAGCTCCTCGGCAGGCTCGGTCGGCTCGTCCATGACCGAGGCGAGGCCGACCGCCGCGAGCGCCACCGGGTCGCGACCGCCGAGCGAGCTGTCGGAGAGGTAGCTGATGTGCGTGGGGTAGTCGAGGCAGACCATCACGGCGAGGTCCTCGGCGATCCGCTGCGGGTACTCGGCGCCCAGCACCCGAGCGGCCTCGAGCGGCACCAGCCGGACACACACCAGGTCGAGCCACTCGGCGTCGCTGAGCCCTGCGGAGTCCGGGGCCTCGCCCGCGTCGACCAGGCCGTCGACGTGGGAGCGCACCATCCGCTGCACGTCCTCCAGCCTGCCCGCGAGCGCGTTGGTGGTGAGGTTGTAGAGCGGGAAGCGGCGCTTGTCACCCGCGACGAGCACGGTGTCGAGCCCGGACGTGCCCGCGAGCACCGTCACCGCCAGACCCCGCTCGGCGCAGCGGCGGATCGCGGTGTCGCGCACCTCGTCGGCGAGCCTGGCGAGGCGCTCCAGGTCGCTCGGCTTCTTCTTGAACCAGGCCACGGATCCCCCTCGATAGACGTGAGGCATACTCTAGTAGCGGATGTCGCGGAGCGGGAGGTCAACGAGCCGAGGTCGCTCCCGCCCAGGCCGCGCCACCCAGGTTGCTTCAGCCCAGGCCTCCCCAACCCAGCTTGCTTCAGCCCAGGTCGCGCCACTCCAGGTCGGCCACCGACGCCGTGGTCGCCTTCACCGTCGCCGCACGCCGGAATCCCTGCGCCACGAGTCCGTCGAGCAGCACGCGGGTGTTCTTGGTGCTGCGCTCCAGCCGCACCCGCTTGCCCTCGGCGATCAGCGCCGACTTGAGAGCCACCAGCGTCGCCGGGCTGACGCTGTCGTCGTAGACCAGGGCACAGGCATCCGCTTCGCCCGCATCGGGCAGCTGCACGAGGTCGACGAGTCGCTCGAAGCCGAGCGAGAAGCCGGCCGCGGCCACGTCGCTGCCGAGGAAGCGGCCGATCATGCCGTCGTAGCGTCCGCCGCCGCCGAGCGAGTAGCCGAACTCGGGGTGCGTCACCTCGAAGATCGTGCCGGTGTAGTAGCCCATGCCGCGCACGAGGAAGGGGTCGAAGGTGAGCACGGCGCGGTCGTCGGCGCCGAGCATCTCGCCGAGGGCGGCGAGTTCGGCGACGGCCGTCTCGTCCACGCCCTCGGGCAGCGCGGCGCGGATGGTGGCCTCGCTGAATTCCGGTTCGACGGATGCCGCCGGCCGGTTCAGGAAGGCGGCGAGCGCCGCCACCGGCTCGGCCGGGAACGCGCGGTCCTTGAGCTCGTCGATGACACCGGTGACGCCCAGCTTGTCGAGCTTGTCGACGGTGATCAGTACGGCGGCGTGCTCGCCGGCCGGGAAGCCGAGCACGGTGAGCATGCTGGTGAGCAGGCGGCGGTCGTTGATGCTGATGCGACAGCCGGTGATGCCGAGGGCGCGCACGGTGGCGACGGTGGCGGAGAGCAGCTCCACCTCGGCGAGCGGGCCCGACTCGCCGATGATGTCGATGTCGCACTGCACGAACTGGCGGTAGCGGCCCTTCTGCGGCCTCTCGGCGCGCCAGACCGGTGCGATCTGGATGGAGCGGAACACCTTCGGCAGCTCGCCGCGGTGTGTGGCGTAGAAGCGGGCGAGCGGAACGGTGAGGTCGAAGCGCAGCCCGAGGTCGGCGAGCTCGAGCGCGTCGCTGGCCTGGTGCAGGTCGTCGGCGGTGAGGCCGCGCTTGAGCACACCGAAGGCGAGCTTCTCGTTGTCGCCGCCGAGACCGGCGTGCAGGCGGGAGGAGTCTTCCATCACCGGGGTCTCGATCTCGTCGAAGCCGTGCGCGGTGTAGTTCTCGCGGATGACGCCGAGCACACGTTCGCGCTGGGCCTTGTCGGCGGGCAGGAAGT
>Ga0247732_10000147_pt1 | contig 44797 bp, 62 predicted proteins | sample UWRJL163409C2_FD_180940 | JGI IMG/M metagenome (GOLD analysis project Ga0247732, IMG submission 180940) | Plant litter microbial communities from Arlington Agricultural Research Station in Wisconsin, United States - UWRJ-L163-409C-2 | ecosystem: Environmental > Terrestrial > Plant litter >...
CAAAGGGGGCACGATCCCTGCGCCACGGCCGATCGACCTTCAGCCGCCGCAGGGTGATGCGACGCCGCAGACACACGCCTGGGCGTCGCTCACCGGGTAGCTATCGCACTTCCCTGGCCACGCGCCAGGCGACATAGCGGTGGCGGGTGTAGTTCACCGCCACCGCTGCAAAGCCGAACAGGTTCGGCGCAAACGACATGACCACAGCGACCCACACCGGTACCGGCGTCATGTCCTGCAGGGCCAGCACCAGCAGCACGACGCCGGCGGTGCGAACCACGTCAATAACCGCCCACAGCAGGGCGGCCACCTGCATATGTGCTGCATGCGTCAGCACCATGCGCGATCGCTGCTGGTGCGCAGCGCGCGCCTCCTTCGCGGGGTTCCTGGGCGGCATGCCCGGCCCGTAGCTCTTCACCACTTCACCATGATTAGCATGCCGACGATGGCCAGGGTGGCCATGTCAATCCAGTAGGGACGGCGTTTCATCTTTCGCATTGTCGGGATCCTCATAGGGGCGCAGGGCGCTGGAGTGTGGCCAGTGGAGTTTGGCGCGGCCGCGGCCGCCGGTTCGCGCCACCAGGTAGGACTGTTCCGAGCGCGGCGAGCCCGCGGCGATCGGTCGGAGGTTGTAGCGATCGGCCAGGCTGGGCAGTAGGGGCGCCAGCGGGATGCCGGCGGGCACCACCAGCACCACAACGCCCACCTGGCTTTTCCGCTCCCCGTTGCCTTGCGTGCGCCAGCGAACCAGGTCGCCGCGGACGAATTGCCGGTGGGTGGTCATGGTCGGCGGCCTCAGAACGGAATGTCATCGTCAGCGAAGTCATCCATGGCCGGTGAAGGCGAGCCATAGGACCGCGTCCCATCGCCGTATTCCTGCCTGGGCGCCGCCTCACGCTGCGCGGGCGCCTGGCGCCCACCACCGCCGCGACCCCCACCGTAACCGCCGCCCTGGGCGCGCTGGGGCCGTTCCTGGCCACCTTCGCCGCCTGGCCGTGAGCCAAGCATCTGCATTTCGTCGGCGATGATATCGGTGGAGTACTTCTCCACCCCGTCCTGGCCGGTGTACTTGTCATAGCGCAGCGACCCTTCCACATAGACGGAACTGCCCTTGCGCAGGTACTCGCCGGCAATCTCGCCCAGCTTCCCGAAGAACACCACGCGGTGCCATTCGGTGCGCTCCTGCTGGTTCCCCTCGCGGTCCTTTCGGACGCTGGTGGTGGCCAGCGAAATGCGGGTGATCGCCATGCCGCCTTGGGTGTACTTCACGTCCGGATCATTGCCCAGGTTTCCCACCAGGATGACCTTGTTCACGCCCCTTGCCATCGCTCTTTCTCCAGGTTGATGGGGCGCCGTGATCGGCGCCCCGGTGTGGTCAGGACTTCTTCGCGCGGGTGTTCGTGGCGATGTTGGCCACCTGGCCGAACGTCACGCCAGGCACGCGCGCTGCACCTTCCATGATCTTGGCCAGCTTATCCAGCGCGCCGGTGTTCACCTGCAGGTACGCCAGCAGCTCCGGTGCGCGATCGCTGTTCGACTCGATCGCCTTGGCCACGCCCAGCACCAGGTCAGAGAGGTTTACGTCGATCGCCTTCCAGGTGCGGCGGGTGGTGGCGCCCACGGCCTTGGCCTGGCTGGCCACCACCGGTGCCGGCGGCTCCACCGCCTGCAGGTCGATCGACTCCTGCAGCTTGGCCGCGGCCTCATCGGCCTCGCGCTGGGCCTGTTCGGCATCTTCCTTTGCAGCCGCGGCCACCCGGTCGGCCTCTTCCTTCGCCGCCGCGGCCACCCGGTCGGCTTCTTCCTGCGCGGCCTTGGCCTGGCGGTCAGCCTCTTCCCGGGCAGCGGCATTGCCTTCGCGTTCGGCCTTGTCGCGCGCTTCCTTCGCAGCCGCATCAATCTTGTCCTGGGCCTCTTTGGCCTCACGGGCTACGCGGTCGCGTTGGGCCTGAGCATCGCGTTCGGCCTGCTGGGCTTTCCGGCGCGCTTCATCGTCCAGGCGCTGCTGTTCCAGCTGCTGCCGGCGCAGTTCGGCCAAGCGCTCGCGCTCGCGCTGGTCCTCTTCTTCGCGCAGCTTGCGCAGGCGATCCTGTTCCTTGCGATCGAACACCAGCATGCGCTCTTTCACCAGGTTGGCGGCGGCCTCGATATCGGCCAGCGGCTGGCGGAAAAAGTCATCAATGCGGCGACCGCCTTCCAGGAACGGTTCCTTCAGGTGCTTGCGCTTTTCGTCAACCAGCTTCCACTTGGCGCGCAGGTCGCCCAGGTCGTCGGCTGCAGCCTGGTAGACCTCTGGCGAGTCGATCACCAGGGCCGCGGCCATCTTGGTGCTGTGAGCCGCCGTGCGGCGCGCCTGGACAACGTCGGGCATCTGATCGGCGCCCATCAGTTCGCCGGCGACGGCTGCGGGGGTGGTTTCGGTGGTCGTGGTCATGCTGTGGTTTCCTGTATGTAGTGGGCGATATTGAGGCAGGAGCGCCACACGCGGGCATCGCGTGCGTCATCGGTGAAGGGGTGCAGGTGCCAGGTGGCGACCTCCTGGCCCCGGTTTGGTTTCTTCAGCTGCAGTGCGTAGCGCCGCAGCGGTGCATCAGGTGGCAGCAGATCCGGCCGCGCTTCGCGGACCAGGTCGCCATAGGCGAACGTCTGCGGTCCGGTGCTGGGCGCGACCATGGCCACCCGCTTGGCGTCGATAAGCGAGCGGATCCCGTTCAAGCGGCCGAACAGATCCAGCGTCCCGGCGTACCGGTACCGGCGGCTTGCCAGCTGCTGTTCGGACAGCTGCGGCGTGAACCCCGACGTGGTCAGGAAGTGGCGCCAGCCGCGGTAGTAGGGCAGCAGCCGGTAGTCCAGCATGTCGGCATCGAGCTGGCCGAGAATGTCCAGCTCGATCACCTTGTGGACGGCCTGGCCCAGGATGGCGGCGGCTTCCATCACGGCCGGATCCACGCCGCGATAGAACGCCGTGCTGATCGGCTTCAGCACGGTGGTGACGCCGGGGAGCTTCTTCCCGTCCAGGGTGTAGCGGTGGTTTTCCTGGTCGAATACAAGCCCGTCCATGTCACTTGTCCTGACCGGCGTCGCGCAGCTTGGTCAGCGCCTGGCTGACGTTTCCCATGGTGATGACGCCGCACAGCTTGATTACAGCGGCATCGCTCAGGTTGGCCGCGGCGGCGCGTTGCTTGGCCATGGCCACCTGCCCGGGGCTCAGATCCGCGCCCCAGGGGCTAATTATTTCGCCGGTACCTTCATCCACCACGACCCCGGTTTCATCGTCTACCACGCCCGCGGCGGCGGGCTCCCCTTGCTCAAAACGGCGCAGCGCGTCGTCCAGCTCATCGGTGGAGGGCATCACGGTTTTGTTGCTGGCGATCGGCATGCTCGGGGCGTTGCCGCGGCGCGCGGGCGCTTGGCCCCCGGTGCGTTCGGATCCTTCCATGCGCTGGCCGTCGTCGTCATCTTCTGACGCAACGCACAGCAGCATCTGCATGCCATACCGGCGTGCATAGGTCAGCGAACCACCGTAGTCCTGGGCGCCGTTTTGACCCTTGGCAAAGAACATGGGGATATCGAGCGCCATCCACTCGCCGGTTTTGTGGATCAACACCGTGCGCACCACTTCCACGAGCTTGCCATCTGCAGTGGTGACGATCACTGGCGGCTGGATTACCGCAAGTTCGTTCGACGCCAGCGACGGTCGCGTTTTGTCGATGATCGTTTCCAGCGGCGCGTATTTGTAGGTGTACGAACCAATCACCCGGCGGGTTTCTTTGTCCCTGATATCGACCGTTACCGATTTTTCGCGCGGGATGGGGGGGAAGGCGCCCTGCGCCTTGGCCAGCGCAAATGCCACCTGGGCAAAACTGGCGCTGCAGAGAAAGGGCCTGTCCAGCTGGGGCGCAGCCAGGATGGGGTTGTCGTCAGTCATGTGGGCAATCTCCAGTGAGGCCGGCGGGTCTGCCGGCGCCGGGCAATAATGCGACACAATGCAGCGGGATGCAACACGCTTGCATCCATACCGGTAGACCGGTGCCGAGATAATTGAATCGCGTTGCTTTTTCCTGCATCGACCTGATACAGTCGGCCCGCACCCTCAAACAGGAGCCAACGAAAGTGGCCAACGAAGACGGCAACACCAGTTCCACCCTGCCAACCGATCCGGTGATGCGCGCGCGCTGCATTGCGATCCGCACCGCCGGCGGCACCAGCAAGGTGGCCCGCGCCATGGGCCTGAAGAATCACCGCAGCGTTAGCCGCTGGATGGAGAGCTACGACCCGCGGCCCGAGCAGGCCCGCATCCTGGTCAAGCTGTGCGGCAACGTGGTGACCCTCGCCGATATTCTCCCGACCGTGTACGCCGACCTCACCAGCGATGAACTGGGGTACCAGCCGGAGGCGCCCACGGCGTGAAAACCGGCAGTCGCGCAATCATCCCCGAACCGCCCTTGCTGGTACTGCCCAGCCTGGCGGTTGCAGTAGGACTTCCCGGGGCAATGGTGCTGCAGCAGCTGCACTTCCTGAGCCACAACCGCCGTCCTGATCGGAACGGCGAAAGGTGGGTCGAAATGGGCAACGCCGACCTGCAACACACGTTCCCCTTCCTGAGCAAAAACACCCTGTTCCGTGCGGTCTACAAACTCCGCGATGACGGGCTGCTGACGATCAAGGCAGTGGAGGGCAGAAACAACCGGTATCGCCTGGAATATGAGGCGATCGACGTCGCCCTGGTGGCTGGCACCCTACCCAAATTGGGGCAACCCAAAATGGGTAGGGGGTCTACCCAAGATGGGGCGGGTACCCTACCCAATATGGGTAGGGCTACTACTAAAGAGGTTTTAGAGTTTGAGAGTTCTACAAATCAGGGGGGTGTGGATAAGTCGAAAGAGGAACAGCCGCCTGGCCCGTTGATGACGATGCAGTGGCTTCCGTCGGAGGCCTGCCAGCAGCAGCTGCTGGATGCCGGTTTCGGCCTGGACTTCATCCGCAAGGTGCTTCCGGAGTTCCGCATGTACTGGACCGAGCGTGGCGAGGCCAGGCCCTGGGAATCGGCCTTCATGGCTCACGTTCGGATGCAGCACGACAAGCGCAAGACCGCGCCGGCGGCCAAGGCCCAGGTGGCGTCCCAGCAGAATCCGAGCTACCAACGCAACGGACCACCCGAACCAACGCACGGCCGCCAGCCTGACGCAGCCGAAGTCATCGCCAGCTTTACCCCGAAAAACCCGCTCAGTCCCGAAGAGAACAAGGCGCGGATGCAGAAGCTGCACAAAGAACTGTTTTGACCCATAACTCACAAGGCAACGCCATGCCCACCACCCCTGAAAAGCTGTTCCATTTCACCATTCCCCACACCCCCGTGGCCAAGGGCCGCGCACGGTCGACGGTCAAGCGCGGCCGCGGCGGGAAACCCATCCTCACGAAGGATGGCCAGCCGATCGTGTCGACCTACACCCCGGAGAAGACCCGGGACTTTGAGGCCCTGGTCCGCGACTTTGCCCAGCAGGCCGCCTGCGGCGAGCCGCTGGATTGCCCGGTGGATCTGCTGGTGGAGTTCCGTTTCAAGATCCCGACCAGCTACACGAAGTGGCAGCGCGACCTGGCCGCCGAAGGCATGCTGCACCACACGAAGAAGCCCGACTGCAGCAACCTGGTGAAGGCCATCGAGGACGCATGCAATGGCGTGCTGTTCAAAGACGATGGCCAGGTGGTCGGGTGCGTGACCGACAAGGTGTTCACCACCGGCCGGGAGTGCATCGTGGTCCACGGTTACCGCCGCGCCGGCGTGAGCTGCACCGCCACCCGCGCCGAGGCCGCGGCCTTCCTGGCCAACTACACGAACCCGAGCGTGCGCCTGAATCACATGCCCCTGGGCCAGCGCATGCGCACCCTGCGCCTGGTGACGGAATGAGCGCCGCTGATGCCGTCCAGGTCTACCTGTCCCGCGGGCACGTCGTGCACCTGCTGCCAGCGCGCGGAGGCCTACCAACTTCACGCGCCGCCAAGTGCGGCCGCAGGCCAAAAAATGGTGGCGCGTGGCTGAAGGCATGCACCTACGCCCCGACACGCTGCTGCCCCCGCTGTTTCCCCGCTGCACCCACAACCGACCCTAAGGAGTGAAACCCATGTCCCCGAAACCCACCCAGCCGAAGTTCCCCGCCAAGCCGAAGCGCATCGTTCCGACCAAGCACATCAGCGAAGTGCCGCAGATAACCCTGGAGCCGGTACCGGTCGCGTCCAGCCAGGTGCACTCTTTCGGCCACGACCCGGAAACCAACACCCTGGCGATCCGCTTCCCGGGCTTTGATGGCGCGCCCGGCTCGCTGTACCACTACGCCAACTTCAACGCCCAGCAGTTCGCCGAGTTCGCCGCGGCGCCGTCGATCGGGACTTTCTTCATCCGCCAGATCAAGGCCAATGAAGCCCTGTTCCCGTACACCAAGATTGACGAAACCCCGGCGAGCTGATCGCCGGGCTTCCAACGCCCTGGAGGCCCCATGTCCGTAGCAAATGAAGACCGCCGGCAGACGCGCTTGGTCGCGCTGCCGGTGGCGCAGATCACGCTGAACCTGCCCGACCAGGTGCCGCGTGAGCTGTTCACCACACGCGGCGTGCGCGTGCAGCTCGCCGAGCTGGGCGGCACCGACGTGGTGATGCTGGCCATGGCCAGTGCCCGGTCGCTGGTGCGCACCTGGCACAGCCTGGCCACCGCCCGCATGTCGCGCGCCGACGCTGCCCTGGTGTACGAGCCCGGCGCGATCCACCAGGCGATCGCCGAACGCATCGCCAAAGCCATGGCGGTGCAGTACGGCCGCGATTGGGAAGAAATGAACGAGGCGACGCGCGCCGCGCTGATCGTCAATGCACAGAGCCACATCACCCATCTGATCCAGGAGCTATTCCGCCATGACTGACCAAGCCGAAATCACCATCAACGTCCACGGTGCTGTGGGCATCGGGAAGACCGCTGTTGTTTTGGCGATTCTCGATCGCTTGCGCGCCGTTGGGTTGAACTGCGAATGGGCGGATGAAGCCGAAGAGCGGAACGCTGGCAGCACCGCGCGGGATATAGAAAACCTGGAGCATCGGCCGCTTGTGCGCCTGATCGAAACCAATCCGTCCATGGTGAAGCCGCCGGCGCCGCTTTCGAGTGCGCAGGTTGGCGAGGTGCAGGGGGATGGACTGGAAACCATCATCGCCGCGCTTGAACACAGCAAGCCCACGCATGACCGCTACCCGGAACCGGTGGAGCGCCACGCCGAAGCACTGGCGCACGCTCGCGCCCTCGCCGCGCGCCAGCCGGTGGCGTGGCAGATGCGCACAGACGAACGTCACAACGGCTTCGATGACGATAAATGGATGGAAATCCCTCGCGATGAATATGAGGCCTACAAGCGTGTGATGGGCGGCGATGGGCCGAAAATGCTTGCTGGAGCCACTGGGCGAGGCGATCTGCGCATTGATGACGGCGGTTGGATGATCGAGCTTCGCCAGTTGTTCGACGCCCCGCCCGCGCAGGGCATCGACCTGGGTCCGGTTTCACAGGCAGCCAGTGACCCGAGTACGCAGATTCACATCGGCACCACCGCCACGACTGGGGGGCAGCTTTGGCACTCCGATGGAAAGGGCGGGCTGTGGTGTGGGAACACGTACCACCGCACGCCGCGGCAACTGTGGGATGAGTGCCAATCGGTGCTGAGCGACCTGCGTATTCTGGCCGACCAGCGCGATGCAGCGCCGGCGGAATTCAAGATGCCCGCTGTCGAGGCTGGCAAGCCGATCCCGGTCGTCACCGAACACGGCGCGCACGCCGACGGCGGCGCCAGCTGCCCCATCTGCATTGGTCAGAACGAAGAGCGCCTGCGGCTCTACGCCATGCCGGCGCAAGATATAGACCTGCTGGCCACGGTGAGGCGTCTGCGCCAGCACCTGGCAAAGGCGAGCTTTGCCACCGAGGTTGACCGCCATTCCGCCGGCGACCTGGTGAGCGACCTGGTGGATGCCATCGATGAGCGCAGGGAGGGTGTCACCGGCTTCACGATTCGCCAGCCGGTGCCGGAGCCGACCACCGAGGGTTTCGCGCCGTTCTACTTTGAGCGCCCGATCGGCGGCGGCAGCGTTTCACTGGTCAACCGCAGTGCCCGCGACTGGCCCGAGTGGGCCGAGGAAGCGGCCAAGGCCTGCAACTACAGTTCACCGCTGGTTGGCATGGAAATGCGCCGTCTGCGCCTGCAGGTGGAAACCCTCACCCGCGATCTGCTGGAAGCCAAGCGCCTTGCTTGGCTGCTGGCACGGTCTGCCCCAGGCGGTGAGGTGACGATCAATCTTCACCTGCTGCAGTCCACTGACTGGAGCCTGGCCGAGCTTCAGAAAAACAGGGACAAGTCAGGGTTCACCGACACATGGGTGGCCAAGCTGCAGGGCCAGCCGCAGCCTGCAGGCCTGCACCAGGCCATGGCGCTGATCGACACCTCGCTGGGTTACTTGTCGACGGCGCTCGATGACCTGAATTCAAGCCCTGATCCGCGGCCGGGGATCATGGTGCAAGAGGCAATGGGATGCCTGCGCCAGGTGCTGGTCGGGAGTTCCCCGTGATGGGCTCCTGGCTGTGGATCGCCCCGCTTGTGGTTGTGCTGGCCATCCTGGCCATGGCCATCATCATCGTGGCCGAGGCGATCCGCCGGAGCTACTGCACCCACCAGCGCCAGGTCACCAACATGGACGGCGATCGCGTGTGCCTGGCCTGCAGGGCGAACCTGGGGAAGGTTGATGCAGGATGACCTGTTCATCGCGCTTCCTGTCCAGCAGCATGAAGGGCGCGTGGTACTGGTTTCCAACGGCCGGGAATACCGGTCGTTGGAAACCGAAAATGGCATAGGAGTGGCGTGGTTCGGACCAGGTGACACCCAGGGGGTGATCGGGTGCTATCACGCCAGCAACGCGGACGCATTGAGCGCCGCTCAACACATCGAATCGAAGAGGGCAGCACCATGATGGGAGAGGCGAAACCGACCTGGACGCAGAACAGGCACGAGTTCCTGCAGCTGGTGAACGCGGCCGGCGCAGCTGGCTGCAGGGCGCGCGGCGTGGCGTTCGGCAGCGCGTGCACGGCCATGCGTAGGCTGGGCTGGGTCGAGCAGATCCAGGCGATCGGGGTGAAGGTCCGCATTACTGACCTTGGCCGGCGCGCGCTGCAGGCGTGGGACGCCGGCGAGCGCCGCGACCTGGACCTGCGTACCGAGGAAGAGCGCACGGCCGTGACGCTGGCGCAGATCCTGGAGGCGTCGGCCGACTACAGCCTGGACGAACGCCTGGTGAAAGCGCTGTTCCAGCGCATGCCGCTGCTGACCATTCACCGCCTGGTTTGGGAAAGCATGGAGGCGGCCGGGATCAATGACCGCGGCGCGGCTGCTCTGGCCGCGCTCAACGAGCTGGAATGCCCGGTGGACGGGTGCGGCAAGATGCCGGCCTATGTCTTTGCCGCCGCGGCCAGCGTTAAAGGGGGCGTAGTTTCCCACCAGGGCGGGATCGCCAAACCTTGCCAAGGCGATCAGATCCTGGAGCGCGGGGAAGAGGTGCTGCGAAAGGGTGATCCCCTGGAGCGGTTCCACCAGGGCGGCCTCGCCGGCAAGCTGCCGGAGGGGATCATCCCGCGGATCATTGAAACCGGGCAGGTGGTGCCGGCGACAGATCCGCGGCTCACCGCTGCGGCGCCAGGCGCATCCAAGACCATCACCCTGGTTGTGGGTCAGCCCGAAGCAAAGAACATGGCGTTTCGAGAGCTGAAAAGGCTGTCCGCCAATGTGGCCGAGCCAGTGCAGCCTGTAGAGCACGAAGATCCGCCGCCGGTAGAACATGAAGTCCGATTCCTGATCGACCTTCCGGCAACAAAGCCAGCCGCCGGTGGCTTGGCCAACCTGCTGGGCGGTGCTGACCGGTTCGTGCCCGACAGTTTCGCCAGCGATCGCCCTGCAGGCCAGGCCACGCCGCCGGCGGAGCTGCCGGACGTGCCGGCCGATGAGCAGGAAGACGACGACCGCCGCGTGCTGTGCCCGAAGTGCGAAGGCCGCGGATCCACCGGCCCGGCGCACCTGGACTGCACCAGGTGCAAGACGCGCGGGTATGTGTTCCGCACGGTGGAAATGTGAGCCGGGGGACGAAGGTTGCCCGCATCTGTGCAGGCTGTGGCCGCGGCTACAGCGCACTGCTGGTCGACCTGAAGCGAGGGTGGGGGAAGGTCTGCAGCCAGCGCTGCGGCGCGCGGGTGCGCCAGCGTGAGGTTGACCAGGAGCGTGCCCGCCGGGCGCGCAAGGCAGGCAAGCCAGCGCCGGCGCTCCTGCAGCAGCGACACCAGCAGATGGCCGCCGGCCGCCTGCAGGACATTGAGACAACGGCCGAGCTACGCACCAGCGGGCCGGAATTCGATTTTTCAGAGGGGGTGCAGTGATGCCAATGTGGATGAAAACGATTGCGTTGCAGGCGGCCATGTTCCTGGCGGGGTGGGCTTTTGCATGGCTTCTTCACCCGTATCCAGATGGGACCGACAACGCCACGCGGGTGTGGCGCCGGATCCGCCGCTGGTGGCTCGCATGATCGGTAGCAAGAAAGCCACCCGCGCCGAGTCGGCCCACATGCTGGCCTGTAAGAACGGCCCGTGCATTCCGTGCCTGGTCGGCGTCAGCACCGGCCTGATCGACCCACAACACGCCATGCGTGGTGGCGAGGATGAGGACGGCATGCCGCTGCCCATGGTCACCTTCCAGCACTGCAAGAGCGGCAACATGCGCCGTGGCCACGAAGAGGGGTTTGGCTGCTGCATCTGGCACCACTTTGGAACCCAGCAGCTGCACATCCTGGGCATGAGCAAAGAGGCCGCCTATGAGCGGTGGGGGCCCAGCCTGTTCCACCAGGCCCGCGAGTTCCACCAGGTGTTCGGTTCGGACGATGAGCTGATCGAAGCCCAGCTGTTCGTCCTGCAGCAATCCGCTACCGGTGGTACGCTTTCCGCGGTTTCGTGAAGCGAGCGGCGGCGATGGCACTGAAGATTCTTGATGACCTGGTGGACTTCATTGGGCACCAGCACGCCATCGAGCTGCTGAGGGCATGGGGAGGTCGGCGCCTGAAGGTGCCGACCGAGATAGGCCAGGACCATCCTCTGGCGATGACCATAGGCCTGGATTCGGCGAAGGTGATGGCCACCTACTACGGCGGCACGGAACTGTATCTGCCGGCGGAACGCAATTTCCTGATCGACCTGCGCAATGCGGCGATCGTGGCCAAGTTCAAGGGCGGCAGCAGCATCACCAAGCTGTCGGAGGACTTCGGAGTCAGTCGCCGGCATGTCCACACCATCCTGGATGCCCTTGGCCAAGGCGAGAACCGCAAGGCCCGTGTGGCAACCCGCACCTGATCTGACTGCCCTGTAGGGGCAACAATGCCGCCACTCAACATGGGGGCACCGCTTTGAACCTGAGCAAGAATTTCACGCTTGCCGAGCTGACCGTAACCAGGCACCCGCTTGGCAACACCCCCAACGCCACCGAGCGCGAAGCGCTTCGCCAGCTGGCCGTCCATATCCTGCAGCCGCTGCGCGAGTCTCTGGGCAAGCCCATCGTGGTGTCCAGCGGCTACCGCAGCGAAGCGGTGAACAAGGCCGTAGGCGGCGCCAGCTCCAGCCAGCACCGGCTTGGCCAAGCCGCTGATATCACCGTCCCGGGCATGACCAGCCGCCAGGTCGCCCAGGCAATCATCAGCATGGGCTTGCCCTATGACCAGGTCATCCAGGAGTTCGGCCGCTGGGTGCACGTCAGCTATGGCCCGCGCAACCGCCGGGAAATCCTCACCGCCAAGACCATCGCCGGCAAGACTCAGTATCTGGCGGGCCTGGTGTGATGGCCGCCGAGAAAGCCGCCGGCATCCTGGTGACCGTCGCCGCTGGCGTGCCGGCGTTCCTCTCCGGCCTGTCCAACGACATGACCGTCCCCATCATCGGCGTGGGCGCAACCACGATCGTGGGCGCTGCGCTGGGCACCCTCGCCGCCCTGGGCTATGACAACAACCCGCCGCGGCCTGGCGGGCGCCTGGTCGTGCGCGCGCTGTCGACCATCATCATGGCCAGCCTGCTGGTCGGCGGCGTGCCAGCGATCGCTGGCTGGACGTGGGACACCCCCGCGGCCGAAGGTGCGGTGACCGGCCTGGTGGCGATCGCCGTCTATTACCTGTTCGACCCGGTCAAGGCCTGGGCACTGGCTCAGGTCAGTGAATTCAAGCTGTCCGACTTCATCCCCTGGCTGCGCAAGCGCACGCCCACCACACCGACGGCCGGGCAGAATGCCCCGACCGACGAAGAGAGCCACAAGCCATGAATGCCTGGTACCTGATCGCTGCACCCGCCTGGTTCGTCCTGTTCGTCACCGCCTGCGCACGACTGGCAGACATGGATCGCACGCAATGGGCCGGTACCGACCACGTTCGCCGCCTTGGCATGATCGGGGTGGGCGGCATGGCCATCATCATGCTCGCCATGCCATTCACGAAGGATGGGTGGATCTACCCCAGCGCGACCTGGCGAACGGCCGGCCTGTCCTGGTCCTGGGCGCTGGTGTGGCTGACGACCCCGGGCATGCCGCCGTGGTGGGACTTCATCCTGGGCGTGCACCGCCGCACCGACGACTGGAAGCACCAGGGCTTGCGCACCAGGGTGCGGGGCGAATGGCGCGCGCTGCGGGACAGCTTCCGCCCGCGCCGCAGCCGCAAGCCGATGAGTGGCCCGATAGGTCCGCTGCCGTAACCGTTGACCGGATCCAGGCGGCGCACCATGCTGCGCGAACCCACCGCCTGGATCCTCGCCATGATCGAAACACCGCCGACCTGGGCCGCTCGCAACGCGGCCCGTATTGCCATCTGGATCCTGCTGGCCATCCTGGCCACCGTCGCTGTACTGCAGATCCTCACCTGGCGCCGTGACGCCCAGGACAACGCCGCCGCCATCGATGCGCGCGATGCCACCGCAACCGCCGCCGGCGGAATCACCGCCGACCTGGCCACCACCACCACCGACCGCCAGCGCGTCGAGGTCCGCATCACCGCGGATGCCCGGCAGATGGCCATTGACCTGGAGACGCTGCGCCGTGAGAACCCCGACCTGGATCATTGGCTGCGCACTGACGTGCCTATGCAGCTGCGCGACCTCGCCCGCCAACGACGCGAAGCCCGCGACCGACTTGGAAGTACTCCGCCTGGGAGTGCAGCAGCTGACGCGGGAGCGCCAGCCGCAGGGAGCGGTGACGCGCGCTGAAGATGCGAAGGATGGCCAGGAGGCGTTCGGCCTGCTGATCGCCCTGGAGGACACCAACTGGCTGCAGAACGATGACAAGCGGCGCACCCGCGAGTTCGTCAACACCGCGACCAGGCGCATCGAGCTGTCGCGGCTTCCGACCTGCAGCTGGTGGCAGTGGCGGTGCATCCGCGATCGCAACCGCCTGCAGCGCCAGATTGACGCCCCGGCCGCAGGTCCGTAGGATCCGCGTTGTCGGGCTCCGGCGGCAGGTTGGTATGGGAATGGCTCCCTGCTGCCGGGCCTGGCCAGCACTCCAGTGAGCGATGGGAGCCGCGGATCCGGAGGGCGAACCGGATCCAAGCCAACGGGGTGCCACCCTGCGGCCCAAGGTGATAGGCCGAAAACCCCCGGAGGGCGACCCCCGGGGGTTTTTCGTTGTAGGATTGCCCGGCAGCGTTCCCCACGCTGTTGGCCAGATCCCCCTGGCTGGCGACTGTCTCAGCAACGGCCGCCTGAAGCCCCGCCCGCTCCCCCAGCTGGCGGGGCTTCTTCTTTCTGGCGTGCACGTTTCGGCCGCCACCACATACGCTTTTCTCGATTTTTTTGCCGGATATCGGCTTTCCGCGCACGGAATCGGCCATCCCGCGAACAGCCCCGGCCGTACACTCCCCGCGTCACCCACCCGCGAGGAACGCCGACATGGCGAGGAAGAGCAAACCCAATCCCTGGAAGAGCCGCATTGTCGGTGAGGCCGAGGTTCCGGCCGACCAGCTGCTGGCCAACCCTGAGAATTTCCGCGTGCACAGCACTGAGCAAGGCGCCGCCCTGGACGGTGCGCTGAACAGCATCGGCTGGATCCAGCGCGTGATCGTGAACAAGCGCACCGGCCACGTAATTGATGGCCACCTGAGAGTTCAGCGCGCGCTGCGCCGCGGCGAGTCGGTACCGGTGGTCTACGTCGACCTGTCCGAGAACGAAGAGCGCATCGCCCTGGCCACGCTGGACCCGATCGCCGCGATGGCCGGTACCGACGATCAAATGCTCGAGCAGCTGCTGGGTGAGATAACCGCCGACGATGCGGATCTGCTGGAGTTCCTGGCCAGCCTGCATCCTCAGTCCGGTGACGGTGGCGGTGGCAGCTCCACGCCGGCCGAAGCGATCACCGTGTGGGGCGAAATCATCAACCTTGGCCAGCACCGGCTGCTGTGTGGCGACATTGAGGATGAATCGCACCAGCTGGCCGTTACAGCCGGAATGCCTGGCGCAACCATTCGGGACTTTGCCGACCTGGCGATTTTGCCCCTGACGGTGAAGAGCAACCCCGCGCAGCTGTTCGTGATCCATAGCGACCCCTTTGCCATTGACGGCCTTGTGATGGCCTGGGAATCGGCCACTGGCAAGACTTCCGAGCGAATCCCCCCGGGTTAAGAGCAAAGCCGATTTGCTAATCCCGTTAGCGTCCTGATACATTCCGCTTGCCCGCACAGGGCACGTCCGGGAAGAGCAAAAAATGAAACGCTGCCCGAACGCCATCACACGAACGGAGAAAAACGCACCATGAGCAAACAGTCGCCCCTGTCCCTGTTGGGTTACCCCGGTATGGAACCCGAGTTCACCCTGGCCGATGGCCGCACCATTCCCGCCGGCGATCTGATCGGCGAACACGCCTTGCCGCTGTACCACAAGGCCAATCCCGGCTTGGATCAGTCCCAGCTGCAGGCCGCGTGGAACGGCCTCACCAACGCCGAGCGCACCGGCTTCTGCATCCAGGCGTTCGACAAGCTGGATGCAGCTTCCGAGCAGTCCGCAGCCTATGACGCCCAGCGCACGCTGATTACCGATATCGCGCCGAAGGCCGAGCTGCAGCTGGGCGATGGGATCCTGGACGTGATCGTTCAGGCCATGCAGCGCCTGCGCGCCCCGTGGCACATGCTGCGCGAGGACGAACAGGATGAGATCCTGGAGTTCGTCACCGCCCGCGTGCGTGGCGTAGCGAAAGACACGGTGCGCACGTTGGCCGCCCGCGGTACCCACCACATCGTGGCAACGCTGGATCAGATCACGATCAAGAAGGGCGCCAAGCTGGTGCTGTCCATCCAGGCCGCTCAGATTGACGAACACCTGACCGAGTCGGTGCAGCAGCAGGTGATCCTGGTGCTTGCGCCGGCGCTGGATGAAGCCGAGGCCATCGAGCCGCCGCCGGCGGATCCGCAACAGAAGGGCCTGCAGCTCGATGCCAGCAACGGCGTGCAGCACAGCGACCCGGAGGACTGAGGCCATGCCATTCATCAAGGTTCGCACCACCACCACGAACCCCCGATCGCTGTGGTTGCGCACCACGGCGATCGAGCTGATTGAGGACCAGTCCAATCCGGGTGGGTGTCGCCTTACCACCACCCAAGGCGAGGCATATAGCGTTTCCGGGATGACTGCGGATGAAATGGCCAGGCATATTTCCCTGGGTGAGAGCCCCGGGGTTAAGGTCATTCACCACCCGCACGGCGTGAAACCAGGGGAAGAGCTGACATGAACACTTCCCAGCTGCTGGCCGAAATCGTCAAGGCCATGGAGAGCGATAATTGCTGCAATTTCACCATCACCAAGGGCGACCTGGCCGAGGCGGCAGGCCCGCTGCAGCAGCTGCTGAATGATGGGTATTTCGCCAACGGCGACAGCAGCGATATCGACAGTGACGTGTGGATTGCGGCCGCCGGCGAGTACACCGAGAGCCGCAACCACTTCAGCAGATCGTCCCAGGCCTACCTGGCCCTGGACGTAGTGGTGGAGAGGATCTTTGCCCGCCTTCCGGACGAAGATCCCGCGGCACAGCCTGAAAGCGACGGCCAGGCCGCATAATCGCTGCATCGCAACAGCTGACAGGCTGACATGGCCAAGAAACAGGGGACACCGGAGAAGCCCGCGGCCAAGCCGCGGGCGAAGCGTTCCAGGCGCACCGCCCAACCCCGCTACGCCGCTGCAGCCAAGATCCGCGCCCAGGTGCTGGAGCTGCGCACCCTGGGCCTGACGATCGCTCAGATCGCCGAACGCGTGGGCCGGGCCCCGTCCGTGGTGCACACCCACCTGAAACACGCACTGGAGGAAATGGACGCCGAGCAGCGGGAGCAGTCCGACCGCATGCGCGCGCTGGCCTTTGGTCGCCTGGAGAAGGTGCTGGCCAGGGCGATGCTGGGTGCGATCAAGGGCGACGTGAAGTGCATGCGCGAGGTTCAGCGCTGCATCCTGGCGCAGGCCCGCTTGATGGGCTGGATGATCCCGGCCGCGCGCAACCCCGAGACTGGCGTTCCCCTGGGTGACGGTGACACCGGTGCAGGCCCCGGCCGCTGGACGTTGCCTGGCAGGCCGGACGTTGACCTGGTGAAGTGGCAGGAGCAAGCGGAGGCGGTATGGGAAGCACAGCAGCAGCGCAACGCGGCGGACTGAAAGGCACGTCCCGCGAGCTGCAGGCGGGCGCCTTCCCGATCAACCTTGTGTGGCGGCCCCAGCGTGGGCCGCAGTCGCTTCTGATCGCCTGCCCGGCCGATGACATTCTGTTCGGCGGCGCGCGCGGTGGCGGCAAGACTGACGCGCTCCTGGGCGATGCCGGCATCTACAGCCAGCAATATGCGCCCCACTTCCGCGGGATCTTGATCCGCCGCACATACGATGAACTGGACGAAGTGGTCGCCCGCAGCCAGGAGCTGTTCCTACCGCTGGGCGCCAGGTGGCAGGCCGGCAAATACACCTGGCGGTTCCCGTGGGGCGGCTTCCTGAAGATGCGGTATCTGCAAAAGGATGCCGATGCAAGCCGCTACCAGGGCCATTCCTACAACTGGCTGGGCAAGGATGAGGGGGGCAACTTCCCCGCGTGCGCGCCCCTGGACAAGCTTTCGGCCACCCTGCGCGACAAGAACGGGGTACCCATCCGGGAGGTCATGACTGCCAACCCAGGCGGCCCTGGCCAGGCGTGGATCGTTGACCGATATATCCGCAACCGCCAACCCATGGTGCCGTGGCGCGACCCCGAGACGGGCCGCGTGCGCGTCTACATACCCAGCCGCCTGAGCGACAACGCCGAGCTGGTCAATTCAGATCCGAACTACGCCATGCGCCTGCGCGGCTCAGGCCCTGCCTGGCTGGTGGCGGCCTGGCTCAACGGCGACTGGTACGCGACCCAAGAGGGTGGCGTCATCAAGTCGAAGTGGTGGCAGCGGTACGCCGTGCGCAACGCAGACGGCACCCCGAACGTGGATCCAACGCCGCTGGAAATCCGCCTGGCGCTGCCGCCTGGCAAGGTCGTGGCCTGGGTGCACAGCTGGGATACGGCGCAGAAGGACGCCGACGTAAACGACCCCAGCGTGGGCACCGTGTGGGCCGTAATGGACACCGGCAACGCCTACCTGGTCGACGTGGTGCGCGAGCGCATGGTCTACCCGGACCTGAAGAAAGCGGCGATCGCGCTGTATGACAAGTGGGGCGCCGACGTGGTGCTGATCGAGGACAAGGCCAGCGGCACGTCGCTGATCCAGGATCTGCGCAACGACACGAACCTGCCGGTGAAGGCGATCGAGCCCGACGGCGACAAGGTCACCCGGGCCGTCAGCTCCACGCTACTGATGGAAGCGGGGCGTATGTGGATCCCGCAGCGCGCGCCATGGCTGCTGGACTTTGAAAACGAACTGACCAGCTTCCCTACCAAGGGCGTGCACGACGACCAGGTCGATAGCGTGTCTCAGTTCCTGGAGTGGCTGCGCAGCTTCCCACTCACCCATATCCCGCAGGTGGCCAGCGCCGGCACCCGTGCAGGCCTCAAACTGGAAGCACCTGGATCACCGCCCCGCACCCCGGCCAAACCGGTGGCTGCGGAAACCCGCACCCGCGGCACACCGCCCACGTCGAGTAGAGTTCGCCGCGGACCCGCAGGAACTGAAGGATTCTAAGCAATGGCCACTGAAACCCCCGAAACCCCCAAGCGGCCGAGCGCCGAGGAATACGCCAAGTTCGGCCGCGGCGGCGGCCTGGTCGGCTCGCCGTTCGTGGAGCTGATGCAGCCCACCGACCCGATCCTGGTCAGCAAGGGCGCCCGGGATTACAAGCTGTACCGGGAGACGCTACGCGACGACCAGTGCGCCGCCACCTTCGCCGATCGTCGCCTGGCGGTGACCTCGAAAGAATGGATCGTGGACGCTGCCAGCGAGGATCCCCTGGACGTAGCCGCGGCCGACGACCTGCGCGAGCAGCTGCAGCGCATCGGCTGGGATCGCGTCACCGACGGCATGCTCTACGCCCGCTGGTATGGCCACGCCGTGGCGGAATGCATGTACGCCCCGTCTGGCGATCGCGTGGAGCTGACCGGCATCAAGGTGCGCAACCGCTCGCGCTTCCTGTACGGCACCGACGGCAGCGTGTGGCTCCTGAGCAAGACGGGCCAGTGGGAGCGCATGCCGGACCGCAAATTCTGGACGGTCAACGTCGGCGCCGACAACGACGATGAACCGTTCGGCCTGGGCCTGGCGCACTACTGCTACTGGCCGGTGTTTTTCAAGCGCAACGACCTCAAATTCTGGCTGGTGTTCGTGGAGAAGTTCGGCGCCCCGACGGCGATCGGCAAGATCCCGGCTGGCAAGTGGAAGGATGAAGAGCTGAAAGACGCCGTCCTGGAAGCGCTGCTGCAGTTCAGCAGTGAGGCCGCCATCGTGGTGCCGGCCGAAACCACGGTGGATCTGCTGGAGGCCGCGCGATCGGGCACCGGCACCTATGGCGACCTGTACGACAAGATGGACGCAGCGCTGGCCAAGGTCATCATCGGCCAGACCGCCAGCAGCGAGGGCACGCCCGGCAAGCTGGGCAACGAGAACCTGCAGGCCCAGGTGCGCGACGACCTGGTCAAGGCCGATGCAGACCTGATCTGCGGCAGCTTCAATGACCAGGTGGCGCGCTGGCTCACGGAATGGAATTTTCCAGGCGCCCGCGTGCCCAAGGTGTGGCGCAAGGTCGAGCCCGATGAGGATCTGTCGGCGGCCGCCGAGACGGATACGAAGATCAAGGCGCTTGGCTTCAGCCCCACCGAGGAATACATCAAGTCGCGGTATGGCGACCATTGGGAAAAGGCCGAGCCCATCAACCTGGGCGCCGGGGACGGTTCGTTCCGGGCGCAGCCTGGCCCTCTCGATGCCGCGGCCGACTTCGCCGAGCTGGGCGCCATCGGCGTGCTGCGCGCCGGCAAGCGAGCTGACCAGCAGGTGATTCTGGAGGCCGCCCAGGTGCTGGCCAGGCGGACGGACGCCGTCGGCGATCGCGTGGCGCAGATCGTGGCGTATGGCGAAGAGACGGGCGATTTCGCCACCATGCAGGTGCGCCTGGCTGAAATGGCGGCCGAGCTGCCGAGCCAGCGGGCCGTGGAGCAGATCCGCAACACCAACGTGGTCGCCAGGCTGCTGGCCCGCTGGAGGGGCAACGAGTGAACCTCGCGCGCCAGGTGCTGGAGTTCCTGGACGTGCCGACCGCATCGTCCTGGGATATGCCGCCGCAGCAGGCCCTGGACTTCTTCCGGGCCAAGGGCCTGCGGACCACGTTCAACTGGCAGGAAATGGTCGGCGACGAACACGCCCGCGCCTTCACGATCGCCAAGATGATGGACACGGATCTGCTGTCCACCGTCCAGCAGAGCCTGGAGGATGCACTGGCCAAGGGTGTGCCGTTCAAAGCCTGGATGGATGACCTGGTGCCCACCCTGCAGGCGAAGGGGTGGTGGGGTAAACAGCTGGTCGACGCCCCGGGCGGCCGGCAGATGACGGCCCAGCTTGGTAGCCCTGCCCGCCTGCAGACGATCTACCGCACCAATATGCAAAGCGCCTACGCCAGCGGGCAGTGGGACGATATCCAGGACCAGGCCGAGCTGGCGCCGTTCCTCATGTACGACGCGGTGGATGACCTGCGCACCAGGCCCGAGCATCGCTCCTGGGATGGCGTGGTGCTGCCGATCAGTGATCCGTGGTGGCAGACGCACTACCCGCCAAACGGGTGGAACTGCCGCTGCAGCGTGATCCAGCTCTCCCAGGATGACCTGGACGATATGGGCCTGGTCGTCAGCAAGCGGCCGAAGGGAGGCACCTACACCTGGACCAACCCGACCACCGGCAAGGCGGAGAAGGTTCCCGCCGGCGTGGATCCGGGCTGGCAGACCAACGTCGGCGAGGCCCGCAACAAGGCGCTGGCCAAGACCCAGGCCGAGAAGCTGCAGAGCTACCCGGAGGCCATTCGATCGAGCGCCGCCAAGGGGCTGGAGGCAGCAGCTGCAGCCGGCAAGGAAGTGGCCGCGGCCGCCGGCGGGAGCAAGCGCACCGGCCTGGCCAGCACCGGCCTGGTCAAGGGTGCCGACAAGGCAGCACAGCGCGCGGCACAGCGCGCCATCACCACCGCCCTGGAGGCACGCACGCCCTACCTGGCGCCAGCCCTGCGCGCGCTGCAGGCTACGCCAGCGGGCCGCGGCATGGTGCCGGCGCAGCAGCTGCAGGCGGCCAAGGCGCAGGCCACCCGGGCCGAGCAGCAGGCCGGCCTGGCCGACTACCGCAAGGCGTACCTGGCCAACAAGAAACCCAGCGCGCGCGCCCGGGCTGCATTCGACGCCCTGCCGGACGATGCCCAGGCCGCATTGCGCTCCACGATGGACGCCAAGCGCACGGACAGCGCGCTGCAGGACGCCGCAGACGCAGAGCTGGGGGATATCCGCGCTCTACCCGTAGGAAGCCCGCAGCGGGCCGCTCTGGAGGCCGTGGAGTCGTGGGCGGATGACTTGGCCAAGCCCACCGAGCTGCTGGCCGCGGTCATGGTGGAACTGAAGTCGGCCGGGTCGCGCCAGGCGCTGGCCGCATCGCTCCAGTCCGAGCTGCGGGAAGCGCTGGCCGCCGCCGGCGTTGACCTGTCCGAAGAGGCGCTGCAGGCGCTGGTCGCACGCATCGCTGCAGGCCGTGGCCTGGTGTAGTCAAACTGGTCCACTTTCGCCCACGAAAAAAGCCCCGGGAATCCGGGGCTTATGCGTTGGGTGGACCAGGTGCGCGCCGGCGGCGCCGAATTAGGCCAGCAGCCCCTGCGCCCAAGCCTTCACTGAGCGGGCCAGTTTCCTGGTGCGTTCCGAGTCGCTGTGCCCACACTTCACGACACTGGCCATAGAGGTCTGAAGTTCATCCACCGCCCTGGCCAGCGCATCGTCCCGGCTATCCCCTCGCGCCATCCTGGTGAGCATCAGCGGGGACATGCGGCCCGTGTCACCCAGGTGGTAACTGGTCGAGTAGATCCAGCCGAACGCCGGAACGTGCAGCAGATCTATTTCGGCCAAGGGCATGGCGTGCTGGCCACGTCCGCCAGGTCGACCGCTGGGCAGCGTCAGCGTTTCGTCTGGCTCCAGGTAGACGCCGTGTGCGTTCGGCGCCGGCGGTGCGCCCAGCGATCGGTGTTCGCGTTCGGTGAACAGCTGCAGCTGGTCGACGGTCATCGGCGTTCCCCCACAAGGCTGGCCACGGCATCGTGGTCGCGGTGGAACCGCAGCAGCTCCAGCGCGCGGCGCGGCGTGTAAGCCCGAGTGCGCAGATCCGGTGCCCGGCGCGTGCCGGCGTACCACCAGGATCCGATGCGGGCAATGTGCGGCTTGCTCATGGCAGGTAGTCCGGTGCGCCGGCGGCGCGGCAAAGGGAACAGGTGGTGATGCGGCCCGCTGGCACAAGCCGCGGGGCCGGTTCGGGATTGCGCGAAGGGCCGGGCTCACGGAGGCAGAAGGAGCAGGGCCAGGGAACCAGGCGGAGCATGGGCGGCCCTTGCCGCGCCTCGCCAGCGCAGTTAAATCCGAAATCGCCAGGCACCCATTGGTAACCCTTTGGCGCCGGCCTGGCCGCCAGTTCCTCGCGCTGCAGGCGGTACTGCCGTTCCAGGCGCTCATGCACCTGGGTGGCGGTTTCGCTGGCCAGGTCGACGTCATCCTCGATCGTGAAGCCTGGGCAGATGACCCCGAGCGCCTGCAGGGTGTCGTCGGGCGCGCGGTAGCTCACGGTAGCGCCAGCCAGCTGCAGGCCGCGGGCTGGGTGGGAGAACGGCCGCACGGGGTACGTGCGCATCTGCCTGGCCAGATCCTTCAGGCTGACCAACGATGCGGCGTTGGCCTTGCGCATCCTGGCGAACAGGCCAGTCAGGTGGCCAATGGAATCCATCATGTCGTCATGCCGGCGCCGCAGGCGGGCCCGGGCGATCGCCGCGTATGCCTTGCGCGCCGCCTTGGCGCGGATCATGCGGCGGTTCACTCTTCACCCCGCAGCGCGCCCGGCGGGCATACATCGGCGTTGCCCATGCTGGTCAGGATATCCAGCGTCTGCGCGTCACTCCCCTGGTACAGCAACAGGCCCGGCAGGTCGGTGGTGCTTGCGATCGGCGGCGGCGTGTCGTCATGAAGCCCGAGCCTGGCGAATTCGACCTGGTCGACCGACCACCGCAGCTGTGCGCGGGCAGCACGAATGCCGCGCGCAGCCTTGGAACGCTGGTCGATCGGAGCCGCGGCAAAGCTCTGGCCATACACCTTGCCGTTACTGCAGCGACGGAACAGATGCCAGTGAACGCACCCGTCCGGATCCACGCGGCGCGACCAGCCGAACAGACGGCTTTTGCATGCCCGGGCGGTTGTCGGCAGGCGCTTCATGCCGCACCGCCGATCGATGCCGAGGCGATCGCCGCCAGGCCGGCCACCAGCGCCAGGAAGAGCAGCGCCAGCGTGCAGCGCTCCATGTATCGATTGGCCGCCCGGCGGGCCGTGCGCAGCTCGATGCGGGCGGCGAGGTCGTCATCCTGCCGCAGCGAGGTCAGCCGGTACCGGATCCCGCCAATGCGCGCGCGGTACAGGCTGCGGCGCTGCGACAGCACGACGGAGCGGCTGATCTGCCCGGTGACGCTGGCCGCCTGCTGGGCGCTGGGGCCGATGCGCTTCAGCGCCATGCCCAGCTTCTTCATGGCTTCCGCCGGATCCGGGGAAGAGGTTTCGTTTGCCATTGGTCACTCTCCAGTGAGTCGAACAATCAGGTACATCGTTTGGTTATCCATGCCGGTGCGGACGTCCAGCATCACGCGGCCAAGGCGATCAGCCGCCGGCACGTCCAGGCGGATAGATTCGGCCCCATTGTTGGAGCGGCGGCGCCGAATCGTTTCGGCCTGGATGGCGTGCCACAGCGCTCTCATGCGCATGCCCCGGGCGTGGTGTTCCGAGTTCAGCAGGCGCTTGCGGGCGCGCGAGCCGATGACGGCGTCATAGACCGAATCCGTCATGTACGCCGGCACGGTGAAGCCCACCCAGCTGGCAAAGGTGGTCGAGTCGATCAGATCCCCGCGCGCGACCATTTCCTCAACCGTCGCCGGCTTGGCCAGGGACTTCAGCAGCGCATCGAGGTCAGATGCCGCCACGGTGGACCCCGAAGCCAAGGCGGCGGGCCAGTGCGCGCACGCGCTGCCACGCGGTGGGAGGCTTCGCCGGCGGACGGCGCACCGGTACCGGCAACGGGCGCATGGCCAGTTCCCTGTTGGCCACCGCCTCGCTGCGGTTGCGGCGGCTCACTCGCCACGCTCCAGCAGCTGCAGGGCGTTGGTGATTTCAGCGTGTGTCGCTTCCTGGATCAGCTGGGCCGTCTGTTTGTCGTGCAGGGTGCGATTGATCGAGTCAGCCGCGCGCTGCAGGGCATAGACCGCCTGCGCCAGCGACTTCTGCGGGATGGCCACGTATGCCGGCAGCTCGCGCCCAATGGTCGAGCTGGAGCGCTCCACGCTCAGGTACATGGTGGCGCTGTAGATATCGTGGGTGACGCCACCGCCGATATCGTCGGTCGGCAGCACGGCTTCAGGCAGCGCGTGCCAGTCCGCGGCGCCGACCCGCAACAGCGGCAGCGGTGCCGGCGCCGGCAGATCCTTCTGAATGCAGGCGCTGCACAACTCCACATCAACCCAGGTGCAGCCGCCCATGCAAGCGCAGGTGTCTGTGCAGCCGCAGCCACGGCAGCGCCAGTCTTTGGTGTCGGTGGGGTGCGGGGCGCTCATCGGGTCGGCTCCTGGGCAGGGCGCACGCGGCGCGGGCGCTGGGCTTCCATGCGCGCACGGCGCGCGGCCTGGATGGCCAGCAGTTCGGGACGGGAACGGCGGATGGCTTGGATACGCATGGGTCTACTCCTGATCGAGGGGTGGCAGCTCATCAATGAAGGCCTGCACCCGAGCGGCGCGGCGTTCGTATTCGGTCACACGGCCCGCATGCCTGGCGGCCTCGCGGGTGTCACGCGCCTTGGCGGCGTTGTCGCTGGTCACCTTCGCCCGGATGGCCAACGAAGCCCAGCAGTCACGCGAGCCGGCGAACGCGCGGTGCAGCAGCTTCAAGCTGTCCTGATCGGCCAGCATCAGCGTGACCTGCGCCGGCGTAGCCTGCATGCTCTTGGGCCTGGCCATCACATCACCCGCTGGCGGTTGGCCAGCAGCAGCTGCCGGGCAGGTTCGGGAAGCATTTCCCAGGCGCGGCGGTGTTCGGCCTGCTGGCATGCCTCGCGCGCGGCGTCCTGGTTCGCGCAGTGGCGCAGCGGCGTCACCACGTCCCGCGGCGGTCCACCCCAGCTGCTGGACTTGTGGACCGCGGACGCCACATAGACGTCATCCAGCGGATCCACCCGGTACGAAACCCCGCGCGCCGGCGTGGTGCCGAACATCGAGGGACCGCCGTTGGCCAACACCCAGCGGATGGGCTCGCCGACACTGATCGGCGGTGCATTCTTGTCGCTCACAGGCACCCCCAGGCGGCAGTGACCGCCCATGCGACGGTCACCATGTCGATGATGGCCAGCACCGCCACCAGGGCGGCGCGACCGTTGTTGTGCGGGCGGCGGCTCACAGCTCGAACGCCAGGCTGAAGGAGTGCAGGGTGTCCGGGTCGGTCGCGTCGACCGGGCCCAGGTAGATCGCGGCGTCATAGCTCTCCTGGACGATCACCTGCGGATCAATGACGCCTTCCGACAGGGCCCAATCACGCACATGGGTACGCACCGCTTCAGCCGGCATGCTGCCGTAGTTGGCGCGGTTCACGAACATCTGGCCGTCGGCGGCAATCTGGCGGGAGTCGGTGCGGAGGACGGTGGCGAACATGGTTGCAGCTCCTGGGAAAGTGGCCGGGCGTGGCCACGGGATTTAATGTAATGGAACTATCCATCCGATGCAACAGGTATCGGAAAGAAATTTGATCGAGGGGTGATTCAGGCCCCTGACTGTGGGGGGCCACACCTTCACGGGCCTTGCCGCTGCTGGGAAGATGCTCGCCGACTACCCGCGCGAGCCCATCCAATGAAGCCGTTTCGCATCTTCCGCCCCGGCAAGCACACCGCATCTTGCGGCACGGTGATCGAGTTCACCGAAGACGACCTGATCCGTGCCGTCGGCGCCTACAGCCCGCAGCTCTACGCCGCACCCCTGGTGATCGGGCACCCGAAACAGGAAGACCGTGCGTATGGCTGGGCCGAGCGCCTGACCTATGAGGACGGCCACGTGGTCGCCCATCCGGAGAAGGTCGAGGCCAATTTCGGCGAGCTGGTCGAGTCGGGCGCCTACCGCAACCGCAGCGCCTCCTGGTACATGCCCGACCATCCCAGCAACCCCAGCCCGGGCAACCTGTACCCGAAGCACATCGGCTTCCTTGGCGCGGTGCCGCCGGCGCTGAAGGGCCTGGGCGATATCCAGTTCAGCGAGGAAGCCGCCCCGCTGGACTTCGCCGCGCCGGATCCGCGTCCGGACCTGGTGCTGGAGTTCGATGAGTTCACCACTGAGGACCGCTGGAGCCTGGCCAACACCCTGGACAGCTTCGCCCGGCAGATGCGCGCATTCCGGGATGCGTTGATCGGCGAAAAGGGCCTGGAGGAAGCCGATAAGCAGATGCCGGATTGGCAGATCCGCGATGCAGAGCGGGAGGCGCTGCGCATGTCGGAGCGCGCCCGCGAAGAGAGCAAGAAAAACGCCGCTGTTACCCCCGCTTACACCGAGGTCGCGCCCGCGGCCACCACCACCGAGGAAAACCCGACCATGACCCCCGAAGAAATCGCAGCGATGAAGGCCGAAAACGACCGCCTGAAGGCCGAAGCCGCCGAGTTCGCCGAGCGCGATGCTCAGAACAAGAAGGCCCAGCGCGTTGCCGCCATGAACACCGCCCTGGAGCCGCACGTGAAGGCTGGCCGCGTGCTGCCGGCACAGCGCGCGCACCTGGCCGCCTTCATGGCCACCCTGGATGACACCGCCCAGGTGATCGAGTTCGGCGAGCCGGTCGACGGCAAGGTGCAGACCGTTTCGCAGCTGTCTGCCCTGCAGGCGCTGCTGGGCAAGATGCCGAAGGCCATCGACTACAGCGAGCGTTCCGGCAACGGCAACGGCCAGGGCGAGGCCCTGACGCAGAAACAGCTGTCCGAAAAGATCGCCGAAAAGGTCGACAAGGCCCGCGCCGCTGGCAAGTCGCTCTCCTACTCGGAGGCATCGCAGCAGGTGTGCAGCGAGTTCAACGTCCAGCAGGTCGACCCCAACCCCGCCGCCAACGTCTGACCCGGTAGAACCCGGCGAAGCACCCACCACCACCAACACCCGATATCAGCGAGGTTCTACCCATGTCCATGCGTACCGATGGCCTTATCAAGTCTTTCCGCGCCGGTGCTGCGATCGTCAAGCACCGTATCGGCAAGCACGGCGCGGCCGATGCTGCCGCACTGCAGGCTGCTGCCGCGTCCGACCCGATCCTGGGCGTGCACGGTTCCCTCAATGCCGCCCAGGGCGACGTGACCGATTTTGTGGTCGACGGCTATGCCACCGTCGAATACGGCGGCACCGTCACCCGCGGCGCGGCGCTCACCGCCGACGCCCAGGGCCGCGCGATCGTGGCCACCACCAGTGGCCAGCGCATCGTCGGCTTTGCCGTCCTGGCCGGCGCTGTGGGTGACCTGGGCACCGTCGACGTGCGCCTGGGCTTCTTCACCGCCACCGCCTGATCCAACCGGGTTCAACAACCCACAACGCAGCATCCAACACCCCGAACCCGAGAGGACCACAACCATGCAGCGCCCTTATCCGAATGACCCGCGACTCTCCGGCCTGACGCTGGCGTTTCGCAACCGCGAGCTGATCGCCGACCAGGTGATGCCCCGCACCCAGGTGGCCCGTACCACCTTCAAGTGGAACGAATGGGACTTCGCCGAAGGCCTGACCCTGCCGGTCACCCTGGTGGGCCGTAAGGGCCGCCCGACCGAAGTCGAGTTCACCGCGATCGAGCGTCCGGGCTTCACCGAAGATCACGCGCTGGATGACGTGATCCCGAACGATGACATTGCCGACGTTCCGGCCGGCTCCAGCCTGGATCCGCTGGGCCGCGCCACCGAGGGCCTGACCAACCTGATTGCCCTGGGTCGTGAGCTGCGCGTGGCATCGAAGGTGCGCGACACCGCCAACTTCAACCACAGCACCACCGTGGCCACCGGTGACCAGTGGCAGCAGGCCGCTGCGGATCCGTCTGGCCAGATTCTGGACGCGATCAACATTCCGCTGGTGCGCCCGAACATCGGCGTCACTTCGCTGGCGGTCCTCAACGCGCTGCGCAAGAACATCAGCATCGTGTCGGCGATCACCGGCAACACCAGCGGCAAGGGCATCGTGTCCAGCGTGCAGGTGGCGCAGTACTTCGAGCTGGACGAAATCCTGACCGGCGCGGCGTGGGTGAACATCGCCAAGCCTGGCCAGGTGCCGCAGTACACCCGTGTGTGGGGCAACGACTTCGCCCTGCTGCGCCGCGGCAATATCGTGCAGACCCAGGGTTCGGAGCCCTCCTGGGGCATCACCGCCGAGTTCGGCGAGCGCGTGGCAAAGCAGATCCCCGAAGAGAAAACGGGCATGCGCGGCGCCACCCGCGTGCGCGTGGGCGAGTCGGTTGGCGAAATCGTCCAGTCGAAGGAAGCCGGGTTCCTGTTCAAGGCGGTGATTCCGACCACCTGACGCCAGGTGTCGGTCGTGGCGCCCAGGGCAACCTGGGCGCCTGAGTACTTCAGATCCACCCATCAACCACAGCGAGGATCCAACCGTGGCCAAGACCACCAGCACCAGCAAGCCGGCCAAGACCGCCGCAAAGAAGGCCGTCACCAAGGCCGCCACCAAGCCGACCCCGAAGGCCGGCACCAATGCCGCCACCGATGCGATCGACACCGCGGCCGCCGCCGGCGCCAAGGGGCCGACCGCGAAGGCGGACGCCGTCAAGAACGCCCAGCTGGCTGCATCGGCTGGCCCGGAAAAGCTCACCCGCTGCGAAGTGGCACCGGGGCACAGCATCATGAGCGGTGGTGTGCGCTACCTGGCCGGCGAAGCGATCGACCTGCCCCAGGTGGACGTGGACCGCTTCCGCGGCAATGAAATCCTGGACCCGGACGCCGACGGCCAGGCGGATGAAGAAGATGACGGCGATGACGGCGATGACACCCTGACCGGTGCCCATGGCGTGACCGTGCCGCACCCGGATACCCCGGCCGGTGCCGAGCTGCAGAAGACCCAGGAACAGGAATCGGCTGAAGCCGAAGCCCAGCGCCTGGCCGACGGCCTGCCGTCCGGCGCCGAGAACAAGTAACCCCGCAGCAACCTGAGAGCGCGCCCACATGGCTTACCTGGACGAAACTGGATACACCGAGCGGTTCACCCAGCGCGAGCTGCAGCAGCTCACGCAGACCGGTGGCGGCATCAAGCTGGAGCAGGCGATCGCCGACGCCAGCGAAACGGTGGACAGCTATCTGGCGGCCATCCCTGGGCGCGCTTTCACCCTACCCCTTGCTGTGCCGCCGGCGAAGATCGTCGGCGTCACGGCCGATATCGCCCGCTATGAGCTGTGGGCGCAGCGCGCGAGCGAGGAAGTGCAGCGCCGCTATGAGCAGGCCATCAACTACCTGAAAGACCTGGTGGCTGGCCGTGCCTCGCTGATCGTCGGCGATGAAACCCCGGTCGATGACGGCGGCGACCCGATGCAGCGCGTCGGCTGGCGCCGTAACCGCCGCGTGTTCACCGACTGCAGCCTGGGCGACTTCACCGGTTCGCCGGTCGAGCGCGGTGGAGACTGGCGCCGTGATTAAGTTCCAGCTGTTGGCCGACCGCCTGGAAGAGCGATTCCGCGAGCTGGGTACCGAGTCGCCGCAGGTCATGCGCGCCATCGACGCGTTCGCGCGCGTTGTGCGCACGCGGATCCAGATGGGTTTCCGCACCGCGCGATCGCCGCATGGCCAGCCCTGGAAGAAGCTCAATCCCTTCTTCCGCGTTGGCCAGCCGCTGCGCCACACCGGACGCCTGTTCGGATCCATCCAGACCCGCCGAGTCGGCAACGCGGTGGTGGTGGGCACGAACCTGCGCACGCCTGACGGCCAGCACAACCTGGGCGCAATCCACCAGTTCGGCGCTGTGGTCGTCCCGCGGGAAGGGCCTGGCGCCACGTACCGCGGCCGCCTGCTGGGCCCGATCCCGACTGCCAACAAGGGCTTTGTGTTCCTGAAGAGCGCCGTTATCCCCGCGCGTCCGTTTATGCCGATCGATGCCGGCGGCCGCGTCAACCTGCCCCCGGCATGGGCGAAAGCATCGCTGCAGGCGATGGGCCGCGCATTGGAGCTGAAATGAGCGTTTCTGCAATCAGCAAGGCAATCCAGGCCCGCCTCACGCAGGGCCTGATTACCGACCAGGTCACCCCGCTGGTGGACATGATTTACAGCCAGCGCGACTACCTGGCTGTTCCTGAAAACAACATGGTCTGCCCATCCATCGCGGTGGTCTATTCGGGCTACACCCCGACGCAGACCCCTGGCCAGGCCGCAAACACGGCCATGAACCAGGAAGTCTCTTTCCAGTTCCTTATCGTGCTCAACATCTCCAATGCCGGCGACACCGCCACCGGGGAAGGCGTGGAGGATGAGGTTTCACCGCTGTTCGATGCTTGCATGGAGCTGCTGCTGGGATTCCGCCCGGCCGCAGGCTTCAAGCCCCTGAAACTGGATCCAGCACCAGGCGCCGCGGTGTCTGACGCTGGGTTCGGCTATTACCCCCTGGCTTTCACCACCGCCCGCGCTTACCGCGGCAAACCCTGACCGGAGCAACCACACATGCGCACTGATTATTCCTACATCGGCTCTGGCCGGATCCTCGCCCGCCGCCGCAACGTCGCCGGCGCGGCTTTCTTTGAGCTGGGCAACTGCAGCGCCCTGGGCATCGCGGTTGAAACGGAGCGTAAGCAGCTGCGCGACTTCCGCCAGCCGGGCGGCGGCATCTACAACCAGGTCGACCGCATCACCGCGGTGAACCTGACTCTGACCGCGCATGACCTGTCGCCCATGAACCTGGCTCTGGCCACCAACGGCACCACCAGCGCCGTGGCCACCGGCCCGGTCACCGATGAGCTGGCGCTGGCCGTCAAGGGCCAGTATGTCGGCCTGAAGGGCCAGCCGTCGGCCATCACCAGCGTGAGCCCGGCGGCGAGCGGTACCGCCTACGTCGCCGGCGTGGACTACGTGTTCCAGAATGGCGGCCTCTTCATCCCGGCCGCATCGGCGATCGCAGCGGCCACCGGTAATACGCCGAACATCAAGGTCACCTATGCGCAGAAGAAGGGCTCCCTGGTGCAGGCGCTGGTCACCGCATCGCCGGAGCTGGAATTCATGTTCCTGGGTCTGAATGAGGCCGATAGCGGCAGCGCGGTTACCGTCAACGTCTGGCGTTCCAAGCTGGCGCCGGCGCAGAACCTGGCGCTGATCGGTGACGACTACGCCGCCCTGGAAATGACCGGCTCTGTCATGGCCGACTCTTCGCAGCCGGCGGGCATTTCGCAGCACTTCCAGACGTTCGTGGAAGACAACACCGTCTGATCCACCTGGTGCACGCCGGCGCGAATGTTCCGGCGTGCACCATCACTGTTCCACCCAATGTTCCACAGGCCTGGAAGGAGGCCCCACCATGACCAACACCCGAAAGAAGACCCAACCCATTCCGCCCGCCCAGCAGGTCCAGAACGATGTTGATCGCCTGGTAAACGCGCAGCAGTCGGCGAAGACCGTTGACCTTGGCCAGTACAGTTTCACCGTGTACCCGCTGAAGGTCCGCCAGCTCTTCCCGTTCCTGCAGCTGGTGCGGCCCCTGTTCGCTGCCCTGTCCGCGCCGCGTAGGCCGGACCTTCCGCCGACCACGCCGGTCGCCGGGCAGGGCGGCGACGTTGATCCCGCCGCGCAGGAGCTGCCGGCGAATGTCCAATCCGTGCTGACGGACGTGGACTACATGGTGGACATGGTTTCCGAGCATGGCCCCACCATCCTGAAGGCGCTGGCCTGCGGCCTGGACAGCACCGGCAATGCCGAAGCGCAGCGGCAGCTGATCGAGAAGATGGAAGATCTGGAGCTGGCCGACCTGCTGGTGCTGGTGCGCACGTTCGTGCAGGTCAATTCAGGTTTTTTCGTGGCCCGGGGGTTGACCCTGGATCCGGGCCAGCTGCTGGGCGGCCGAGCCCCAAGCGTCACCGCGGCAATGTAACGGATACCTGGCTGTGGTCGGACACGCTGCAACTGCTGTTCGACCACGGCCACACCCCGGAAAGGGTGGATGGATACACCCTGGACCAGGTGCATGCCTTCAGCGGCGCGATTGACCGCAGCAGGCGCAGGCGACACCAGGAGCTGGCGATCCTGATCCGCGCCGGCTCGCAGTACGACAATGACACCTTTGAAAAGTTCTTACAGGGACCGCCATGAGCAGCACTGAGCTGGAAATCCGCGTAACCGCCGAGCTATCGCAGATCCGGCAGGCATTGGGCCAGCTCACAGGGCAGATTGACACGGTCAACAACAAGGCCCGCCAGGCTTCCAATGGAGGCAATGCCCTGGCGGGCAGCTTCCAGCAAAGCTCCATCGCCGCGCGACAGACCGCCACAGCGGCCGAGAGCGTGCGCAACACCATGGCCGGGGTGGTTACCCAGGCGCGCCTGCTGGTGGCCGGCCTGGGCATCCTGGGGGCCGCCAGGGCGTTGGTGCAGTACGCCGACACCGCCACCCGCCTGCGAGGCCAGCTGACCCTGGCCACCAAGTCGCAGGATGAGCTGGCCAGGGCCATGGCCGAGACGTTCAACATCGCCCAGCGCACCCGTCAGGGCCTGGAGGGTACGGTGAACCTGTACGCGCGCATTGCGCGTGCGGGCCGCACCACGCAGGCGCAGACACTGAGCCTGACCGAGGCAATCAATCAGGCGGTGGCGCTTTCGTTCACCACCGCGCAGGCGTCCGAAGCCGCCCTGTTCCAGCTTGGCCAAGGTCTGGCCAGTGGTCAGCTGCGCGGTGAGGAACTGAATTCCGTCCTCGAGCAGACACCGCGGCTTGCCCAGGCGATCGCCGCCGGCCTGGTGAAGCTGGGCCAGATCAAGACCACCGACCAGCTGCGCAAGTTCGCCAGCGAAGGCAAGCTGACCAGTGACCTGGTCATCCAGGCCGTGCAGAGCCAACAGACGGCCCTGCGCGAGGAATTCGCCAAGCTGGCGCCGACCGTGTCGGATGCTTTCACCGCGCTGCGCAATGCCGCGATCAAGTTCGTTGGCGACGTGGACAGCGCCAACGGTGCCAGCCGCCAGCTGGCCGACGCCATCCTGCTGTTGGCCAACAACCTGCAGCTGGTCGCGGGCCTGCTGGTCACTGGCACGAAACTGTGGCTCGCCTGGTACGCCGCTTTCCGGATCGTGCCGGCGATCGTCGTTGCAGCTGCTGCAGCGTTCACCGCGCTGCGGACCTCGATCGCGCTGAACACCCCGGCTATGCGGGCGTTCCAGGTGCAGGCCATCGCCATGACGGCCGCCATGAACGGCGGTACCGCCGCCGCGGTGCGCTTCAGCCTGACGATGAACGGCACGGCGCTGGCAGCTGCAGGAACGGCCACGAAGCTGAAGGCCGCCGCGGCTGTGGCGTTCTCCGCTTGGGCTGGCTGGGAGCTTGGCACGTACCTGAGCAATGAGTTCAAGGTCGTGGAGCAGATGGGCATCGCCCTGGCTGCAGGCCTGACCAAGTCGGCCAACGTCATCAAAAACGCCTTCATCATCACCTGGGGCACGGTCAAGGCTGGAGCCCTGTCCATGTTCAACGAGGTGCTGGCCAAGGCCGCGGACGTGTACGACCGGGTGGCTCGCTTCCAGCGGTCGATCCCGCTGGTCGGCAACAGCCTGGCCAACGCATCCGAGCGCCTGGCCAAGGGCATGCGCGAAACCCGCGTGGAGACTGAGACTGCCGAGGCGGCGTACAAGCGCCTCAGCGCCACCGCGCAGGCCGAGCTGGCGGCAATCGACCGCGAATACATGGGGCTCTTCAATTCGTCGGTGAACGCCGGCCAGGCGGCCGAACAGGCGCTTGACGGCGATGCAGACGGCGGCAACACCGCCAAGGGAGCCAAGGCCGCGGCCGACCAGTTCAAGCTGATGAAAGACGCCGCCGAGCGCGCGCTGGTCGTGCTGCAGCAGCGCTATGACGATTGGCAGGTTTCTACGGGCAAGTACTACGCCGAGAAAACCAGGCTGCAGCAGGCCAGCATCGATGCCGACATGGCCGAGGCACGCGCCCGCGCAGCCACCGCAACCACCGATGACGCCCGCAAAGCTGCGCTGACCGACATAATCATCCTGGAGCGTCAGCGCCGGAACCTGGCCGTGGACAATGCCCGCGACCAGCGGCTGCAGGCCGAGGACATGGAGCGCCAGCTGGGCGCGGTCTACGTGCGCCTTCTGCAGGCCATGGGCAAGACCGGCGCCGCGGCCACGGCCGAGCTGGAAGAAGAGTTCCGGGAAATGAAAGCCCGGCTGCTGACCGACGGCAACCAGGACGGAATCGACCTGGTAAACAAGCTGATCGATACGGCGGCCTTCAAAGCCCGCATGGACGAAATCGACACCCGCGTGCAGCAGAGCCTGCAGCGGTTCCAGTCGACTGAGACGGCGGTTGGCTCCCAGGTCGACGCCGGCATGCTGGGCAAGAGCGACGGCGAAGCGCGCGTGCAGCAGCAGCGCGAACAGACGCTGGCCACCTTGGCCAGCATGCGCGACGGATACCGCGCGATCGCCGAAGAGGCCCGCAAGGCCAATGACGTGATGAGCGAGCGGCGCGCGCTGGATGCGCTGCAGGATCTGGATGGCCAGATCGCATCCATTGCCATCAACACGGAGAGCCTGGGATACAAGGCCGCCCAGGTGGCCAAGGGTGCATTGACCACCCTGTTCACTGACCTGGCCAGCGGCACCAAGAGCGCCGGCGATGCGCTGCGGGACTTTGTACTCAACTTCGCCCGCGGCATGGCGCAGATCGCCGCCGATGCACTGGCCACCTACCTGGTGCTGCAGCTGCTGGATGCGATCTACCCGGGCCTGGGCAAGATGACGGCCGCCGTCGCCGGCGCCACCGCTCACCACGCCGGCGGTGTCGCTGGCCAGGGCTACCAGCGCCGTGAGCTGCCGTCCTACCTGTGGGCGGCCGCGCCGCGGTACCACACCGGTGGCGTGGCAGGCCTGGCCGCCGATGAGGTGCCGGCCGTGCTGAAGAAGGGCGAAGAAGTGCTGACCGCCAACGACCCGCGGCACCGGTTCAACGGCGGCGGTGAGGGTTCGGCCGAAGAGCCGGCTACCCGCATCGTCCTGGTCGATGACTCCCGATCGGCTGAAAAATTCCTGGAGAGCGCCGCCGGCGAGCGCATCATTGTCCGACACATGCAGCGCAACCAACTTACGAGGGGATCACGATGACGTGGATGACGGGTGTAGCCGCGGGCTACGTGGACTTCCTGGACCAGCTGCAGGCGGCGCTGTGCGACCGCGGGCACGCTTCCGGGCTGTTCTACCAGGGCACGGGCAACGGCACGCTGACGGGCCCCACGGGCGCATCTGGCGGCTACGTGGGAGGCACTGCATCGGTGGCCGAGACGTTCACCATCACCGCGATCGACGCCAACACCTTCAGCGTGGTGGGTAGCCTGGCGGGCGATATTGGCCAGGCGACGGTGGGTGTGCCCTTTGCATCGACCCGGATCAACTTCCGGATCAACGGCGGCGCGACCGCGTTCGTGGCCGGCGACCAGTTCAAGCTGTCGACCACGCCGCGCTGGACGCTGGCCAGGCGCCAGGGCACCGGCGCTGCCGGTCGGTTCTCCAACGGGTTCGCCAACAGCACCCGGCTGTGGGATGGCCTGGTGGGCACCACCGCTGAGTTCGCCTCGCGCGCTGCAGCCCTGCCGGCCAATGCCGGCATTTCCATGATCGGGGCGGCCGACGTGCGCCGCGTGTCGATAACAACGACCAACAACCAGCTGTTCGCGCCGGCCGGCTTCCGCGTGGAGTACTCCGACAACGGCAGCAGCTGGACCGAGGCGATCGCTTACGCCAACGTCGAATGGACCAGCACCGAGGCCCGCAGCTTTGCCGTGCCTGACGTTGGCCTGCACCTGCACTGGCGCGTGGTGTTCACCGCATCGGTGAATGGTGGCGCCGCCGGCATCGTGGAGGTGCAGGAGCTGCGGTTCTACCGCGGCGTGGTCGGGGACATGCAGCTGCAGCAGCGCGCGGAGGCCGTGCTGGCCGCCCCGGGCAACGATGGCCTGGACGCGATTTACATCGGCATAGAGCTGTATGAAGACGCGGCCGCGGCGGCGCGTAGCTTCAACTTCTACCAGTTCCGATCGTTCGATCCGCTGGTGGCCGTGCGCAGCCAGGCCAACAACAGCGGCCTGACGAACGTTCCCCTCAGCTCCAACAACTTCACCTGGTGGGCGGCGGTCAACGGCCGGCGCATCGCCGGCGTGGCCAAGATCGGCGCGGTTTACGTGCCGTTCTACCAGGGCCTGGGCAAACCCTATGAGCTGCCGAGCGTGCACCCGTATCCGGCCATCAACGCCGGCACGAGCAGCAATGAGGCCGGCGTGGCCACCAGCACGGATCCAAACTTCCGCGGCTTCAGCCACCCGGGCCGCTACGGCCTGCGCGCACGCTATCCGGACAACGTCTGGCGGCCGCATTCAAACCGCTTCCTGAGCGGCAGCAGTGAGACGGGCGACAGCGCCACGCCTGGCAAGGTGTACCCCGCGGCAACCACCAACGGAGGCCGGGAATCCGACTTCCGCGAGGCACTGGACGGGAGTCGAGTGCTTTACGAAATCGTCCTGACCAGCATCGATCCGCGCCATATGTGGGGCGAGCTGGACGGCTGCTACTTCACGCCCGGGTTCAACCTGGTTCCGGAGCAGAACATCACCATGGCCCGCTTCGACCACATGGTGTTCCAGAACTGTTTCCGGAACGCCGCCGCCGACTTCTTCGCTATCCGCCAGGACTGAACCATGAGCTATCAAACCGGCAACGCACTTGACGTCAATGATCTTCTGGACCGGTTCCGGCTGTTCCTGCTGGCCAACGGCTGGGCGGTCAATTTTTGGGGCGATCGCGCCGGCGGCCAGGGCAAGGCACTGCAGGTCAACAAGGGCGGAAACTTCTACTCCATCTTCAGCAACACGTTCCTGGATTCGGCCAACAGCAACCAGCCTGGCCCGTACATGGAAGTGATGCTGCATTCGTCCTACCTGACCCCGGGCAGCGCGACCCAGCCCGACGGTACCCGTCTTCTGCGGTCGACCCGCTACACCTCGCCGATGCAGGCCTATCACTTCTTCGCCGGCGACGGGCCCAACGGCTCCTATGCGTACATGGTCGTGGAAACGGATCCGGGCACCTACCGCCACCTGGGCATCGGCGTGCTGCACAAGATCGGCGCCTATGCCGGCGGGGCTTTCTGCTACGCCCTGTCCTGGTACCAGGCCACCGGCACGGTCAACAGCCCCGATGCCTCACAGCACGGCGTTCCCTTCGATGACAACGGCATCCCCACCACGTCGATCAATTACCCGATCGGCGGGACGGTCATCCGCGCTGACTACGGCGGTATCAGTCCGCGCTACCACTACCTGGACACCGGCACCACGGCCAACCCCCGCGGCCGCGGCGGCTGGCGCAACACCAACGCCGAGCGCGGCACCATCGCGCTGCCCGTCAGCGCCGGCGCCAGCATCCTGACCGGCCGTGCGCCGCTGATTCCGCTGTGGTGCGCAGTGGAGCGCGGGAGCCTGCTGTGGTCTGACATTGGCTATCCGCCTGGCATGCGGTTCGTGCGCATGGACAACATGGAGCCCGGACAGGAATACCCGCTGGGCACGGACACCTGGGTCGTGTTCCCGGTCACTCGCAAGAATGGATCCGCCGGCATGCCCAGCTCGGGCGTGTACGGCTACGCCTTCCGAAAGGAGCTTTGACCATGTCATGGGCACTTTGGGCGCCAGATCCGCCGAACCCGGTCGGCTGGGGCGCTGGGCCAGTGTGGAATGAGCGCTACGCCTCCCTGGCTCTCCAGCAGGGCCAGCGCGCTGGCTCGCTGGTTACATTGCCCGCCTCGCCCCCTGCTGACGCTCAGAGCGCCATACAGGGCCATTCCCAGCCGGTGTTCGATGCGGACTTCTACAACCGCCTGCACCTGTCCATCACCACGCTCGCCCTGGGCAACGTCGTGGGCGACCAGCAGCGCGTTGTGTCGGTGTGGAACGCCAACACCTACGGCGTCACCCTCAACACGCTGCTGATCGAGAACGGCGAGGGCATCGACGTGGTTGGCCAGCCCATTCCGCCGCTGGCGTTCGGTCCGCTGCAGGAGCGGTCCTGGAGCGTGCAGCTGTCGTCTGAAGGTCCACCGACGATCGACGCCACCGTGACCTGGTCGTTTGACACCGGCACCAGCCTGCAGCTGCACATCACGGGCAACCGCGTTACCCCGTGGACCTGGCGGCCGGACTGGAGCCGCGGAGTCAGTGAGGCCATGGAGTGGCTGACCGACGTAATGGTTTCCGAGGAAGGCGACGAACAGCGCATGGGCCGCCGCATTACGCCGCGGCAGTCCTGGGCGTTCACGGCAACCGCGATCGATATCCCGCGCCAGGCCATGGAAGCGGCGATGGCCGGCTGGGGCGCCAGGTCGTGGGCGCTTCCGCTGTGGCCACACGGCGCGGATCTGCGCGCGCCTGCAGCAGCTGGTGACACGGTCATCCAGGCGCCAGGCCTTGGGCGCGAGTTCGTCGCCGGCGGCCTGGCATTGCTGATGGGCGATGACGCCTCACGCAGCGAAGTGGTGGAGGTCCAGGAAGCATTGGCCAGCACCCTGGTGCTGAAACGTCCGCTGTCTGGCAGCTGGCCGGTGGGCACGGTTGTGTATCCGGCCAAGTCGGCCCGATTGACCGATGCGGGGCTCACCCGGTTCACCGGATCCGTGAGCGATGCGCAGGTGACGTTCGCTGTCGCCGCGGCCAACCCATACCCGGCGATCGACCCGGCCACACTGCCGCAACATCGGGGGTTCGGCGTGCTCGAGGATCGTCCGGACTGGTCGCTGGCGCCCACGCTCACGCCGTCCCGCCGCCTGGCGATCGGTGACAACAACGTGGGCGTACCGAAGTGGGTCGATCGATCTGGCTACCCGGCGCTTCGCCAGGTGCTTCGCTGGTCGCCGTATGGCCGGGACCAGCTCGATCGCATCCGCCGGATCCAGTACCACCTGGCTGGCCAGCTGCGGCCGCTGTGGGTGCCATCGTTCGCCAATGACCTGGAGCTGGTCGCACTCGCCGGCGTGGGCGCCAGCAACATCGACGTGACGCACTGCGGCTACACCGCCTATCTGCGCGGCCTGGTCGGGCGGTCGGATATCCGCATCGAGTCGGCTTCAGGGATCCAATATCGCCAGATCACCGGCAGCACCGACCTGGGCAATGGCCAGGAGCGGCTTGGATTCAACCAGCCGCTGACCGCGCTGGTGGATCCCGCGGCCGGCCCTGTGTCGATCAGCTTCCTGTCGCTGATGCGCGGCGATAGCGATCGCATCGAATGGGCGTGGTGGTCTGGCGACATGGGAGGCGACAATGCACACGCCGACACCCCGATGCCGATGAGGACGTTCCGCCATGAGCTTTGATGCCCTGGAAAAAAGCCGGTTCGATGGAAACAAGGTGTTCCTATACACCTGGACCCGCGGGGCAAAGGTCTACCGTTTCGCCGCGGCTGACCAGGACATGGTGCTGGACTTCCAGCGGTACCTGGCCAACGGGATGATTCGGCACGGCGATATCGAGCAGAGCGGCGACCCGATCCGCTCGCCGGTAGACGTGACGGTGGACGCTGACCATCCTGTGGCGCTGCTGTTCCGGTCCACGCCGCCGGTCGACACCGTGATGCTGGTCATCCAGGAAGTGCACATGGCGGATCTGTCTGACCGCCGGCCCGTCTGGAGCGGCCGCATCACGTCGGTGAAGTGGTCGCCGGAGAATGCCGAGGCGGTCATCACCCATGAGCCAACGCAGACCAGCCTGGAGCGCACGGGGCTGAGGCGGGCCTACCAGCGGCTTTGCCCGCTGGTCACCGGCGGCAAGCGTTGCGGCATCAACATGGAGGCCTACGCGCTGGAAGTGGAAGTGCAGGAGGTCAACGGCCTGGAAATCAGCGTGGCCAGCGTGTCCGGACGCCCTACCGACTACTTCACCGGCGGATTCCTGGTCTATGAAATCACGTCCGGCGTGGTGGAGCGGCGGCCGATAAAATCGCAGGTCGGAACGGTCATGACACTGACCAATTTCCCCGTTGGCTTGCTGGCAGGGATGAAGGTTAAAGCCTACCCAGGCGACGACCACACGGCAGACACCTGCGCCGACAAGTTCAACAACATTCCCAACTACGGTGGCTTCATCTACTTCCCGAACAAAAACCCGTTCGGATCGTCCCCGATCTACTGAGGCGGCATGCATGTACGTTCAAATCGCCATCCTGATTATCGCGTTGATTATCGGGTATGCACTCGCACCCAAGCCGCCAATTCCGAAGCCACCATCGCTTGATGACTTCGACGTTCCCACCGCTGAAGAAGGCCGCGCCATACCTTGGGTTTGGGGCGAAGGCTGGCTGACCGGCTACAACGTGCTTTGGTATGGCGACCTTGGCACCGATCCGATCCAACAGAGTTCCGGAAAGTGACCAGGCGCGCCGACATGGTGACGATGGGCGATGTTCGCGCCCGGGGCTGGTGCGTGTCTGGAGCGCGGGAGTTCGGGAAGCGCTACAACCTGGACTGGCGCACGTTCCTACGCGAGGGGCTACCTTGCGAGGTGATGCTGGCCACGGGAGACGACTTGGCCCGCCAACTGGTGGAAGACGTGAGGAACAGGGAGAACTGCAGTGGGTAAGGGCAAAAAGCAAACCATCGGCTACTGGTACCGGATGGGCCTGCACATGGGCATCTGCAAAGGCCCGATCGACATGCTCATCGCCATCATGGGCGGTGAGCGAATCTTTTGGTCTGGCCAGGTCACGTCCAACCGGCGCCTGTGGATCCAGGCGCCGAACCTGTGGGGCGGTGAAAAGCGCGAAGGTGGCGTGGAGGGTGACCTGGACGTTATGTTCGGCGCGCCCGATCAGATGCCGAACGACTACCTGGCCAGCGCCCAGGGCGGTGTGCACAACCCGGCATACCGCGGCATTTTCTCCACTGTGTTCCGCCGCGGCCGGGTCGGTGCGATATCGCCATACGTGAAGCCCTGGGCCTACCGGATCCGCCGCATAAAAGCGGGCTGGGAAGAGGGCGTGTGCTGGTACCCGGAGGCGGCAGAGGTCGACGTGGGCGAAGGCCCGCCGCTGACGCCAATCGGTGCGCCTACCATCCGGACGCCGCACCTTGGCGAGATCCCCACCACGCCGGTACCGACGCCGCCGCCGGCGCGGATCCTGTGCGCCAACCCGGCGCACATCATCTACGAAATCATGACCGACAAAGAGGATGGCATGTCCCATCCGCCGGGCATGTTCAACGATGCCGAATGGCGCGCGGCCGCGGATCTGTTCAAGGCCGAAAAACTGGGGCTCTTCATCAAGTGGATGCAGAGCGAGAAAATCAGCGACACCCTGCAGCAGATCCTGGACCACGCCAACGCGATGCTGGTCCAGTCTCCGGAGGATCTGCGCTGGACGCTTATCCCGATGCGCGGCGACTACGTGCTGGCAGATCTTCCCAGCTACGGGCCGAAAGGCGCCGGCTATGACGTGGACTGTGTGCTGGAGAGCTTTGAGCGGGCAACCATTGAGGAAACGGTCAACGAGGTCACCGTTACCTGGAATGATTCGGCCGACAACCAGGAGCGCAGCGTAACGGTGCAGAACCTGGCGGCCATCCAGGCCGCCGGCGGCGTCGTGAACCAGACCAAGGCCTATGCCGGGTGCCCGACCGAGGCGATCGCCGCGCGCCTGGCGCAGCGCGACCTGGACGTGCTTTCGGCGATGCTCTCGCGCGTGCGGATCCGCGCCAACCGGCGCGCCTACAAGGCCGTGCCCGGCAAGGTCATCCGGCTGTCCTGGCCGGCTTACGGCATCCTCAACATGCCAATTCGGGTGCTGAAGGTCACCGACTACGGCAGCGATGGCGGGCAGATCGTGATCGAGGGCACGGAGGACGTGTTCAAGTTCGGCCTGACCAGCTACATCAAGCCGCAGCCGCCGGGCTGGACCGATCCCAACGGCCCCGCCCAGCCAGCCGCCTACGTCGATGCGTTTGAAGTTCCATTCCGGGATATCGTCCAGGTGATCGGCATCGATGCGGCAAAGGAGCTGGATCCCATGGTGAGCTACTTTGGCATGGTGGCTTCCCAGCCCCCGGGCCTGGCCACCAGCTTCAACGCCTACGCGCGCACCGGGGCCGGCGAATGGGCGGACAACGGATCCGGCCAGTTCACGCCCACGGCCACGCTGTCGGCCGCCGTGGGCCGCGGCGCTACCGTCCTGCCCATCACCAACGTGATCGGCTCCTGGGCCACGCTGGAGCCCGGGAGCGTCGTGTTCCTGGGCAACCATCCCGATGCCGAAGTGGTCCGTGTGGATTCGATGAATGCTGCCGGCACCCAGATCACTGTGGCTCGCGGCTGCCTGGACACCCTGCCGCCGAAGGAGTGGCCGATCGGCACCAGGCTGTGGGCGTATGACAACGATTCGGTCATGTCCACCACGCAGTACGCCCTGGGCGAGCAGGTGACAGCGCGCGCTGTCACCAATTCGGGCCGCGGCCAGCTGGCGATCGAGGTCGCCCCCGAAGACAGCGTGACCATGAACATTCGCGCAGCTCGCCCGTACCCGCCGGCGCGCATGCGCATCAACGGTGCCGACGACCAGGCCAACCTGTCCGGGAACCTGGTCGTCACCTGGCGTCACCGCGATCGCTGGCTGCAGGGTGACAAGGCAATCGGCCAGGAAGAGGCTGGCGCGGGCCCGGATCCGCTCACGCGCTACGGGATGCGCTTCCTGGACAGCGCCGGCAACAACCTGGTGGCCAGGTCCGATATCGCCGGGATCACCGCCACCGTCGTGCTGGCCTACACCGGCACGGTGGACATGGAGCTGTGGGCGCTGAATGATGACGGCACTTCCTGGCAGCGGTACCGCCGGCGCTTCGACTACACAATGCCGCCCGGCACGCTGGCCAGCTCGATCACCGCACCTGCGTGGGTCAGGCCTGAAACCATCATCGACGGCGGCGAGGTTGTTCCCAATGGCTGACACCGTCGTTTCCTACCGATTCCTGGTCCGCGGCGGCACTGCCGCCAACCTGGCGCTGGTCAATGAAATCCCCAAGTCGCGCGAGCTGGTGATTGAAACCGATACCCGAAAACTGAAGGTCGGCAACGGCGTGGCCAGGTTCAACGACCTGCCCTATATCAGCGGCGGCAACACTGAAATGCGCGTCAACGCCACCCACATTCAGTGGAGCAATGACGGCGTGACCTGGTTCAACCTGATCGCTATTTCGGATCTGAAGGGAAAGGACGGCCGCGAGGTTCAATTGCGGGTTAGCTCAACTGGCATCCTGCAGTGGCGGTATGCCGGCGTTACCGCCTGGACAGACCTTATGGACCTGTTGGCGCTGAAGGGCGAACCCGGCGCAGCAGGTGCGGCGGGTCCGCCAGGGCCATCCAGCACTACGTTCCCCACCGCCTCATTTGATGGCGGCTTGGGGACCATCATCGTGGGCAGCTTCTGCGACCTGTACGTGCCTTTCGGCTTTACGATCAGCAAGGCAACGCTGGTCGGCGATGCGGTCGGGATCCTGGAGGTGGACGTGCGTGTGGCGCCCTACGCGAGCTTCCCGCCGTCGTCGCTTAATAGCATTTGCGCCGGCAACAGGCCCAGACTTTTGAGTTCCATCAAGTATCAGGACGCAGCACTTACCGACTGGACGAAAGCAATCGCCAGCGGCTCATTCATCCGATTCGTTATCACGGCCTGCACCGGCATCAAGCGGGCCAATCTTGTACTGGAAGGAGCTAGAACCTGATGGCGCGCGTAACTAACAACACCAGCGGCGCTACCAGCACCGCCGAAGCCTATCGGGCAATCATTGTCTCGATCGAAGAGAGCATTGCGGCCTGTGGCCTAGTGAGGACGGCAGACACTGGGCAGATCAACCCGGCTACCGTGACGATCCCTACCACTGTAAATACTGATGTTGGGTACAGCGTCTGGAGGTTTTCCGACGCGCTACAGTCTGTCGCACCTATCTTCATCAAACTGATGTACCGCCGAGGCAGCAATGGCCAATCGCTGGGGGCGAAGTGGACCATAGGCACCGCAACTGACGGCTCCGGGAATTTTGTTGGCGCATCCATGGAAAGCTCCGCCCTGTCTGGCATCAGCCAGACCGCAGCGACTCCGACATACGACAACTACTACACCCATTCCTCAGGGTTTTTCGGGATTGCCCACTTTGTCGGAATAGCTACCGGCAACACCTCTCCATTTACTGTTTTCGTTCAGCGCACCGTGGACAACAATGGAGCGCCCACCGCTGAAGGGGTGGTAATGACCGTTAGCGGAACAGCGGCAACCTCTACCGGTAGCTGCTATCGGATGACTTTCACTTCTCCGCCTTCTCAGAGGTCGTACAACAGCTCCTATTCGACCACCATACCCGGCGATCTGCTGGACTCTCGGATCAACCTAGACCCACAGGTTTTTTTGTGCTGGACAAGCCTTCCAAAGGTTAAGCCGCTTATTGCAACGGCCGGTTACCTTGTCGGCGAGATAACGGAAAAGGCGCAGTTCTCGATCGCGTTGGTCGGTGTTACGCCAAGGAACTACATAGCCCTTGGTCCATCTGCCGGCCGCATTCTCAACAATGCCGCCGGCAGTAATTACGCGATGCTTTGGGAGGACTGATGGCCTATATCCCCGCGTTTCCCACAATCGTTTTGGCAGTCCAGGCCAAAGGGGGCACTATCCCTGCGCCACGGCCGATCGACCTTCAGCCGCCGCAGGGTGATGCGACGCCGCAGACACACGCCTGGGCGTCGCTCACCGGGTAGCTATCGCACTTCCCTGGCCACGCGCCAGGCGACATAGCG
>Ga0247732_10000148_pt1 | contig 44760 bp, 50 predicted proteins | sample UWRJL163409C2_FD_180940 | JGI IMG/M metagenome (GOLD analysis project Ga0247732, IMG submission 180940) | Plant litter microbial communities from Arlington Agricultural Research Station in Wisconsin, United States - UWRJ-L163-409C-2 | ecosystem: Environmental > Terrestrial > Plant litter >...
CGATGCCGTCGACATCCGCACGCTGAGCGAGGCCGCGCGCACGCTCTCGGCCGGCTGGCTGCGGGTGATGTGGTTCGTGCTGCTGCCGAACCTGCGGCGCGGAGTGCTCGCCGCCGCGTTCATCTCTGTGGCCGTCGTGCTCGGTGAGTTCACCATCGCCTCGATTCTCAACCGGCGCAACCTGCAGACCGCACTGCTGCAGGTGTCGCAGTCCGACCCGTGGGTGGCGACGATCTTCGCGCTGCTGGCGCTGCTGCTCGCCTTCCTTCTACTGCTGTCCATCGGCCGCCTCGGCCGCGATCGGAGAACCTCATGACCACCGGTGCAACCGTCGAACTTATCGGCGTCACCAAGAGCTACGGCTCTGCCCAGGCCCTCGCGGGCATCGACCTCACCATCGCGCCGGGGGAGTTCATCGCCCTACTCGGCCCCTCGGGCTGCGGCAAGACGACGGCCCTTCGTGCCCTCAGCGGTCTCGAGTCGATCAACACCGGCCAGATTCTCATCGACGGCACGGACGTCGCGGCCACCCCCACCAACAAGCGCGACATCGGCATGGTCTTTCAGTCGTACTCGCTGTTTCCGCATATGACCGCGCTCGAGAATGTCGAGTTCGGACTGCGGATGCGCCGCATCGAGAAGACCGAGCGCCGCGCCCGCGCTGTCGAGACCCTCGACCTCGTTGGCCTCGGACACCTCGGCGAGCGCTACGCCCACCAGCTGTCGGGCGGCCAGCAGCAGCGCGTCGCACTCGCGCGTGCACTGGTGACCCGCCCGCGCGTTCTGCTGCTCGATGAGCCACTGAGCGCCCTCGACGCGAAAGTGCGGGTGCAGCTGCGCGACGAGATTCGCCGCATCCAGACCGAGCTCGGCATCACGACCCTCTTCGTCACCCACGACCAGGAGGAGGCGCTCGCCGTCGCCGACCGTGTCGCGGTCATGCGCGAGGGCCGCATCGAGCAGATTGGCACCCCCGAAGACCTCTACGTCACCCCGTCGACCCCCTTCGTCGCGGACTTCGTCGGCCTCAGCAACCGGATGCCCGGCGAGCTTGCCGCAGGAAAGGTCACCATCGGCGCGACCACCCTCGCCGCGCTCGGCGAGGCGCAGCCCGACGGACCGGTCACCGCTCTGGTGCGGCCCGAGGACCTCGCGTTCGACTCCACCGGGCTGCCGGCGACCGTCGTCGCCTCGAGCTTTCTCGGGTCACTGCGGCGCACGCAGGTGCGGCTCGACGACGGGCTGGTGCTGGCGGTGCAGCATGACGTTGACCAGCATCCGCAACCGGGCGACGCGGTGCACCTGCGCTTCAAGGGTGCGGCAGTATCAGTCAAGCCTCGGATTGAGCCCGCCGCCTAGCAATAGGCTGGCCCGATGATCTTCCGCAGGCGTCGCACCGAAGAAAAGCTCCGCAGCACCTCGACTCCGGTGCCCGTTGGTCCCGCGCGAAAAGCGCAGGTCGAGGGGGCGATTCCGGTGCCCGTCGAGATCGCCGGGCAGTGGGCCTGGCGCATCCTCGCGATCGTCGGTGTGCTGGTGGTCTTCGGCATGCTGATCATCCAGCTGCGCGAGATCGTGGTGCCCTTCATGGTGGCGCTGCTGGTGTCGGCGCTGCTCGTGCCGCTCGTCAACTTTCTGGTGCGCCACCGCTGGCCGCGCGGACTTGCGGTGGCCCTGGCCATGGTGGGCACGCTGGCTATTGTCGCCGGCCTCATCGTGCTCATCGTGACGCAGGTGCGCTCGGGCTTTCCCGAGCTGCAGAGCCGGTCGCTCGACGCCTATGACCAGTTTCTCGCCTGGCTCGAGAGCTCGCCGCTGCAGGTCGACGGCAAGGAGTTCGACGGCTACGTGCAGCAGGTCGTCGACTCCTTCGACAACAGCGCGCTGCTGAGCGGGGCGCTGACGGTTGGCACGACCGCCGGCCACTTCGTCACCGGGCTGCTGCTGACCCTGTTCGCGACACTCTTCATCCTCATCGACGGCAAGGGCATCTGGGGATGGATCACGCGCCTGTTCCCGCGGAAGGCGCGCGCGGCCGTCGCCGACGCGGGCCGCGCGGGCTGGCTCACACTCACCACCTTCGTTCGGGTGCAGATCTTCGTTGCCGCCGTCGACGCGATCGGCATCGGCCTCGGCGCCTGGATCACCGGACTGTTCTTCGGCGGCTTCCCCCTCGTCATCCCGATCACCATCGCCGTCTTCCTCGGATCGTTCATTCCGGTCGTCGGCGCGGTGGTCAGCGGCGTGCTCGCCGTCTTCGTCGCGCTCGTCTTCCTCGGGCCGGTTCCGGCGCTCATCATGCTCGGCGTCGTGCTGCTGGTGCAGCAGGTTGAAGGCCACGTTCTGCAGCCGCTGGTGATGGGCAGTGCCGTCAAGGTGCATCCGCTCGCTGTGGTGTTCGCCGTCGCTGCCGGCGCCGGAATCGCGGGGATCCCCGGTGCGCTCTTCGCGGTGCCGGTCGTGGCCGTCGTCAACGTTATGGTGAAGTACATCGCGAGTGGAAAATGGCGCGCGAAGCCGCGCCCTGAGCTAGAGGACGTCGTGTCGCCCGCATGACCACAGAAGCAACCGTCGGCCCGTCACTGGCCGACTTCGAGGCAGCACGCGGCGTCGTCTCGCGCGTCGCCGAGCGCACTCCGATGGAGAGCTCGCGCTACCTCGCCGAACTGCTCGGCTCGCCCGTGTTTCTCAAGTGCGAGAACCTGCAGCGCACCGGCTCCTACAAGATCCGCGGCGCATACAACCGTCTCAGCCAGCTAACGCCCGAGGAGCGCGCCCGCGGTGTCGTCGCGGCATCGGCCGGTAACCACGCGCAGGGCGTGGCGCTCGCGGCGCGCGAGCTCGGCATCAAGGCGACCATCTTCATGCCGATCGGCGTCGCCCTACCCAAGCTCTCGGCCACCCGCGACTACGGAGCCGACGTGGTGCTGCGCGGGCACACCGTCTCGGAGCCGCTCGAGGCCGCTGCGGCCTTCGCCGCCGAGACGGGTGCGGTGCTGATTCCGCCCTTCGACCACATCGATGTCGTCACCGGACAGGGAACCCTCGGACTCGAAATCCTCGACCAGGTGGCGGATGCCGACACCATCGTCATTCCCATCGGTGGCGGTGGACTCATCGCCGGCGTCGCCTCCGCGGCCAAGCAGCGCGCCGCCGTCGAGGGTCGCACCCTGCGGATCATCGGGGTGCAGTCGGCCAACGCCGCCGCCTACCCCGTGTCGCTGTCGGCGGGCACCCCGACCGAGATCGTCATCGGCAACACGATCGCCGACGGCATCGCCGTCGCCAAGCCCGGCACACTCAACTTCGAGCTGGTGCGCGAGTACGTGGATGAGGTGGTCACCGTCACCGACGACGAGACCGCCAAGGCCCTGCTCGTGCTGCTCGAGCGGGCCAAGCTGGTCGTGGAGCCCGCCGGAGCGGTCGGCGTTGCCGCCCTGCTGAGCGGGCTCATCACCGACACCGGAACCACGGTCTTCATTCTCAGCGGCGGCAACATCGACCCGCTCATGATGGAACGCGTCATCAGCAACGGCCTCTCGGCCTCGGAGCGCTACCTTCGGCTGCGCATTCCGCTGCCCGACCGTCCGGGCCAGCTCGCGCGCACGTCGGCGATCGTCGCCGAGCAGAACGCCAACGTCGTCGAGGTGCTGCACACGAGGCACAACGCTGGGTTGCAGATCAGCCAGGTCGTGCTGGAGCTGCACATCGAGACGCGCGGCCCCGACCATGCTGATCGCGTGCTCGCGGCCCTGCGGGCCGAGGGCTACGAGCCGCGGATCGACTTCTAGCTAGGGAATGTAGGTCTCGACCTTGACGATCTTCACCGGGATCGACTTGCCGTTGGGTGCGAGGTACGACGTCTCGTCGCCGACCTTGAGGCCGAGAATGGCGACACCGAGCGGGCTGCCCTCGCTGTAGACGTCGAGGTCGGCGTCGCCGACGATCTCGCGGCTGCCGAGCAGGAAGGTCTCGTCGTCACCAAGCACGGTGGCGGTGATCACCGTTCCGGGCTCGACCACCCCAGAGCTCTGCGGGGCCTCTCCGACGACGGCGTGGCGCAGCAGCTCGGTGAGAACGCGGATGCGCGCCTCGATCTTGCCCTGCTCCTCTTTGGCGGCGTGGTATCCGCCATTCTCTTTGAGGTCTCCCTCTTCGCGTGCTGCCTCGATCTTCTTGGCGATCTCGAGACGGCCCTCGCCCTCGAGGTGCTCGAGTTCGGCGGTGCGGCGGTCGAAGGCCTCCTGGGTCAGCCAGGTGACTGAGCTGTCGTTCGACACGGAGTGCTCCTAACAATGAGAGACGACCGGCCGAGGTCGGCCGGTCGTGAATGCTGCACAGCCTATGCGAGCCAGCAGCGGTAGATCAAGCCGGTCACAGCGAGTTCGGTGGTGCGCACCTGCTCGGTGAAGACGCGGGTGCGGGTGTCACTCGCTGGAAGGTGCACGACCTTCCAGCCGACGTCGCTGAAGCCCTCGTTCATTGCCTTCACAACACACGAGACCCCGGCGCCGGGGTCGGCCGTGACCTGCCAGGTGACCTCGACCGTGCGATCGTCGACGATCTCATGGGCGACGTCGCGAAACTCGAGGTTGGCCGACTCGCCGTCGAGGGCTGCCCAGACCACCCAGGCGCCGAGCACGAGAGCGAAGGCTCCCGCCACCGTGACGGCGATCACCCGGCGAATACGGCTCGTCGCGCGGGTGCGACCGTAACGCTCGTCGAGGGTGGGTGACGGCACAGAAACTCCAGATGCAGGCGGATAGTCTTGCATTCAAGTATTCGCTATCGAAGGCACAGTAATGACCCTCATCGACCTGCTCGCCGCGGCGACCCCGTCACCATCGCCGACCCCGCTCGATGAGGACACGGTAACCCCCGGCTGGGTCGGTTTCGTCTTCATCTTTGGCCTCGCTCTCATCACCGTCTTCCTCATCATCGACATGACGCGTCGCGTTCGTCGGGTGCGCTACCGCGAAGAGGTGCGCGAGAAGATCGCGGCCGAAGAAGCGGACACCACTAAGCCTGCTTCTAACTAGTACTGCGGGGGGTTGGTCGCCACCAGGAAGATCCCGGTCCAGTGGCAGAGGAAGGCCAGCAGCGTCAGCGAGTGGAAGATCTCGTGAAAGCCGAAGACGCCGGGGATCGGATTGGGCCGCTTGAGCCCGTAGAACACGGCGCCGGCGGTGTAGCAGAGCCCGCCGATGAGAATCAGGGTCATCATCACGGCGTTCGCCTGGAAGAAGTCGACGATGAACAGCATCGCCGCCCAGCCGAGCAGCACATAGAGCGGCACGTAGAGCCAGCGCGGTGCGCCGACCCAGAAGATGCGGAAGCCGATGCCGAGAGCGGCGCCGCTCCAGATCATCCACAGCAGAATGGTGGCCTTCGCGGGCTCAAGGCAGAGCACGGTGATCGGCGTGTACGAGCCGGCGATAAGAAGGAAGATGTTCGAGTGGTCGATGCGCTTGAAGATCGACTTGACCTTCGGGCTCCAGTTGATGCGGTGGTAGAGCGCGCTGGTGCCGAAGAGCAACAGTGAGCTGGCGACGAAGATCGACGAGCTGATCTTTGCCGCAGCGCCGTCGGCGAGCACGATGAGCACGACGCCGAGAACGATCGCGAGCGGGAAGGTGCCGGTGTGGATCCAGCCTCGCCAAGTGGGCTTGACCTCGGGATTCAGCACCGCATCCTCGAGAATGGGGATGTTCGGAAGGCCGTCCTTGAAGTCGCTTTCCGACTCGGGTGCTGTCATGGGCACAGGCTACTCCAGCCGACTTTCAGAAAGCTTGCATGCTGCTTTGGGCTAGCGTAGGCGAAGTGAAAGACAGGCAGATCCCCTTCGGGCGCGGGCTGCTCTACGGGCTTTACCAGAACCGCCTCAAGCGCTGGCTGCAGACGCAGACCGGCCCCAAGCACGTCGCGATGATCATCGACGGCAACCGCCGCTGGGCGCGCCAGCGTGGACTCGAGAGCGTTGCGCATGGCCACACCGCCGGTGCGGCGAAGATGCACGAGTTTCTCACCTGGTGCGACGAGCTCGGTGTCGAGGTAGTAACGCTCTACCTGCTCTCGGCCGACAACCTCACGGGACGCACCCCCGAGGAGCTCGCGGACCTCACCGCGATCATCGCCGACCTCAGCGAAGACCTCTCGCACCACGGCAACTGGCGGGTGCAGCACGTCGGGCGCACGGAGGGCCTTCCGCAGGGTCTCGTTGACAAGATGCTCGCGGCTGAGAAGCACACCGCTGACCATGACGGCCTGCACATCAACCTCGCCGTCGGCTACGGCGGGCGCGCCGAGATCGCGGATGCGGTTCGCAGCATCGTGCGCAGCCACAGTGAGGCCGGCGGCACGCTCGACAACCTCGCCGACGACCTCACCCCGGAGCTGATTGCCGAGCACCTGTACACGCAGGGGCAGCCGGACCCCGACCTCGTCATCCGTACCTCGGGTGAGCAGCGGTTGAGTGACTTCATGCTGTGGCAGAGCGCCCACAGCGAGTTCTACTTCGTCGAGGCGCTCGGCCCCGACCTGCGCGAGGTCGACTTTCTTCGGGCCCTCCGAGACTTCGCGCGACGCACCAGGAGGTTCGGCCAGTGACCATCTCGATCGACGACTTCGCCGAGCGGTTCAGCGATGAGCCCGGGTACCTCGACTTCGCCCGCCAGGCTCCCATCGGCCAGGCGGCAGCCACCGAGCAGCTCGCCCTCGTCGAGCTGCTCAGCCGTGGCCGCTTCGGCAGTCTCGATGTGCTCGACACGCAAGACCTCCGCGTGCGTGAGGCGGTCAGCGCGCTCACCGACTTCGCCGCCGACCACATCGCCTTCCAGCCGAACACGAGCTCTGGCCTGATGCACACCATGTTCGGTCTCACCGGCACCGTGCTGCTCTCGCCCGCCGAGTTTCCGTCGCTGACCGTCGCGGCCGTGCGGTCGGGCGAGGCCCTGCACGCGCTGCAGACGCAGTGGCTCGAGGTCGACGGCCCGGTGACCCCGGGAGTCGTCAAGGAACAGCTCACGAGCGACGTGACCGCGGTGGCGGTCTCGCTCGTCGACTTTCGCACCGGGTATCTCGTTGACCTCGAGGGCATCCGTCAGGTCATCGGCGAACGGCTACTCATCGTCGATGCCATTCAGGGCTTCGGCGCGGTCGACGCTCCCTACGGTCTCGCCGACGTCGTCGTGTCGGGCGGCCAGAAGTGGACGCGAGCGGGATGGGGCACCGGCTTTCTCGCACTGAGCGACCGTGCGATCGAGCGCCTCACCCCCGTATGGTCGGGGTTCAACGCCACCACCGCCGAGGGAATGCCTCTCGACGAGGTGCCGCCGCCCGCAGCCGGAGTGCGTGCGTACAGCGTCAGCAACCCCGACCCCATTGCCCAGGGCCGCTTCGCCGCCGCGCTGGAGGAGATCGCAGAGGTGGGTGTTCCCGCAATCTACGACCGCATCATCGACGCCACCGGCCGCATCATCGACCTCGCCGATGAGTTCGGCATTCCCGTGGTCTCGTCGCGCAACCTCAACGAACGCGCGGGAATCGTCGTGGTGGAGCCGGTTCCCGAGCACATGACGGTGCTCGCTGCCTCGCTGCACAATCACGGCGTCACCGCGACGCGACGTGACGCGACCGTGCGTTTCGCCGCACACGTGAGCACCACCGAGGAGACCTTCGAGATGCTGCGCGCGAGCTTCCTCGGCTTTGCCAGCGCCATCACTGTTTGAACACTTTGTTTCCGCTGGCGTGTCGTTTCGCCTCTTTCGCCTCGCGAGCCTAGTTTCAGATCACCGGGTAAGTAACCCGGTCGAGACGGCCACGTAAGTTCGTTTCGATGAGCACAACCGGCCGTCTCTGCAGACTGGATCCGTAGCGCGAACGCTGCGGGGATGGAGCAGACGTGACCGAGCTCAGCAACCAGAAGCAGGCATCCGCACCCGCAGGGGCGCAGACGGCCGAACGAACCTATGTTCTCGACACGTCGGTTCTGCTCTCTGATCCGAAGGCGATCTTTCGTTTCGCCGAGCACGCGCTCGTGCTGCCGGTTATCGTCATCTCCGAGCTCGAGGCCAAGCGCAACGATCCAGAGATCGGCTACTTCGCCCGTCAGGCTCTGCGCAACCTCGACGAGCTGCGCGTCAAGCACGAGCGCCTCGACTTTCCGATCGCGATTGGCGATGGCGGTTCGTTGCGCGTCGAGCTCAACCACTCGAACATGTCTGTGCTGCCCTCGGGGCTGCAGCTGGGCGACAACGACTCGCGCATCCTCGCGGTGGCGATGAACCTGGCCAACGACGGGCTTGCCGTCACCGTCGTCTCGAAAGACCTCCCGCTGCGGGTCAAAGCGGCATCCATTGGTCTTCAGGCCGAGGAGTACCGCGCAGAGCTCGCGGTCGACGCCGGCTACACCGGGCAAGCGGACATCGACCTCTCGAGCGAGCAGATGGCCCAGCTCTATGACAACGAGCAGCTGCACTCGCGGCTCGTGCAGGACATGCCGGTCAACACCGGCCTCGTCATCCACTCCGACCGCGGCTCTGCGCTCGGCCGCGTGACCGGCAAGGGCGAGATGCGGCTTGTGCGCGGCGACCGCGATCTCTTCGGCTTGCACGGCCGGTCGGCCGAGCAGCGACTCGCGATCGACATGCTGCTCGACCCCGAGATCGGCATCGTGTCGCTCGGTGGCCGCGCCGGCACCGGCAAGTCGGCGCTCGCGCTATGCGCGGGGCTCGAGGCGGTGCTCGAGAAGCAGCAGTACCGCAAGATCATGGTGTTCCGGCCGCTGTACGCCGTGGGGGGCCAGGAACTCGGCTTTCTGCCCGGTGACGCCGCGGAGAAGATGAACCCGTGGGCACAGGCGGTCTTCGACACCCTCGGGTCGGTGGTTTCGCAGAACGTGCTCGACGAGGTCATCGACCGCGGCATGCTCGAGGTGCTGCCGCTCACCCACATTCGCGGACGCTCGCTGCACGACGCCTTCGTGATCGTCGACGAGGCGCAGTCGCTCGAGCGCAACGTGCTGCTCACCGTGCTCTCGCGCATCGGCCAGAACTCACGGGTAGTGCTCACCCACGACGTCGCCCAGCGCGACAACCTGCGCGTGGGCCGCCACGACGGTGTCGCGTCCGTCATCGAGTCGCTTAAGGGCCACCCGCTGTTCGGCCACATCACCCTCGCCCGGTCGGAGCGTTCGGCGATCGCCGCGCTCGTCACCGAGATGCTGGAGTCGAACGAGCTGGCCTAGCCTGTCAAGCCCCCTCCGAAAACGGGGGCTGCGCATACGGTAAGCCCTTACGGGGGCACACTATGGCGCGCAACAACACGACGGAGCAGCGCGCTCGACCGACCCCGGCGTGGCCACCGCCGATCATCAAGCAGATCCCGGGGGTGGTGCTGTTCGCATCCGTTCTGGCGATCAACGCCGCCGAACCCGCCGGGATTCTTCGCGATCCGCTGTTTCTCACGGGCAGCGTTCTGTGCATGCTCGCCGCGACCCTTCTTGCCGTCGCGCTGAGTATCCGGCCAAGAACGGTGCGCCACGAGCAGCTCGTTCCCGGCCTCGATGTCATCGCCATTGCGATGCTTCTGATCGATAACCCGCTCGGCACGTCGGTGTACTCGCTGCTCGTGCTTCTGCCGGTTTTCTGGCTCGCCTCGGAAGACGGCCGACGATATGTGCTCTACAGCTTTCTCGCTGTCCTCGTTGTGACCTTCATGCCGCTGCTTGCGGGCAGGCCTGTCGTCACCGACCTTGCGTCCCTGTTGCGGCTCGTCTTCGCGTGGATACTGATAACCCTGAGCGCGTACACGGTCAACGAGCTCGCCCGCCGATCCCGCGCGACCGCCGACGCGCTGCGAGCGTCGGCCGCCCGCACCGCTCTCGCTCTGGCTGAGAGCGAGAAGAGCGCCGCACAGCTCGCCGCGAGCGAGGTCGAACTCACCCAGGCCGTCGAGCGCTTTCGCCAGGTGTGGGAGGCGGTGACAGAGCAGTCGGTCATCGGCACTGACACCGCGGGCCTGATTGATGCCTGGAACCCGGGGGCGGAACGGATGCTCGGCTTGACCGAGGCTGATGTTCAGGGACGAGCGAACATCGTCGACTTTCACGTCTCCGACATCGCCTTCGACACGCTCGTGGCGGAGGATGATGGCGCCGCCCACGAGCGCACCTACGTGGCCCATGACGGCTCCGAGGTTCCGGTCGAGGTGACGGTGACCCGACGGAGCGACAGCGGCGGCGCCGCGGCCGGATACCTTTTCATCGCTCGCGACGTCTCTCGCGAGCGAGAGGTGACGCGGCTGAAGGACGAGTTCATCGGCCTCGTCTCTCACGAACTACGTACGCCCCTGAGCTCGATCCTGGGTTACCTCGAGCTGCTCCGTGACGACAACGACGATCCCGGGGCAGCCGAGGACCGCGCGCAGTACATCGACGTGATCGAGCGCAACAGCAATCGCCTGCTTCGGCTCGTGGGCGATTTGCTGCTCACTGCCCAGGTGGAGTCGGGTGTGTCGTTGCTCGCCCTGGAGCCGCAGAGTCTCGCACAGGTGGTGGAGGGCAGCATCCAGACGCTGCGTCCTCGCATTGACGCCGCCGATCTGACCTTGATAACGAACATCGACGCGGAGGTAATGGTGCCGGGGGATTCGCTCCGGCTCGGGCAGGTGGTCGACAACCTGCTCTCGAACGCCATCAAGTTCACTCCTCGCGGTGGCACCCTCACGCTGACTGTTGCCCGCGACGGCCAGGTTGCGCGGCTGAGCGTCGCGGATACGGGAATCGGAATTCCCGCGGACGAGGTAAGTCAGCTCTTCGACCGGTTCTTCCGTGCATCCACCGCCACCAAGGGGGCAATCTCGGGAATCGGCCTCGGCCTTGCGATAACCAAGGCGATAGTCGAGGCGCATAACGGCACCATTGGTGTGAAGAGCGATGAGGGGGTGGGCACGACCTTCACCGTCACGCTGCCCATAGCGGCAGCGTAGAGTTGTGCTAGTTCAACTAGAACAATAGGATGAGGGCATGCTCATTCGCATCGACCCCGCCTCCAGCGTTCCGCTGTTCGAGCAGCTCGCCTCGAGTGTTCGTCAGCAGGTGCTCGCGGGCGCCGCGGAGCCCGGGGATCGTCTGCCGTCCGCTCGCGAACTCGCGGCCTCGCTCGACGTCAACGTGCACACCGTGCTGCACGCCTACCAGCGGCTGCGAGACGAGGGGCTCGTCGAGCTGCGCCGTGGGCGCGGCGCCGTGCTCACCGAGCGCGCCGGCACCGTCGCCGAGCTCGCCGCGCATATCACGGCTCTCGTCGCAGAGGCGAGACGTCTCGGCGTGAGCCCACAGACCCTGACCACACTCATCACCGAGGAGTACCGATGACCAGCAAACGCGCCTATGCCCTAGCCACGGTGCCTCCGCTCGCGGCCGCCGCCGCCTCGACGATTGCCCTGCTCGCGCTTGATCTGCCGCCCAGGCTCGCGGTGCACTGGGGGCCGGGCGGGGGAGTCGACCGTGTTGGCGGCATTGGAGACCTCATCGCGCCACTGCTCATCGGTGTCGCGCTCATCACAGCGACCCTTGTGGGCACGCTGTTCGCCAAGACTCGGGGTGCCACCACCACCGGCTTCGTGCGTGCGCTCGTCGGCACGAGCGTTCTCATCGGCGCCGGACTGTCGTTCAGCATCCTCGCCACCGGTCTCGCGCAGCGTGGTGTCGACGACCCGCTCACCGTGCCGCTGTCGGCGGCGCTGGGAGGAATGGGCGTGGGCTTCGCGGCAGCCATCGTCATTGCGGTCATCTGCGTGCTGCTCGTGCCGCGGGTCGACTCGGAGGGTGAGCGAGAGGGGGTCGTAGAGGCGCTGGCCCTGGGGGCGACAGAGCGTGCGACGTGGTCGCGCTCGGCTGTGGTGTCGCCCGTCGCGATTGGGATCCTTGCGGCTGCCGCTATCGTCACCTGCGCGATCGTGCTGCTCGCCGGCGCGCCCGTTCTCGTTCTGTTCGCGCCCGCCGTGCTCTACGTGGTCGTGTTCGCGATGCTCGCCTGGCGAGTGCGTGTGGACTCGTTCGGTCTGGTTGCGCGCTCGGTGCTCGGGCTGCCCGTCTTCCGGGTGCCGGTGACCGCGGTCACCGGCGTGCGCACCGTTGACGTCCACGCACTGCGTGACTTCGGCGGCTGGGGCCTGCGCTTCGGCTCGCTCGGCTGGGGGGTCATCTTGCGCAGCGGATCGGCGATTGCCGTCGACCGCGAAGGACGCTCGCCCTTCGTCATCACGGTGGATGACGCCGACACGGGCGCGGCTTTGCTCGCCGCGCTGGCACAGCGGGCGCGGGGCGAGTAGAACTGGGGTGTGGACGTTCACGGGGGTCAGCTCGACCTGCACAGGTTAACCCTCGAGGAGGCCGAGCGTCTTGTGCACCGGCAGCGCCTTCCGCACGAGACGTGGGCGCCTGGCTACCCCTCATTCGAGCAGATCGACTATCTAGAGGCCTACCTGCTCGAGCTGCGCCTGCCGCATGCGAAGGACTACTGGCAGGCCCAGCTGCGTCGGCGCATCGATGGCTTGGTCGTCGGTGGAGCGGGCGTCACCGGGCCGCCTGACGCCAAGGGAGCAGTCGTTATCGGCTATGAGCTGACCGCCGGCATGCCGGATGAGCTTTACGGTGTCGACATTCTTCGTGCTCTGATGGGGGTCGCCCGCGACATGGGTGCGACCCGCGTTACCGCGTCACTGAGCGAGAACGACGCACGTCGCCAGATCTACCTCGAGGCGGGTCTCGACGAGGTGCGTAGGGCGCACCGCGTGGTGCACCTTGGCCGCGACATCTAGACACGTCTATCTCTATATAGCTAGATTTAGCGGCATGCAGCCGCTCTCTCGAATCACCGCCGCCACCATCGACGTGCTCTCCGTGCTCGACGAGTCGGCCATGCCCAGCTGGGGCCTCGCCATCATCAAGTCGAGCGGTCGCCCCGCGGGCAGCGTCTACCCGATCCTCGAGCGCCTCGAGGCGAGCGGCTGGGTCACCTCGAGCTGGGAGGAGAACGACGCGCGCACCGGCCCGCGCCGCCGCTACTACGAGCTGACGGCAGACGGAGCAACGGCCGCGCGATCCGCGATCGCCTCATTTCGTGCTCGCGCTCCCCGGGTCGTGACCGCGTGAGCCTCATCATTCGGGCCGCGGCGCGCACGCTGCCCGCTGGCATCCGTGACCGATACCGCGAACAATGGCTGGCGGATGCCCGCGACGCCACCGAGGCCGGCCTCCGCCCCGCCAGCATCGCGCTCGCCGCGCTCGCCTTCGCCATCACGATCGATCGCCCCCTGCCGTCCCGGGCCGCACCCACCGCGGAGCAGCGGGCACGGCGCTCGCGGCTCGCGCTGGGGCTGGCGATCAGCGCGGCGCTCTTCTCTCTCAGCCAGTACCCGAGGATTGGCTTCAGCGGGCTCACCAGCGTGGCGATCTGGGACTTCGCGGACTTCTTCGTGAGCATGCTGCTCGTGGCCTACGCTGTACTCGCCCCGATCACGGCCCTCGTGCTGGTGCGGGGCGCACGGCAGAGATGGGCTGTGGTGTTGCTCGCGCTTGCGACGACCGCACCCCTGGCCGCGGGGCTGGGCGTGGGCCAGTCCTTCAACAGCTATCTCAGCGGGCTGCCGCCGTTCGTGGCCGCGGCCGTGCTCATCGCGGTCGCCTGCGCCCTGCTGTGGCGGCCGAGCGGGGGCAGCCTGCGAGCGCCGATCCTTGGCACGATAGCGGTCTGGGCGGTCACGGCCGCCGGCCTGATCTATGGTGCTGCAGTCGCCTGGCCCGCGCGAACGCTGCCGGTGTACGCCCTCGAGACAACGGAGTACTACGCCGAGTGGCTGCAGCTCAAACTGCAGTTCGAGGCGCTGGTCGATCAGACCTTCGTCGTCTGGGCGATCGCGGGTGCCATGCTCGGCATCCTCGTGTTCGTTGTCGGTCGACTGATGAGCGAGCGGCGTTCGATCGCACTCGGAGTCGTCGCGGTGGCGATCAGCGTGCTCGGCGCATCCGGGGTTCTGGGGCTGCTTGAACTCGGAATGAGTGGCACGATCGCACCCGTGTTGCTCGACCCGCTGCGCCTGATCGCTCAGGTGCTGCTAGTCGCCGTCACGCTGGTGAGCGTCGGAGGACTTCGCCTAGCCCGGGTGGGTCATCGACATGACGTCGAGGGCGCTGTCGAGCTGCTCTAGGGTGAGCTCGCCGCGCTCGACGAAGCCGAGGTCGATGGTCGCCTCGCGCACCGTGAGGCTGGCCTTGACCGAGTGCTTGGCGATCTTCGCTGCCGCCTCGTAGCCGATGAGCTTGTTGAGCGGTGTCACGATCGACGGCGACGACTCGGCGAGGGCGCGAGCGCGGTCGAGGTTCGCCTCGAGGCCGTCGACGGTCTTATCCGCGAGCAGCACGGTCGAGTTCGACAGCAGGCGAATGGACTCGAGCAGCGCGGTTCCCATCACAGGAATCGCGACGTTGAGCTCGAAGTTGCCGGTGGCGCCGGCCCAGGCGATGGTCGCGTCGTTGCCGATCACGCGGGCGCCCACCATGATGACCGCCTCAGGAATGACCGGGTTGACCTTGCCCGGCATGATCGAGGAGCCGGGCTGCAGGTCGGGGATGTGCAGTTCGCCGAGTCCGGTGTTCGGGCCGGAGCCCATCCAGCGCAGGTCGTTGCAGATCTTGGTCAGCGACACCGCGATGACACGAAGAGCACCGGATGCCTCCACGAGCGCATCGCGCGCGCCCTGCGCCTCAAAGTGGTCGAGCGCCTCGGTGATGGGCAGGTTGCTGTCGGCCGCGAGTGAGGCGATGACCTTCTGCGGGAAGCCGAGCGGCGTGTTGATGCCGGTGCCGACAGCGGTGCCGCCGAGCGGAACCTCGGCGACGCGGGGGATCGTCGCCTGCACGCGCTCGATGCCGAGGCGCACCTGGCGGGCGTAGCCGGCGAACTCCTGGCCGAGGGTGACGGGCGTCGCGTCCATGAGGTGGGTGCGGCCCGCCTTGACGGCGTCCTTCCAGAGCTCGGCCTTGGCGTCGAGCGAGGCGGCGAGGTGGTCGAGCGAGGGGATGAGGTCACCGAGCAGCGCCCCGGTCACCGCAACGTGCACCGAGGTGGGGAACACGTCGTTCGACGACTGCGACATGTTCACGTGGTCGTTGGGGTGCACGGGGGCACCGAGCTTCGAGGTGGCGAGCGAGGCCAGGACCTCGTTCATGTTCATGTTCGAGGAGGTGCCGGATCCGGTCTGGTAGGTGTCGACCGGGAAGTGCTCGTGGTGCTCGCCCGCAATGAGCTCGTCGGCCGAGGCAGCAATCGCCTGTGCGATCGCGGAGTCGAGGATGCCCAGCTCGGCGTTGACGAGCGCCGCCGCCTTCTTGATGCGCGCGAGAGCGATGATCTGACCGGGTTCGAGCCCGGAGCCGCTGATCGGGAAGTTCTCGACCGCACGCTGCGTCTGCGCGGCGTAGAGGGCGTTGATGGGAACGAGAACCTCGCCCATGGTGTCGTGCTCAGTACGGAATTCAGCCATGGTGTTTCCTTAGATCTCGCCGACGTGAACATCGGGAATTGCGGTGCCCTCGGTGAGGCGGTAGTTCGCTCCGACGACCGCCAGCGTACCGGCGGCGATCGCGTCACTGATGAGCTCCGAGCTGGCTATCAGCTCGGCAATGGTGTCGCGCAGGTGCTCGCGCCCCACGTCGATCGGGTCGGGGTTGCCGTTGGCGATGACCGCAGCGCGGCGCACGGCCGGCACGATCTTGTCGGTGAGGCTGGCGATGTGCGGCGGCAAGGGAGCGGCGTTCGGCTTCACCGAGTCGATCGCCGCACTGACGGCACCGCAGGCGTCGTGGCCGAGCACGACGATGAGGGGCACATTGAGCACGCTCACGGCGTATTCAAGCGAGCCCACGACGGACTCGCTGATGACCTGGCCGGCGTTGCGCACGACAAAGAGGTCGCCGAGGCCCTTGTCGAAGATGATCTCGGCCGACAGGCGGGAGTCGCTGCAGCCGAAGAGCGCGGCGTGCGGTGCCTGGCCGAGCGAGAGCTCGGTGCGGCGCTCGACGTCCTGGCGGGGGTGCAGCGGCTCGCCGCGCACGAAGCGCTCGTTGCCGCGCACCATCTCGCGCCAGACGTCGGCGGGGGTGCGTTGGTCGCTCATGAGCGCAGTCCTAGTGATTGGGCGAGCAGGGCGAACTCATTGTCGCTCGCGGTTCCGTGCAGAACATAGGTGGATTCGCCGACCTCGGTGACGAGGGCGTAGGCGAGGTTGCCCGGGTCGTCGCCGTCGCGGTGGTCGTAGACCGTCCACTCGACGCCGTCGATGGTGGTCGAGCCGGTGGGCTTGGCGCTTGCGAGCAGGTTGTCGACCCAGGTTGGGTTGGCAGCAATGCCCTGGTTGAGGGCGATGAACTGGTCGGTCGGCGTAATAAGCCCGATGTACCAGACCTGGATCTCGCCGCTCGTCGTCAGGTCGGCGCGGTTTGCGCTCCACCCGTCGGGCAGCACCGGCGCGACGAGCGGCGCGTCAGCCTGCGACTGGCTCGCGACCGTCGCGAAGTCGATCGGATCCTCAGAAACAGGATCCGGCCGCACCACCACGAGAAACAGGAACAGCACGACGATCAGCGTTGCCACCAGCGCCCAGATGAGGTTGCGGGTGGTCTGCGCCGCGCGGTGTGCGCGCGAGTTCTCGGCCTTGATCGCCGCGATCTCGTCGGCGGACTGCGTGTCCGTCATTACTCGGTTGCCGCCTGCTTTTCAGAGACGTTGCGTGCTGCCTCGAGGCGTGCCTTGGCGCCGAGCAGCCATTCCTCGCAGCGGGCCGCGAGAGCCTCGCCGCGTTCCCACAGGGCGAGCGACTGCTCGAGGGTGGCCGAGCCCTGCTCGAGCTCGCTGACGACGCGAATCAGCTCATCACGCGCCTGCTCATAGCTGAGGTCGCTGACGTCGGAGGGAGAGGCTGCCACGGTCACGATTCTACCTTTCGGGTGCGAGCCTGCACGGTGCCCTTGGCGAGGGTGATGAGCAGGGGAGTGCCATCGGGGGCGTCCGCCGCGTCACGCAGCGCCTCGCCACTGGGAAGCTGCGCAATCGCGTAGCCGCGATCAAGCGTGCGCTGCGGCGAGAGTGCGCGCAGGTGCCCAAGGTGCTCGGCGAGCTGCTGGCCGGATCGCTCGACAACGCGGTCGACCAGCTCGCGGCTGCGCTGCACGTAGCGACCGAGCTCTTCGGCGCGCGAGTCGACAATCCAGGTGGATGACGCCATCACCGGCCGGGACCGCACGGCCCCCAGCCGGTCGATCTCGACACTCAGCATGGAGGTCAGGCGCGAACCGATGCGCGCGCGGGCCTGCTGCACGCGGGCGAGCTCCTCGGCCACATCGGGTACCACGCGTTTGGCCGCATCCGTCGGGGTCGAAGCGCGCAGGTCGGCGACGTCATCGAGCAGCGGGCGGTCGGCCTCGTGGCCGATGGCGCTGATGAGGGGCGTGATGGTCGCGGCGGCGGTACGCACCAGGGTCTCGTCGCTGAACACGAGCAGGTTCTGGAAGTCGCCGCCGCCTCTGGCGACGATGATGACCTCGACCTCGGGGTCGGCATCCAGTTTCTTGATTGCGGCCGTCACCTCCCCGGCCGCGCGGTCGCCCTGCACGGCGGCGTGCACCACGCGGAACACGACGGCAGGCCAGCGCAGCTGGGCGTTGCGCAGCACGTCTTTCTCGGCGTCGGAGTCCTTGCCGGTCACGAGCCCGATGACGCCGGGAAGGAAGGGGATGGGCTTCTTGCGGTCCGCGTCGAACAGGCCCTCCGCCCGGAGGGACTGTCGCAGTCGCTCCAAGCGTTCGAGCAGGTCGCCGAGACCGACGTGCCGCATCTCGAAGACCTGCATGGTGAGGGTGCCGCCCTTGACCCAGTAGTTGGGCTTGACGAGGGCGACGACACGGTCGCCCTGCTTGAGGTCATCGGGCAGCTTGGCCTTGACCGACGACCACACGGTGAAGCCCACTGTGGCGTCGACGTCGAGGTCTTTGAGCTTGCCGTAGACGTTGCCGCCGCTGACGCCCCACTGGGTGATCTCGCCCTCAACCCACACGGAGCCGAGCCGGTCGATCCATCCCTTGATCTTGGTGCTCAGTGTCGAGACCGGCCACGGCTCATCGACGGTCGAGGGAGCATCAACGATGGTCATGCCCAGCCTCCGATCAATGCCGCAAAGTAGAATTCGAGAGTGAGCACCATCACCAACGGCAACGCCTCCGTGCACATCGGGGCGATCCGTCCTGCCCCTCAGCGGAACAGGCTAAAGGATACCCCCGTCGCGAGCCCGAAGCGGGTGCTGTTGGCAGCTCCTCGGGGCTACTGCGCTGGGGTGGACAGGGCAGTGATCGCCGTCGAGAAGGCGCTTGACCGCTTCGGCTCGCCCGTCTACGTGCGCAAGCAGATCGTGCACAACGTGCATGTCGTCTCGACGCTCGAGTCGAAGGGTGCCATCTTCGTCGACGATGTCGCCGAGGTGCCCGAGGGCTCGCACATCGTCTTCAGCGCCCACGGTGTCTCTCCCGCGGTCGTGCAGGGTGCCGCCGACCGCAACCTCGATGCCATCGATGCGACCTGCCCCCTGGTGACCAAGGTGCACCGCGAGGCCATGCGCTTCGACAAGAACGACTACGAGATCTTGCTCATCGGTCACACCGGCCACGAGGAGGTCGAGGGCACGATGGGGCACGCGCCCGACCGCATGACCCTTGTCAACAGCCCGGCCGACGTGCCGAACGTCGTGGTGAAGAACCCTGACAAGCTGGTCTGGCTCTCGCAGACCACTCTCAGCGTCGACGAGACGATGCTGACCGTCAACCTGCTGCGCGAGCGGTTCCCGTCGTTGCAAGACCCCCCGAGCGACGACATCTGCTACGCCACGCAGAACCGCCAGGTCGCGATCAAGAAGGTTGCAGAGCAGGCCGAGCTCGTTATCGTCGTTGGCTCAGCGAACAGCAGCAACACTGTCCGACTCGTGGATGTCGCCCTCGAGAACGGCGCGAAGGCCGCCTACCGCGTCGACTACGCCGTCGAGATTCAGCAGGAGTGGCTCGAGGGCATCAGCACCATCGGGGTCACGAGCGGGGCATCCGTTCCTGAGGTTCTTGTGCAGGAGGTGCTTGACGAGCTCTCCGATGCGGGCTACCTCGACGTGGAGCGCGTCGTGACGGCCGAGGAGGACCTCATGTTCTCGCTGCCGAAGGAGCTGCGCAAAGACAAGGACGGCAACGACGACGAGCGCGGCCTCGGTGGCCGTGTTCGCCGGTTGGACTGGCAGGGCTAGTTAGCTAGCAGCTACTTCGTCGCCGCCTCAAGCAGCGCCGGGTCGGACAGCACAAGAACCATGATCGTCGCGAAGAAGATGATGAAGGCGAGCGCTCCGATCGAGAGCGGCACCCAGAACGCCACCCGGTTCTTGCGAATGAGCAGCAGGGTCACGAGCACCGCCACCACGTAGAGAAGCAGGTGGCTGACGATGATGACCGCCATGGCGATCGCGCTGCCCGCCCCTGGCTCGTACTCACCGCTGACGCCGTACTGCTCGTAGAGCTCCTGCATCTGGTAGTCGAGTGTCGCGCCGTTGAGGATAGAGATCAGTACACCGAAGACGCCTATGACGAGTAGCACGATGCTGAGCACGAGATCCCACGTGCGGCGCGTACGCGGCGCTCCGGGCGGTGCGTAGTACGGCGCGGGAGCGACGGGCGGCACGGGCTCTGCGGTGTAGGCGGGCGGCGTGTACCCGGGATTCGCGTACTCGCCGTAGCGAGGCACAGGGGGAACGTGGGCGTTCGGGTTCTCCGGGGTCGACATAGCGACACGTTAGCGGATGCATTCTGGCAACTGTGGTTATCTGGGCGTGTGAGTCCCAAGAACGCCCGCATCGCGGTTCTCCCTCGCGACGTGGCGTCGGAGGTGGTTACCGCGGCAGTCGCCTGCGCCTCCTGGGCGGTGTCCTTCGCGATTCTGCTCATGACCGTGCCGGTGGCAATCGAGATCGTGGTTCGTCGCACCGACGGTGTCCATCTCGCGATCCCGCTGCTTGCCATTCTTGGCATGTTGGGCCTTCTCGCCTACACCGGGCTGCGCCCGGGTACCCGCTCACGCGTCGCTTTTCTCGTTGTCGGAGCGCTCCTTGCCGGCGTGTATCAGGTCAGCCTGCTGAGCGCGGACCCGGCGCTGACCGACAACGCCACCTACGTCCTCAACCGGCTGGCCTTCGTGCTCGTGCTCGTCTCCCCGGGCTTCGTGCGGCCGCTCGTGGGACTGCGGTGGGCTGCCATCGGCTATGCAGTGGCGATGGCGACGCTGCTCGTCTCCGACGTCATCGCCGGGGCTCCGCTGGTGACGGGGTGGGGCCCGACGCTCGCGCTTGTCATCACGACCTCCGCGTATATCGTGCTTGCCGTCATCCGTTCGTCCCAGGGTGCGCGGCTGCCAGACCTGCAGCAGCTGGAGGATGAGACGCGCCGCCTCGCGATCGAGCACCAGTATGAGCAGCGTGCGGCCGCGATCATTCACGACACGGTGCTCAATGACCTCACCGTCGTCATGAACTCCGACGGCTCGGTGGATGAGCGCACCCGGGCCCGCTTTCGGTCCGACGTCGCCACGCTGAGCAATGCGTCGTGGCTGCGCGAGACCCGCCCTGCGGTGGAGCTGGCCGCCACCGACGCGGCCCTGCGCAACGAGCTGATCGCGCTCATCAGCGAGATGCAGTGGCGCGGTCTAACCGTCGACCTCACTGGTGGCTCGGATGAAGAGATCGCGCGGCTCTCACCTGAGAACGTCACCCTCGCGACCGCCGCCGTGCGCGCCTGCCTCGAGAACGTTCTCAAGCATGCCGAGACTGCTGCGGTCGAACTCGTGCTCAGCGCGGGCGAGGGCCGGGTGACCATCATGGTCATCGACCAGGGCGTCGGCTTCGACGTCGACGCGGTGCCGAGCGATCGGCTTGGACTGCGCGCCTCGGTCGTGCGCCGGGTCGAAGACGCTGGCGGCACCGTGCGCATCTGGTCGAAGCCGAACAGCGGCACCTCAGTGCTTATCACCCTGCCTAGCGAGGTCACCCAGTGAGCCAGGAGAGAAGCAGGCGGTGGCACGACGCGCTGCGGGCGTCGCCACAGCAGATCGACCCCCTCAGCTGGATCACGCGTCCCTGGGTCTCGCTCTCCTTTGCCTTCCTCTCCCTGGTCTACGGCATGACGGCGACCGTTCTTATCTGGCCCGTCTCCGAGAGGCCATGGCTCGACGTCTGCGGGGTGCTCTTCGTCTTCGCCGCATGCCTCTGGGTGCAGATAGCGACCCGGCCACTGCGTCCGCAGTTCCGTCCTGCTCGCGCAATCGGTCCGCTCGTTCTCGCGCTCATCGGGCTCGCGTTCTCGACCGTCGCCAGCATGGCGTCGGCGGTGCCGGTGCACAACTGGTGGGCTCCGGTGGGCATGGGACTCGTTATTGCCACCTTCGCCCCGTACGCGACCCTGCCGCAGATCTTCACCTATGGCGGTGTGCTGACCGTGTGCACCGGCTTCGCCGCCTGGCCAGCCTTCATCGGCCGCGATGACCCGTGGACCGGACTCTCGACCGTCGTCATCGCCTGCTCATCGGTCGTCGTCGGAACCGTCGCGACCGGATTCTTCTCGTTCAAGGTGGTGTATGCGACGCAGCGCTTGCTCGGTCGCGCCGGACTCCCGATCGCCGAAGATGACGCCCTCCGCGAAGCGGCCGCACAGCGGGCAGAGATCACGACCATCGCCCGGCTGGGTTCCCGTGTAGCGCCCTTCTTGGAGAGAGTGGCGGATGCGGGTGTCGTCACCGAGGCAGACCGCGCGCTCGCCGGGCAGCTGGCCCGTCGGCTCCGCTCCGACCTTGTGACGCAGGCCAACCGCTCATGGCTCGACTCGCTGGCCCTCGGCGGCCGCATCTACGTTGTCGACCCCGACAACCGCGCTGACAGTATGAACGCCGCCCAGCGCGCAGCGCTGCGGGGACTGCTGCTCGCTGTCATGGACGACCCGGCAACCGACAGCGGCTCGCTGTTCATCGAGCTTCGTGGTCAGGAGGACGGCTCAACGGCCGTGGCGATGAGCATTGACATCAACCTGCCCGAGGGCCGTCGCGTGATGATGATCGCGCCGTACTACGTCGCGCTCAAGGCGACCGTGAACGAGATCAGCTGGGATCCCGTTCACGACCTCCTGAGATTCCGGGTGCCGCCCGGTAAGCGCTGGTAGCGACTACTTGCCGCTGTGCCCGGCCGAGCCGAGCTGCGTCGTTGCCTCGACCACGCGCGCGGCGAGGGCCGTCTCGGCGGTCTTGCCCCAGGCGCGGGGGTCGTAGATCTTCTTGTTGCCGACCTCGCCGTCAACCTTGAGGAACCCGTCGTAGTTCTTGAGCACCGTGTCAGCGATGGAGCGGCTGAAGGCGTACTGGGTGTCGGTGTCGATGTTCATCTTTACGACACCGTTGGCGACGGCCTCGGCGATCTCGGCATCCGTTGATCCGGATCCGCCGTGGAAGACGAGGTCGAGCGGAAAGGCTGCGGTGCCGTACTTCGCCTGCAGGCCGTCCTGGATCTCCTTGAGGAGGCTCGGCTTGAGCTGCACGTTGCCCGGCTTGTAGACGCCGTGCACGTTGCCGAAGGTGAGTGCGGCCATGTAGCGGCCCTGCTCGCCGAAGCCGAGGGCTTCGACGGTCGCGATGGCATCCTCGAGTGTCGTGTACAGGTGCTCGTTGATGTCATGGCTGACGCCGTCCTCTTCGCCGCCGACGACGCCGATCTCGACCTCGAGCACGGAGTTGATGGCCTTCATGCGCGGCAGGATCTGCTTCGCGATCTCGAGGTTCTCGGTCAGCGGCACGGCCGAGCCGTCCCACATGTGCGACTGGAAGATGGGCTCGCCACCGGCCTTCACCTGCTCCTCGCTGGCCGAGATGAGCGGCAGCAGGAAGTCGTCGAGGGCGTTCTTGGGGCAGTGGTCGGTGTGCAGGGCGACGGTGACCGGGTAGTTCTTGGCGACCTCGGTCGCGAAAGCGGCGAAGGCGAGGGCGCCCGAGGCGCGAGCCTTGACACTCTGGCCGGCGAAGTAGTCCGCACCGCCGGTCGTGACCTGAATAATGCCATCAGAGCCGGCCTCGCTGAGGCCCTGCAGGATGCCGTTGATGGTCGACGACGACGACGCGTTGATGGCGGGGTAGGCGAAGCCACCGGACTTGGCCTTATCGAGCATCTCGGCGTACTGGTCGGGGGTTGCAACAGGCATGGAAGTCTCCTCGGGGCGGTGGTGTCTTGAAAGTCTACTGAGCCTAGAATTGGCTCTGCGTCGGTTCCCTCGGACCCGCTACCACGTCGCAGGCTCTCCGTTAGGACGACTCCGTGGATTCTCTGTTCCTCCACCCCGACCGCAACCTCGGCATGGAGCTCGTGCGTGCCACCGAGGCGGCCGCCATCCGTGCGGTGCCGTACATCGGTCGCGGCAACAAGAACGCGGCTGACGGTGCCGCGGTCGACGCCATGCGCAAGTTTCTCGGCACCGTGAGCTTCACCGGCGTCGTTGTCATCGGGGAGGGCGAGAAGGACAACGCACCGATGCTCTACAACGGCGAGCAGGTCGGCACGGGCAAGGGCCCGGTCTGCGACATCGCCGTCGATCCGATCGACGGCACCTCCCTGACCGCGGCCGGCCGTCAGAACGCGCTGAGCATGATCGCGGTCGCCGACCGCGGCAGCATGTACGACCCGAGCGCGGTCTTTTATATGGACAAGATCGTCGCCGGCCACGAGGCGCACGGCGTTGTCGACCTCGCGCGGCCGATCGGCGAGAACATCCGTGCACTCGCCGCCGCAAAGGGCAAGGACGTAACGGATATGGTGATCGCCGTTCTCGATCGCCCGCGACACGCGCAGCTGGTCGCCGACATTCGCGCCACGGGAGCAGGCACCCGCATGCTGCTCGACGGTGACGTGGCCGGCGGCATCAACGCCGCCATGTACGGCACCCGCATCGACATGTGCGTCGGTACCGGCGGCACGCCGGAGGGCATCATCACCGCCTGCGCCCTCAAGGCGCTCGGCGGCTTCATTCAGGGCCGGCTGCTGCCGAAGGATGACCAGGAGCGCGAGCGCGCCATCGCCGCCGGGCACGACCTTGACCGCATCCTCGGCATCGACGACCTTGTCACGAGCGATAACACCTATTTCGTGGCGACCGGGGTCACCGACGGACAGCTGGTCGAGGGCGTGCGCAAGCGCGGCCCGGTGATCCACACCGAGAGCATCGTGCTGCGAGGCCGCTCTGGCACCATCCGCCGGGTCGGGGCCGACCACCTCGCCGAGAAGTGGCTGTAGCGCTTACTCGGGCACGTCGAGCTGAAACTCGTCGCTCGTCAGCGCTTTCGGCACCGCCTCGACCTGCACGGTCGAGCCGAGCACCTTCGACTCGTCGAGGGCATTGAGCTTGCGCGCGGTGACCAGCACGCGCGACTCGAGCGAGTTGGCGAACTGGTTGTAGCTCGAGACGGTGGAGTCGATCGAGCGGCGCAGCTTATCGGCGTGGTCGCTCAGCGTGGCGAGTCGCGCGTACAGCTCTTTACCGAGGTCGAATAGGTTCTTCGCGTCTTCGGTGAGCACGTCTTGCTGCCACGAGAAGGCAACCGTCTTCAGCACCGACCAGAGCGTGACGGGGGAGGCGAGGGCGACCCGCTTGCTGAAGGCGTAGTCCATGATCGAGGGGTCGGCCTCCATAGCCGACGAGACGAGGGACTCGCTCGGAATGAAGGCGATCACCAGCTCGGGCGATGACTGCAGGCCCGCCCAGTAGGCCTTGCTCGCGAGGGTGTCGATGTGGCCGCGCACCTTCTTGACGTGGTCCTTGAGCAGGGCGTCGCGGCGGGCACCCTCGGCACCCGTGGCCGTCACGGGGATTCCCGATGCCTCCAGGTAGGCGTCGAAGGGCACCTTCGCGTCGACCGCGATGTTCTTGCCGCCCGGCAGGTGAATGACCATGTCGGGGCGACCGGCGCCGGCATCCGACAGCACGGAGTGCTGCACGTCGAAGTCGACCCGCTCGATCAGGCCCGCCGCCTCGACGACGTTGCGCAGCTGCGTCTCGCCCCAGACCCCGCGGGTGCTGTTGCTGCGCAGCGCGCTGGCGAGCGACTCGGCGGTCGAGCGCAGGCGCTCCTCGCTCTCGGTCGCGCTCTTCAACTGCTCGCTCAGCTGACCGTGCTGCAGGCTGCGCTGCGTCTCGAGCTCGGTGACCTTGGCCTGCATGGTGCGCAAAGTCTCTTGCACGGGGGTGAGGGCCTGCAGCACCCTGCTCTCGCCGCGCTCGCGCAGCTGCTGGGCCTCCGCATCCGCTCGGTTTCGCTCCGTCGTCTCGCGGTACAGCTCCTGCTGCACGCCGATCTGCTCGCGCAGGCCGCGCACGGTCGCGCGCTCCTCGGCGAGCTCGGCCTCGAGCCCGGCGCGCGCCGCGGTCAAGGCTGCCTGGTGTTGCGCCTCGATGAGGGCGGGGTTGAAGGTCTCTCGGCGGCTGCGGGCGAGCAGCAGCCCGATGACGGCGCCGATGACGAGACCGAGCAGCAGGCCAAGCACGAGGGTGAGGATGGGATCCATGCCTTTAGTGTCGCAGTCGCGGGCGACATCGGGCGGGCAACCGAAAACGCAGGAGATCTTGCCGACGCGCCGTGCCTTGGCGCCCGCAGCGTCAGCATGCGCGACAAGTCCTGCGTTTTCGTCACAGCGGGCGCTGACACCCAGCGCCTATTCTGGCCAGATGGAGATTCTCGAGCACTGGGTCGGCGGAGCAGCATTCAGCGGAAAGTCGACCCGCACCGGGCCCGTCTACAACCCCGCCCTCGGCGAGGTGCAGCGCGAGGTGCGACTGGCCAGCGAAGCGGATGTGGCTGACGCCGTCGCCACCGCCAAGGCTGCCTTCCCGGCATGGGCAGACGCATCACTGAACAAGCGCCAGGGCGTGCTCTTCACCTTTCGGGAGCTGCTGAACGCGCGCAAGGCGGAGCTCGCCGACATCCTCACGAGCGAGCACGGCAAGGTCACGAGCGACGCGCTCGGAGAGATCGCCCGCGGGCTCGAGGTTGTCGAGTTCGCGACGAGCATTCCGCAGCTGCTCAAGGGCGAGTACAGCGAGAGCGTCTCGACCGGTGTCGACGTCTACTCGATCAAACAGCCGCTCGGTGTGGTTGGCATCATCAGCCCGTTCAACTTTCCGGCGATGGTGCCGCTGTGGTTCTTCCCGGTGGCGATCGCCGCGGGCAACACCGTCGTACTCAAGCCGAGCGAGAAAGACCCGTCGGCGGCGATCTGGATGGCCGAGCTTCTCAAAGAAGCTGGCCTGCCCGACGGCGTCTTCAACGTCGTCCACGGTGACAAGGAGTCGGTCGACGCCCTGCTGACCCACCCCGACGTTCAGTCGATCTCGTTCGTCGGCTCGACCCCGATCGCGAAGTACATCTACGAAACCGCCGCAGCCAACGGCAAGCGCGTGCAGGCGCTCGGCGGAGCCAAGAACCACATGCTCGTTCTGCCCGACGCCGACCTCGACCTCGTGGCCGACTCAGCCGTCAACGCGGGCTTCGGCTCGGCGGGCGAGCGCTGCATGGCGATCAGCGTGGTGGTCGCGGTCGAGCCGGTCGCCGATGACCTCATCGCGAAGATCACGCAGCGCATGGGCGGCCTCACCGTCGGCGACGGCACCCGCGGCTGCGACATGGGCCCGCTCATCACCAAGGAGCACCGCGACAAGGTTGCCGGCTACATCGAGATCGCCGAGAAAGATGGCGCCACCGTGGTGGTCGACGGCCGCGGCATCGAGGTGAACGGGGCTGCAGACGGGTTCTGGCTCGGGCCGACGCTTATCGACCGAGTGGCCACGTCATCCGATGTGTACAAGCACGAGATCTTCGGACCGGTGCTCAGCGTCGTGCGCGTGGCGACCTACGACGAGGGCCTCGCCCTCATCAACGCGAGCCAGTACGGCAACGGCACGGCCATCTTCACCAACGACGGTGGAGCGGCGCGTCGCTTCCAGCGCGAGGTGCAGGTCGGCATGGTCGGCATCAACGTGCCGATTCCGGTGCCGGTCGGCTACTACAGCTTCGGTGGCTGGAAGGACTCGCTGTTCGGCGACACCAAGGCCTACGGTCCGGATGCGGTGCACTTCTTCACCCGCCAGAAGGCCGTGACCAGCCGTTGGCTCGACCCGTCGCACGGCGGCATCAACCTCGGTTTCCCGCAGAACGGCTGACCCGCGTGGCCGATGACGACGACAACGAGCGGATCGGGGTGCCCCGCGACAGCATTGCGGGCATCGGCTCCGAGAGGCTCGCGCTCGCCCTCGCCAATCAGGATGTGCTCGGCATCGGGCAGGCGCTACGTCACGACTACGTCGTGGTGCCGCTGACGCGATCGGGCGAAGGCGACTCGAAACTGGTGGTGACCGCCTTCACCGACGACGAGGGTCGGCAGCGCTTCGAGCTGCCCCTGTTCTCGTCGGCGCAGACGCTGCAGCTCTACACCGGCACCGAGCAGAACACCGAGTTCGCCGTGCGTCTCGGCTCGACGCTCGTGCCCGTGCTCGAGCAGAACTCGGCCGTGCTCGACCGGGTGCTGTTCGACCCGGCAGGACCACATCCGATGACGGCGTCGGCTGAGGATGTGCTCGCGTCGCTGCAACCGCGCGTCGGCGACGACGAGGTGGCCTGGGCGGCGAGCTCGGGGTCGTCAGTCGAGCTCGACCAGCTTCTCGAGGTGGCGGGGCAGGCGCATCCGCTCGCTGTCGACATCCGTCTGCCGGTCTCGTGGACGCAGATCGACCTCGACCTTCCCGACATCGAGGGTGTCGCGAAGACGTTCTACCCGCGGCGCTTCTCGAAGAGCAATCGACTCGGCGTGGAGCGGTTTCTCACGACCGTGTTGGCCGAGGCGCCGCATCCGCGTTTTCTCGCCGTCACGGTGGTGCCGATCGACGGCGAGCCGCTCGGCGTCGCGCTCACCACCAACTGGCACGAGATCGGACCGGCGATCGGCGACATCGCTCACCTCGACCGCATGGCCGATCGACTCGGGGGTGAGGCGGGCAGCTCGGAGGCCGGCCGCTACGTTCGCGTCACGGGTGAGGGTGCTCGTGTCGAGTACTGGCTGGAGTTTCCTGACCGGCGCGGGCTCGCCACGATTGCGTTCAGCGTCTCGAGCGGCGTCGTGACACCCGCGGTGCTGGAGATGACGGACCGCATCGTCGAGAGCGCCACCTGGGTCAGTTGAGCTGATGGGCTGGTGGCGCAGAAAGCGACTCGATCTCGGCGCCTACGTTGCGCCAGAGCCGGTCGATCCGAGCCCACCGGATCGAGTTGCGGTCGAGGGAGTCGCGATCGCCGAGGCGGTGATCCGACTCGGCCTGCACAACCGCATCGTCGTCGACTCGCTGCGAGACAAACGCGGCTTCGCAACGGAGCCGCTGCGCCAGTGGGCCGCGGCGGAGTTCACCCAGCTCGCTGCGCTCGAGGAGGCGGCCGCCGAGCGCCTGCGCGAGAAGCGGGACTGGTCCACGCCGCATCCGCTCATTGAAGACTCCGACACGGTGGATGCCGAACGCCGCGAGCTTCGCTGGCGCGAGGCCGCCAGACGCGCGACCGCGGCTGCCTTTAGGGAGCGCGCGGCCGACGACCAGCGTCTCATCGAGCTTGTCGAGCAGGCCCGCATCGAGGCGTGGCACGATGTCGCCACCGTCATCATCGACAGAACGGATGTCGCCGTGCACCACGCGGACGCCCGCTACGAGGCCGAGCGCAGCGATCGCATGGCCGAGCTGGTGGCGCTCGATCTCACCGCGCTGGCGAACGAGCGCGGGGTGGAGCTCAGCTGAGAACGGCTGGGCGGTAGTCGGTGCCGATGCGGCCGATGCGCGCACTGGTCAGGGCCGCGAGATGCTCTATCGATTCGGCGTCATGGCGCTGTGCCGCGTGCACGATGATCGCCGCGCAGGCCTCTGCGTCGGCGAGGGCGTCGTGGTGGGCGAAGTCCTCAAAGCCGGCGGCCATCGCCGCTACCGGCAGGCGGTAGGAGTCGAGGTGGTAGGTCTTGCGGGCCACCTGCAGGCTGCAGAGGTAGCGAAAATTCGGGGTCGGCACGAAGGAAGCGACGCAGGCGGCGTTGATGACACCCATGTCAAAGCTGGCGTTGTGGGCGACGAGGTGGTCGCCGTCGGCGAACTCGCGCAGGTCGGGCAGCTGCTCGCTCCAGAGCAGGGCGTCCACCACGTCGGCGGCCATGATTCCGTGGATGCGGGTGTTCCACTCGGTGAAGCTGTCGTGGCCGAGCGGCGGCCTGATCAGCCATCCGATCTTGTCGACGACCTTGCCGTCGCGCACCTTGACCATGCCGACGGAGCAGGCACTTGCGCTCGACGAGTTTGCGGTCTCGAAGTCGATCGCGGTGAAGTCTAGGGGCACGTTTCTAGAGTCTCACGGGGGTGCGACGCGGGCGCCCGGCCGGGCGGCGCGTCGCACCGTCGCGACTAGACCAGCTTTTCGAAGACGAGGGTTGCCTGGATGCGGTCGCCGCCGACGAGGCCCTTGCTGCCCGAGGCGGCAGTGGTGATGGTGTGCAGGCGGTAGCCCAGAGCGGCCTGCTCGTTGAGCACCTTCTCGAGACCGGTGAGGTTGCCGGAGCCGGTGCCGAACAGCTTCTCTTTGAGAATGACCTGGAGGACGACGTAGTTCATTTCTGCTTCTTTCCTGATGACTAGGGAGACCCTAAAGCTACAGACTCTTGCGTCTGTCGGGCAGTCCCGGGAATGGGGGTCATGCCGCTACCGTTGCAGTCATCATGACTCGCGTAGGTTTTCTCTCCTTTGGCCACTGGCAGAACGTCGAGGGCTCCGAGACCCGCACCGGCGCAGACGCACTGCTCCAGGCGATCGACCTCGCGGTCGCGGCCGAGGAGGTCGGCGTCGACGGAGCGTACTTTCGCGTGCACCACTTCGCCCGCCAGCACGCGTCGCCGTGGCCTCTGCTCGCCGCGGCTGCCGCTAAGACGACCCGCATCGAGCTCGGAACCGGCGTGATCGACATGCGCTACGAGAACCCCCTGGCCATGGCCGAGCTCGCCGCGCAGGCCGACCTCATCGCCCGCGGCCGACTCGAGCTCGGCATCAGCCGTGGCTCACCCGAGACGGTCGTCGACGGCTACAAGGTCTTCGGCTTCGAACCGGCGGATGGCGAGACCGACGCCGACATGGCACGTCGCCACACCACGGCCTTCCGGTCTGCGATCGCGGGCGAACCCCTCGCCCCGGGCAACCCGCGCATGGTGGGCACCTCGGCGCTGCAGCCGATTCAGCCGCAGTCACCCGGTCTCAGCGACCGCATCTGGTGGGGCGCCGGCACGCGGGCAACCGCGGTGTGGACGGCCGAGCAGGGGATGAACCTCATGAGCTCCACGCTGCTGACCGAAGACACCGGGGTGCCGTTCGACGAGCTGCAGGCGGAGCAGATCGCGATGTTCCACGATGCCTGGACGCAGGATCGCACGCCGCGCGTGTCGGTCAGCCGCAGCATCCTGCCGATCTTCGACGACGAGACGCGCTACTACTTCGGCCTCAGCGCCCAGCGGGAGCAGACCGACCAGGTGGGCATTCTTGACGGTGCGCAGTCACGCTTCGGCCGCTCGTACGTCGGGGAGCCCGAGCAGATTGCCGCAGAGCTCGCGAAGGACGCCGCGGTGCAGGCCGCCGACACCGTGCTGGTGACGGTGCCTAACCAGCTCGGGCCCGACTTCAACGCCCGCATGCTCGAGGTCATCGTTCGCGACATCATGCCGGTGGTTGACGCCGCCTAGGATGCTTACGCCAAGCCGGCCTCGCGCGCGAGCACTGCGGCCTGCATCCGTGAACCGGCACCCAGCTTCGCAAGAATTCTCGAGACGTGGGTCTTTGCCGTCGTCTCGCTGATGCGCAGTTCCGCTGCAATCGCGGCGTTCGACATGCCGTTACCAAGGCAGGTCAGCACCTCGACCTCGCGCTGTGTTAGTTCCGCGATACCCACCGAGGATGAGGGGGCCGGTGCCGCGGCAACGCTCGCAAGCAGGCGTCGAGTCACCTCTGGCGCGAGTGCGCCATCGCCTCGTGCCACGGCGCGCACCGCCGCCTGCAGCGACTCAGCGGTTGCTGACTTGAGCAGAAACCCGGCGGCCCCCGCACGCACCGCGCCGAAGACGAACTCGTCGAGATCAAAGGTCGTGAGCACGAGCACCTGCGCGAGGCCCTCCGCGACGATGACCGACGTGGCCTCGATGCCGTCGGTTCCCGGCATCCGCACGTCCATAAGCACGACATCCGGTCGCAGTGCCCGCGCGTTGAGGATGGCCGAAGCGCCATCGGCGGCCTCGCCGACGACGTCGATGTCATCGGTTTCAAGCAGCATTCGCAGTCCTGCGCGGATCGCGGCGTGATCGTCGGCAATGAGCACTCGCACCGTCATGACGCAACCTTCGGCAGGCTAGCGCAGACCGCCCAGACACCGTCGTGCTCGTCGATCGACAGTGTTCCGCCGAGCCTCTCGGCGCGTTCTCGCATGGTGATGATGCCGTGACCGGTTCCCGCGGCGAGGGCTGGCGTGCCGCCGCGGGAACTCACCGTAATGACGTCGTGCTGATCTGTCGAGGCGAACTCGATCGTCACCCGAGCGCCGGGTGTGTGCTTTGCCGCGTTGGCGAGAGACTCGCTGATAATGCGGGCAGCGGCCTGATCGACTGCGACGGCGAGCTTCGGAATGTCTCCTACGACCACCGTTGCGAGACCTCCGCGGCTGACAATGTCGCCGAGCTGCGCGAGTTGCAGCGGAGCAGCGACCTCGTCGTCGCCGGAGCGCAGCACGATGATCATTGAGCGCATCTGATCCAGTCCATCGATGCTGGCCCTGCGCACGGCGTCAAGGGTGGCACGGTCTCGAACGGTGTCGGGTGGGCGTGAGAGCGCCGCCTCGGAATGGATGGCCACCGTCGATAGGTTCGCCGCGATGACGTCGTGCAGGTCCCGAGCCATGCGGGCTCGCTCTTCGCGTACGGCCTCGTCTCGGCTCAGATCCGCGAGGCGCACGGCGTCGTCGGCGCGCGCCGCCTCGCTGGCCGCGAGCTCGCGGCCCTGGCGTATCGAGGTGCCCCACCAGTACGGGGTGGCCAGAATAGCGATCGACTGGATGCCGAGAAGCGCCGCCACCGCAGGGGTCTCACCGACGACGAGCGGCAGCGTGACCGAGGCCACGGTGATGACGACGATCACGCCCATCAGCAGCTTACGAGCGCGTTCCCCGGCCCAGTTCGCCGCAGAGTACAGCAGGTCGAAGAACACCAAGAGCATTCCGAGCGACCCTACGAGCGCGGCATCCGCGGCGAACAGCGCCGTTCCTAGCGCGAGGGCGAGCATCGGGTGTCGCTGCTTGACCAACATCACACCGCAACCGGCGACCAGTAGCGGCAGCGACCACCAGGGGCTCAGCTCGCCCAGGCCGAGGTTGCGCACTGCGTCGGTGCCGGTCCAGAGCCCGTGCACACCGACCGCGAGGAGCAGCAGCCCGCCCGCGAACGTAAACAGCGCCGTAAACGCATCGGGATGCCGCTCAGCCCATGCACGAGCGCGAGCTAGGAAGCCGGCGGCGAAGGTCATGAGTCCATTCGAGCACAGCGCCGTCGCCACGCTGTCGTCCGAAGGATGTATTGCCGCAGCATCCTTTGCCCGATGTGCCGGTGACGACGCAGGGTGAGGCTCTAGATCATGACCCTTGAACTGCTCGCCACTCTCGCGGCGCTCGCTCTCGTCGACAGCCTCAGCATCGGCACGCTGCTGATACCGATCTTCTTTCTCGTTGCCCCTGGGCGGGTGCGGGCGGGCCGGGTGCTGCTGTACCTCGGCACGATCGCGGTGTTTTACCTGCTCGCCGGCATCGCGCTCACGTCGGGGGCGGAGGCCGCGATCTCGGGTTTCGGCCCAGTGCTTGAGACACCGACCGCTCGTGTCGTCCAACTCGTGATCGGCGTTGGGCTCTTCATTCTGAGTTTCTGGATCGGGCGAAAGCGCCCACAAGACGAGGTGCCGCGAGCTGGCCGACTCGACCGTTGGCGTGACAGGGCGATGGGGGAGGGTTCGATGGGAATCGTCATCGCGCTCGCACTGGGAGCGGGGCTCATTGAACTCGCGACGATGCTGCCGTATCTCGGAGCAGTCGGGTTGATCACCGCGGCAGGGCTCGATGCACACGTGTGGATCGTCATTCTGGCTGCGTACTGCGCGGTCATGATCGCCCCGGCGCTCGTTCTGCTCACGGCACGTGTGGCGGCGCGACGCGTCGTTGAGCCGGCGCTGACACGGTTCGCCGTGTGGCTGCAAAAGAACTCGGCAGAGAACACAGCGTGGATCGTGGGGATTGTCGGATTTCTGCTGGCGCGGGAAGCCGCGATGACGCTCGGCCTCTTCTGACCGCCTTCACCCACTGACGACCGCGCCGCACAAGCGGGGTAGTCGCTTGTATATTCAGGGTAACTGTATATAGTTGGTGCATGACTGAACTCCGAGAACCCACGTTCCTGGTACTCGCGGCGCTCGCCGATGGCCGCAAGCACGGCTACGCGATCATCGCCGAGGCCGTCACCATCTCTGGCGGCCGAGTGCAGCTCAAGGCGGGCACCCTCTACGCGGCGCTCGAGCGACTTGAGTCCGAGGGGCTTATCGCCAAAGCGGGGGATGACGTGGTCGACGGCCGCCTGCGTCGCTACTACGACCTCACCGACAGCGGTGCAGCGCTCCTCGCGGACGAGGCAGCGAGACAACAGCAGAACGCCGCGGCGGCCACACAGCGACTTCGCGCTCGCAGCATCCGAGTGGCGGCAGCCCAGTGAGCGGCGCACTCGAGGCGCGCTACCGCGCAGCTCTGCGCTGGTACCCGCGCTCCTGGCGGGCAGAGAACGCGGATGCGATCGTCGGCACCATGCTCGATCAGGCTGAGGCGCAGGGCCGTTCAACCCCGCTACCCGGTGAGCTGCGCAATCTCGCCTCGTCGGGAGCCTCCCGCCGACTCGAGCGATTCGCACCCCGCGCCGTTCGCGATCGGCTGGCTCTGATCGCCCTGCTTATGGGAACGGCCCTGAGCCTGCTCTCCACCGTTCTCGCGGAGTGGGCGCCATTCGTGACGCGCGAGACAATTCTCTTCGACGACGGCTCATTCTTCATCCCCGCAGCAGCGGGCTTCGGCCCCTTTCTCAGCGCCGGTGTGTTGATCTACTTCGCCTGGATTCTGGCGTTCTGCGCAGTGTTGCTGAAACGACAGGGCGTGGCCGCGATTGTCGTTGGGCTGACGATCCCGTTCAGCGTCGTCCTCTACCTGTTCCGTCCCGAGCCGTGGGCCGCGAACCAGGGCTCGCCGGTGACGTCACTGATCCTCGACGGTCTTGCGCTACTGGTCATTCTTGGAAACGCGCGGCGACCGCTGGCACCTGCGCGCACTGCTATCGCCCTCTTGTTCGCGATTGCCGTGGTTGTGACGGGAACCGAGTTCGCTGGGACTATTCAGTACTACAGCCGCATCTTCGTCTACTTCGAGCCGCGCGTCATTGTGGCTGTGCTCGCACTGCTGGCGATGGTCGCTGGTGTGCGGCAGTCTCACGCCTGGACAGCAGCTCTGGTTCTGAGCGCGCTGCCGTGGGCGGTGATATCGCTCATGTATGTGGTGCCGCTCGTGGTCGGGGGAGCTATCGGCGCATCGCTGTGCGTGCTCGTCATCGCGTTCGGCATCTGGCGCGCAAGCCGTGTCGCGTCGCCTAACGTGCCTTCTTCGCGATCTTCTTAGCGTCGATCGCCACCTGCCGTATGTTGCCGGTGATCGGGTTCGAGTAGCCGAGGAAGAAGAGGCCCTCGAGACCGGGCAGCTGCTCGTCGGCGTTGATCAGGGGACGGCCTCCGGGGGCAACCACGCCGAGGTCGCCAACGAGGGGCTCGAGGCCGCGCTGAAAGCCGGTCGCGACGAGAACGACGTCGGCGGTGACGGAGGTTCCGTCGGCGAGGGTGACGGCATCCTTCGTGAATCCTTCGACGGCTGCCACGACGGCGATCTTTCCGGCCTTGAGCGCGTCGATAAGGCCGACGTCGATGGTCGGGGTGACGTCGTCCTCGGCCTGCTGCGAGAAGATGCCGCGCGGCGCCTTGGGCAGGCCGTACTTGCTGAGGTCGCCGACGGAGAGAACCTGCATGCCACGCGCCACCCGGTCGGCGATCTTCGTCGGCAGGGGATAGGTGCTCAGCGTGAGGGACTGCGTGGGGATGCCGAGCACCTCACGCCGCACGATGTTCGGGGGAGTGCGCACCGCGAGCGTCACGGCGATGCCCGCTCCAGCGAGGTCGGCGGCGATCTCGGCGCCACTGTTGCCCGGTCCGACGACGAGCACGTGCTTCGCGTCAAGGGCGGCCGGGTTGCGGTACTCGCTCGAGTGCACGACGCGGCCCGTGTAGGTGTCGAGACCGGGCCAGTCGGGAATCTTCGCCGTGTGGTTGTAGCCGGTCGCGACGACCACCGCATCCGCGTCGAGTGTGCCGATCGACGACTCGACGACCCAGCGGTGGTTCTTCTTGGCGAGGGAGGAGGCGGTCACGCCGAGGCGCACGTCGAGGCTGCGAGCGTAGTCGGCGAGGTACTCGCGAAAGTCGTCGCGGGCGACCCAGCGACCGTACTTCTTCGGCATCGGCTTGCCGGGCAGCGAGCTCATCGTGCGCGCGGTGTGCAGGTGCAGGCGGTCGTAGTGGTGGGACCAGCTCGACCCGACGGAGTCCGCTTTGTCGATGACGATGACGGCGTAGCCGACCTTCTGCAGTTCCGCTGCAGCGGCGAGGCCCGCGGGGCCCGCTCCGATCACGATGGCATCTTTGCTCATGGCAGAACTCTAGGGGCTGCAGGCGCCCCGGCTGATGGCGCTGCAACACGAGCCACAAACACCCGGTGCAGTTGGCGTCGCAATTCAGTAGGGATCCTGCGTTCGCTAGGTTCGGCCCGGTGCGAGTAATCCCGCGGCGAGCAATAGAGCAAGCAGCACGAGCACAATTCCGACGGCTCCCGCTGTCCAGATCTTTCCGCGCTTCAATCGCACGCCTTGCCACATGGCGATCAGCGCGGCGATAAGCAGTGCCAAGGCGACGGGTGCGAACGCAAGTTGACGCGGCCCGGTATTCATTGGCAGCAGAATGTCAGCGCCGTAGAGCGAGAGCACGAGCGCGGGCAGGCCGATCCCGACGGAGGCGATGGCGGCCAGAACATTGAACCGCGACTGGGCGTCTGCGTCTTTGGCGCTTGAAATGCTGGATGCCGCCGCGATGAGCGAGCGAATCGACTCCGATTCCGCATCCAACTGCTTCCGCATTTCGAGACAGTGTCTAATCGCGGTGTCGTGCAATCGCATCCAAGGCCGAAGCCGTCTCGTCGCGGCGGGGTAGAGGCTCAGCAGTGATGGATCCTGCAGTTTGCGGTAAGAGTGGTACGCACGATTGTCGCTCAGGTAAACCCAGAGACCCTCTCGCGACAGTTCCCTGCTCTGATCGGCGGCGCGCGCACACATAATGTTCAATTGCAACAGCCCGGCAACCACAGAAGTGTGTTCGGCGGTTGCGCTACTGCCGAGACTCGTTGACGCAAGCTGGTTCTCAAGCGCATATCGGATGTCGCGTAGGGCCGCCACCGCGCCTCGCGAGCTTTCGCAAAGCTCCTTCGCCAACTGAGCCGCCCTGCCCTCGTTGCTTGAGCCCGGAAGCGCAACCTCGGCAATCGGCAGGAGTGACTCGACTTCACGCCTCAGATCCGCGTCATTCGCCGAGTGGTCCACGAGCTCGAACGCTCCAATTGAGCCCGACTCCTGCCAGGTGGCGACGATCGTAATCTCGAACGCGGCCTGACAGCGTCCGCTCACTACGACTCGCGTGCGTCCCACCGCCACACTGCGACGCCCCACCGGCCCGGTCACACTCAATAGGGGCGTCACTCGGATCACACTTTTCGCGGCGCGCAAGCCCGCGAAGTCGAGTCGCGCACGATCACGCATCGCGGAATAGGACACGGGTGCCATGCTGAACTCGAACGGCGCGATGGTTGGCGTGCCGGATTGGTCGCGCGCCCGTGGTCGTCTAGTCATTTCCACATCGTAGGGGCACGCTTTGGCAACGTAGGCCAAGCCGTTCAAGCAAGCGCGCGTCATTCGAACGACGTCTCCCTGAGCTCGAGTGCGCACGACTTTGACGCTGGTAACCCTGCAGTGAGGCATCGACCGTTAGCGCGCCCGGTACCCTTGATTCTCGTGGCTCTCACTATCGCAATCGTCGGACTCCCTAACGTAGGCAAGTCCACCCTGTTCAACGCTCTAACCAAGAGCTCCGTGCTCGCGGCGAACTACCCCTTCGCGACGATCGAGCCGAACACCGGCATCGTCTCGCTGCCCGACAGCCGCCTCAAGGTTCTCGCCGGCATCTTCGGTTCGGAGCGCATTCTGCCCGCCGCCGTCACCTTCGTCGACATCGCCGGCATCGTCAAGGGCGCCTCGGTCGGTGAGGGGCTCGGCAACAAGTTCCTCGCCAACATTCGCGAGGCCGACGCCATCGCGCAGGTGGTCAGAGGCTTCGAAGACGCGGATGTCGTGCACGTCGACGGCAAGGTCGATGCGGCCGGCGACATGGAGACCATCAACACCGAGCTCATCCTTGCCGACCTGCAGACCCTCGAGAATGCGCTCGGTCGCTACGACCGCGACCTTCGCGCGAAGAAGATCACGCAGGAGACCATCGACACGGCGAAGGCCGCGGTGGAGTGGTTGAACGCGGGAAAGCCGCTGTCGGCGTCCTCGCTCGATCTCGCCCCCATCCGTGAGCTTGGCCTTCTGACGGCGAAGCCGTTCATCTACGTTTTCAACGTGGATGAGGCCGTGCTCGGCGATCAGGCCGCGCTCGACTCGCTGGCCGCGCTTGTCGCACCCGCGAAGGCGATCTTCCTCGATGCCAAGCTCGAGGCGGAGCTCATCGACCTCTCGCCGGAGGAGGCGCTCGAGCTGCTCGAGTCGACCGGCCAGGCCGAGAGCGGCCTCGACCAGCTCGCCCGCATCGGCTTCGACACGCTCGGCCTGCAGACCTACCTGACGGCGGGTCCGAAGGAGGCGCGCGCCTGGACGATTCCGAAGGGCGCGAAGGCGCCCCAGGCCGCCGGCGTCATTCACACCGACTTCGAGAAGAAGTTCATCAAGGCCGAGATCATCGGCTTCGACGACCTTGTCGAGACCGGCTCCATCGCCGAGGCCCGCGCCAAGGGCAAGGCGCGTGTCGAGGGCAAGGACTACGTCATGCAGGATGGCGACGTGGTGGAGTTTCGCACGGGGGCGTAGTTCGCCGTCAGGCATCCCGGCGGTGCTGTCTTCCTCGCACACAAGTCACACCACCGGATGACGTGCGCCACGGCCCGTCCTCGATACAGTCGGGCAATGCGAAGACTGGTGGTTCCCGTTGCTCTAGTGGCCGCAGGGGTGGGTTTTGCGATTATGGTCGCGAGCACGCCGTTCACGACGTTTTACGTACCCGAGCTTGCACGCCAAGGGCTGGGGGCTTTCGAGGTTTACTACGGGCTGCAGCTCGTAGGGGCGCTGACCGCCATTGCCGGTCTCTTCGTCGCGAGCTGGCAGCTCCACAGAATCCCTCGCGGGATGGCAGCGGGAGGTGCGGTTCTGGTAATAGCCGTTGTTGCGCTGGTGTCGTGGAGTCTATTCGCCGCAGTGATATGGATCTTGGCAACTAACTAGGAGCACACGCTGAGCGGACACGAATCGGCGTCCGCCGAACAGAGCGTTGACGTAGGAGGGGCCTCTTCGGGTAACCCGGCACTCAGAAGATCGAGAAGGCCGCCCAACCAGCTGGTGGCCTGACCTTGCCTAGTGAGCCTGCGGCGACTTGGGGATGCGTTCAGCGGTGCAGGAGACGTGCCGATTCTCGAGCGCAGCGCGAAATAGGCTGAGCGCATGACGAAGCTTGACGGCGCGGTGGTACTGGTTGCGGGAGCGACGGGCGGTCTCGGATCGCGCATTGCCGCGCAACTTGAGAGCGCGGGCGCGACCGTTGTCGGGGCATCCCGCTCGACCGGGTTCGACCTGCGCACCCCTGCGGGCAATGACGCGGCGGTCGCGTCTGCGATGGCGGCGCACGGCAGGCTTGACGGCCTCGTGATCGCAACCGGCGAGGTCGCATTCGGCCCCGCATCCGAGCTGCTGCAGGGCACGGTCGACGAGCTGTTCTCTCTCAACACCATCGGGCCGATCCACCTCATCACCGCGGCCCACGCCGCGCTCGCCGCGTCGGCGGCTGCCGGCAATGAGCCCTTCATAGTCACCATCAGCGGCGTGGTCGCCGAGTCACCGACCGCCGGGCTCGCCGCCTACTCCGCCTCGAAGGCGGGTCTCGCGGCTTTCGTCACCGCGGCCGCGCGCGAGTACCGCCGCGCCGGGATCCGAATTCTGGATGCCCGCCCCGGCCACACAGGCACCGAGCTCTCCGCGCACCCCATCGCCGGCACCGCGCCGGCCTTCGGCGCGGCCCTCGACCCGGACGCGGTGGCGGCGCGCATCGTGCGCGCCATCGTCGACGGCGAGAAGGACCTCCCGAGCGCGGCCTTCGCGTAACGAGAGCGACGCACACTGCGGCTGCTGGCTACAGCTGCCCGAGATCGGCCGGCGTCGCAATGACCTTGGAGGCGGCGAGGGTGCTCTCCATCATGATCCGTGCCATCGCGACCTGATCGACGCTGGGGTCGACCTGGTTATCGGTCTGCGCGAGGCGCTGGTAGGCCAGCGCGAAGGTAACGGGCACGTAGTCGGCATGGGGAACATCCCGTGACAGCGCCTCTCCTGCGGACCACAGGCTGAGAAGGCTGCGCACCGTGGGCGCGCCCTGCGGAAGGTCACGCAGCACACCGAAGCTCTCGCTGCCGACAGTGGATGCAACGTGCCCGACGACCTCGGTGATGTCGGGGAAGGGCACCTCCATCTTCTTCAACACACCACCGACCAGCGCCCAGACGGAGTACGTCCACTCCAGCACCGGTCGGTTGATCGCGTCACCGAAGTAGTAGCGGTCCCCGTTGCTGCCATCGACGGTGACGAGGGTGAAGTCTTTGTAGTCCGGGCTCTGCGTGGCGAGGCCATGCAGAGCCGCCTGCTGTGCGGCGTGACCGGCGAGAGTGCCGAGCATGGCGGCGATGACCGGGCTCGGCAGGCCGCGCTGCAGCTTCATCGGCTTGACGAAGGTGTCGAAAACGACGTCCGACATCTGTCGGGCCCTGGTCATTGGGTCAATGGCCGGCTCATCCGTGGTGTTGTTGGCCTTGCGTCGTCCGAACACGTCGTGCCCCCTTCTATCCCGCGATCGTAGAGGGCAGCGCGACGACGTGCCGCACCCGGTCGGCTGCTCCTCGCGGCAAGGAGCATTCGAGAACCCCATCGGTCGTATGAACGTGAACTCGCGTATTTCTGATCACCCCATGCGACCCGTCTGGTGCTGCACGCTCGATTGAGAGCACTGGGATCGTCGTGCCCTCGGTGGAACCCGTCGGCTCGAAACGCATGCTCTGGTGGGTGAACGTGCCGGACCCATCGATCCACTGAATGCCGATGCCGTGCACCGGGCCAGAGACGGCGCGAAGACTGCATTGCACCTGTTCCCCCGTCTTCGGTGCGTTGGCCGCGCTGCGTGACAGCCGCCGATGCAGCGACGAGAGCATGCCCTCGACAGCCTCCCGCAAGACAACACCCAGGATCAGGCACATCGCCGCCGCGACGGCAGCGGTGATCCCGAGTTCCATGCGCCTGAGTGTGCCACAGCACGGCTGAGGTGCGCCTAACTCCCCGTCCCGGTTCTGGTGGAGGGGAGTTAGGCGCACCTCAGCGCCCCTCCTGCCCGACCGGCCGATCAGGGTGCCCGAGCGCGCGAATAGGCTCGAGAGATGTACGAGAACCTCGCCAAAGTCTCCCTGCACGACCACCTCGACGGGTCGCTGCGCCTCGAGACGGTGCTCGAGCTGGCAGAGAACCCTCCTGCCGATACCGTCGACGGCCTGCGGCGGTGGATCAATGCGCGCAGCCACAGCGGCAACCTCGTTGAGTACCTGCGGTCGTTCTCGCTCACCGGCGGCGTCATGCACAGCGCCGAAAACCTGCAGCGGGTCGCGCGCGAGTACGTGCTCGACCTCGCGGCCGACGGCATCGTGTACGCCGAGGTGCGCTGGGCGCCCGAGCTCTCTGGCCTGCCGCTCGAAGCTGCTGTCGAAGCGATCTCCGACGGGCTGAAGGCGGGCGAGCGCGAGACAGGCATCACGGTGCGGCAGATCCTCATCGGCATGCGGCACCTCCAGCGGGTGCCCGAGATCGCGCAGCTCGCCCTCGACCTGCGCGAGACCGACGTCGTCGCCTTCGACCTTGCCGGGCCCGAGGACGGCTACCCGCCGAGCCTCTTCGCCCCCACCCTCGACAGACTGCGAAACGAGTGGATGCCGGTCACTATCCACGCGGGCGAGGCCGACGGTCTGGCCAGCATCGCCTCCGCTCTCGCCGATGGTCACGCGCTGCGCCTCGGCCACGGCGTGCGCATCGCCGACGACGTGCAGCTGGTCGACGGCGAGCCGGTGCTCGGGCGGCTGGCGCAGTGGGTGCGGGATCGCGGAATCGTGCTGGAGACGAGTCCGACGTCCAATATGCACACGGCGGCCTTCACGGGGGTGCACCCCTTCGCGATGCTCGACCGCGCGGGCTTTGCTGTCACGATCAACACCGACAACCGGCTGATGAGCGACACAACGCTCAGTGCTGAGCTCGAGAAGCTCAGCGACGACTTCGGTTTCACGCTCGCCGACCACGAGCGGTTTCAGCTCACTGCCGCCTCAGCTGCCTTTCTGCCGCAGCCAGAGCGCGCAATTCTTCAGCAGAGAATTAGTGCCAGCTTCGCCGCCGCGGGTCTAGCATCGGGGCATGTTCCTCACTGAGCTCAACTGGGTCGCGATCCTCGTCGCCTTCGTTCTCTTCTTCGTGGTCGGCGCCATCTGGTTCGGCCCGAAGACCTTCTACCCTGCGTGGGTAAAGCTGATTGGCGCGGTCGAGACTCCCGGCAAGGGGCTCGGCCACCACGGCATGCCCTTCGTCTTCGGCCTCACCGCGCTCGGGGCGCTCGTGCAGGTGGTGGCGCTTGCGAGCGTCATCCACTTCGTGGAGCTGGCGAACGGCAGCCCGGTCGGCCCGGTCGGGGGACTCGTCACCGGTCTGCTCGTGGGCATCGGGTTCGCGGCCGCCAGCTCGCTGTCGCACCGGCTGTTCAGCGGCCAGGGCATCCGGGTCTGGTTGATCGAGGTCGGTGGCGACGTGGTGAGCCTGACCCTGGCCGGGCTCGTGATCGGCCTCTTCGGCTGACCACGAGCCCGTAGCGGGTCTAGGCCTGTTCGCCGAGCTGGAAGCGCACCGCGCCATCCGCCTCGACCTTCGCGTCGAGTACGCGGTCGGTGAGCGCGTCAGCCGCGCGTGACTCGAGGAACACCTGGGCGCCGTCGTTCGCCACCACGATGTCGTCGGGCTCCGGGAAGGCCGCGACCTTCACCTCGTAGTCCTTGGGGTTGTCTGGCAGGGTGCTGATGCGCAGTCCCGCTTCGTCCGAGCCGGTGGCGCGCTCGGCGAGCTCCTTGACGACCGTGCTTGCTTGATCCGTGAGGGTGAGCATGTGCTTCCTTTCGATTGGCAAGGTGGCCACGCTTCCGTGTCTCGCATGCTGATGCAACCTTTGCCAGCGGACTCTGTGGCAACTCGCACGGGTCGCTGTGCTAATTTCCGAGGATGGTTGACCGCACCTCCCTTCCTCGCACCCTCGGCCGTCTCGCTTTCGGCGCCGCCCTGCTCTTCGCCGGAACGACGCACCTCACGGTTGCTCGTGAGGAGTTTCAGGCGCAGGTGCCCGAGTGGCTGCCGCTGGACCCGGATTTCGTGGTGCTCGCCTCCGGTGTCGTTGAGATCGGGCTTGGCGCGGCGCTCGTCGCGCTGCCGAAGCACCGCGTGCCGGTCGGGCTCGCGGCCGCAGCCTTCTTCACAGCGATCTTCCCGGGAAACATCAGCCAGTTCGTCACGCACACCGATGCCTTCGGTCTCAACAGCGATACCGCGCGCGGTGTGCGCCTGCTGTTTCAGCCGCTGCTCGTTCTCGGCGTACTCTGGGGCACCGCGGCCTGGCGCGACCGGAAGACGCTGTGGGCCACTCGGTAGAGCCCTTCACATCGATCAGCGTCGCGGCCTGCGTCGTCGTCGTGGTTGTTGCCGTGGTGCGGTTGCTGCGTGGCCCCGTCACAGCGAAGCGAATGGGGCGCCTCGCGCTGGCAGCGCTGTTCACCGGTTTCGGCGTCGTGCTGTTGCTCGACATTCTCTCGATTGGCGCAACCGTCGGTTGGGATCTGGGCGAGGGCATATACCGCGCCCGCCTCACTGGCAAAGCTCCGCCTGGACGAGCATGCTCGTCGAGGCGATCCTCGGCCCGATTTTCGTGATGCTCGGGGTCGCGGCCGCGCGGAGTGCCAAATGATCCGCTACCGCCACGCCACAGAGACGGATGCCGAGGCCGTTCTCGAGTTCTGGTCTCACGCCGCGGAAGACTCTTCTCGCCCGGCTGACAGCCCCGACGCCCTGCACCGCCTCATCAATCGCGACCCGCACGCTCTCGAACTCGCGCTGGACGGCGAGGCCATCGTCGGCACGCTCCTCTCGGGGTTCGACGGCTGGCGGTGCGCGCTCTATCGGCTGGCCGTCGACCCGGCGCACCGCGGCGCCGGCATCGCGAGAACGCTGCTCGAGCACGCCGAGCAGCGCTTTGTCGACCTCGGTGCGACCCGCGCCACGGCGATGGTGCTCGACGAGAACGACGAGGGCACCGGCTTCTGGCGGGCGCGCGGGTATGCGCCCCAGGCAGACTGGTCGCGCTGGGTGAAGAGCCTCTAGAGCCCGTCGACCAGTGCCTCGCGCAGCGTGTCGGGGAGGCCGGGCGGAACGTCCACGGCGACCCCGAGCGCCTGAATGGCCCGGCTGAAGTAGTTGCGGGCCGCGGCGGCGAGCGCGATGTCGACGATCTCGCGGTCGGTGAAGCCGAGCTCACGCAGCCGCAGGCTGTCGGCATCCGTCATCTCGTGTGAGCCGGTGCTGACCTTCTCGGCGAATTCCATCATGGCGACCTCCGCCTCGCTGAGTCCAGCGGTGCGGTAGTCGCGGGCGATGCGCGTGAGCAGGTCTTCGTCGATGTAGCGCAGGGTCTTGTTGCCGTGCGCGAGCAGGCAGTGCTCGCTTCTCACCCCGCGGGCGGCGGCGAGTGTGACAAGTTCGTAGCGGCGGATTCCCAGTGGATGCGCGATGGCGCCGACGAGCTGCTCCCAGGCGGCGTAGGCCTCCGGGTTCACCGCCATGACCCGGGTGTGCTCTGGCACGTAGCCCATGTGCGCAAGGTCGTCCTCGTAGAACTCCGCGGCGAGACCAGCGACCTCGGTGGGCTCAGGAGTGGCAATGATGCTCATGGTGATTCATGCTGGCACTATGACCGAGAACCTTGCCACCCCCCATCGCGACGGGCTCGCGACGTCGATCCTGGCGCCACGACCGCCAGCA
>Ga0247732_10000149_pt1 | contig 44745 bp, 43 predicted proteins | sample UWRJL163409C2_FD_180940 | JGI IMG/M metagenome (GOLD analysis project Ga0247732, IMG submission 180940) | Plant litter microbial communities from Arlington Agricultural Research Station in Wisconsin, United States - UWRJ-L163-409C-2 | ecosystem: Environmental > Terrestrial > Plant litter >...
CTTCACCGGGCGGCTGATCGCGGCGTTGTGGATCCGACCGGGGCGCGTCTCCGTCTCCGCGTGAGGCATCAGTCGAGCGAGTTCCAGAGCCTGACCATGTCGTTGTGGTCGCCGGTGCGGTCGGTGTTGTTGCCCGCCCACACGGCGCCGGCGGTGATTCTCGGAGCGGCGTCGAACTGGGCGATGAAGAACTCGTCGTCCGTGTCGAACCGGAGCGTGACGGATGCGGCTGTGGCCACGCTCTGATCGCGGATCGCCTCGAACAGCGCCAGCACCCGCGCGCTGTCGTACGTTCCCGTCATGGAGATATCGAGCCGATTCGACTCCCCGAATACGCGGAGGCTGTCCATCCCGATGTCGTCGGGGAAGGACTCGACCAGGTCGAGCCACCCGAGCGCCTGGCCGACTGCGACCTCGTCGAACTGTGGGCGGTCGTTCGCTTCGTTGAAGTGGAGGGTCAGCGGCACATTGGACGATCCGGGGACGGTCTCCGCGAGAGCGACGAGGTCGCGAGCCGCCCGCAGATCGGGGACGGACACCGTCAGACCCCCGTCGACCGGAGCAATGTCGGTGAAACGCGGATCGGCGGCCAGCAGCTCGGCCACGCTGCGCTCGACGGTCACGGTTCCGTCGGACGGGATCGTGATCTCCCCGTAGATGAGGGTGAGCGCCCCGACCTGGTCGAAGCCCGGAAGTCCCCGCAGCGCTGTCTCGGTGTCCCTCAGGGCAGCCTCGGGCCGAAGCGCCACCGTTGCGCTCGTGCTGGACGCGCGCCATCCCTGCACCTCGGTCATCCCGTCCACGGCGTCGATCCACGCCAAGTAGGCGGGGAGGTCGTCGTGGGCTCCGTCGAACACGACCGTGCGTTGTCCGCGGGTCGTGCTGTCGACGTCGTAGACCTCGTCAGGTGTCGCGACACCCACGGTCAGCGGCCCGAAATTGATGAGCACGGGCAACCAGTGAGTGGCGACCGCAGACACCGACGCTCTCGGGTCTCGTTCGACAACGACGGGAGCGCTGGCATTGTCCGCGTACCTGCCGGGGTTCTCGTGCCAGCCGATCTCGGCTGAGAGCACGCGAGTGTCTGCCGCCAATACCGTGGCGAGCTCGATCCGCGCGGTCGTCGCGTCGGTATCCGCGAGGCCGATCACGCCGCCGGGAAAGGCCACGCCCGCCCTCAGGTCGACGGAGGAATTGGTCTGCTTCGTGTCGAGCCAGTCGATGACCGACCCGGCGACGAGGGGCATCGTCTCCCGCCAGTCGTCACCCTCGACAGTGATGAGAACAACGCCCTCGGCCGCATCACTGAAGGGATTGGCCATGTTCGCGGCCCCGTTCGACACTTCGTCGACGGCACTGACCCCGTCCAGGGCCCCCGCGTACTTCTGCAGTGCCGCAATCTCGGGATCCGCGTTCGCGAAGTAGACGCACCCGGAGAGCAGCCCCACCGTCGCCAGCGAGATCAGCGTGGCGAAGGCGGCGGGCCTCAACCCGAGTCGAGGTCTCATCCGCCTGAGCTTAGGTCATGGCTCTGCGCGAACGGATGCACGCGAGATCACTGAAGAATGCGTCGCTACAGCGCGGGGGCGGTGCGCACCACCATCTTGCCGGTGTTGGCGCCCCGCATCATGTCGAGGAAGGCGTCGACCGCGTTGTCGATCCCGTCGACCACGGTCTCGTCGTAGGCGATCTTCCCCTCGCTGAACCAGGGGATCATGTGCTCCCGGAACTCCGGCGCGAGACCCAGGTAGGCGGCGATGGTGAAGCCCTTGACCGTCAGGCCGCGCGTGATGATGTTCGCCAGGTTGTCGGGCCCCGGCGCGCGCTCGGTCGTGTTGTAGCCCACGATCGCGCCGCAGAGCGCGGCGCGGCCTCCGTCGTTGAAGGCGTCGAGCGCTGCCTCGAGGTGGTCGCCGCCGACGTTGTCGAAGAAGACGTCGATGCCGTCGGGTGCCGCGGCTGCGAGCTGCTCGCGCACCGGGGCGGTCTTGTAGTTGAAGGCCGCGTCGTAGCCGTACTTCTCCGTGAGGAGCGCGACCTTCTCGTCGGTCCCGGCGGAGCCGATCACCCGTCCGGCGCCGAGGAGGCGGGCGATCTGTCCGGTCGCGGTGCCGACCGCGCCGGCGGCCCCGGATACGAACACGGTGTCGCCGGGCTTCATACCCGCGATCGCGGTGAGCCCGATGTATCCGGTCAGGGCGGTCATTCCAAGAATGCCGAGGTGCACGGAGAGCGGGACTCCGGGAATCTCGGGCACGATACGGAATCCGCTCGCGTCCTCCTGTACGACGTCGCGCCATCCGTGCTGGTGCAGCACGACGGACCCGACGGGGATGTCGTCGGCGGTGGACTCGACGACTCGGCCGATCGCCCCACCGGTCATCGTCTCGCCGAGGACGTAGGGCGGCGTGTAGCTGCGCACGTCGTTCATGCGGCCGCGCATGTACGGGTCGACCGAGATGAACTCGTTGACGACCCGAACCTGGCCCGGCTGCAGCGGACCGTACTCGACGGTGACCCGGTCGAAGTCGGCGGCGGTGGGCCAGCCGACGGGGCGGCGGGCGAGCTGGATCTGCGTGCTGGTGGTCATGGTGTGTTCCTTCGGGTGTTTCGGGTGGTGTCTCAGGGATGGTCAGAGGGCGAGGCCGATGGCGAGGGCGACGATGCCCAGCAGTGGCGGAACCAGCTGCTTGAGCGCGGCGCCCGCCTTCGACGGGCTGGAGAGCAGCAGCACGAGGCCTGCGGCGACCATCGACCCGGCGCCGACGAAGACGAGGGTGGCGCCGACCGCGGTGGTGCCCGCGGCGAGGAGCGCGGTGCCGAGAATGACGGCGACGGCCAGGAAGAGGTTGTAGAAGCCCTGGTTGAACGCGAGCGCCCTCGTGGCTTGCGCCTCCTCGGCGCTGCGGAGTCCGAAGACCGCGGCGGCGCGGGGGCCCGTCCAGGCGAAAGACTCGAGAACGAAGATGTAGACGTGGATGAGGGCGGCGACGCCCGTGAGGACGAGTCCGGTGATGATCATGCGAGTAAGCCGCCTTCTTCGTGGATGTTTTGTGTATCGATCGATCTACTATAGGCTTTAGGAACAGGAAAGCAACAGGAGCAGACAGTGGGACGCGTTCAGGGCTTCGATACCGACACGGCCGTTCGTGCTGCTCGCTCGGCGTTCTGGGCGCAGGGCTACGAGGGGGCCTCGCTCCCCGATCTGGAACGCGCCACCGGCCTCGGCCGGTCGAGCATCTACCACGCCTTCGGCAGCAAGCGCGGGCTGTTCGACGCGGCGGTGGCGAGCTACCTCGACGAGGTGATCCGGCCGAGGCTGGCCCCGCTCCTGGCGGAGACTGTCGCGGCGGGGGCCATCACCGAATACTTCGTCGGGCTGCGCGCGGCGCTCGCGCGCCGCGGCGCCGCGGAGAAGGGCTGCCTGCTCATCAACACCGCCGGGGCGCCGGTGGCGAACGACCCCGCCGTCGCCGCGGTCATCTCCGGCTACCGCGCGGATCTGCACCGGGCGCTGGCCGCCGGGGTCGCTGCACACGATCCGCGGCTCGCCGGCGAGGAACGCGATCAGCTCGCGACACTGCTCACCTCGCTCGTGGTCACCGCGATGACCCTGGTGCGCGTCGATCCCGCGCAGTCGTCCGCGGTGATGGACGCCGCGCTGCGGCTGCTGGGCGCTTCTGCCCGCTAGGCGTACCTCGCCGTCTCATGCCCTGAGCTGCACTGCTGGGCGCAGGAATCTTCTGCCTGACGTCTCGCAGAGGTGCTGCGGGGGCAAAACTCACCAGCACTGGTGCGCTCGCGCCGAGGTGGGAGCAGCCCCCACAGGGGCTTGCGTAGTTGGTAGGCCTATCGGCAAGCCCACTGAGAGCAGGGTTGGAAGCCTGCGCCGGATACGCCTCTGATCTCCGTGCTTGACTTCGCCGGATGGCGCTCCCTCTCAGTAGCGGGTGGTCAGGCGGGGCCGATGTTGGCGGCGTGCTCGCTGTCCCCGACGGCTTCGATCGCGTTGCTCATGTAGATGTTCATCCGGCCATTTTCCGCGCAACGGTCGGTATGCGCGGAAGCCGATCGTCTTACGAACAGCACGCTTAGATCGACAAGTCCAGACGATCGTAGTATCTGGGCGAAATGGGTACAGCAACACTTTCTGACCAAGGAATCTCAGATTGCCTCGAAACGAGTAGGCGGGAGCCGTCGCGGGCAAAGTGGCGCAGCTCAGCATCGCCGCCGTGGGCATCCACCTACCCTCTCGCGTTCGCGCGCGGAGCACCCGGATGACCATGCTGCTGATGGGACGCGACACAGCCTCCGGGCGCCTCACCCTCGACCAGAACGCTGAAGCCCGACTGGTCTGGCCCTACCGGGACAACCGGCGGCTGTACACCGCGGAGGGACAGGTGGCCCGCTGGATCGCCCGAGCGTTAGGCGGACGAATGACGCCATCGCCCACATGGCGATACCTGCGGCAGGCCGTCACCGTGCACAACCTCGGGGGAGTGCCCATGGGCGACATCGCGACCGACAGCGTCGTCGACACCTATGGACAAGTACACGGTCACCCCGGCCTCTACGTCGTCGACGGGGCCGTCATCCCGTCCGCGACCGGCGTCAACCCGTCCGCCACGATCGCCGCCGTCGCCGAACGCACCATCGCAGCAGCAATACGCACGTTCGCTCGCCCTCTGGCCCGACCTCACCCGAATGCGGCTATGGATGCACCCGGCCGAGACCGGGTGGTCGAAGGGATACGCCCGCATCCAGCCGCTCGACGTCATACGATTGGCTGCCTCTATCCGCGGCGTCGCCTTCACCCGAGGACGTCGAACTTCCGTCTACGCGAAATTCGTGACGCACTTCGCAGGCGGCGCACTCGATGGCCTGCTCGGGCATCGAGCGGGATCCATGTCCGACCGATTCCCCGGTGCATGAGTCGTAGCGCGCACGCTGGTTCTTCCCGCCCCCCGCCTTGGTCCATTCGAATGCAATGCGCGGCGGACGGTCGCCACTCAAGCGACCGGTGTCGCTTCCCCAGTCATTCGATCTCTCTTCAGATCTCACCGCAGTGATGACATTATGTGTCGTCACCGATATGGTTATGACATTGCGTGTCATTGCTAGAGATTCGGGGACAAACGAATGCGTGAAAATGCAGCTGCATTACTTCACCGCCCATACGGACCGTTGCGGGTCGAGGCAGTACCGTACGTGGCTCCGTCAGAAGGGCAACTCGTCATTCGCACCCGTGCCCTCGCCGTGAACCCACTCGACCTCATAAAACAAGCGACAGGGAACCTCTCCTTCCGGTGGCTGCCGCATCCCACGGTCCTGGGCGAAGACGTGGCGGGCGAAGTAGTCGAAGTGGGCCCGGGCGTGACCCGTTTCTCCCCGGGTGACCGGGTCGTCGGATACGCGGTCGGGATGGAGAAGGCGGGGGATCACATGGCAGAGGGCGGGTTTCAGCGCTTCACCGTCCTCCGAGAAGGCCTGAGCTCTCCGATCCCCGCGAACATGTCGTTCGAGAATGCCGCAGTTCTTCCGCTCGGCATCTCCACGGCGGCGTCTGCTCTATTCGGCGCGGGTCAGCTGGGATTGCAGCATCCAGGAGCCGGCGCGCTGGCAGAGGAGGCTGCGGTGGTGGTTTGGGGCGGGTCGACCAGTGTCGGAAGCAACGCCATCCAACTCGCTGTCGCCGCCGGATACACCGTGATCGCGACAGCATCACCGCGAAATTTCGGGCGAGCGCGGCTCCTCGGTGCTGCGCAGGTGTTCGACTATACGAGTGCCACTGTCGTGCGGGACATAGCGACCGCTCTTCACGGCACCCGGGTCGCCGGCATCCTGGCGGTGGGCACAGGTTCGGCAGAACCGTGTGTCGAAGTCGCCATAGCGACCGGTGCAAATCGGGTCTCGCTGGCCAGCCCCTCGGTCTCACTCCTCGAACTGCCCCGCCGCAAAGGGGTGTCACCCAGATTCATCAGGTTGATGACAAGACTCGCCGCCCGCTACGTCACGCTCCAGATTCGCTCTCGAGTTAATGGCATCCGCACGGGATTCGTATGGGGCAGCCGCCTCATGGAAGACGACGTCGGTCCGATGCTGTGGGAGCGGTTCCTCCCGGCCGCGCTGGCGGACGGCTCGTACACGACGTCACCGGCGCCGCAGATCGTGGGGACCGGGCTAGAGCAGGTGCAGGTCGCGCTCGAGCTCCTGGACAAAGGAATCTCCGCCCGGAAACTGGTCGTCACCATGCCGGAAGAGAACTCATCAACAACGACATTGGCCGGATCCCGCGCCGGCACGTAGGGTCGTCACTATGAGTCGATGGCCCCCGGACGCGGACCGGAGACTTCACGCCGCGGCGCTGGAGTTGTTTCTCACGCAGGGGTTCTCCGAGACCACCGTCCCACAGATCGCCGACCGTGCAGGCATGACCACGCGAAGCTTTTTCCGCTACTACGCTGACAAACGCGAAGTACTCTTCGCCGGCGAGGAAGAGCTGCCGGGCGTAGTGCGCAACGTACTCGCGCACGCTGACGCGGAGCTTTCGGTCCTCGAGGTCATCCGCTACGGCTTCCGGGAGGTCCTATCGCCGCGTTTCGACCGGCTCCGCGAGATCCTCGTCACTCGTCGCAAGATCGTCGAATCCGATGAAGGACTCCAGGAACGAGAGCTCCGCAAACTCCTCATCGTTCGATCCGCGGCAACGGACGGTTTCCGCGACCGCGGAATGACGGAACTCGATGCGGAAATTGCCGGCCGTCTCGCAACAACGATCTACGACACAGCAATCAACGCTTGGCTCACGAGCGGCGCGCAACGCAGCTTCGGCGACATCTCATCGGAAGTCGTCGATCGCTTCGACGCCGTAGTCTCCCTGCAGTCATCGCCGATCGATGGAAAGACTGCACGGAGCAGGTAGCCCCGGACACAGTCGAGGCGGCTCGGCTCGTCACCCAGCCCCGGCATGACCCACTTCGCGGGCGACGAGGAAAGCACTGGCATCGGGCCCGGGGCGATCGATCGACTAATCCGAAGTTCTCCAGCAAGCTGCTGGAGAACTTTCCAGCTCCATATGAATGAAATTGCCGTTGCGCTCGACGCATATTCGGCTGACCGCGGTCCAACGCCTAAAAACGGACCATGGGTCGTCGCGGTCGTTGCCACGCTCTCGATGAGCTCGCTTCCCGCTGCGGCGTACGCGGACAACGGCTCACCAGACGCAGAGGTCAATCGGATCGCGACCATCGCGCGAGACCTCGCCCCCGACAGCCATGCCGACGTAGTTCTGGCCGCCTCTCCTGACGGAAGTTTCCGCTCTACCGACTCGGTGAGCGAAGTGGTCCTGCCGAACGACGCCGCTACAGGTGTCTTGCTCACGCCGCTTGCGCCGAGCATCTTGGATACGTCCCTCACGCCTGTTTCGTTCGAAGTGGCACTTCCATCGGCTGATTCCATGACGGATGGAGCGATGGCCCCGAACGGTCAGGTCGTATACGTCGATACGAAATCCGGTGCGACGGATCTTGCGCTGGAGCCAGTCACGTCAGGAGTCCGCATCCAGACCGTGATTAATACCTCGAGCGCTCCGCTCGAATACTCGTACCCAATCACGGGCGGTGTGACGCCCGTTCTCTCCTCTGACGGCGGAGTCGACCTGGTGCAGGCTTCTGATGGTGTCGAACTCCTCGTCGGCCGGATCGATATTCCGTGGGCAGTGGACGCGAATGGCCGGGACGTCGCCACCCATTTCGATATTCGAGGATCGAGCGTTGTTCAGGTGGTTGACCACCACGCTGAAGGCATCGCCTTCCCGGTTGTGGCAGATCCGTCGGTGAAAGTTATCAACCCTCTTCAAGCTCGAGTCCGCTTCAGCCGTGCCGAGACGGCTACCGCTGCTAGTGCCGGGTGGGCAGCAGCAGGCGGCAGCGCAGCGTGTGGGCTTGCCGGCTCGGCAATTGCGGGTCCTCCCGGCGCTGCACTCGCAGCAGCGGGTTGTTTCACTAGTTCCGCCGCTATCGTCATCGTCGCCGGAAACGCCCAGAACTCCAGCCCGAAACGGTGCGTCCAAGTCACATTGACTTATCTGCCGCTCGTGGTCCCCGGGTTCGCCATCTCCCCGACACATATGCTTGCTAAGCATGAAGCCTGACGCTGTTAGCCCGAACCAATCGAAGACTGGTGCTCAACGAATCGGATCCATGTTCCTGAAACCTTGGTGGAACGGCCTGTTGCTGATCGTGTCGATCGCGTGGCTCGTCGTGCTGAACTGGGTCTTAATTGCTGATGGTGGCGAAGAAGCGACTCTGGGTTTCGCCTCGATCGTGCCCATTTTCGCCTATTTGATCTTTGTGCTTTCGAGGGATGCGAAGCTAAAGCGAAAATAGGACTCGGCTAGCGGGCGCGATACCCAACGGATGCCCTCCCCTGTAACAGGGGAGGGCATTTCCAATCTCGGGAGCCATGGCGAGTTCTCGAATACTCACCCACCCACTTGCAGCTTCGCGACTGGCTGGAGCTTGCGAGTGAACATCAGAGAGTGCGCGCGGGCTGGTGGATCAACGGCGATAACTCCAGAAGGATGAGCGCTAGGCCGTGTAGAGGGCCCACCCTTCTTTCACTTGACATATTCGCATTCACGGCGGAATGTACGCCGGTCGCTTACAGGGTCGAACCTGCGATGAAGTTGCAACGTCGTTCGCCGAGTGGCGCTTGAATTCAGATGCTCAGATCAAATGACGAGTTTTATCCGATGGGTAGTTCGCGGCGTTCTGTCGCCAAAGTCCGTCGGTGCCCACCATCCATACTTCGTTCTCGATCGCCCAGTTCCACCAGGCGATCCGTTCACTAGTCGTCACAATCGGATAGCTTCTCGGGTCGGACATCGGATCAGAGACGAGGACATCCGATGTGTCCAGCAAGGGATCGGTGATGTCGATGATTGCGCTCATGGAAGAGCGCGCGAGAGTCACCCATCGAGAATCCGGATGGAGATTTTCGTCTCCGGCGTTCCGCGCTTCCAAGATCCGTGCTCCGTGTGTAATCGCCGTCTCGAGGTCGTGGAAGATACTGCTTCCGAACGTCGGGATCACTGTTTGTTGAGCGGTCACGAATGTGCCGTTATGCCACGCCCACACGGCCCTGGCGTCTGGTGGGAGTGGCACTCCGAACCTGTTGCCAATCTCATCTATCGCGTCGTTCGTGAGACCCGGGTTCCAAGACTCGACTCCGACCATCTCCGATTTTCTGCTGAGCCATTCGAACTTCTGCAGTTAGGCGGTGACTTCGTCGAACGACATGGAGCTCAGTTTCCATTACAAATAGCCAGAGTTGGTACACCGAGCGCCGACTCTGGTAGCGGGACGGACAGGAACTGTCGGTCTGATTCAGGCGCGGAGACGTGGCAGGTGGTCAGTAAGGAGGCGTAGTAGCTGCCCTGGTTCTGGTTGTGCAGATAGTAGATGGGCTTGAGGCAGGGAATGGAACAGCTGTTTCCCCACCCTGTTCCGTGGCGCGGAAGGGGTATTCGTCGCAGTCCTGGTCGATTGTCTTCTCAGCGCACAGGGGATGTGAGTTGTACCAGCCCTCACCACTCGGGTTGTAGGCAGCCGGTCGGTAGGTGAGAGCGACCGTCCACGCCCTGGACGTCGAAGACATCGGAGCGCCCGCTGAGGGAACGCCCGCGTTCCTCGGCTTCAACATGGCAGCGCCCATCCTCGGACGCGCCACCCTGGTGGCGACCGGCGAAATCGCAGCACAGTAGTCGCTCGATCTGGCCGCGCGGACTGGGATCCGCTTCATGGCGCAAGATAACAACGGCTGTTTCTGGTGGATCGAGAAGTTACAGGGATCCGGCATAGGCGCGCGCCGCTATTGACATGAGGACAGTTTTCGGCGGCGTCCTTCCCACGCCTGGGCGTTGAGCTGGTCACACAAGCGCGCGTGCTGGCCACTCGAGTGCACGATCGAGGTGGCGGTTCCACTGCCGATCGTTGCCGAGGTGCCAGAGGTGGTCGTCGATTGCAGAATTCCACATTCTGATTCGTTCGGACAACGTCATGACGGGGTACTCCTCGATCGCAGCGGTGGCGTCGGAGACCAGCACGGGGGAGTCGGCTGCGTGGGGTTCGGTGATGTCGATGACCGCGGAGACCGTGTGGTGTCCGAGGGTGAGCCAGGAGGACCCCGGTCGGCGGAAGACATCTCCGGCGTTTCGGCTGATGAGCTGCGCGCGCGCATCCCGTAGCGATGATTCCAGGTCGAGGAAATAGTGGGGCTGGCCCCCAGAAGCGGACAGTAAGGGTTTCGTTCTGGTCGGCGACGCCGTCGTGCCAGAGCCATACAGCTTTCGCGTCGTCAGGCAGGCGGACTCCGTACTCGAGCTCGAGCGAGCGGATGCGTTCGGGGTCGATGCCCGGGCGCATCCGCTCGACGTTGACTGCGCCGCGATCCCGACTGAGCTGTTCGAATCAGTTGAGTTCCTGCAAGACGTCCGCGGCGGTGATGGGTCTAGTTTCCGTTGCAGAGAGTCATTGTGGGAATAGCAGTGTGGCCCCGCTTCTGAATACTCGTTCGCCGCCCGCTATATAGCGGTGCTATAGTGCTTTCTATAGCGACGCTATACGGGCTTCAGCCCGAAAATCCTCGACAGGAATTGGTCACAAATGAGCACTATCTTCATAACCGGCGCCTCATCGGGCATGGGCAGAGCCACAGCAAAACTGTTTGCCGCGAAGGGCTGGCAGGTCATCGCCGCCGCGCGCAGCATCCGCGACGACACGGACCTCGCCGCCGCCGAGAATATTGAGACGGTGACGCTGGATGTGACCGACCCGCAGCAGATCCGATCCGTCGTCGCCGATGTCCTGTCGCGGCGCGACGTCGACGTGCTCTTCAACAACGCCGGCGCCGTGCTCTTCGGCCCGGCCGAGGAATACACCGACGAGCAGCTCGACAACCAACTCGCGACAAATCTCCTCGGGCCGATCCGTGTCAGCCAGGCGTTCCTGCCCCACTTCCGTGCTCGACGCGGTGGCACGATCATCAACACCACCTCTCTTACAGCGATGCTCCCGGCACCATTCATGTCCGTGTACTCCGCGGCAAAGGCGGGACTCGAGCGCTGGAGCTTCGGGGTGAACCTCGAACTCAACGAGTTCGATATCCGCGTCAAGACGATCGTGCCCGGCATCGTCGACACCAACCTGATGGTCGCCGGCACGGTCGTCGAGAGCGACGCCTACGCGACCCACCTGGGAAAGGTATTCGCGGCTTTCGGCGACCCGGCCACCGCCGAGCTGTTCTCCACGGCCGAAGGAACCGCCGCGGTGGTATTCGGTGCGGCCACCGACGGCACCACACGTGTCCGCTATCTGACGGATGCGACGGCCAAAGAGTATGTGGCGATGATGGTCGGATTCGGCGAAGAGACGACCCAGGCATTCGCATCCACAGTCATGTTCGGCTGACCATGTCCGTCTTTCACAGCGATCTCAAAATGGGCCGATTCCTTCCCCCCGTCGACATCGGACCCCGCCTGGCGCGACTCGCGAATCGGATGCCGGTCAGCAGACCTTCGCCGCCCCACGACATGATCCTCTCCGACCTGAAAATCCCCGGACCGGCGGGAGCACCCGCAGTAGGCATCCGCATGTACCGGCCTTCGTCGGCCACAGGCAATATCCCCGTGCTCGTGTGGATGCACGGCGGAGGCATGATCCTGGGAAACCATCTGTCGGAAGAACACTCCAATGTCGCTTTCGCGCGCGAACTCGGAATCGCCGTCGTCTCGGTGGATTACCGGCTGGCGCCGCACTCGCCCGCTCCCGCCGCTGCAGAAGATTGCTACGCCGTCGTGGAGTGGCTCGTCGCCAACGCCACCCAGCTGGCCATCGATCCCCAGCGTCTCGCGCTGGGTGGTGCAAGCGCCGGCGGCGGACTTGCGGCCGCCACCACCCTGCTGGCTCACGACCGCGGCAGCATCGCCCCCGCCTTCCAGCTCCTCGTGTACCCCATGCTTGACGACCGCACAGTTCTCCGCACGGACACGGACACCACCCACGTACGCTTCTGGCGTCCGCGAAGCAACCGATACGCATGGAGCGCCTACCTCGGAGAAGAGGCAGGCGGTGCCGATGTCTCCGGCTACGCGGCGCCAGCTCGGCGCTCCGACCTGTCCGGGCTTCCACCGGCATGGATCGGGGTAGGCACCCTCGATCTCTTTCACCCCGAAGACGTCGACTATGCCGAACGTCTTCGACGGGCCGGGACACCTGTCGACCTCGTCGTCGTCCAGGGCGCATTCCACGGATTCGACGTGCTCTTCAAGAAGAAACCGGTATCGCGCCAGTTCTGGGAGGCGCAACGAAACGCGCTCGGCCATGCACTCGTCGACTCGATGAAAGGGACGAATAGCTAATGGCAAATTCCCGCTCGATTGACCTCCTCCACGCAGGGCGCCGGGCGGGAGTCCTCCTACGCGACGGCTGGGATAGAGTCGGGTCATGTCCACGCGTGAGACCCTGATCGCTGCGGCCCTCACACTTCTCGAACGAGACGGCTCCGCGCAGTTCTCCACCCGAGCCGTCTGCGCGATCGCGAGTGTGACCGCCCCGACGCTATACCACCACTTCGGAAACGCGGACGGTCTGTTGAGCGCAGCTGTAGAAGAGGCATTCCAGCAATTCCTCGACGCCAAAGTCACCAGCGCATCCGTTGCGACCGATCCCGAGACGGCACTCCGCGATGGGTGGGACGACTACGTCCGTTTCGCCGCGGACCGACCACTGATCTACGCGGCGATGATGGCTCGCCTATTGCAAGGGGTGGAGATACCAGCCGCCCGCCGGGCCTTCGCCATAGTTGCGGAGCAGATCTCCGCGCTAGAGACGACCGGCAGACTTCGACTCCCGCCGGGAGAGGCGGCTCAACTGGCCTGGGCCTCCGTCAACTCCGCAGCAATGCTCTACGTCAACGCAGCGCTACACGTCTCGGAATACCTAGGCACCCCCGAGGCGTCCGTCATCGAGTCCCTACGGGAACGCTCGCTCAGCGATCTGTGCGTGCCCGCTTAGTCCACCGAAGTCCGGGGACCCTCGTGCCAATGATCGCTGCGCTCGGGGAGACCGGATTAAGCGCTACTCGACATAGGGTACGTTCATGTCGCTCCATGGAACCGACTCGGCAGACCTTGAATTCGTTCTAATGGTGAGCGCTTAGCCTCGCCCCGTTTCGCCACTCTCTGGGCGTTACACCGTAGGCGGCTCGGAATGCCCGTGTGAAGTGCGAGTGGTCGGAGAATCCCCAGCGCGCCGCGATCGCCGAGATCGTGATGAAGCGTTTGGCCGGGTCGGAGAGCATCGCGGCGGCCGCGCCGAGCCGACGTGCGCGCACCCATTCGCCGAATGTCGTCCCGCGACGGGACAGGAGCAGCTGGACGTACCTCGCCGAGATACCGTGTGCGTGCGCGACGGCGGCGACCGTGAGGTCTGGGTCGGCGAAATGCAGCTCGAGATGTGCCATCAGGCGTGCTTCGAGTGTCTCGCCCAGCGGCCCGTGGGCGGGAGAGCCGGCACTGTCGCTCAGCAGCAGCACGCGGAGCAGGTCAAGGGTCGGCTGCTCGAGCGCCTCGCGCTCCGCGGGGCTCAGCAGGTGGGCGGTCGACGCGACCTGCGAGAGGTGGTGCGCGATGATCGAACTGAGCGCGGTGCCGCTGCCGATACGGCGTCCGAGGTGGGAGCGCACGACACTGGCGGGCAGACCGAGGCTGTCGAGCGACATCGTGTACGAGTGCCGCACAGTGTCGTCTTCGAAGGTGACGGCATAGGGTTCGAGCGACCAGTAGGCGGTGATGTCGGCGGGAGCGAGCCGGGTGGCCGATTCGTGGTGCCGGATGCTGCTGGTGCCGCTCTCGACGACGGCCACGACCAGGCTGGGCGGTGTGTCATCCTTCGCCAACCGGGTCGTGCGCACGATGGCAGCAGCGCTGCCCGTTGTGGACTGCACCCCCAGATCGCCGAGCTCGACGATGCGGCTCTTCGTGCGAAATCGGGAGATATCGGAAGGGAAGATCTCGAGCGGGATCCGGGTGTGCGCCATAAAGTCGCGAAGCACCTCCAGGCGATCCGTCGGGGGAAGACCCGGCAGGTCGATTGGTGCGGACATGTCGACCCCTCGGACGGTGGCGTGTTCGGTGTGCATCAGGGTAGCGGTCAGAGCGCGTCTCGATCCAGAGCAGTGCGCGATCGGCCAAGCTCGGTGCGTTACCGCGCCAGCGCTGCTGCTCCCGCCCTCGATACCGTGAGGCAACCGATAGCGATCAAGGAGTTCATATGAACGAGACACCGCAACTGGAACCATGGGAAGAAGCCGAAGTGCAGCGCGCGAACGAGTCCGGGCTCACGCCCGTCGTATTCGTCCACGGACTCTGGCTGCTCGCCAGCGCCTGGCAAGGATTCCGCGACACGTTCGAAGACGCCGGCTACACCACCCTGGCACCAGGGTGGCCGGATGACCCGGCCACCGTTGAAGAAGCCTTCGCCCATCCAGATGTCTTCGCCCGCAAAATGGTGCAGCAGGTCACCGACCACTACCTCGTCGCCATCTCCCAACTGACCAAGGAGCCGGCCGTCATCGGCCACTCCTTCGGCGGTCTGATCGCCCAGAAGATCGCCGACAACGGAGCATCCGCAGCCACCGTCGCCATCGACAACGCGCCGTTCAAAGGCGTGCTGCCTCTGCCAGCAGAGTCGCTCAAGTCCGCCGCGCCGGTGATCGGGCGACTCGGCAACCGGAACAAAGCCATCGCGCTCACCTACGAGCAGTTCAAGTTCGGGTGGGCAAACAACCTCGACGACGAAGAGGCCCGGGATCTGTACGAGCGCTTCCACGTTCCGGCATCCGGGGCCCCGCTCTTTCAGGCGGCGACGGCGAACCTCAATCCTTTCGGCGGCGAGACGGCGCTCGACGTGCGCAATCCCGACCGCGGACCACTGCTCATCATCGCCGGCACCAAGGACAACACCGCCCCTATCGCGTTCACTCACGGCAGCTACAAACTGCAGAAGAAGAACGAGGCCGTCACCGAGTATCTCGAGATCGAGGACCGCGGGCATTCACTAGTCATCGACCACGGCTGGCCCGATGTCGCAACAGCGGCACTTGCCTTTGTAAAGCGTTTCGTCTGACGAGATCGCAGTCTCGGACGCCTGGAACGATCGCGCAACCAATGAGGGATACACCGCCGCCCGAGAACATTGCTGTCCCCGCCGTTTCCGATAGTGGACACTTCCGACCCCGCCCCTTAAGCCGCGACCCGGCAGACAAGAACGCAGCCGTGCGCGTCACTTCTCGTCAGATTTGGCTGCACTGGCACGGGTGGAGAACCTCAAGGCGGGAGACGTCGGCGAACCAGCCGTCCGGCGAGTATCGAACTGGATGCTCGGGGTGCGGGATGAGAGCCTGTCTTACATAACGGCCGCTATCAGTCCAGCGGGTCAGGTCAAAGAGGCTTTTCGATGCGGGGATTGCCAGCCACGCACGCGACGTATTACCAAGTTCTGGAGCTCAATAGGCGCCGACGGAACTTCGCGCCCATATGCAGATTCCAGGGGCCTGTGGATACGACCGCGAGTGCGCACCCGCCGACTATCTGTCTCCAGGCCGCTTTAGACAATTCTGCCTGCGCCAATCCAACACCGAATGTCGCGGCGCCGGCCACAGCTACTGCCGCACCGTAAGCTGCGCCTACGATGAATCAGACGGCAAAAACTCAGATTCGGCTGGTCGTTACTCGACTCATCAGACGTGCTTCGCTGAGCCATGCGGAGCTCGGCGATGGCGGCGCGCTTGCGATCCGCCCGACGATGGTGCACGAAGCAATCGATTTCCGTTGGGAGAGGCGACACAATCGTAGCCACGCATGTTGCGTTGAAAAACCGTGGCAAGAACGGATCGAGCAAGACGCGGTCTGGGCCATGCGGGCTCCCAAGAAAACATGAAATCGTTCATGTTTTCTTGTGAGCCCCCTGTCGGAGTCGAACCGACGACCCCCGCTTTACAAGAGCGGTGCTCTGGCCACTGAGCTAAGGGGGCGAATCGCGCGTGCCGAAGCAGCGCACGACAATGTTACCGGGCGGGACGCCGGTCAGAGAGACGTGAGGTAGCGACCCACCTCGAGGCGCTTTCTCTTGTCGGCCTTCGTGCGCTCGGGCAGGCCGCCCACGTACAGCCAGCCAAGCAGCTGCTCGTTCGGCGCCAGCTCGTGCATGCGGTGCACCGGCTCCGAGCGGGTGAGGATTCCCGAGCGCCAGAAGACGCCCCAGCCGGCCTCGTCCAACAGCAGGCTCAGCATGTGCGCCACACCGGAGGCGACGGCCTCCTGCTCCCAGGCCGGAACCTTGAAGCTCGGCTTGTGCGTGAAGACCACGGCGATCAGCAGCGACGCGCGCAGCGGCTTCGAGCCGGCCTTCTCCGCGTCCTTGCCGGTGGCGCCGCTCGCCTCGGCGAAGGCGGCGCCCAGGCGTACGCGTGCGTCGCCGCGCAGCTCGATCAGCCGCCACGGCTTCATGCCGCTGTGGTCGGCCACCGTCGCCGCCGCCTCCACGAGGGGCAGCAGCTCCAGTCGGCTGGGCGCGTCGGCGGTCACCTTGGAGTGCGACTGCCGACGCATCACGGCGTCGAACGCGGTCAACTACTCTTCCTTGAACCCGAGCGAGAGCGAGTTCATGCAGTACCGGTCGCCGGTGGGCGTCTGGTACGCGTCGTCGAACAGGTGCCCGAGGTGCGAGTCGCAGGTCGCGCAGCGGATCTCGGTGCGGGTCATGCCCAGGGTCTTGTCGACGACCAGCGTGACGGCATCCGGGTTGATGGATTCGTAGAAGCTGGGCCATCCGCTGCCCGAGTCGAACTTCGCGCCGCTCTTGAACAGCTCGGCTCCGCAGGCACCACAGGTGTAGACGCCCTCGCGCTTCTCATCGAGCAGGGCTCCCGACCAGGGTCGCTCCGTGCCGGCCTCGCGCAGAATCTTGTACTGAACCGGTCCGAGCTCGGCGAGCCACTCTTCCTCGGTCTTCACGATCTTGTTCGTCATCTGTCTCTCCTTAGGGAAACGGGAAAAGTCTTCCGCTCTAATAAACTCGCGGGCATGTCAGATTGTTCCATCGTCCATAAACACTGGGACGAACTATCCACCACAGAACTGTATGCCTTCCTCAAACTGCGCACCGACGTGTTCTTCGTCGAGCAGAAGGTCGACGAGGAGGAGCTCGACTACCGCGACCTGGAGCCGGAGACGGTGCATTTCTATATAGCGGATGAGGGTGGTACCGCCGCGTATCTGCGCACGCTTCTCGACGACACGGCCGAGCATCTCGACGCCCGCCGCGTCATCGGACGGGTGGTGGTTCGAGCGGACCGCCGCGGGGAGGGCCTCGCGAAGCTGCTGCTGGACAGGGTCTTAAGCCTCTATGGCCACGAGCCCATGCTGCTGCATGCTCAGGAGTACGCTGCGCCGCTGTACGCGAAGGCCGGATTCGAGGCCTTCGGCGACCCGTACGACGAGGCCGGGATCAGCCACATCTCGATGTACCGGGCCGCGAAGTAAGGGTAGCCTCAACTTAATTTTGACAGAGGGCTCCGGGGCATCGTACAGTTCAGAGGTTAGCTAAGCCTCAGCTAACATCACCGCGTGCCCGACGCTTCTCACACTCTGCCGTGTGGCGGCCTGCCGGGCCGCCGCATGGGAGAAAGTACGCCGTGAACGTAACGCAGGTCGCTCGACCGTTCCTTACCCGAACTATCGCCGGGATTGCAGCCATCGCGCTGGTTCTCGGCGGGAGCCTGGCCGGAGCGTCAGCCGCCTCGGCCGAAGACGCGGCCGCCGTGGCCGCGGCCCCGGTCGTCACGATCACGCCGAACGCCGACGTCGACCCGGCCGTTCAGAACACCTTCACCATCGCGGGCACCGGCTTCACCGGCGCGGGAGCGGCGAACGGCACCTATGTCAACGTCGGCTCCACGGCGGCCTGGACCCCGGGCACCGTCCCCGACGCGAGCAGATTCGTGAAGTCGGGCTGGGTGCCGTCGAGCGGCATCGTCAATGGCGCGTTCACTACCACGCTCGTTGTTCCGGCGAACAGCATGGACCGCTCGCTCTCCTACGGAGTCGCGACCTTCGCTGCCCACGGTCTGTCGATCACCGACCGCACCCTCGACACCTTCACCCCCTTCAGCTTCACGGCCGAGGCGCCGCCCGCGCCGGTCGTGACCGCGACCGCGACGACCCTCACGGCCCCGACCACCGCGGTCGTCGACGCGGCAGTCACCCTCACCGCGTCCGTGGCACCCGCCACCGCGGGCAGCGTGCAGTTCTTCGACGGCGCGACGAGCCTCGCAACCGTCGCCGTCGCATCCGGTGCAGCCAACACCCAGACCTCCTTCGCCTCTGCCGCAGCGCACTCGCTTACCGCGGTCTTCACCCCGGCCGACACCGCGCTCTTCTCCGGCTCGACCTCGGCCGCCGTATCCGTCGCCGTCGCCGCTGCACCCGTCGTCGTCACCCCGAAGGTCACCGTCTCGAAGACCGCGCTGAGCAGCGCGGGGCAGACCGTGACGGTCACCGGCTCCGGGTTCACCCCGAATGCCCCTGCGACGAACGCCACACGCGCACCACTCACCGGGTTCGGTGGCGTGTACGTCACCTTCGGCAAGTTCGCGGAGGTCTGGAAGCCGTCCGCAGGTGCGACCAGCACGGCGCGCAAGACCGACTCCACCACGCTGAAGTGGTTCGTCAACGAGGCGGACGTTGCCCTGGTCGGCGGCGCCGCTCGAGGCGGCGTCGCGATCAACCCCGACGGCACCTTCTCCGTCGACCTGCTTCTGAAGCCCGGCTTCTCCGGCGAGCCGGAGACCGGCAACTACGGCATCTACACCTACCCGGGCGGCGGCGCCACGTACGCGCCCTTCGAGATCTACACGCCGATCACCTTCAGTACCCCGGTCACGCCCAAGGTGACGGTCACGCCCGACGCAAACGTCGACCCGACCGTCGCGAACACCTTCACCATCACGGGCACCGGCTTCACCGGAGCGGGCGCCGCGAACGGCACCTACGTGAACATCGGGTCGGTCGACGCCTGGACTCCGGGCACTGTCCCCGACGCTAGCAAGTTCGTGAAGTCGGGCTGGGTGATGCCTCGCAGCATCGTCGATGGTGCGTTCACCACGACACTGGTGGTCCCGGCGAACTCGCTGGACCGCTCCGTGAAGTACGGCGTCGCGACCTTCGCGGCCCACGGCCTGTCGGTCACCGACCGCACGCTCGACACCTTCACCCCGTTCGCGCTCAAGGCGCTCGTCGCCCCGAAGGTGACGGTCACACCGAGCACCGACGTCGACCCGACCGTCGCGAACACCTTCACCATCACGGGAACCGGCTTCACCGGGGCGGGCGCCGCAAACGGCACCTACGTCAACGTCGGCTCGGTCGACGCGTGGACCCCCGGCACCGTCCCGGATGCGAGCAAGTTCGTCGCCTCGGGCTGGGTGATGCCGCGCAGCATCGTCGACGGCGCCTTCACCGCGACACTGGTGGTCCCGGCGAACACGCTGGACCGCTCCGTGAAGTACGGCGTCGCGACCTTCGCGGCCCACGGCCTGTCGATCACCGACCGCACGCTCGACACCTTCACCCCGTTCACACTCAAGGCGCTCGTCGCGGCCCCGACCGCCACGACCCTGACGGCCACCCCCGCCGCGATCACGGTCGGCCAGTCCACGACGCTGACCGCGCAGGTCGCTCCGGGCACGGCCGGCAGCTACACCTTCTCGCTCGGCGACGCTGTCATCGGCACGGCGACCGCCTCGGCCGCCGGTGCCGGCAGCTACACCGTCGAGAACCTCCCGGTCGGAGCCCAGCTGCTCACCGCCCGCTTCACCCCGGCGAGCAACACCTTCGAGGCATCGACCGGCACCGTGACCGTTCAGGTCGCCGCAGCGACACCCGTCACGCCGCCCGTCGTCGCACCGCCGGCGGTCGGCGCGGGCTCCCTCACCTGGGGTGTGAAGCAGTCGTTCCGCGACTACGTCTCCGGCAGCATCGCCAAGGGCGCGATCACCACGTCGGGTGTCTCCACGTCTGGCGGCGCGTTCGTCTTCAGCCAGGCATCCGCTGGCACCTTCGACCGCGCGACGGGCACCGGAACCTCCGCCTACAGCGGATCGGTGCGCTTCACCGGCCACAACGGCATCCTCGACGTGACCCTCGCCAACCCGGTCGTGCGCGTCGACAGCGCCACCTCGGGCACGCTGCTGGTCACCACCGGCTCGCGCCAGATCGCCTTCGCGACGCTGAACCTGTCCGCCGGATCGCTCAGCACACCCAACAACACGGTGAGCTACTCCGGCGTGCCCGCCACTCTCACGGCCGAGGGCGTCGCCGTGTTCGCGCTGAACGGCTCGGGCTTCTACCCGGCCGGCACCCCGCTCGACCCGGTGAGCTTCGTCATCGGAGCGCCCAGCGTCAGCGCCAGCACCGGATCGGCCACCGTCGCGTCCTTCGCCTCGGTCACCAGGACACCGGCGAAGACCGTCCCCGCCGTCACCGGACTCGCCGTCTCGACCGCCGACGGCTCGCCGCTGGTCGAGGGCGGCGAGGTCACCATCACGGCCGACGGCTTCCAGCCCAACGAGAAGAACATCCTCGTGGTCATCTACTCCGACCCGGTGGTGCTCGCCAGCAACGCCACAGCGGATGCCCGTGGCACCGTCACCTGGACGGGTCGCCTCCCGGCCGGCCTCACCGGCACCCACACCCTGACGCTTCAGGGATCGGTCGACCGCGGCGTGGAGGTGACCATCGCGGCGAAGGCCGCGACCACCGCCGTCGCCGGCTGCGTGGTCTACGACGCGACGCTCACCTGGGGCTTCAAGGAGTCGTTCCGCAGCTACATCAGCGGCTCGATCGCCAAGGGCGAGTGGACCGTCGCCGACGGCGCCACCTACGCGGTGCCGAACTTCGGCTTCAGCGCAGGAACCGGCGGCTACGACCCCGAGACGGGTGCGGGTCTGCTCGCCTTTGCCGGCTCGATCGCCTTCACCGGCCACGGCGGCCTGTTGAACACCACCGTGTCGAACCCGCAACTGCAGCTGGTCGACGAGACGAGCGCGATCCTGCTGCTCGACATCTCCGGCACCACGCAGGACGGCGCCGCCGTCGACCGCGCGGCCGTGGAGTTCGGCTCCGTCGACCTCACCGGCGCGGTCGCCACCGAGAACGGCGTGGTGACGATCACCTCGGCGCCCGCCGCGCTCACCGCCGCCGGCTCGGACGCCTTCGGCACCTACCCGGAGGGCGAGGCGCTCGACGCGATCAGCGCCACGTTCTCCGTCGCCGACGACTGCGCGCAGCCCGTCGAGGAGTCCGACACCCCGGTCACCACGATGGCCGAGGGCGAGCCCGACACGGCCGTCGCCGCCTCCGAGACCTCGGAGTTCGGCTGGATCCTCTGGGCCGTGCTCGCACTCCTGCTGATCGCCGCGGCCGTCGCCGTGGTGCTGGTCGTGCGCCGCAGGGCGGCGACCCGCAGCTAGGGCATCACGGCAGGCGCCGCGCCCCTCCGTCCCGGGGAGCGCGGCGCCTGCCGCGTTCCCGGCTGTGACAGGATGCAGCGGTGAGCACCGCAGCGTCGACCGCCGAGAGATACGCCCGCTTCGCCGAGGAGGCGCGGGGCGAGTCGCCGACCTACGAGGCCTGGGCGCTCGGCGTCGCCTCCGACCCCGAGCTGCTCGCGCTGATCGACTCCCTGCCGGCCGGCCGCCGCCAGCCCTACCTGGTCTTCGCGGTCTCCCGGCTGCTCGGCGCCCCGCTCGGCGGCTACTCCCGGTGGCGGGAGTTCGCCCTGGCGAACTGGCCGGCCGTGCACACCGAGGCGCTGGTGCGCCTCACGCAGACCAACGAGCCGCTGCGCTGCGCCGCCCTGCTGCCGGCGCTCGCGCTGATCCCCGGCCCGCTCGCCCTGCTCGAGGTGGGCGCATCCGCCGGGCTCTGCCTCTTCCCCGACCGCTACAGCTACCGCTACGACGGCGGCGACTGGCTGCACCCGCACGACGGGCCCAGCCCCGTGCTGCTGGAGTGCACGACCAGCGGCGGCACGCCCGTGCCCACCGCGCTGCCCGAGGTGGTCTGGCGCGCGGGCATCGACCTCGCGCCGCTCGACGTGCGCGTCGACGCCGACGCCCGCTGGCTGGAGACGCTGATCTGGCCGGAGCAGCACGAGCGACTCGCCCGCGTGCGCGCCGCTGCCGCAATCGCGCGGGCGCATCCGCCCCTGCTCGTCGCGGGCGATGCAGCGGATGCCGTGGCCGGCTTGGCAGAGCAGGCGCCGGCGGGCGCGACCCTGGTGGTGATCTCGAGCGGAGTGCTCGTCTATATGGCGAGGCCGCGGCGCGAGCTCTTCCTCGCGGAGCTCGGGAGGCTCGACGCCCGCTGGGTCGGGCTGGAGGCGGCCGGGCTGTTCCCTGGCGTGGTGGAGAGCATCGGCGAGAAGACCGGCGGCGTGCCCGACGACCTCGCCGCGCGCTTCGCGCTGTCGCTCGACGGGGAGGCGCTGGCCTTCGTGCAGCCGCACGGGCGCCGGGTGGACTGGCTGTAGTCGCGCGCAGCCGGTTTCGATACGCGAACTCGCTTCGCTCGCCTGCTACTCAACCAGCGAGTAGCCGCCGGTTGAGTAGCCCGCGACGAAGGAGCAGGCGTATCGAAACCCCGCCGCGGGAGCTACGGCGCGTAGATCGCCCGCGCCAGCGCATCGAGCACCGCCGGCGTGCGCGGCCCGAAGCTCAGCACCTCGCCGTCGGCCATGTCGACGAAGCGGCGGTGCATCCCGGCGTTGGTCAGCCCGATCACCGGCTTCGCCTCGATGAGCCCGTCGACGCCGCCCGCGCTCTCCAGCCCGTCGGTCATCACCAGGATCAGGTCGGGGTTGCCGGCCACCAGCGCCTCGTCGGTCATCGGCTTCATGCCGGTCCAGCCGATCTCGCCCGCCACGTCGATGCCGCCCACCGCGGTGATCAGCTCGTCGACGCCCGACTCCTCGCCGAACAGGTAGTAGATGCCGCTGGCCCCGCGTAGATAGAGGAACAGCATCCGCAGCCGGCCGTCCTCCGCCTTAGGCGCGATCGCGGCGATCTCCGCGGTCTTCGCCGCGATCGAGGCGGCGAGCCTCTCGGCCAGCAGCTCGCCGGTCGGAACGACGCCGAGCGCCGCCGCGACCTGCCTGGCCAGCTCGCTCGCACCCGCCATGCTCGGCTCGGTGTCGACGAACACCACGGCGATGCCCGCTTCGCGCAGCTGCAGCACCACGTCGAGCGGGCCGATGGTGCCGTCGGTGATCAGCACGGTCGGCCGCAGAGCGAGAACGGCCTCGCTGTTGACCGAGTGCCCGCTCGAGGTGATCAGCGGCAGGTCCGCCGCACCGGGGAAGGTCGTGGAGACGTCGCGCCCCACCACGCTGTCGCCGAGGCCCAGCCCGAAGATGGTCGCGGCGATCGAGCCAGACATGTCGAGCCCGAGGATCCGGTCGGTCGAGTCGACGGTCACGTCGACGTCGCCTCCGCGCTCGCGCGAGACAACGGATGCCGGCAGCGTCTGCTCGGGGCTCTCGGTCACCGGGGTCACCGAGTCGTCCTCCAGCAGCGCCGTCGACGGGCCCTCGACCGTGCGCGGGTCGGCCGAGAGATCGAGGTCGGCCAGAGGTACCGACTGGTCGGCGGCGGGCGTGGTGCCTGCGTCGGTCGAGGCGGCGGGTGCCGAGCAGCCGGCGAGCAGTGCGAGGGCCAGCACGCCCGCGGCCAGCGAGGCGACGCGGCGGGCGGGGGAGGGCGATCGGAGCATGCCGGTTCTGTCCTGTTCACTGGGATGAGGGTGTGCGGCGAACACGCGGCCCGACGACTGCTTAGGACAGCCTAACCAATCCGGGCATCCGCCGCCTGCCGTATGGGCGAACTGCCGGTTTCATTGAGCGGTCGTACGGTTTCGCTGTCATAGGCTTGCCCAAACGCGAGGGGGTACGGTGTCAACGAGTCTCGAGTCGAGCGTGCCCGCCGCTCCAGCCCTCAGCGAGCGCCAGCTCGCGATCCTCGAGTTCGAACGACGGTGGTTCAAGCACGCCGGCCCCAAAGAGGAGGCGATCCGCGAAGACTTCGCGTTATCGCCCGCCCGCTATTATCAAATACTGAATGCAGTGATCGACTCGCCCGACGCGGTGCGGCACGATCCCATGCTCATCAAACGCTTGCAACGAGCCCGCGATGCGCGCGCAGCGGCCAGGGCCGAGCGCGCGTTCACGAGTTCACGCCAGGTGGGTCGCCCGGAGCGCCCCCTGCCAGACGAAACGACTGATTAGACCTATGGCCAGCTACCCCAAAGACCGGTTCGACGACCTGCCAGCAGATCTCGTTCGCGTCGGTGCCCACCGCGCCCCGAAGAAGCGCGGCGGCGGCTGGATCGCATTCGCCTGGGCGGCCCTCGCCACCGGCCTGCTCGTGGTCGGCGGCCTCTACGGCCTGAGCCGCATCGACAGCAACATCTCCTTCGACATCCCCGGCGTCGCCGCCCCGACCGAGGAGCCCACCACCCCGGCCCCGGTCGTCACGCCCACCGCCACCCCGCTCACGGACCCCGCCGCGATCGACCCCGCGCGTGCGATCAGCATCACCGTGCTCAACGGCACCGCGGTTCCCGCGACCCTGGGCGAGGCGGCGGACGCCCTCGAGGCTGCAGGGTGGCCGGTCGGCGGCCGCGCGGCCGCGAGCGCCTCGGACGTCGAGAGCACCATCGTCTACTACAGCAACCCGGCCGACGAGGACATCGCACGCGGTCTCGTCGCGGCACTCGGCGTCGGCGACGTGCGGGAGAGCACCGCGTTCCTCGGCGCTCCCATCACCATCGTGATCGGCGCGGACTACACCGCAGCCCCGTAGCGGCCCCCGGTTGCGGCGGCGATCGGCCGCCGCGACGGGCCTCGTGTTACAGACGTGTTTAATCCTTGTGTATTTGGGGCCCGACTGGCGCAACCCCCTCGATAGCCGCTATCCGCTCAGTTACGCTCTGGAATCAGTCGCACCTCCTCGGTGCAATCGATCACGCACAACGCACCAGGGAGCAACACATGGCGAACGGAACCGTGAAGTGGTTCAACGCTGAAAAGGGCTACGGATTCATCACCGTCGAGGGCGGGGGGCAGGACGTGTTCGTCCACTACTCCGCGATCGACATGGGGGGATACAAGGTTCTCGAAGAGGGACAGCAGGTGACCTTCGAGATCGGCACGGGAAGCAAGGGCCCCCAGGCCGAGACCGTGCGCCTCGCGCAGTAGTCGTCCAGCACCACAGCGCGACGGAAACCCGGTGACGCCGGGTTTTCGTCGTGCGCCCAGCCGGCGCTCAGCCTTTCTTGCACTCGCCTTGGGCGAGTGCTAATTTTGTTTCTGGCACTCGCACGCTTCGAGTGCTAAAGAATTCGGTAGGCAGACGTCCGGAAAGGACGAGAAAACACACATGGCAAAGATCATTGCTTTCAACGAAGAGGCCCGTCGCGGCCTCGAGCGCGGCCTGAACATCCTGGCCGACGCCGTCAAGGTCACGCTCGGCCCGCGCGGCCGCAACGTCGTACTCGAGAAGAAGTGGGGCGCACCCACCATCACGAACGATGGTGTGTCGATCGCCAAGGAAATCGAACTGGACGACCCCTACGAGAAGATCGGCGCCGAGCTGGTCAAAGAGGTAGCCAAGAAGACGGATGACGTCGCAGGCGACGGCACGACCACCTCGGTCGTTCTCGCCCAGGCCCTCGTTCGCGAAGGACTCCGCAACGTCGCTGCCGGTGCAGACCCGATCAGCCTCAAGCGCGGCATCGAGAAGGCCACCGCGGCCGTCATCGAGGCCCTCATCGCCTCCGCCAAGGAGATCGAGACCAAGGAAGAGATCGCGGCCACCGCCTCCATCTCCGCCGGAGACCCCGAGATCGGCGCGCTGATCGCCGAGGCGATCGACAAGGTCGGCAAGGAGGGTGTTGTCACCGTCGAGGAGTCGAACACCTTCGGCACCGAGCTCGAGCTCACCGAGGGCATGCGCTTCGACAAGGGCTACCTGTCGGCGTACTTCGTCACCGACCCCGAGCGCCAGGAAGCGGTCTTCGAAGACCCCTACATCCTCATCGTCAACGGCAAGATCTCGAACATCAAGGATCTCCTGCCGATCGTCGACAAGGTCATCCAGTCGGGCAAGCAGCTCCTCATCATCGCGGAAGACGTCGACGGCGAGGCTCTCGCGACTCTCGTTGTGAACAAGATCCGTGGCATCTTCAAGTCGGTCGCCGTCAAGGCTCCCGGCTTCGGCGACCGTCGCAAGGCGCAGCTGCAGGACATCGCCATCCTCACCGGTGGACAGGTCATCTCTGAGGAGGTCGGACTCAAGCTCGAGAACGCCACCCTCGACCTCCTCGGCCGCGCCCGCAAGGTCGTCATCACCAAGGACGAGACCACGATCATCGAGGGCACCGGCGACGCCGACGCCATCGCCGGTCGCGTCAAGCAGATCCGTGCCGAGATCGAGAACACCGACTCCGACTACGACCGCGAGAAGCTGCAGGAGCGCCTGGCCAAGCTGGCCGGCGGCGTTGCAGTCATCAAGGCCGGAGCCGCGACCGAGGTCGAGCTCAAGGAGCGCAAGCACCGCATCGAGGATGCAGTGCGCAACGCCAAGGCAGCCGTCGAAGAGGGCATCGTCGCCGGTGGTGGCGTCGCCCTCATCCAGGCCGGCAAGGTCGCCTTCGAGTCCGCAGCAGTCACCGACCTCGTCGGCGACGAGGCGACCGGCGCGAACATCGTCCGCGTCGCCATCGACGCACCGCTCAAGCAGATCGCGCTCAACGCCGGTCTCGAGCCCGGTGTCGTCGCTGACAAGGTCCGTCACCTCCCCGTCGGCCAGGGCCTCAACGCCGCGACCGGCGAGTACGTCGACATGCTCCTCGCGGGCATCAACGACCCGGTGAAGGTCACGCGTTCCGCGCTGCTCAACGCCGCATCGATCGCAGGACTCTTCCTGACGACCGAGGCCGTTGTCGCCGACAAGCCAGAGAAGAACCCGGCCCCGATGGGCGACCCGTCGGGCGGCATGGACTTCTAGACCTCGGGTCGAGAAAGTCCGCCTGCCAAGGCTGAGTACGACGAATGGGCGGTCCCGGAAGGGGCCGCCCATTCGTGCGTCCGGGCCCGGTAAAGGCGGCGCGGATTGGGCACGTCGACCGCGCGCGAGCGGAGCCGCGCGCGTGACCGACGCGGCCGCTAACCCGCGAACAGCCGCGCGTTCGCCGCCTCGATCTCGGCGTACTGCTGCCCGGCCATGGTGAGCGCCTGGCTCACCGCGCCCAGGGTCTCGTCCACCCGGTTCTGGGTGGCCTTCCAGTCGAGCGCCAGCCCTTGGAAGGCCGTGGACGCCTGCCCGCTCCACGAGTTCTGCAGGTTCACGAGCTGCCCCTGCAGGCTGGACGACTCCGACTGGATGCGGTTGATTGTTGCGCGGACTGCCGAGCTCGCGCCGAGGACTTCATCACTGTCTACCTGGTATCTGGTCATGCACCAGACGGTAGACGCCGCTCCGCCCTCTCGGGGGCTACTCGGCGGATGTGGGGAGAGCCTCGGCCTTTTTCGCGCTCGGGAGGAGGGGAAGGATCACGCGGAAGGTCGCGCCGCCGCCCGGGGTCTCCACGACCTGCACCTCGCCCTTGTGGGCCGCGACGATGGACGCGACGATCGCGAGTCCGAGACCACTGCCGCCGGTGTCGCGGTTGCGCGAGCTGTCCGCGCGCCAGAAGCGCTGGAAGATCTTCTCGCGGATCTGCGGCGGGATGCCCTCGCCGTGGTCGACCACCGAGAGCACCGCGAGCCCGTGGGCGCGGTCCGCCTGCACGAGGATCTCGATCGGGGTGTCCTCCGGGGAGAAGCGCAGCGCGTTGCCGAGCAGGTTGGTGAGCACCTGGCGGATCTTGTTCTCCTCCACCAGCACGACGGCCTGCGGCGCGCTGACGACGGCCTCGATGGCGGTCTCCGAGCCCACGGTCTGCTCGATCACGCGGGGCCTGCGGCCGCGCAGCCGCGCGAAGGTGGCGCCCGCGAAGGCCATGGGACCGGTGGCGAGCGTGGCCGGGGTTCTGTTCGGGGCCGGCTCCGCGGCATCCGCTTGATCGTCCGTGGTCTCGTCGGGGATCTCGATCTCGGAGACGACGACGCGCACCTCGCGTCCCGGCGCGAAGGCCATGGTGTCGAGTGCGGCGTCGTTGGCGAGGGGGATGAGGTCGACCTCGGCGAGCTGCAGGGGCTTGGCCTCGTCGATGCGGGCCAGCTCGAGCAGGTCGGTCACGAGCTCGCCCATGCGGATGGCCTCCTTCTCGATGCGCTGCATCGCCTGGGCCACCTCGTCGGGTGTGGTCAGGGCGCCCATGCGGTACAGCTCGGCGTAGCCGCGCACGGAGACCAGCGGGGTGCGCAGCTCGTGGCTGGCGTCGCCGACGAAGCGGCGCATCTGGTCGATGGTGCGCGCGCGGTCGGCGAAGGCCAGGTCGATGCGCGCGAGCATGGCGTTGAGGGAGCGGTTGAGGCGCCCGACCTCGGTGTTGGGCGTCGCGCCGCCGAGGCGCTGGCTGAAATCGCCGGCGGCGAAGCGGGCTGCGGTGGCCTCGACCTCGCGCAGCGGATTGAAGGTGGAGGTGACCAGGAGGCGGGTGAGCGCGCCGCCGAGGATCACCACGGTGAGGCCGAAGAACAGGAAGATCGCGGCGAAGCGCGAGATCAGGATGTCGGTGCCCGCCTGGTTCTGGGCGACGACGAAGGTGAGGTACTCGTTGTTCGAGGTGGTCTTCGGCAGCACCGCCAGGCGCCACTGGCCGGTGCCGGTGGAGCTCGGCACGGTGAAGGCCTGCTCCTGCGAGTTGACGTTCAGGGCGGCCATCGCGCCCGGGTCGGGCTGCGCTGCCGGGTAGGTGATGTTGTCGCAGAGGATCGCGCCGTCCTCGTCGAGCACCGCGATGTAGTAGTCAGGGACCGGGCTGGCGCTGCAGCCGATGCCGTTGGACGTGTAGGTCAGCTCCAGCATCGACGGCGTGAGGCGCGACAGCAGCGAGCCGATCTTCTGGTCGGTCTCGCCGGTGAGGTAGGTGCGCAGCACCGAGATCGAGCCGAGGCCGGCCACACAGAGTCCGATGGTGAGCAGCAGCACGCTCACCGTGGTCATCTTCGTGCGGAGCGACGTCGCATTCCACTTGGTGGAGAACGCGTCGGTCACAGAAGAGCCTTTCGTCACGCCCGCGAGGTCTTGAGCATGTAGCCGAAGCCACGCTTCGTCTGGATGATCGGCTCCTCGGAGAGGTGATCGAGCTTGCGACGCAGGTAGCTGATGTAGCTCTCGACGATACCCGCATCGCCGTTGAAGTCGTATTCCCACACGTGGTCGAGGATCTGGGCCTTCGAGAGCACGCGGTTCGGGTTGAGCATGAGGTAGCGCAGCAGCTTGAACTCGGTGGGGCTGAGCTCGATCTGCTCGGAGCCGATGGTGACCTCGTGGGTGTCCTGGTCCATCGTGAGCTCGCCGGCGCGGATGACCGCCTCCTCGTCGTCCTGCATGGTGCGGCGCAGGATCGCCTTGATGCGCGCCACGATCTCGTCGAGCGAGAAGGGCTTGGTCACGTAGTCGTCGCCGCCGACGGTGAGGCCGGTGATCTTGTCCTCGGTGTCGTCCTTCGCGGTGAGGAAGAGGATGGGGGCCGTGTAGCCGGAGGCCCGCAGTCGCTTCGTCACCCCGAAGCCGTTGATGTCGGGGAGCATGACGTCGAGGATGATGAGGTCGGGCTCCTCCTCCAGCACTGCGGAGATGGCGCCTGCACCGTTGCCGACAGCTCGCACCGCGAAGCCGGCGAAGCGGAGGCTCGTGGTGAGGAGGTCGCGGATGTTCGGCTCGTCGTCAACGATCAGGATTTTGGGGCCGTCAGTCATGAGCCCAAGTATCTGCGAGTTGTCTGGACTTTGTCTGGGAGTCCCGTAGGTCGCGGCAATGACCCGCGGCATCCGCTGTCTGGGCCCGCGTGCCATCGATCCCGCCCGGCCCCTGCAGAATGAAGGAGAAACCTTTCGATTTGGGGGCAGGCAGTGGCGAACACGGGCGACGCGCGCGAAAACTCCTTCATGTGGCAGGGGGTGGCGGTGATGGGGATCGTCAACCGCACACCCGACTCCTTCTACGACCGGGGCGCGACCTTCGCGCTCGACGCCGCCGTGGCTGCGGCGCTCGCCCACGCCGAGGCGGGCGCGCAGCTCGTGGACATCGGGGGAGTGCCCTTCGGCGCCGGTCCCGCCGTCTCCGAGCAGGAGGAGATCGACCGCGTTGTGCCGGTGGTCGCGGCGATCCGGGCGGCGAGCGGCGTGGCCGTCTCGGTCGACACCTTCAACGCCGAGGTGGCGCGTCTCAGCATCGAGGCGGGAGCCGCGGTGATCAACGACACCAGCGGGCTCTTCGACGAGCGGATGCCGCGGGTCGTCGCCCAGAGCGACGCCACACTCGTACTCACCCACAGCCTCGCGCCGCCGCGCAGCGCGCCGCCGCGTCCGGAGTACGGCGACGTGGTGGCCGAGGTGGTCGCCTTCCTCGGCGACCGGGTGGGCCGGGCCGTCGCGGCGGGCATCCCCGCCGCACGCCTCGTGGTCGACCCGGGCCACGACCTCAACAAGAACACGCTGCACTCGCTCGAGATCACCCGGCGCCTGGAGGAGGTCGTGGCGATCGGCCCGCCGACCCTCGTCGCCGTCTCCCGCAAGGACTTCGTGGGCGAGAGCATCGGAGCGGCGAAGGAGCACCGGCTCGAGGGCTCGCTCGCCGCCGCCGTGGCCTGCGTGCTGAAGGGCGCGCGGATCGTGCGCGTGCACGACGTGGCCGCCACGGTCGCGGCCATGCGCATGACGGAGGCCCTGCTGGGGCTCCGGGAGCCCGCCTTCCTGCGCCATAACATGGGGGCATGACGCCGCCGATCGACCAGCCCCGCATCGACCAACTCTGGCCGGAGCCGCTCGACGAGCTGAGCGACGACGAGCTCGTCGCCGACCTCGCGAACCCCAACGGGCCGTGGCTGCGCGTCAACTTCGTCTCGAGCGTGGACGGCGCCGCCACGACCGCCGGGGTCTCCGGCGGGCTCGGCGACGCCGCCGACAAGCGCATGTTCGAGCTGCTGCGCCGCGTCAGCGACGTGGTGCTGGTGGGTGCAGGCACCGTCCGTGACGAGGGCTACGGCGCGCTGCGGGTGAGCGACCAGTCGGCGGCCTGGCGGCGGAAGCGCGGCCTGGCGCCGCATCCGGTCTTCGCAATCGTCTCGGGCTCGCTCGATCTCGACCCCGCGTCGTCCATCTTCACGGATGCGCCGGTGCGCCCGGTTCTCGTCACCACCGAGCGGGCGGGGGCCGCGAGCATGGCCCGGTTCGACGGCCGGGCCGACATCGTGGTGGCAGGCGCGGAGACGCTCGACCTGCCCGCGGCCCTCGACGGCCTGCGCGGGCGCGGGCTGCGCCACGTGCTGAACGAGGGCGGGCCGTCGCTGTTCGGCTCGCTGATCGCAGCGGATGCGGTGGACGAGCTCTGCCTCACGCTGAGCGCCCGGCTGGAGTCTGGCGACGCCGGACGGATCGCGCATGGGGCGCTCGGGGTTCCGGCGACGCTCGGGCTGGAGCGGGTGCTGCGGCACGGGAGCACGCTGCTGTTGCGCTACCGGCGCGACACCACCCACCCACCCGTCGGTTGAGTAGCGAGCGAGGAACGAGCCCGCGTATCGAAACCCCCTACGCTGCCGCGTCGAGCGTGTCGGAGTCGAGGATCGTGTAGCTGTAGCCCTGCTCGGCGAGGAAGCGCTGGCGGTTCTGCGCGAAGTCCTGGTCGACGGTGTCGCGCGCCACGAGCGTGTAGAAGTTTGCGGGCAGGCCGCTCTCCTTCGGGCGCAGCAGGCGTCCGAGGCGCTGGGCCTCCTCCTGCCGAGAGCCGAACGATCCGCTGACCTGGATCGCGACCGTTGCCTCAGGCAGGTCGACGGAGAAGTTCGCGACCTTCGACACCACGAGCACCTTCGTGGTCCCGTCGCGGAACGACTGGTACAGCCGCTCCCGCTCCGCCACCGGCGTCGACCCCGTGAGGGCGGGCGCGTCGAGTGCGAGGGCGAGCTCGTCGATCTGGTCGAGGTACTGCCCGATCACCAGGATCTGCTCGCCGTCGTGCTTGGCGACGAGGCGCTTCACCACGTCGAGCTTCGCCGGCGCCGTCGCCGCGAGACGGTAGCGAACGTCGTCAGCGGATGCCGCGTACTCCAGTCGATCCTGCTGCGGCAGGTCGATGCGCACCTCGTAGCAGCTCGCGGGGGAGATGAAGCCCTGCGCCTCGATCTCCTTCCACGGGGCGTCGAAGCGCTTCGGCCCGATCAGGCTGAACACGTCGCCCTCCCGGCCGTCCTCGCGCACGAGGGTGGCGGTGAGACCGAGGCGGCGGCGCGCCTGCAGGTCGGCGGTGAGCTTGAACACCGGAGCGGGCAGCAGGTGCACCTCGTCGTAGATCACGAGGCCCCAGTCGAGGGCGTCGAGCAGCGCGAGGTGGGCGTACTCGCCCTTCCGCTTGGCGGTGAGCATCTGGTATGTGGCGATGGTGACAGGCTTCACGTCCTTGACCAGGCCGGAGTACTCGCCCACCTCCTCCTCGGTGAGGGTGGTGCGCTTGAGCAGCTCGTTGCGCCACTGGCGTGCCGACACCGTGTTGGTCACCAGAATCAATGTGTTGGTCTTGCCGACCGCCATCGCGCCGGCGCCGACGAGCGTCTTGCCCGCGCCGCAGGGCAGCACGACCACGCCGGAGCCCTGCTCGAAGAAGCTGGTCACGGCGTCGTTCTGATAGGGGCGCAGGGTCCAGCCGTTGTCGAGCAGGCCGATCTCGTGCGGGGTTCCCGGCGTGTAGCCGGCGAGGTCCTCGGCGGGCCAGCCGATCTTCAGCAGCTCCTGCTTGAGCTGGCCGCGTGCCCAGGCCTGCACGACGTAGGTGTTGTCGCCGCGCTTCTCGAACAGCAGGGCGGAGACCTTCTTGCCCCGCGCGATCTCGGCGAGCACCGCGGCATCCGTTGCTGTCAGCAGCAGAACACCGTCGGCGTCGCGCTCGATCACCAGGCGGCCGTAGCGGCCGACGGTCTCGGTGATGTCGACGGTGACCACCTGCGGGATCGCGTACTTGGAGTACTTCTGCAGCGTCGCGAGCATGTCGTCGGAGCTGTGGCCGGCGGCGCGCGCGTTCCAGAGCCCCAGCTTCGTGATGCGGTAGGTGTGGATGTGCTCGGGCGCGCGCTCGAGCTCGGCGAACACCGCGAGGTCGTGGCGGGCGTCGTCGGCGAGCGGGTGCGCCACCTCCAGCAGCACCGTTCGGTCACTCTGAACAATCAGCGGTCCATCGGGTGCTTCGGGCGAATTCACCTCGACAGCTTAGACCGCGCTGCTGACCGCCGTGATGCGTGCGAGCGGGAGAGTGCGCTCGATGTCCGCCCGGCGGTCCCTGGCGCGCAGGCGTCCGCCGCCGAGGCCGGTGGGCTCGAGCACGTAGTCCACCGACGAGCCGTCCTGCACGGTGACGGTCACCGTGATGGTGAGCCGCGCCTTCACGGCGGCGTCGAGCTGGCGCTCGAGCCAGGCGCGGTCGTTGTCCTGCCCGGACTCCTCGCCGGACTGCCGCAGCCGCTCGATGATCGCCGCGGTGTGGTCGGTGGCGGGCTGCTGCGCCGCGGCCTTGCGGGTGCGGCGGCCGAGCGCGACCACCTCGCCCTGCGCGTCCTCCGCCGCGACCGGGTAGCGCGCCTCGCTCAGCGACCAGAAGACGGTGTGCTCGTCGTAGCGACTGAGCAGGCGGTCGTCGGAGTCCCGTCCGAGACCGAGCGCCGAGAGGCCCTGGTCGACGAGGATCGCGCCGAGCAGGTTGCCGTCGGTCGAGCGCACGTAGCTGCCGTCGGCCGCCGCGCCCACCCGCACGAGGCCGTAGCGCTGCGCCGCGTCCGCGATCAGATAGGAGAGCGGCTGCGGGATGCCGGTGAGCGAGATGCCGGCGAGAAACTCGGTGATCGACTCGGCGGTCTCGCCGAGCGCCAGGGCGCGGTTCACGCTGGCGAGCGAGACGCGGTAGCTCGAGGCCAGAGCGTGGCTCTCCACGGTCGCGATGGTGCGCAGCCGCGAGTCCAGCCGCGGCGCGAGCGGGCCGGGCGACACGATCGAGAGGTCGTGCTGCAGGTAGACCTGCTCCACCTCGCGGGGCAGGAGGCGTGCCATGGCCGCTGCCGCGGCATCCGCCCCCTCGTCGAGAAGCAGCGCACCCGGCGTGCTGGGGGTGGCGTCGGCGATGATGCCGAGCAGCTCGGCGGCCTGCACGCGGGCGGCGACTCGCTCGCGCATCCACTCGCCGCCTGCCGGGTAGAGCCAGGCCACGAGCGACTCGAACTCGGAGTCCCAGGCGTCGTGCGTGCGCCCCGCGAGAAGCCGGCGGATGTCGCCAGGCAGGTCGTTCAGCCAGGCCGCGGCCAGGCGGGACCACACCTCGGGCGTCGACTGCAGCATCCACGGCGCGGCGGCGTCGGTGGGCAGCCAGTGCCCGGAGTCGAGCGCGAGCAGCCCGGAGCGCACGGCGATGGAGTGCAGCGCGGGCACGTCGTCGAGATCCACCGAAGCGGATGCCGCGAGCCGCTTCAGATCGGGAAGGGAGATGCCGCCCTTGGCCAGCTCCTTCGCCGGCTCGTGCTGGTGCTCGGCGACGATCTCGACCACGGCCATGGTGGTGGTGAAGGCGCGCTCGGCGGCGAGGGAGTCGACGTCGCCGCTGTGCTCGGGGTGCTCGGGCGCGACCCATCCGCTGGCGAGGCCGGCCAGGTCGGGGAGGCCGAGCGACGGCCACTCGGCGAGCTGCTCGGCCACGGCCTGCCAGGTTGTGAAGCGGTCGCCCTCGGCCGCGGCCAGTCCGACCGCGGCCGCGTCGGCCAGGTGCGCGGCGACCGTGCCGGGGGAGGCGGTGCTGCCGAGGGCGCCCAGCCGCGCGGAGATCGCGGCGGTGTCCGCGTAGTCGGACGCGGCATCCGCCCCTGTCGTTGTGGTGAGATCGGCGAGAGCGGCGAGGCTGGCGAGGGTCGGGCGGTCGAGGCCGGTGAGGGCCGCCTGGATGGACGCGCCGTCGAGGAGCTTCTCGGCGAGGTCGAAGTAGTCGCCGATCGAGGAGTCGCGCACGGCACGCGCGCGCAGCACGGCACCGAGGGCGGTGTCGTCGAGTACGCGCAGGCGGCCGGCGAGCGCGAGAGTCGAGCTGCTAGTTGCGGTCATCCCGCGCCGCACGGCTCTTGCGGATACCGCTGACGACGAGCAGGGTGATCACGAGCAGAAATCCGAGTGGCAGGCCGACGTAGGGAAGCATGATGACGACCGGCCACACCCCTTCGCCGAAGTCCCGGACTCCGGCGCCGGTTGCAACGATGATCGCGAGAATCGCCAGGATCGACGCGCCAATCGAGGCAGCGAGCATGTAGGCGAGGACGCGTTCGTTACGATTGACGTTTACTGGGTTTTTTTGTGCCACAGTCACAAGGATAGAGCCACAGTGGTGCCTCAACGATTGAGCGCACTATTCATAAGGGAGTTACGCGATGCCAACCGGCAAGGTCAAGTTTTACGACGAGGAGAAGGGCTTCGGCTTCATCAGTTCTGATGACGGCCAGGAGGTCTTCCTGCACGCGTCTGCGCTTCCCGCGGGCACCACCGGTGTGAAGGCCGGAACGAAGCTCGAGTTCGGCATCGCCGACGGCAAGAAGGGCGCCCAGGCACTCTCCGTGCGTGTGCTCGAGGCCCCCACCAGCCTGTCCAAGCTCAACCGCAAGCCCGCCGACGACATGGCGGTCATCGTCGAGGACCTGGTGAAGCTGCTCGACGGCATCGGCTCCAACCTCAAGCGCGGCCGCTACCCCGACAAGAGCCACAGCGGCAAGATCGCCCAGATGCTCCGCAAGGTCGCGGACGAACTCGATGTCTGAGCTCACTGACGGCACCGCACCGGCGGCCCAGCCCTCCACGTTCGAGGTGGCCTACGCCGCCCTGCTCGAAATCACCGACGCCTCGACCGTCGGCGACCCCGCCGGCGAGGTCGTCGAGAGCGACGGCGTCGTCTCCGTGCTCTTCGACTGCGCCCTCCCCGGCTACCCGGGCTGGAAGTGGACCGTCTCCGTCGCCACCGTCGAGGGCTCCGCGCCGTCGGCGCTCGAGGTGGAGCTCATGCCGTCGGAGGGCGCACTGCTCTCCCCGGACTGGGTGCCGTGGAGCGACCGCCTCGCCGACTACAAGGCCGCGCAGATCGCCGCCGGCGAAGAGGTCGACGAGTCCGACGACGACTCCGACGAGGACTCCGACGACGACGACGAGTCGGACGACGAGGACTCGGAAGACGACGAGTCTGACGACGACGACGACGACGACTCCGACGACGACGCGGACGACGACAGCGACGACGTGATCGCCAAGGTGCACGGCGGCGACGTCGACGGCGTCGACATCGACGACCTCTACGTCGCGGGCACTCCCGCGGAGGCGGAGGAGTCCGACGACGACGACTCGATCGACAGGGATCCCGCGCACCTCTAGCGCGATCACGGAGCACCGGTTTCGATACGCCTGCTCCTTCGTCGCGGGCTACTCAACCAGCGGAAAACGCGCTAGTCGAGTCGCGGGCTACTCAACCAGCGGGATCCTCGCTGGTTGAGTAGCAGGCGAGCGAAGCGAGTTCGCGTATCGAAACCCGCCGCGCGATTCTCCTAGAGCGCGCCAACCACGTGCTCGATCGAGGCGATCAGCTGGCGGATGTCGCTGGGATCGATGGCCGTGAACGTCGCCACCCGCAGCTGGTTGCGTCCGAGCTTGCGGTAGGGCTCGGTGTCGACGATGCCGTTCGAGCGCAGCACCTTCGCAATGGCGGCCGCGTCGATCGCGTCGTCGAAGTCGACGGTGACGACCACCTGCGAGCGGTGCTCCGGGTTCGTCACGAAGGGCGTCGCGAACGACGCCGCATCCGCCCAGTCGTAGAGGGCGCCCGAGGACTCCTTCGTGCGCGCGTCGGCCCAGGCGAGGCCGCCGTTGCCGTTGATCCAGTCGAGCTGGTTCTCCAGCAGCAGCAGCGTGGAGATCGCGGGGGTGTTCAGCGTCTGGTTGAGGCGCGAGTTGTCGACCGCGTTCTTGATCGACAGGAACTCGGGGATGTAGCGGCCGCTCGCCGCGATGCGCTCGACGCGCTCGATGGCCGCGGGGGAGAAGAGGGCGAACCACAGTCCGCCGTCGGAGGCGAAGTTCTTCTGCGGGGCGAAGTAGTAGACGTCGGCCTGCGTCGCGTCGAAGTCGATGCCGCCCGCGGCGCTGGTGGCGTCGATCACCGTGAGCGCTCCGGCGTCGCCGTTCACCCGGGTGACGGGTGCCATCACGCCGGTGGACGTCTCGTTCTGCGGCCAGGCGTAGACGTCGATGCCCTCGAGCACCTCCACCTCGGCGCGCGAGCCGCCCGCCGCGCTGACGATGTGCGGCGCGCTCAGCCACGGGGTCTTCGCGGCGGCGCCGAACTTGGAGCCGAACTCGCCGAAGGTGAGGTGCTCGCTGCGGTTCTCGATGAGGCCGAACGCCGCCGCGTCCCAGAAGGCGGTCGACCCGCCGTTGCCCATAACGACCTCGTAGCCGTCGGGGAGGCGGAAGAGGTCGGAGAGACCGGTACGCACGCGGCCGACGAGGTTCTTCACCGGCGCCTGGCGGTGGGAGGTGCCCATGATCGCGGATCCTGCGCCCGCGAGGTAGGCGAGCTGCTCGGGGCGGACCTTGCTCGGTCCGCAGCCGAATCGGCCATCAACGGGAAGGAGGTCTGTGGGAATCACGATCGTCGACATTGGCCAATTCTATGGGCCGGGAGCTGTACGACATTCAGTATTACGACGCCGCGCCGCCCCTGCCGAGTAAACGTCCGGAGGACCCTGGGCCCAGCAAGTAGTGTTGGAGCAGACTTACGCCAACTGGAGGCCTCGATGACGGATCTTGTTGATACCACCGAGATGTATCTGCGCACCATCCTCGACCTGGAGGAAGAGCACATCGTGCCTCTGCGCGCCCGCATCTCCGAGCGACTCGGCCACTCCGGCCCCACCGTCTCGCAGACCATCGGACGCATGGAGCGCGACGGCCTGGTCGTGGTCGAAGGCGACCGCCACCTCGAGCTGACGACCAACGGCCGCAGCAAGGCCGTGCACGTGATGCGCAAGCACCGCCTCGCCGAGCGCCTGCTCGCCGACGTGATCGGGCTCGACTGGGCCTACGTGCACGACGAGGCCTGCCGCTGGGAGCACGTGATGAGCGAGCAGGTGGAGCGCCGCATCCTCGAGATGCTCGGCAACCCCACCGAGTCGCCCTACGGCAACCCGATCCCCGGGCTCGACGAGCTCGGACACGAGGCGGCCCCGGCGTTTATGGACGGCGTGGTCAACCTCGTCGAGCGCGTGCACGGTGTCACCGAGCCGGTGAGCGCCGTCATCCGCCGTCTGGGCGAGCCCGTGCAGTTCGAGCCCGAGCTCCTCCAGCAGTTGCAGAACGCCGGCGTGATGCCCGGCGCGGTCGCGAACATCTCGGCGGCCGGCTCCTACGTATTCGTGGCGGTGGAGGGCTTCGGCGAGGGCCTGGAGCTGCCCAACGAGGTGGCAGTGCACATTTTCGTCGGATTGTAGACTAAGACTCGATTCATGTAACTACCAGATTGAGTCTGGAAGGTCACGAATTGGTGACAATCCCAGATTCGTGTCGTAGGGTCGTTCGGTCCCACCGACCACCCGACAGGTCTGGGGCGCAGCTCAGGACGCCTCGGCCATCCTTCTCCTGATCGCTGGAACGCGCGATTGACGAAAGTGGAGTAGGGCGGCCCGCCCAGGGCCGCCGAGGCGCACGAGGTTTGCTCTCTTGACCCCAGCAGTACCCAGAAGAACCCGCAGAACCGGCTTCCTCGGCGTCGCCGTCGTGGCGGTCGCCGTGCCCGGCCTGTTCGCCACCGTCGCACTCCCCGCCTACGCCTCCGTCCCGGCCCCCGACGACAGTGCGCACACCGCCGCGGTGGCGCTCGAGCGGTACACCGAGGCGAATGCGCAGACCGTCGTGGTCGATGCAGGCGCGACCATCCCCGACGTCGCACGGGAGGGGTTCAGTGCGACGACTCAGACCGAGCTCGCCGCGGCCCGCGCGAGCACCGCGCTCGCGGCGACGGCGACCACGGCCATCGGCACCGCCTCCGTCGGCGCGAGCGTCGACCTGAACCGGGTGGTCGAGATCGGGCGGCAGTACATCGGCACGCCCTACGTCTTCGGCGGAGCGGATCCCTCGGGCTTCGACTGCTCGGGCTTCGTGTCCTTCGTCTACGCCCAGGTGGGGGTCTCCCTCCCGCACTCCGTGGGCGCGCAGGCCGCGGCGGGCACGCCCATCGCGACCGCCGACGCGCTGCCCGGCGACCTCGTGATCATGTCGGGCCACGACGGCATCTACATGGGCGACGGAATGATCATGGACGCTCCGAAACCCGGCGGCGCCGTCAGCATCCGCCCCATCTGGACCAGCTCGTACTCCATCGTTCGCATCGGCGCCTGACACCGTTCACCTGGGACGGCGAACCATGTAGTTGTGGTTCGCCGTTTTTGGGTTAACCTGTAGTCCTTGGAGTTCGACGAGTTCTAGGAGAGCCGAATGCACCGCAGGAGCACCATCCAAACCACGGATGTGCGCGCCTGTCTGGGCATACGGCACAGCGGTACACAGCACGTATTCATATACGTGCGCGTGTGAAACACAAAGGCACTGTCTGTTGACAGTGCCTTTTTTGTTGTCCGCTCGCTCCCGGCATCCGCTTGAACCGCAAGAACGCATGTCGAATGCCTGCAAGCCGTGCAGGCGCTTTCGAAAGGATGACAATGCGCACTCTGGTACTGAACGCGGGCTACGAGCCCCTTGGCGTTGTGTCATTCAAGCGAGCACTCGTGCTGGTGATGAACGAGAAGGCGACCATCATTGCAGCGGATGGCGAGCATCCGGTGTTCGGGCTCTCCGGGGCCTGGGACCGCCCGTCGGTGATCATTCTGCGGCGCTACGTGCGGATCCCGAGCGGGCGCAGCGTGCCCGTCTCCCGCCGCGGGGTGCTGCGGCGAGACAACGGGCGCTGCGGCTACTGCGGGGCGTCGGCCAGCACGATCGACCACATCACGCCGCGGTCGCGCGGGGGCAAGGACAGCTGGGAGAATCTGGTGGCGTGCTGCCTCAAGTGCAACAACATCAAGGGCAACCGCACGCCGGGCGAGATGAACTGGCGGCTGCTGTCGGCGCCGCGGGCACCGCACGGGTCGTCGTGGATCGTGCGGGGGATCGAGCGCGCGGAGACCTCCTGGGAGGAGTATCTCGCGCCCGCCGCCTAGCGTCGGCGCGGCTGACGCCCGCGCCGCGGCATGCCGGGGTGGAGGTTTTGGTAACGATCCGGTAAACTCAACGGGTTCCGCGGCGCCTTCTGCGTCTCCACGTGCTTCGAGAGGTTGGCTCCGTGATTGATTCGTCTACGACACCGTCGCGACGAACCTCTCCAGCCCCCAGTCTCTTTATGCGCGTACGCAAGCAGGGCATCGCCGTCGTCACCTTCGGTGCCGTCGCGGCCTTGATGGCCACCGTGGCCCTGCCCTCGTACGCCTACAGCGAGCCCGAGGCGGCGCCCGTGCAGGCGTCGCCGATGGACACCGTGAGCGTCGAGGTCAGCGACAGCGCCCCGCCCACCGCCCTGGCGCGCGAGAACTTCTCCGCTACGACGCCCGCCGAGCTCGCGAGCGCCCGCGCCGCAGCGGCTGCCGCCACGGCCGCTGCCGCCGTCGTGGCCCGCCGCAACCAGGCCGTCACCTACACCGCGTCGAACAGCGCCCGCGAAGCCGGCGACGACTACCCGTGGCGCGACGCCGCGATCAAGACCCTCTCCCCGCTGCGCTACGTCTACCGCGAGTGCGTCGACTTCGTGGTCTGGCGCCTCAACCGCGACGTGGGCAGCACCTCGGCGCCCTTCGCCTACGACTGGGGCTACCTCACTCCGGGCAACGGGAACGCCGCCGCCTGGAAGGGCGCATGGGAGAAGCACGGCTGGCCCGTGAGCAACACCCCGAAGGCCGGAGATGTCGCCTACTGGGCGAACAACCACGTCGCCTACGTGAAGGCCGTGAACGCCGACGGCACCGTGTTCCTCGAGGAGTACAACGTGATCAAGTACACGTACTCCACGCGCACCATCCCGGCCTCGCAGGTCGACGCCTTCCTCTCGCCGCCCCCGCGCTAGCCGCGCTGCGCTAGCCGACCCCGCGCCAGCCGCACCGGCGCGCCGCCTCTCTCCGCCCTCCGGGAATCCGCTTTCCTTGACGACCCCTCAACGGGGGCCGTAAAATGCCAAGCGCACGGAAAGCGTTTTCCAACTTGGAGGTTCAATGTCGAATCCATTCAGCGGGCTACCCCTGCGCCTGGCCGCCCTGGCGACCGGTGTCGCACTCGTCCTGGGCGGCGCGACCGCCGCGTCGGCGTCGCCGCCCGGCCATCCGGGCAAGGGAGGCAGCCACACACCCGCCGCCCCGGCCGGCACCCCGCAGCTCGAGCGCCTCGACCGCGGCCTGGTAGCCGCGTCGACCACCGACGGCGTCTTCCTCAGCTGGCGCCTGCTCGCGAGCGAGGCGAGCGGCGCGACCGCGACCGGCCTCACCGGCACCGACTTCGTCGTGTATCGCGACGGCGAGCCGATCGCGACCGTCACCGACAGCACCAACCTGCTCGACGCATCCGCTTCACCGACCTCGCGGTACACGGTGGCGCCCGTGGTCGAGGGAGTGGAGGGCGAGCCCAGTGCGGCGGTTACGCCGTGGGCGCAGGGCCACACCGACCTGCCGCTGAAGAAGCCGGCCGACGGCGTCACCCCCGCCGGCGAGGCCTACAGCTACGCGGCCACCGACATGAGCGTGGGCGACGTCGACGGTGACGGCGTCTACGAGTACATCGTCAAGTGGGACCCGTCGAACGCCAAGGACGTCTCGCAGATCGGCTACACCGGAAACGTCTACGTCGACACCTATAGAGCGGATGGCACGCTCCTGAACCGCATCGACCTGGGAGTGAACATCCGGGCCGGCGCCCATTACACGCAGGTGCTCAGCTACGACTACGACGGCGACGGCAAGTCGGAGACGCTGCTGAAGACCGCGCCGGGCACGAAGTCGATCAGCTACGACAAGCGCGGCAAGGCCAAGGAGAAGTTCATCACCATCCCGCGCGACGACAAGCGCGCCGGGGTCACCCACAACGACGACTACCGGGTGAGCCGCGACGGCTACTACGAGCACGTGGTGGAGATGTTCCAGAACTGGCAGGACCGCCCCGAGGTCGCCGCGGGCACGTGGCCGGCCACGTTGGAGGAGGCCTTCGGCATCGAGGTCGCCCACGAGTACCCGCTCTCGCGCGAGTCGGCGGTGGAGCTGGTCGACTACTTCATGGACGTCTACGCGCCCAGCCGCAGCACCCGCAACCTGCTGCGCACCTTCGAGGGATTCATCCTGAGCGGCCCCGAGTACATGACGCTGTTCGACGGCGCCACCGGCAGAGAACTCCAGACCATCCCGGTCGCGACCGAGCGCGTCGACGACGGCCTCGCCTGGGGCGACTACGCGATGGCCCGCATCGAGCCGGGCAACCGGGTGGACCGCTACCTCGGCGGCGTCGCCTACCTCGACGGCACCCACCCCTCGGCGATCTTCGCCCGCGGGTACTACACCCGCGCCACCGTCGTCGCCTACGACTGGAACGGCAAGCAGCTCAGCGAGCGCTGGTACGCCGACAGCGGCTTCCCCGAGATGACGAACCCGTTCAACGACAGCCCGCACGGGCGCGAGGGGTCGAACCCCGAGTGGGCGACGCTCACCACCCAGGGCTTCCACTCGCTCAGCGCGGCAGACGTCGACGGCGACGGCAAGCACGAGATCGTCTACGGGTCAGCCACCCTCGACGACGACGGCAGCCTGCTCTACAGCTCCTACGACACGCTGCCGGCGGGCAGCGCCGCTCCGGGAACCGAGGCCAAGCTCGGCCACGGCGACGCGATGCACGTGACCGACATCGATCCGAACCGACCCGGCCTCGAGATCTTCACCGTGCACGAGGGCGGCACCTATGCGCCCTACGGCTACGCGCTGCGCGACGCCGCCACCGGCGAGGTGCTCTACGGCGAGTACACCGGAAAGGACACCGGCCGCGGCATGATCGGCGACATCGACCCGGCCGTGCCCGGTCTCGAGACGTGGGCCACCCGCATCCGCTCGGCCGACGGCGACGCTGTCGCCGGCGCGGTGCCCGGCACCAACCAGAGCATCAGATGGGCAGCGGATGGCACGACCCAGCTGGTCAACGGAACGGCCGACGCCGACGTCACCATCGACTCGCCCACGGCCGGTCGCCTGCTGACGGCGACGGGCACCCGCACGAACAACGGCACGAAGGGCAACCCCTCGCTGGTTGCCGACGTCTTCGGCGACTGGCGCGAGGAGCTGCTGGTGCGCACGGCCGACTCGAGCGCCATCCGCATCTTCTCCTCCACCGAGGTGACAGACCGGAAGCTCTACACACTGATGCACGACAAGCAGTACCGGGCCGAGGTCGCGCGCCAGAATGTCACCTACAACCAGCCGTCGTACCCCGGCTTCTACCTGGCGTCGGACACCGACTTCACTCAGGTGCCGCTGCTGACCGTGGCGGCCACGCCCGCGCCGGTGACGTTCACCGACACGAAGAAGAAGGACAGCTACACGATCCCGTCGGCCCCGGGCATCAGCTACGTGGTCGACGGCAAGGTCGCGAAGGCCGGCGAGCACCGTGTGCCTCGCGGCGGGACGGTCACCGTGACGGCCGTCGCCGCGGAGTGGTATTTCATTCCAGCGGATGCGACGGCCAGTTGGCAGCACACCTTCAGCACGCGTAAGTAGCGCGTCTGGCTCCCCGGGTCGGGCTAAACTCGGGGAGTCAGCCTCTGTAGCTCAATGGAAGAGCAAGTCCGTCCTAAGGATTAGGTTGGGGGTTCGAGTCCCTCCAGGGGCACCACGGCATTCATTCGAATCGCTTCGGTCAGCACCGCCGGCGCCGATCGGAGAGCAAGTGACCGCGATGAAGCTCCGCTACGCGGGCCGCTGCCGATTGTGCGGTGTCGAGCTTCCTGTCGGGACGCTCGCCCTGTATGACCGCGAGGCGAAGAAGGTCCGCTGCGTCGAATGCGGCCCGGCGGATGCGCCCTCTACTCCGTCGACCGCTTCCGTCTCCGATGCGGATGCGGCTCTGCTGAGTCCGCGGGAAGCGCTCGGCGATGTCGTGACCGGCGTAGCCGGCGCCTCTGCAAGACGCGAGTATCTGCGTCGGAAGGACAATCGCGAAACGCGAATCCGCGATCGGCACCCCGTGCTCGGCGGCGTGATCCTCGCACTCAGTGAAGATCCGCAGAGCACCCGCGCGTGGAGCGCTGGCGCCCATGGAGAAGAAGTGCTTGGCCGCCGGCTCGACAACCTCGTCGGTCAGGGAGCTCACGTGCTTCATGACCGGCGTA
>Ga0247732_10000150_pt1 | contig 44509 bp, 43 predicted proteins | sample UWRJL163409C2_FD_180940 | JGI IMG/M metagenome (GOLD analysis project Ga0247732, IMG submission 180940) | Plant litter microbial communities from Arlington Agricultural Research Station in Wisconsin, United States - UWRJ-L163-409C-2 | ecosystem: Environmental > Terrestrial > Plant litter >...
GGCGGCGACGCTGGCGGTGGTGGCGCGGCGCGAGACGCGCTTCTTCGCGGCGGCCGGGGCGGCGGGCGCCTCGGACGAGGACGCGGCGGCCGGTGCGGAGGCGGCGGGCGCCTCAGCGACGGGCGCGGCGGCCGGCGTCTCGACGACCGGGGTGGTCTCGGCGACCGGGGCCGCGGCATCCGCTGCACCGGCGTTCTGGATCTCGGTGATCGCGTTCACCAGTTCTCCCTTACGAAGTTTGGACGCGCCACTCAGTCCCAGCTGGGCGGCAAGCGCCTGCAGCTCGGGAAGACGGAGGGCGCTCAGGTTCGTGCTTGCATCCGCGCTCGCTGCGCGGACATTGACATCAGTCACTAGGGGGGTTCCTTTCCCCTGCCACGGAATGAGATACCGGGCGGAGAGGTGATCGTCCGCCCCGTGTCTGTGCGGCTGCACAGGAATCTACTTGGGCGGATCGGTGGGTGAAATTGCACACCGGGCGGTACCAGAGCCGACGAGCGGATCCGTTGCTTCGCAGTTAAGGAAACGTGAGCGCTGGCTAGGCCAGCGTTTCTACCGGGTGCGAAATCACTGTAGCACCTTTGAAGTCCACGGCCAGCATGAGCGACTGCCAGGGTGTCGTGGCGTTTTTCTGCACCAGTTCGGCGGCGAGCAGGCGCTGTGCCGGGTCGCTTCCGAGCACCAGGAGGGAGGGTCCCGCGCCGGAGACGACGGCGGCCAGACCGTGCTCGCGCAGCAGCTGCACGAGCGCGTAGGTCTCGGGCATCGCGCTGGCGCGGTAGCTCTGGTGCAGCCTGTCCTCGGTGCCGGCGAGCAGCAGCTCGGGCGACTGGATGAGGGCGGCGATGAGCAGGGCGGAGCGCGACACGTTGAAGGCGGCGTCGCTGTGCGGCACGCTCAGCGGCTGAAGGCTGCGGGCGTGCGCGGTGGAGACGCTCAGCTCGGGCACGCACACCAGCGGCGAGACGCCGCGGTGCACCATGAGCTTCTTGTGCCGCGGTCCCTCCGGCGTCGTCCAGGCGATGGTGAGGCCGCCGAACAGCGCTGGCGCCACGTTGTCGGGGTGCCCCTCCAGCTCGGTCGCCAGGCGCAGCAGCTCGTTCGAGTCGATCTCGACGATCCCCTCGAGCAGCCCCTTGGCCGCCATGACGCCGGAGACGATCGCCGCGCCGGAGGAGCCGAGGCCGCGTCCGTGCTGGATCTCGTTGTGCGCCACGAGGTTCAGCCCCGGCATCTCGATGCCGTAGGAGGCGAAGGTGTGCGCGATCGAGGCGACCACGAGGTTGCTCTCGTCGGTGGGCACCTCGCCCGCGCCGACTCCGACGACGTCGACGAAGACGCCGGGCTCGGGGCGGACCGAGACCTCGAGGTTGTCGTAGAGCGCGAGCGCGAGCCCGAGCGTGTCGAAGCCGGGCCCGAGATTGGCCGACGTTGCCGGTACCTTCACCGACACCGAGCGCCCGGCGAAGGACGCAGCGGTGGCCTGGGTCATGCCTTGCTCAGTCCGAGCACGCCCGCGATCGCTGCGGTGTCGACGGGCACGATGGTCGGCGTGATGTCCGCGCCGTCCGCGGTGCGCAGGGCCCACTGGGGGTCCTTCAGCCCGTGGCCGGTGACGGTGAGCACGACGGTGGCGCCCTTGGGGATCTGGCCGGCGTCGGCCCGCTCGAGCAGGCCCGCGACGCTGATCGCGGAGGCGGGCTCGACGAAGATGCCCACCTCGGCGGCGAGGATGCGGTACGCCTCGAGGATCTTCTCGTCGTCGATGGCGCCGAAGTAGCCGTTGGTGGCCTCGCGCGCGGCGAGGGCGAGCTCCCAGGAGGCGGGGTTGCCGATGCGGATGGCGCTGGCGATGGTCTCCGGGTGCTTCACCACGTGGCCGAGCACGATGGGCGCGGAGCCCGCGGCCTGGAAGCCGAACATGCGCGGCAGCCTGCTGGTGGCGCCGCGCTCGGCCTCCTCGGTGTAGCCGCGCGAGTAGGCGGTGTAGTTGCCGGCGTTGCCGACGGGGAGGATGTGGATGTCGGGGGCGTCGCCGAGCACCTCGACGACCTCGAAGGCCGCCGTCTTCTGGCCGTTGATGCGGTCGGGGTTCACCGAGTTCACCAGGTGCACGGGGTAGTTGGCCGAGAGGTCGCGGGCGATGTCGAGGCAGTCGTCGAAGTTGCCCTGCACCTGCAGCAGCTCGGCGCCGTGCGCGATGGCCTGGCTGAGCTTGCCCATGGCGATCTTGCCCTCGGGCACGAGAACGACGGCGGTGATGCCTGCGTGGGTGGCGTAGGCCGCGGCAGAGGCGGAGGTGTTGCCGGTCGAGGCGCAGATGACGGCCTTGGCGCCGTGCTCGACGGCCTTCGAGATGGCCATCGTCATGCCGCGGTCCTTGAAGGAGCCGGTGGGGTTCATGCCCTCGTACTTCACCCAGACGGTGGCGCCGGTGCGCGCGGAGAGCGCGGGCGCGGGCAGCAGGGGCGTGCCGCCCTCGCCGAGGGTGACGACGGGGGTGGCGTCCGAGATGTCGAGACGGTCGCGGTACTCGTTCAGGACTCCGCGCCACTGGCGGCTCACGATGGTGCTAGTGCTCACTTACAGTCCCTCTACTCTCAGTACGGAAACGACATATGCGACAACGGGGTTCGAGCCGAGCGCGGCCACGGTGGCCGCGAGCGACGATTCGGTGGCCTCGTGTGTGACGATGACAAGGCTAGCGGTGGGCACATCGCCCTCGGAACCGCCGCCGATGCTCTGCGACACGGCCTCCAGCGACACGCCCTGGTCGCTGAAGACGGTGGCGATGGTGGCGAGCACGCCGGGCTCGTCGACCACGGTGAGCGTGATCTGGTAGCGGGTGCGCACGTTGGAGATCGGCAGCACGGGCAGGTTCGCGTGCGTGGACTCGGCGACGCCGGGGCCGCCGATCACGTGGCGGCGCGCGGCCGACACGAGGTCGCCGAGCACGGCCGATGCCGTCTCGATGCCGCCGGCGCCTGCGCCGTAGAACATCAGGCTGCCCGCGGCCTCCGCCTGCACGAATACGGCGTTGTTGGCGCCGTGCACGGCGGCGAGCGGATGCGCCACCGGGATCAGTGCCGGATGCACACGCGCGCTGACGCCGTACTCGCCGGTGTGCTCGCCCGCGTCGTTCTGCAGGGCGATGCGCTCGCAGATGGCGAGCAGCTTCACCACGTAGCCCGATTTGCGCGCGGCCTCGACCTGCTCGGCCGTGACGGAAGTGATGCCCTCGCGGTGCACCGACTCCAGCGGCACGGTGGTGTGGAAGGCGAGGCTGGCGAGGATCGCGGCCTTCTGCGCGGCGTCGTAGCCCTCGATGTCGGCGGTGGGGTCGGCCTCGGCGTAGCCCAGCTCGGTGGCCGTGGCGAGCGCCTGCTCGAGGGTGTCCCCCGCGACGTCCATCTTGTCGAGGATGAAGTTGGTGGTGCCGTTCACGATACCGAGGATGCGGGTGACGCGGTCGCCGGCGAGGCTGTCGCGCAGCGGGCGGATGATCGGGATGGCCCCGCCGACCGCGGCCTCGTAGTAGAGCTGGGCGCCGACCTGCTCGGCGGCGTCGAACAGCTCGGGCCCGTGGGTGGCCAGCAGCGCCTTGTTGGCGGTGACCACGTCGGCGCCGGAGCTGATCGCCTGCAGGATGAGCGTGCGCGCAGGCTCCAGCCCGCCCATGAGCTCGACGACGATGTCGGCTCCGAGGATCAGGCTCTCCGCGTCGGTGGTGAGCAGGTGCGCGGGGATGGCGGGGGTGCGCTCGGCGTCGAGGTTGCGCACCGCCACTCCGACCAGCTCGAGGCCGGCGCCGGAGCGGCTGGCGAGCTCGTCGCCGTGCTGGAGCAGCAGGGACGCCACCTGGGCTCCGACGCTGCCGCCGCCCAGGAGGGCGACCCGGAGGTTGCGGTACTCGATCATCTAGTTCTGTTCCAATCCAGCATCACGGCTGAGTAGGTCGTCTTCGGTCTCTCCACGCACGATCACGCGGGCCACGCCGTCGCGCACGGCGACGACGGGGGCGCGCAGGAGGTAGTTGTAGTTGCTGGCCATCGCCCAGCCGTAGGCGCCGGTGGCCGGCACGCCCACCAGGTCTCCCGGCCGCACGTCGGAGGGCAGGTAGTCGGCGTGCACCACGATGTCGCCGCTCTCGCAGTGCTTGCCGGCGAGGCGCACCAGCGCCGCGTCGGCGTCGGAGGAGCGGTTCGCGATGCGCACCGAGTAGTCGGCCGCGTAGAGCGCGGGGCGGATGTTGTCGCTCATCCCGCCGTCGACCGACACGTACTTGCGCACGTCTGCACCCTCCACGAGCACGTCCTTGATGGTGCCCACCGTGTAGAGCGTCGTCGTCGACGGACCGACGATCGACCGGCCGGGCTCGATCGCGATCGTCGGCACGGGCACGCCGAACTCCTCGGCGAGCTGGGCGACACTGTCGGCGAGGTTGGCGGCGAGCACGTCGATGGGCAGCGCGACATCCGCGCTGTTGTAGGCGATGCCGAAGCCGCCGCCGAGGTTGAGCTCGGGCACCGGGCCGCCGGCGAGCAGCTCGGCGTGCACGGCGAAGAGGCGGCGGGCGGCCTCGGCGAAGCCGTCGGTCTCGAAGATCTGCGAGCCGATGTGCGAGTGCAGGCCGAGGAAGTCGAGGGAGGAGTGCGAGCGGATGCGCGCGACCGCGTCGGCGACGTCGGCCAGCGGGATGCCGAACTTCTGGTCCTCGCGCGCGGTCGCCAGGTACTCGTGGGTGTGCGCGTGCACGCCGCTGTTGACGCGGAGACGCACGCTCTGCACGCGGGAGTGGCGAGCCGCGGCATCCGCCACCCGCTCGATCTCGACGAGGCTGTCGATGACGATGGCGCCGAGCCCCACCTCGACCGCGCGGTCGATCTCGGCGAGGCTCTTGTTGTTGCCGTGCAGGCCGAGGCGGGCCGGGTCGGCGCCGGCCGCGAGGGCCACGGCGAGCTCGCCGCCGCTGCAGACGTCGATGTTGAGGCCGTCGGCGATCATCCACGCCGCGACCTGGATGGAGAGGAACGCCTTGCCCGCGTAGTAGACCTTGGCGCGGGAGCCGACGCGCCCGAACTCGCGGTCGAAGGACGAGCGGATGCCGCGGGCACGGCCGCGCACGTCGGCCTCGTCGACCACGTAGACGGGTGTGCCGTAGCGCGCGGCGATCGTCGACGCGGCGAGGCCGGCGATCTCGATCTCGCCGTTGTCCGCCCGAACGGAGTTCTGCGACCAGACGGCGGCGGGGAGGGCGTTCGCATCCGAGGGATGCTGAAGCCACGAGGGAGCAAGTGGACTAACGGACAAGGACGACCCTCACGGTTTCGGCTGCAAGATACCTGGCGGGCGAACCACGCGTGGTCGCTGAAGCCCTCCCAATCATATCGGGCGCGGCATTCGGCCCTTCGCGCGTTACGCCCCGCAGGCGCCGTTGGCGCCGAGCGAGCTCAGCCGCACGCCGGTTCCGGTGGCGGTGAGCACGAACTTGTCGCCGACCACGGCGGCCGACGACACGTCGAGGCTCTGCGGAAGGTAGTCGGCCACGCAGAAGGGCTGCGAGGTGAGCAGCGGGCCCGCGGCCGGCGCGAGCGGGCCGGCGAGCACCTCCTCGACCGTGGCGGGCACTCCCCCGACGGTGAGGCCGGCCGGTGCGAAGCTCACGACGCCCTCGGCGACCGCGGGGGTGAGCGACGCGGTCACGGCGTTGCCGCCGAGGTCGGCGCCGATGGTGATCAGCTGGTCGGCGAGCACCAGGGAGGTGAAGGGCGCCTGGCTGAGGCGCGCGCCGAGCAGGCCCGTGTTCGCCGCGTCGAGCTCGATGGCGGCCGCGACGTTCTCCACGGCCCTGTTCGGGTCGAGCGCGACCCCGTTGAGGGTGAGCACGAGGGTGCCCGCCGCCTCGGCGACGGTCACGTTCGGCACGCGCACCACGACCTCGTCGATCGATCCGGTGACGGCCTGGAAGATGAGCACACCGCCGCCGAGGTCGACGTCGACGTCTGTTCCCTCCGGCAGCTCGAGCGCGTTGGTGACTCCGCTGCGCACCACGTCGGTGGCGACGTCACGCACCACCTTGTCGCCCTCGCTGATGGCGAAGAAGACCAGACCGGCCACGACCGCCAGCACAACGAGCCAGCCGATCCAGCGGAAACGCTTCGGCAGCGTCTTTGGTGCGTCGATCGATTTCCACTGCATCCCCGAGTTGCTCACGCGCTCAGCCTAACCGCAGGGTCGTCGGATACGGGGCACCATCAGCCGCAGGCGCCCGGGGTGTCGAGGTCGTCGAGCACCACGTCGGTGCCGGCGAAGCCGAGCACCAGCGCGCCGTCGCGCACCTCGGCGCTCTCGAGCACGATCGACGCCGGGAGGAACTCGGCGACGCAGAACGACTGCTGCGGCAGCGCCGAGTCGACGAGCGCCCCGAAGCGGCCCTGGCGCACCTGCTCGAGCGAGAGCGTCGCCCCGTTGACGGTGAACTCGGCCGGGACGAAGTCGATCGCCCCGCCGGAGACGGCGGGCTCGAGCGCCACCGAGAGCGGCAGCTCGAAGCCGAAGGCCGACAGCACCGTGGTGGCCACGACGTGACCGTCGGCCAGCTCGATCGAGTCGAGGTCGATGCCGCTCAGCGCGTCGCCGAGCGTGGCGATCTGGCTCTCGTCGACGGTGGCCGTGGCGGTCACCGCGCCCAGCGGCAGGCTCGAGTCGAGCGGCACGTCGCGGGCGGACAGGCGCACGTCGGCCACGATGGCGTCGATCGGCACGTCGTCGACGCGCACCTCGAGGCTGTCGAGGCTGCCTCCGACCACCTGGGGCAGCAGCGACGCGGCGCCGAGGTCGACGCGCACGTCGTGTCCCGGTTCGAGGCCGAGCGCCGCGGAGAGCTCGGTCTGGATGCGCGTCGTCGCGTTCTCGCGCACGATCCGCTCGGCGACGAACCATGCGATCGCGAGCACGGCCACGAGCACCGCGGCCGCGATGATCACGGCGACCACGCGGCGACGCGTCCTTCCTGCGGGCGGCACCCCGCTACATCCGCTCGGGCGCGCTCACTCCGAGCATCGCGAGGGCGTTGCGCAGCACGATGCCGGTGGCGTCGTTGAGCCAGAGGCGGGTGCGGTGCGTGTCGGTGACCTCGTCGTCGCCCATCGGCGTGACCCGGCAGTTGTCGTACCAGCGGTGGTAGGCGCCGGCGAGCTCCTCGGCGTAGCGGGCCACGCGGTGCGGCTCGCGCAGCTCGGCGGACTGGCGCACGATGCGCGGGAACTCGGCGAGCGTGCCGAGCAGGATGCTCTCGGTCTCGTGCGAGAGCAGGCCGGCGTCGAAGGCCTCGCGGGTGACGCCGGAGTCGGCGGCGTTGCGGGCAACCGAGTGGGTGCGGGCGTGCGCGTACTGCACGTAGAAGACGGGGTTGTCGTTGGTGCGCTTCTGCAGCACCTCGGGGTCGAGGGTGAGCGGCGAGTCGGCCGGGTAGCGCCCGAGCGAGTAGCGCAGCGCGTCGGTGCCGAGCCAGGCCTGCAGGTCGTTGAGCTCGATGATGTTGCCCGCGCGCTTGGAGAGCTTGGCGCCGTTGATGCTCACCAGCTGGCCGATGAGCACCTCGATGTCCTTCTGCGGGTCGTCGCCGGCGGCGCCCGCGAGCGCCTTCAGGCGGTGCACGTAGCCGTGGTGGTCGGCGCCGAGCAGGTAGATCTTGTGCGCGTAGCCGCGGTCGCCCTTGCTCAGGTAGTAGGCGGCGTCGGCGGCGAAGTAGGTGAAGACGCCGTTGCCGCGGCGGATGACGCGGTCCTTGTCGTCTCCGAAGTCGGTGGTCTTGACCCACACGGCGTCGTCGGAGTCGTAGACGTGGCCCTGCGCGCGGAGGCGGTCGATGGCCGTGTCGATGGCGCTGCGGCCGGTGGCCCCGTCGAGGGCGTGCAGCTCGCGCTCGCTGAACCAGACGTCGAAGTGCACGTTGAAGCGCGCGAGGCTGTCCTTGATCTCGCCGAGCTGCAGCTGGTAGCCGGTCTCGCGGGCGTTGGCGAGCGCCTCGTCGTCGTCCATCTCGAGCAGGTCGGGCACGAGGGCGAGCACACGCGTCGACAGCTCGGCGACGTACTGGCCCGGGTAGCCGTTCTCCGGCGTCGGCAATCCCTTCGCCGCGGCGAGGATGGAGGCGCCGAAGTTGTCCATCTGGTTTCCGGCGTCGTTGATGTAGAACTCGCTGACCAGCGTCGCGCCCGACGCCTTCAGCACGCGGGAGAGCGAGTCGCCGAGGGCGGCCCAGCGGGTGTGGCCGATGTGCAGCGGGCCGGTGGGGTTGGCCGAGACGAACTCGAGGTTGATGGTCTGCCCGGCGAGGGAGTCGTTCTGCCCGTAGGCGGTGTCGGCGTCGACGATGGTCTTGGCGAGCGCGCCCGCCGCCGCGGCGTCGAGGGTGATGTTGATGAAGCCGGGTCCGGCGACGTCGACGGATGCGACGCCCTCCGCGGCCGCGAGAGCCTCGGCGATCTCCGTAGCCAGCTCGCGCGGGTTGGCGCCGAGCGCCTTGGCGATCTTCATCGCGATGTTCGAGGCCCAGTCCCCGTGGTCGCGGTTGCGCGGGCGGTCGAGGGTGACGGCGTCGATCGTGACCGGCACTCCGTCGCGGCGAGCCACCACGGTGTTGACGATAGCGAGCAGGGACGCGGAAAGATCGGCAGGATTCACGGTGGTCAAGCCTATCGTCGCTGGCCGCATGCGTGCGCGTGCGGCCGTGACGCGGGAGTAGGCGAGAATACTGCCATGCCTGCATCCGCTTCTCGTGTTCTTCTCGCCCTCGCCCTCGCCGGAGTCGTCGCCGCCGGCGTCACCGCCTGCGGAACCGGGGCGGAGCCCACCCCGACCGGCTCGGCGTCGGCCACAGGCACCGCGACCCCGGCTCCGTCCGACTCCCCCTCGGAGGCGCCCGGCACCGTCGGCATCGCGCTCGAGATCGACTGCGAGCAGCTGATCACCCCGCAGGCCATGTACGACTACAACCCCAACTTCTCGCTGAACGACGGCTTCGAGCCGGCCGACGGCACCAGGGCCGCCGAGATCGCGCGGCTCAACGGGCTCACCTGCGCCTGGGTGAACCAGACCAGCGGGGCGGCGATCGAGGTGGCGGTGGCGCAGCTGCCCGAGGCCGACCTCGCCGCGAGCAGGGGCGCGGTCGCCGCCGAGAGCGAGCCCGCAACGGTCTTCCCGGTGGAGGGCTTCTTCGGGATGAACGGCGCCCTCGGCCAGGCGGACGCCTTCACCGGCGCGTACTGGATCTCGGCGACCTCGTCGGACTTCTACGAGGCCGGCGACGCCCAGCCCATCGTGGCAGCCGCCGTCGGCGCGCTGGGCTGATTCCGCCCTCGCCGGAGTAGCCCGGCTGCTCAGCCCAGCTGCAGCAGCTGCTGTCCGTCGTCGAAGGGCAGCTCGTCTGCCACCGCGAGAACCTCGAGTCCGGTGAGCATCAGGTCGGCCCAGTGGTTGGTGAGGAAGGCGATGTCGGCCGCGTCACGGCCGGTGGAGATGCGCAGCATGCTCTGCCGGGGCGCGAGCCGGGTGGCGTCGACGACCCACCACTGCCCGTCGACGTGGGCCTCAGCCACCGCGTGGAAGTCCATCGGCGACAGCCCGGGCGCGTACACGGCGGCCATGCGCGCGGGCACGTCGAGTGCGCGCAGCAGCGCGATCACCAGGTGGGCGTAGTCGCGGCAGACGCCGCGGCGGGCCATCAGCGTGCGTGACGCCCCGTCGGTGACGAGGCTCGATCCGGGAACGTAGGCGAGCTTCTCCCACACCCAGAGGGTCACGGCGGTGAGCAGCGCGTGGCCGCTCAGCCCGGCGAACTCCGAGCGCGCGGTGGGCGTGAGGCTGTCCGACTCGCAGTACCGGCTGGGCCGCAGGTAGGTGACGAGGTCGATCTCGTCGACGGATGCGGGCGCGGAGCGCCCGGCCACCTCCGCCGTGTAGTCGACGACCATGGTGCCCGCTCCCCCGATGAGGCGGTGCAGCCGGGTGCCGTGGCGGTCGACCAGCTCGGTGGGGAACTGCGGCACGCCGTCGAGTGTGATCGACAGGTTCTCGCGGTTGAACAGCGAGTTGGCACTCGCCGCGATACTGAAAACCATGTCCGTTCGCCCGGAGATGTCGCATTCGAGGTGGGCGGAGACCGTGCGCAGCATGGATCGATGATGGCACGCGATTGTGACAGCGGTGTTTCGGTCTACAACCGCTTGAGAACCGGTATTCTGCGGCCCGATTACGGCCAGAGCAGGTCGCGCAGCCACTGCGAGCCGTCGCGCTGGTAGCGCAGGCGCACCTGGTCGCGGTCGCGGGCGGCCTGCCAGAACTCGATCTGCTCGGGGCGCACCAGGTAGGCGGTCCACTCGTCGGGAACGAAGTCGGGCTTGAAGTCGAGGATCAGCTGGGCCTCGGCGACGCGCTCGGCGAACTTCTCCGGGCTCGCGAGCACCTCGCTCTCGGGTCCGGCGATGGCCGCGGCGCGCGCGGCGGGCTTGCGGGCGAGGAAGTCGGCGACGCTCACCTCGCGCGGCCCCTTCTCGATCGAGCCGGTGATGCGCACCTGGCGGCCCTGCTCGCGCCAGTACAGCGCGAGTGCGGCGCGCGGATTCGCGGCCAGCTCGCGGCCCTTCGGGCTGGAGTCGAGGGAGGCGAACCAGAGGCCGTCGTCCGTGACGTCCTTGAGAATCAACGTGCGGGCGCTGGGCGCTCCGTCGCTGCCAGCGGTGGCCAGCGTCATCGCGTGCGGCTGCGACACCTCGGCCACGATGGCCGAGGTCAGCCACTCCTCGAGGAGGGCGATCGGATTCGTCGGCGCGGCATCCGTGTCGAATTCGGGGAGCTCATCGGTGAAGACGGGAAGTGCTCGGAGGGTCTCGCGCCACGATGTTTCGGTCATCGAATAAGCCTACCCACGACCACGCTGCCGAAGCTGCACCCTCGGGGCTGCTAACCTAGGGACGCACTTGGGCCCCCATAGCTCAGGGGATAGAGCACTGCCCTCCGGAGGCAGGGGCGGCAGTTCGAATCTGCCTGGGGGCACCACACAAAATAGCTGGTCAGAAGCTATTACCCTTCCACCCCACCCGTTGCCAATTCGGCTCGTGGCAACGTTTTGGCAACATCTGTACGAAGAATCTGCTCATCGAGGGCGGCCGAAACGGTGTCCAGGTCACTGTCGAAGAGGTCTGAATACACGTCCAACGTGACTGCAGCCGAGGCGTGGCCCAACATTCTCTGAACCGCTTTGACGTTGGCGCCCGCGCTGATCGCCAGGCTCGCCGCGGTGTGCCGCATCTCGTGCGGCGTGAGGCCGTCCTGGCCGATCATCTCCGCGGCCTCGTCGAATCAATGGATCAGCAGACATCGCCCATCGCTACCCGTGGATCGCGGGCGGTGTCGGCGCCTCGGCTCGCAGAAGCGAATTGATACGAAGGTCGCTGTCTGGCATTTTCATCCGTTACAGAGGCGCCGGCCTGCTCAAGTCTTACGGGATGACAATCACGGACGTGGCCCGTAGCCAGCCTTGCGTGGTCTCGCCGTTGATGGTCGCCTCTACGGTCTCTACGATCATGTCCACCTTTGTGCCCTCATGCCACGCTGCGGCGTCGGACTCGTTGACGAACACGGTCAGGTCCTGAGCTCCGCCTTGGGCTTTCAGCATGACGAAGTAGTCGCCTGATGCCCCGGTCGTCCAATACTCGGGATGGAACAACTCGCCGGTCAGATGAAACCGATCGCCGACAGTCAGTCCACCCATCTGAGTGGAGTTGAGCTTGTCGAGCAGCTCGTCGACGGTTATGTCGGTCGCGGGCGCAGCAACAGGCGCTGGCTCTGCGGGCTCAGGCGATGCTGTGATTGCCTCTGTTGGCTCTTTTGTCGGAGCCGCCTGTGACGAAACGGGAGATGGAGAGGCCACGACACTTGCATCGTCTTCGCCGCTGATCGCGCCCATGACGAGCAGGAACACGATGAGCACGGCGAATACGCCACCGCCAATCCCGATCAGCTTCCACGGGACTTTTGGGGTCGGGCGCCTGAAGGTCAGCTCCGATCGGATTGTCCCTTGGGTCTGGGAGACGAATTCCCACCCTTCCCTCTCCACCTTGGCCCTGGTCCTGGCTTCCAAGCCGCGCACGGTCTTCACGGACCTCGTTTGGTACTTCACGTCCGTCGTGTTCGTCATGATGCTCCCCGGGGCGCTGGATATTGAGCGGCCGTCAAGAGTTTAGAACGACGCAACAGTACCGCCTGACCGCCCCGCATTTCCGCCTAGGAATGCAGCTCCGCGACCGAGAGCCGTAAGATCGATGCTCGCGCGAGCGGCTCAACTACGCGAGCCGCCCGCGAATCACTAGCGTTAACCCGCAAAAGCAAACCCGTTGATCGAGCCCGCCATTCGAGAGGAGCTCAGGAACGGCACGGTTGGCGGCGCAGCCGTTCACTGTCTGTCGATGGAGGCATCGTTAGTTCTGAGGCCGGCGAGAAACTCACGTCGCTGGAGAAGCAGCTCAATGGAGTGCAGCCCTTTGAGGGCGAAATAGAGCGCCATCTCGTCCGAGTTCGTCATGCGCAATACGACATTGTCCTCATCCCCCAGCTGCAGTTCCTCCCGCTGAAGAAAGCCCATACTCGCCCAGGACCGTCCATGCGCGAAACCCGACGCGAGACGCCACTCGAATTCCGCGGCCTCCCTGCCACCGGCCTTCAAGTCCGCGAACATGTTCGTGATATTCAGCGGTTCGATGATTGCTCGCGGGGCAATCCCCCGCCTGACGGCGACGGCACGCAGCCGCTGCAGCGCATCCTCCATTCCGGTAGGACCGATGTGTTGCGTGGCCCTGTTCCGGTCCCTGGCGTCTTGGACAAACCAGCGCAGGCTTCGACTGATTCGCTCGTTCCGGGCGTCGGGAGAAATCACCCAAAGGCCGGTGGCGGAGTTCTCGATAGCGCTTCGGGCAAGCGTCGCCGGAGCGGATGTGTGCAGCAAGCGCGCATCCCATACCAATGCTTTGAGCGCGTGAAGATGATCAATGGCCGATGCCAGACACGCGTCCACAACATAGGTCACCGAATATGGGGATGCACCCTTGTCGTCTCCCGTAAAGGCGCTCCCGAGGACTACGGGGAAAGCGACCGTATCTCCAATTCGACTCGCGAGGACATCAACGAGCGGCGCGATCTCTCGCCATTTGGCATGAAGCATCTCATCGGGAATTTGGCCCATTTGTCCCATGACACGACTGTACCGTTGGCCAGATCGGGGCTGGCTATTCGCTATTGCCCGGCGGCATGGCTGCGCTGGACCCTGAACGAATAGGAAATCAGCCGATGCGCTTCACTGCCCTTGGAGTCGGCGGGTAACAGCGCAGATCCGCTGATCGATCAACCTTCCGAGTCAACGCGCTCGCACGCTGGAAAGCGGACTCTTTGGAGCGTCGTGCTTATCAGGTGACCACGGGGCCTGCGACGACCTCGAGATCCGCTGCAATCGACGCGGCCAACGCGCGAACCTCGTCGAGGATGTCGGAAAACGGAGCATTCAGGCTGAGTGCATGCTGGAAAATTGTCGGACCGTTGATCACGCCGATCCTGGCGCTCTCGGCTTCGCCGCCGGCATAAATGAGGTGTCCGGTGCCTAGCCCGAATCGTGTGCAGTAGGCCACAAGCTGATAAAGGTCTGCGTTCGGGTAGGTGCCGTTGTGTTGAATCTTGTACTTGATGTCGACAACAGCCTCTACCGTTTGACCGGTCTTCCACACTAGGTCGGGTTCGATGGAGACACCCGAAGCGGTGTCGAGAGTTGAGCGGTATTGGGTGATCGTTTGTCCCCCGTGCGCTTGAAGTTCCAAGCCAAGTGCTCTGCCGACGAAGTCTTCGAAGATGGTCCAGAGGTCGATTAGGAATCCGCTGCCGACGAATATTCCTTCACGGTGTTCTAAGGAGGACCCGGCGAGAATGAGCTCGGCCAATTTCAGGGCGAGATGATAGCGGGTGTTTCGGCGTGTGAGCGTGAGTTTCTGAGCGGGCGCGTTCATTGGGAGGGTGGTGACTTCGCTGAATAGCCGGAGCAGGCCTCGGAGGCTTCGTCGTGCGGTGGGCGAGAGGTCAGGGAAGCGAAGCAGTCGCACTATTGCGGTCTTGAGAAGTCTGTTCTCGTGGATGTCTTCGATGTAGTCGTCGTAGGTGACTTCGAGGGGAATTGTTTGGCCTGCGCGACGTGTGAGCTGGTCGGTGATGCGCCACCGTCCGCGTACGAAGGGGACTGAGTCGTCGACAGCCACGTATCCGCGGATGAGTCCGCCGCTCACGGCTGTGGTGGTGGCGCGCGCGAAGGCCTGCGCGATCGCACTGTAGAGGTCGTCCTCCGAATCGAAGCTGACAGGGTCTTCATGCCAGAGCCGGTCGGGGAATCGGGCGTATGTGAGGAGGGCGAAGAGACGTCGTATCTGTGTTTTGGGTTGGATGCGGACGATGGTGTTGTCGATGATCACCACGCCCACTTTTCGGACGTTGCCGATGTCATATCGATCCTGCTCGGCGGTGGGCACGAGCGTCGCCACGTTCAGAGCGGTCAGGCCGGCTGCGACCGGTCGCGGGATGAGTACGGACTGAGCCCGTGCCCCTTCGGCGAGATCAAGTCGGTTCAGCATCGAGTGACGGCGTCGCGTTGCTGATTGCTTGACGGAGCTTGACTACTCCGTATTCCGCGCTGACGTCGATCCCGTCTGCGTAGTGGTGCTCGGCTAGAAGCGGAAGGATTTCGTAGGTCCAGACTGCTTCCGCTCCCCCGTCGCTGAGGTCTCGCATGAGGAACGACGGGCCGATCTTGGCATCGTGATCGACGATGCGTCCATTGAGTGTGTCCAGCAGTTCGGCCCGGTCGTCGGTCAGGTTCCGCGCGTCGACCCATCGGCTGAGTAGGCCTCGGACTGGCGTGAGTTCCGGGTGGAGTTCCACAAAGGCGAAACGGCGGCGCATTGCCGCGTCGAGCATGGCGATCGACCGGTCAGCGGTGTTCATGGTCCCGATGAAGAATATGTTCGGCGGGAGGACGAATGGATCGTCGCTGTATAGCAGCGAGATCTCCTGGTTCCGGTATTCGAGGAGGTAGTAGAGCTCTCCGAAGATCTTGGCGAGGTTGCCACGGTTGATCTCATCGATGATCAGGAAGTAGTTGGCCTCCGGGTTGGCGGATGCGCTGTCTGCGAGGCGTCGCAGCGGGCCCTTGCGGAGGGAGAATCCGATCTGCTCTCCTGACGCGCTGGTGCTCGGCCGGAATCCTTCGAAGAAGTCCTCATACGAGTAGGTGGGATGGAATTGGACTACACGGGTTTCGCCGTCCGATGAGCGCGTGACATGGTTCGCCAGGTGTTGGGCGATGAAGGTCTTGCCGGTGCCGGGAGGGCCGTAGAAGATGACCTGTTTACGTCGCTCGATGAGCCGCAGGGTCGAGTCCAGCCAGGCTTGGTCGATCAGTATCTTCTGCGCAAGCTCATGCCCGGAGACAGGGAACGGCTCACGAATCGCAGGCGAAGGTTCCGGCACAGGCGCGGCGTCCGGTGCCGGCTCTGCCGGGGTGGGAGTTGAGGCCTGCCATCGGGATTTGAGGGGCTCGTGGTAGTAAAGGACGGGACCGTTTGTCTTGAGCTGCAGAGCGATTGTCACGGCGAGGAAGTCTATGTCGGCGTCACCGGTGGGCGATTCCGGGAGTTCCCCGATGAACGCCTGTCTGATGCTGTCCCGGTTGTCCCTTGAGATGACTTCTCCGAATGATTCCGGGTGGACGAGGTAGAGGAGCTCGTTGCGTTGGGTTGGGAAGTCGTTGCCCGGCAGGGCGGTGACGAAGTCGCGCCATTCCCACGGGTCTTCCAGCGCCCGCTCGCGGTCCTCGTCAGCGAGTGCTGCCCAGCTGCTGACGCCGGAGAGCATGATCGAGAGACCTTTGTAGATCATGGTCGCCATTGCCTGGCCCGGGTTGAAGGACCAGCTCCGGAGTGCCGACTCCACATCGATCGGGATGGTCACTGGATGTTCCATCAGGGCGAGGATCTTGTTGATTCGCTCCCGCTTCTTCTGCTCGCCAGGAGTCTGCAACGGGAGCAGCTGCCAGGCTACGACTTCGGCCATGAGCAGTATCTCGTCGTCACTTGCCCCGGCGAGTTGGACAGCCAGCTTTTCGCTGAAGTTGTCCCCTTCAACCTCGGGCTGGCTGAGAATACGGGAAGCAAGACTTTGGGATACTTCTCGGCGCCACACTCCGCGCCCGGGCGAGAAAATCGAGTCCAGATCGCGAAGGCCCCGCGCCACGAAAAGCTTCGCGACCTTTCTGATTGCCTCGGCACCGCTGTCCGGCGGCAGTACTGACGTGCTGATGGCGATTTGCATGTCCGTTGACCGGCCCTCAGCCCATTGGGTGAACCGGTCTCGGACCCGTGTGCTGAACTCGATCGGGTCCGAAGTCTCGGAGAACGCAGACCGCCCGGCGTCGGTTACCGCCCAATCTCCTCGGCTCACTTTTATCAGGTAGCCGGCTTTGACCAGCTCTTGGCTGGACCATGCGAAGTTTTTCTCGCCGCGTGGCGTGGAACTCGATGCGGACAGGGACAGCTCGTCCTCGTCGAGGGGAACACGCTCCACCGCCTGCTGCCATATCTCCGATTTCGTGGACCGCCCACCCGGCGCGTCGTTCAAGGTCCGGAGGATCTCGTACATTCGTCGGGCTCTGTTCTCTTTGGCGCTCACTATCGATCCTCCGCTGTTTCGGCTGTCCGTTGCGACCTTACAGTTCGCTACGGACATCCATTTCCGGCTAGATGCGGGCAGGCAGGCGGATTCGCCCCGTCATCACTGCGCGGCCACAAAATAGCTGGTCAGAAGCTACCTCCCCTTCGCCCCGCTTGTTGCCAATTCGATTCGTGCCAACGTTTTGGCAACATCCGTACGAAGAATCTGCTCATCTAGGGCGGCCGAAACGGTATCCAGGTCACTGTCGAAGAGGTCTGAGTAGACGTCCAAGGTGACTGCAGCCGAGGCGTGGCCCAACATTCTCTGGACCGCTTTGACATTGGCGCCGGCACTGATGGCCAGGCTCGCCGCGGTGTGCCGCATCTCGTGGGGCGTGAGGCCGTCCTGACCGATCATCTCCGCAGCCTCGTCGAACCAGCCGTGGCGGAACACTCTCCCCCGCAGCCAGCCACCTCGGGCTGCCGCGAAGGCCGGCGAGCCGGCCTCCTTGCCTTCGACGTGCGCCTTGAGTTCGGCAAGCAGCGACGCCGGTACGGGGATGGATCTCGCTTCGTAGTCTTTGGGCTGCGAGTCGAGCTGCACGCCGTCGACCTCGACGATCGTGTGCTGCACCTCGAGGCGCCCGCGTTTGAAGTCGATGTCCTTAACGCGGAGACCGGAAGCCTCGCCCCACCGGAGTCCGCAGTAGGCGAGGATTCTCACGAGCAGTCCGTAGCCGTTCCGCTCGCCGCGGTACATGCCTTTGCCGAGCGTGTCGACCGCGTCGGCGAGGTCGCGCACCTGTTCATGGTTCAGGTAGCGCTTCGCGGGTTTGCCGACCTTCGGCAGGTTGAGCCCGTGCGCGGGATTGGCCGGGAGCCGTCCGTCCTTGACGGCCATCTGCAGGCTGCCTGAGAGCACGTTGACGATCTTGCGCACGCTCGATGCGCCCTGGCTCGCCGAGAGCCCTCCCGCCCATTTCTGGATCGTCTGGTGGTCGAGAGCGCCGAGTGGGTACTGGCCCAGCTTGGGCTTGATGTGGATCTCGACGATGCCGCGTGCTCGTTCGCGAGAGGTCGGCTGCCAGTCCGATCTGCCGGCCATCCAGTTGTCGAGCCACTCCCCCACTAGCACCCGCGACTTCGACGGATCGACGTACGCGCCGCGGCTCTTGTCGATTTCGATGTTGGCCAGAAAGAGCTCGGCATCACGCTTGGTCTTGAACCCGCGCTTCTGTGTTTGAGAGTGGTCTGGTTTGCGGTAAATGACGCGATACCGCTTGCCGCTGGACGTCTCATAAGCATTGATGCTTCCCATGGACAAACGCTATTACTGACGTCTGACTTTCGACCGTCCGCCTACTTTCGAAACCAGATTTCTCTTCCAAAGACCTCTTTTTCATCCAGTTCCATCACGCCGACCTGCAATCACAAACCATCTTGTAGTCCTGATCAGCCGCCACCCCTTCACTCCCCGACCCCCCACTATTACCCGGAGCTTGCGTAGTGGTGAGAGTGGGGGGTCGGGGAGCGCGCGCAGCGCGGGGGTGGCGGCTGATCAGGACTTAAAATTCAAGACCCTTCTCTTACCCCTTCCAACGTGGGGAAGGGGTAAAGGAATACCCTGCGGCTCCAGCAAAAGTGTTCGGTGCGAGGCATAAGTGTTCCGAATTCGAGGTAGCTGAGCCATAGAAACTGACAAACAAGCTGTAACAATTCGATTGACTGCGGTCGGGTCGATACCTGCGCGTGACCAATCATTTCGTCGCAGCGATTCAGATATCTCGTAAACGGAGCGTAACTACCCAACCTCAAGCACGAGGTTGAGACGCAAAGTTACGGTAATTGTCCCGTCGCAGGATCTCTGCGCTCTCGGCTTCGTTAGGCCTGAATCATTTAGGACTATCCGATCCATTGGGTCGCGTCACGACCTCGAGCTATGCGCCCCCACGCGCTGGGCCTCGTTTGGAAACGGTGCTGTCAGTACTTGGAGTCGACTAAGCCGCTTTGGATCGCCAGCGCAGCGTCCAGCGCGCCACAAACGACCTTCCAACGGATAGCCCACTCTTCATTGACACTCAAATTCGCACGCTCCTTCATGGCGTTCCCAAATGACGCCTTTGCGTTGTCCTTGAGTCGGAACTTCATAAGAGTGCCTGCCGCGTCGCTCTGCAATTCATGAAACTGAGATAGGTGAGACTCATAGCGCTCGGAAACCCATTCGTCAGGGAACAAGCCTTCAATGGCAAAACCGGCCCGAACATATATGTATTCTCGGTTGGAATTAAAGGGCACGCCTAAGTTGCCAAAATAGGAGGAGAGATCACTAACGGCCCTCATGCCGGCGTCATCGCCGTCGAAGAGGCTTACGGTTGGTTGTTCTTTTCGGAGAATTTCGTAGTTTGCTCGGACAAATCCAGCGAGTTGAGATGCACCGCCGCGGTCACTGATAGTTGCCGTTCTCAAGTTTGGCCACTCGGTATCAGCCCATCCGATGGAAGACTCAAGGAACCACCGAAGATACATCGAGTCCGACTGCCCCTCAGTCAGGACTGTTGACGTCCCGAGGGAAAAATAGTCAGCGAAGCGTAGGCCCAGCCCTCTCCGCAAGATCGCTGTCGCCTTTTCATGTGAAGCAAAGGTGAGGAGGGCAGTGTTTCCGTCGTCATCGAGTTGAGTGCCCACCACTCTTCTTGGATCGTGCGGGACGAATGCCATTGAATGGCTCGTCATCACAACAGTTGATGACGAGCCCAAGGCTTCGAGTATTTGTGTTGCGTTATGCGACAGCTCTGGGTGCAAGAACGATTCAGGTTCTTCAATGAGCCAGATTGGTTTTTTCTCCAACTCGGCCTCCTTTTTTGAAACCCATTGAAGGGCTGCCATAAATGCGAGGCTCTGAGTGCCCTGCCCTTTTCTGGCGAGAGGAGTCTTATAAGGGTCGCTTAGATAAAAATCGAAACTGCTCAGCATGTTATCGATCGAGCCGCCCTGAAAGCCGAATGACGCCGAGAGACCTGCCACGCCGCTACTAGAAAGCGCCTTTGTGATGTTCTCAGAGATATCGTCAAGCTCCGCCTGGATCTTTCCAAGCAAGGGCTCGAGCACGCCAACGACGACCCCCCGCACAAAAGGCGTCAAGACATCATCGACTAGTTCACGCATGCTTTTTTCAGACGGAATGTAATGGCAATGAAATTGCCCCAGCAGATCACCAACCAGCTGCCGCTGAAGGCGGCTGATATTGGACTGGATGGTTCCATCTTGAGGTCGTTTTTGATTCGGAAAGAAGTTGTATATCGGCGTGCCAGAGGGAGAAAAAGTGAGGTAGAGAGCCACTGATTCGCTTGGACGAGCTAAGTCATACATCGCATATAGGCGGTCCAAATCGGCGAAGAAATCAGAATCCTCGCCGATGGGATCGCCATCGAAATAGCCAACAATGCTTGTACGGGCGCCTTTTCCTCGAGGAGAATCGTCGACGACAGAATATCTATGCTCGTTGTCGTACCCAGTAAAGAACATTTGAATGGATCGAAGAAGGTTGGTTTTTCCGCTGTTATTCGGTCCAATGATCGTCAACGTTTGCGTGAGGTCCAGAACCTGCTCCTGAGCCGCGACCGTTCGAAAATTCTTGACTCTAACTCCAGTAATTCGCACATCGAGACCTTATCGCCTCCTCGCGATTCAAGTAGCGCATCGCAGGAATCATGATGCGGCCGAATGAATTGTCAGGATGAGACGAGGTAGAGGCTCACCTGGCCGGGGTCAGCGGCGGTGGGAACATCTCCATCGCTAGATCAAAAGCTGCTTTGTTCTTGATTACAACATGCGTCTCAGTGTCGTGTGAAGATCGGCTAAAGAGTGATCTGACGCCGGTCGGTTCATGGGGATACGTCACTAGGTGAAGCAAAACGGCGCTAGCTGCCAAAACCACGATCTTTTGTTTGGCGTCGTTGCGCTCCAACTCGTCGAGGTCAATTGGAACGAGGGTCGTTCCGGTGCGGCGCTCTCGATTGAACGCGCGTGCCATCGCGGTTCCCCCCTCCGGGATGTCTTCGAAGTGGTAATCCAGGCTCGAGTGAGCTACGGAGTTGCGGAACTCGTTCGAGGCTCGAAGGTGCTTGATCAACGTGGAAGCATCCAAGATAGTTGGCGGGAGCATTGCGTCCAGCGCGTTTATTTTCTCGCTCACATTCCGGCCACGAACGAGAGGCAAAACCCGGTCGGGGTCGCCCGGGTTAGTCAGAGTGCAAAGAAGCTTCGTCAATGAACGGTCAACATCTGCGCCAGCCGCCGATATTGAACCCATGATCATGTAAGTGCGGTGATCAGGCTTCATTCCGTGGGAGTTGACCGACATTGCTTGATCGTACCGGGAGCCACACAATGGTGAGTCCAACTCTGAGTGCCTACATGTTCAGTCAGACCCTCAGGAATCCCAAAGCCTCACAATTAGTTTCGGCCGCGCAGATTCGCTTTGCGTCGCGACCGGCGGCTTCGACACCGTAAAAGTTATCTTGCTTCCTATTCTTGATATCCGCATAGGTCTTTCCGGCAACGCAAAGGCGGGACCGTTTACCCCGTCGTGGCAACAGAATGGCAACACTTCGTGGAAAACGAGTCGTTTCGAGGCGATCCACGATGACCGAAAAACGTTGAGATCACGCGGAAGTTGCTGCTGATTGGCACCATTCCAAGAGAGGCTTTCGCCCTCCGGAGGCAGGGGCGGCAGTTCGAATCTGCCTGGGGGCACCACATAAATTGCCGGTCAGGGGCCGGTTTTACTCCCCACGAAATCACTCACACTGGTTTTGACTGCGTTTTGACTGCATTTATTCGACTGACTGCGATATCGAGCGCGACCGCAACGCTGTCGAGGTCACTGTCGAACAGGTCTGCATAGGTGTCGAGCGTCTCTTTTGCCGAGGCGTGGCCCAACATTCTTTGCAGCGCTTTGACGTTCGCACCGGCCGACACCGCCAGGCTCGCGCAGGTATGGCGCAGCTCGTGCGGCGTGAGCCCGGGCAAACCGATTTCGGCCGTCGCCTTACTGAGGAAGTGGCGGCGGAAGATGCGGTTGCGCAGCACGTCCGCTCCCCTGCGTCCGACGAACACGTGCTCGCTCGGAGCACGGCCGTCGATGGCCTTGGCCAATTGCTCGAGCACAAACCGCGGAACCGGTATCGATCGTTCTTCGTAGGTCTTGGGCGTCGATTCTTCGAGGTAGCCGTTGATCTCGATCATCGTGTGGCGCACCTCTAATCGGCCGCGTTTGAGATCAACGTCCCCGACCGTAAGGCCCGCCAACTCACCCCAGCGCAGCCCGCAGTAGCTCAACACGAGTACGACCAGGCCGTATCCGCTCCCCCGTGCGTCGACTGCCTCCGCAAGGTCGTGTACCTGCTGGTGGTCGAGATACCTCTTGGAGACCTTTGCGACCTTCGGCAGCTTGAGCCGGCTGGCCGGGTTGGTCGGGATGCGCCCGTCTTCAACGGCCAACTGCAGCGCGCCGCTGAGCGTATTGACGATCTTCCGAACGGATGCTGCGGACTGATCTTTCGACAGCGCAGACGCCCATTCCTGGATCATCGTGCGTCGAAGGTCGGCGAGGGCGACGTTGCCGATTGCGGGTCCTCGTTAAGTCCCTACGCGCGGAGGCCGACCAAGCCAGGAAAGGGATGTATAGCTTCGGGGGATACAACACCGCCAATGTTGCGGTGGCTTATGCGATGCGCTTCCCAGATGACGAACTATGGAACGAGGTCGTAGCTTTTCTCCTAGACCACGACATCGACGCAGTTTTGAAGGCTGACTCCCTAGACCGACTGGCGAGATTTCTGGAAGACGTGCCAGAGCGGGCGCAAGTCAATCTCACATCAGGATATGAGTCATTACTCAATACCAAACGTGAAGACCACTTCTTCGCTTCGACCACTCTTCCCGTGTTCGCGGAAGCTGTAAGACTCACAGCGGCCCTTCACGCCTTGCCACAAGACCGAGCGCTTTCGTATGCCATGGAACTTGCCGCTGGCGACGACGTGGCTCGCACGGAAGCTGCGAAAACTATCCCCTACATAATGGAGTCGGCAGACTCAACTTGGGGTCATTCACTGCTCTTGCAACTGTCCCACGACAAGAATTCGGTAGTAAGAGCTGAAGCCGCTAGCGCCCTTGTCCTCTCGTTGCACTTCGAATCAGCGCTGCTCGAGACTGTGAAGCTGAGAATTGAAGTGCTGCTACGCGAAGACGGTGTCCGAACGCCAGCTCTCATGCTGCACGCGATTCGAAGACAATCCGAGAAACGTCCCGGCACAGTCTATTTCTTAGCATCGATGGTTGAGGGTAGGGCCAGTACGGATTCACCACGCCTAATCCGACGAATTGCCGACGATACGCTTTCCGTGATTCGAGAGGCGCGAACTTCAGGGCTCTAACTCAGATGCTTGGAATTGCTTGTGTCGCCATGTTCGCGCTTCCATGGTGCTTGGCACTCCTCTGTTGTGAACACTCGCTACTTCAGATCCAACTTGCAACAGTCGCATTCTCCATCGGTGTACTTGGCTTACGCACTCGCCCGAATTGACATATCTCCTAAACCCGTCCTGGTCAGCCGCCACCCCTTTACTTCCCGACCCCCTACACAGAGCTTGCGGAGTGTGGGGGGGTCGGGAAGCGAGCGCAGCTCGGGGGTGCGGGCTGATCAGGACTTATTCGTCGCTGACCCTTCCTTTGCCCCTTCCAACGTAGGAAATGGGTAAAAGAATGGTCGAGATTCGGCGAATATATCTAAATGGATATAAAGTTGTCCGAACGGATCATTTGGAAGGAGCGTCATGCCTGCATCCATATTGCTCCGCGCCGCGCGCTCCAGCGGCGGACTAAACCAGAGTGCTCTCGCGGCTAGAGCCAGTACAAGCCAACCTGACATCTCGACCATCGAGAACGGGAAGCGAATTCCGACTGTCGATACTCTCGAACGGCTCTTACTTAACACGGGGCATCGCATCGTTGCAGTGCCTGGAGTCGGACCCGATGTTGTTGACACAGCCGAGCGAATTACGAACGCACTCAAGGCTGACAATCGCGATGAGGCTCTCCGCGCGTTCATCGACTACTCCGATCGGCTTGCATCGGCAGGACGAGCGGAGAGAGTGGTTCTGAGCTTCGCAGAACCACCCCCGACTGGATCCACTGCATGGGACGCTGCACTCGCAGCAGTGTCGGATTTTTGGCTGAACAAATCGAACCTCCCAAAGTCTGACTGGGTGAAGCAATCGAAACGGTTCCTGCAGGCGCCGGCCACCCCCCACCTAGGCGAATACGACCTCGAGCCAGACGTCGATGATGTGCCGACGGAGTTCCGCCGTCGAAATGTCCTTATTGAACGTCGGACACTAGCGAGTGTTTAGTGGCTAACTCACTCGATCGCGACGACCTCATCGCTGGATTGACGGAAGTCCTAAGGCGAGCGCGCCTCGCGGGAATCGTCGACATCTCCATTCGGATTGTCGGGGGTGCCGCTCTTCGCCTCTCGTACTTCGATCGCGCGATGACAGCAGACATCGATGCGCGGATCGAACCGCTGGATCCCCTACTTCCGCTTGTGAGAGAAATCGCGGCCGAACGCGGCTGGCCCGACGATTGGCTCAACGATCGCGCGTCGCAGTTCATCCCGCATCTGGGCCGAACAGTCGAGTGGGAATCCCTGCACTACGACGAATCCGTATCGATCTCAGTCGCACCGATCGACGCGCTGTTGGCGATGAAGCTAGCCGCAGCCCGGCCGGGTCGCGATACAGACGACATCGCGAAGCTCCTTCGTTTGAACGATATCGCTGACATCGATGCTGCGGAGGGACTGTTCGAAGCGTTCTACCCCGGTGACGCTCTTCCCGATCGCACGCTTCGACTGCTCGCGCGCATTTACGAGCGGGGACTTCCCTCGGTGGACGCTGCCCCACCGCGTCCGTCATTCGAATGAAGCGTAGTTTGACTGCAATTTGACTGCGTTTGGGGAAGATTCAACCCAACCTCGCTGATTGAGCAGCATCCAGAAAGACCAGTTCAACAGCATTTTTGAGAAATTGGGTCGTAGGGATGAGGCACTAGATCGCACTCCGGAAGCAGGGGCGGCACACGTTCCCCCGCGTCTCAACGACGTTATGTGTTCTTTGTTGTGCGGGGTGCCGCTACATCTCAGCCCGAACGAGTCCATTCCACAGCCGATGCCCACACCCAGGCCTTGTCCACCCGGGTGCCGGACTTCCACCTTACGGCGACGGCGCGGCTCGTCCACGCCACGGCCTCGGCGTCCACCTCGAGCGGTCCGTCCGGATAGCGCACCCAGACCCGCACGGCGCACGGTTTCGGGGTGCGAGTCAACGGAGTGTCGGCGAGAGACAACTCCTCGACCCCGAGCGACAGCGGCGGCCCCGACGCCATGATCCTTCGAACGATCCCCTCGTCCATCTGCCGGTCGTAGTGCGCGGCGTATCTCTTACTTGTCCCCATTTGGTGCTCCTCGACGTGACGAAGCATCCGGCCATGCACGAACAAGGTTAGAACAGGCGTCCGACTTCGGCGGCGACTACTGCGCCCGAAGCAGCTCGATGAACTCGTCCGCCATCCCGATCTGTTCCTCGAGCTTAGCCCGACGCCGGGTCGCCTCCTCAACGAACCCGTCGAGCTCGGAGCGCATTGCTGCAGTGCCGGCTCCGGCCTCCGACGTGTCGAGGGCATCGATGATGCGCAGCAGGTCGGCCATCTGCTCGAGCGTGAAGCCGAGCGGCTTCATGCGCCGGATGAGCAGCAGTCTGGCGAAGTCCCGCTCAGTGTAGAGACGGAAGCCGCCCTCCGTGCGTCCTGACGGCTTCAACAGCCCGACATCGTCGTAGTGGCGGATCGTGCGCAACGACATCTGCGACTTCTCCGCAAGCTCGCCGATGTGCATCGTCTCCACGACCTCCTCGGCCGTCATGTCGTTCGCCATCGATCCACCCATCTGCTCAACCCTCACGTTAGGGTAGTGTTGCGCTGGCCGGCGTCACAACGCCGGCGTGCATCCACTCCCCTCCCATTGTCGGTCACGGCACGGAGGGACTCCCGCGCAGCCGAAAGCCACGACCTTGACCGACACCCCACGCCGTCCGATCATCCGCAACCCGATCACGGTGCTCACCGCCCTCCGCTCCCCCAGGCGGCTGTCGCGCGAGGTGCTCGCCGGCATGGTCACCACCCTGGCCCTCGTGCCCGAGGTCATCTCTTTCTCGATCGTCGCCGGCGTCGACCCCATGGTGTCGCTCGTCGCCTCCATTGTGCTGGCGCTCACGATGTCGATCCTCGGCGGCCGACCCGGCGTCATCACCGCGGCCGCCGGCTCGGTCGCCCTGGTGATCGCCCCGCTCGTGCACGACCGCGGCGTGGAGTACGTGCTGCCCACCGTGATCCTCGCCGGACTCATCCAGATCGCCTTCGGTGCCGCCGGCCTCGCCCGGCTGATGCGGTTCATCCCCCGGTCGGTGATGATCGGCTTCGTCAATGCGCTCGGCATCCTGATCTTCGTGGCGCAGGTTCCGCACGTAGTGAACGTGCCCGGCCTCGCCTACCTGCTCTTCGGCGTCACGCTGGCGATCATCTTCGTCCTGCCGCGGTTCACCAAGGTGGTGCCCTCGCCGCTGGTCGCCATCGTGGTCGTCACCGCGATCGTGATCATCGCCAACCTCACCGTGCCGAACGTCGCCGACGAGGGCCCGCTCACCGGCCAGCTGCCGGGCATCACCCCGCTGCTCGTGCCACTGAGCCTCGAGACGCTGCAGATCATCCTCCCCACCGCGCTGAGCGTCGCGTTCGTTGGCCTGATGGAGTCGCTGCTCACCGCGAAGCTCGTCGACGACATGACCGACACCCCCTCCAATAAGGGCCGCGAGTCCTGGGCGCTCGGCGTCTCCAACATCCTCGCGGGCTTCTACGGCGGCATCGCCGGCTGCGCGATGATCGGCCAGACCGTGCTCAACGTGAAGACCGGCGGCGCGCGCACCCGCATCTCCACGATCGTCGCCGGCGTCTTCCTGCTCTTCCTCGTCACCGGGCTCAGCTCGATCATGGGCCAGATCCCCATGGTGGCCCTTGCCGCGGTGATGATGATCGTCGCCATCACCACCGTCGACTGGCACAGCCTCAAGCCCTCGACACTCAAGCGGATGCCGCTTCCCGAGACCCTGGTCATGGTCACCACCGTCGTCGTGGTCGTCGCCACGAACAACCTCGCCCTCGGCGTCGTCGTCGGAGTGGTGCTCGCGATGGTGCTCTTCGCCCGCCGCATCGCCCACGTGATCACCGTCGAGCGCGTGCTCGACTCGGCAGGAGGCCACGTCCACTACGTGGTGCGCGGTCCGCTGTTCTTCGGCAGCAGCAACGACCTCGTCGACCGCTTCTCCTACGCCGACGACCCCGCGCGGGTGACCATCGACCTCAGCGAGGCCCAGATCTGGGACGCCTCCACCGTGGCCGCCCTCGACTCGATCGAGGCCAAGTACGCCAGGCGCCACGCCAGCGTGACGATCACGGGGCTCGACGCGCGCAGCACCGGGTTCCACGAGCGGCTCACCGGGCGCCTCGGCGTCTAGCCGGTCGCCGTTCCCACCCGGCCGCGCGTCTCCACGACCAGCAGCCGCACCGCGAGGTAGCCGGCCGCCGCACCGACGAGCTGCATCGCGATGAACAGCGGCGCCGACGCCGGCGCGATGCCGGCGAAGGTGTCGGTGAACATGCGCCCGACCGTGATGGCGGGGTTGGCGAAGCTGGTGGAACTGGTGAAGAAGTAGGCGGCCCCGATGTACGTCGCCACGACCGCGGCCGCGAAGTGCGACCGCCCGGTGCGCGCTAGGGCGAAGACCACGAAGACCAGTCCGGCCGTCGCGACCACCTCGGCGAGAAGATGGCCCGGCGTGATCCGGTGGGTGCCGCTCCAGGCCGCCGGAGGCAGGTCGAACATCAGGTTCGCGAGCATGCTGCCCGCGACGCACCCGAGCAGCTGCGCGGCGATGTAGGGCGCCACGTCGCGGACGCCGCGGGAGCCGGACGCCAGGTCGGCGAGGGTGACGACGGGGTTGAAGTGCGCACCGCTGAGGGGCGCGAGCACGGTGATCAGCAAGAAGAGCCCGAAGGCCGTGGCGAGGGAGTTGACGAGCAGCTGGATCCCCGCGTCATCCGTCAATCGAACCGCGGCGATGCCGGAGCCGACCACCACGGCGGTGAGCGCGGCGGACCCGACGAGCTCGACGGCGGAGCGTCGGAGAACGGATGCGGCGGCTGCGGTCACCGCGCAAGCATATGCATAGACTTCCGTCTATGGGAATTGCCGGTCCGACGAACGAGCTGAGGCTGCTGGCCGACCCGACCAGGTCGCGCATCGTGTCGCTGATCATGGACAGCGCCGACGGCCGTCTAATGGTCGGCCCGCTCGCGGCGGAACTCGGGCTCCGCCAGCCGACCGTGAGCCACCACCTCAAGGCGCTGTTCGCGGAGGGCCTGCTCGAGCGCCGGCCCGAGGGTCGGTCCGTCTGGTACTCGATCGCTCCGGCACACGCGGACCGCGTCGCGGAGATGATCCAGGGCGCCCCCGCCGCGGAGGTGACCGACGCTGTTCTCGAGCGTATCGCGGCCGATCTCACGACGCGCTTCGCCGGCACCTTCGGCGCGGAGACCGTCGAGCGGTACGTGCGCGAGAGCCACGCGCTGCTCGTCGGGCAGTCGCACATCACCCGCCACCTGCCGTCGCTCACCTCGCAGTTCGCGGCCGGGCGACTCACGGCCCTCGCCACGGCGCAGGTCCCGCTGCTCGACCGCAGGCCCGAGGTGCTGTTCGTCTGCGTGCAGAACGCGGGCCGGTCGCAGCTGGCGGCGGGAATCCTCCGGCACCTCGCCGGCGACCGCGTGCACGTGCGGACCGCCGGGTCCGCGCCGGCCAGCGCCGTGCGGTCGGCGGTGGTGACGGCACTCGACGAGATCGGCGTGCCGATCGGGGGCGAGTACCCGAAGCCACTCACCGACGAGGTCGTCCGGGCCGCGGACGTCGTGGTCACGATGGGCTGCGGCGACGCCTGCCCGGTCTACCCCGGGCGACGCTACCTCGACTGGGAGCTGGAGGACCCGGCGGGGCTTCCGCTGCACCGCGTCCGCGACATCCGCGACAATATCGAGGCACGCGTCCGCGAGCTTCTGGCCAGCCTCGTTCCGTAACACATAGATGCTGGTCTATGCTTTTGGCAACCGACCGCGAGGAACCCCATGACCGACAAGCCCACCGTTCTCTTCGTCTGTATCCACAACGCCGGACGCTCCCAGATGGCCGCCGGTTACATGCGCGCCCTCTCCGGCGGCGCGGTCGAGGTGCGCTCCGGCGGCTCCGAGCCCGGCGACCAGATCAACCCGACGGCGGTCGCCGCGATGGCGGAGGAGGGCATCGACATCAGTGCCGGGATCCCCCAGCTGATGACCACCGAGCAGGTGCGCGACTCCGACGTCGTGATTACCATGGGCTGCGGCGACGTCTGCCCCATCTTCCCCGGCAAGCGCTACGAGGACTGGGAGCTGGTCGACCCGAGGGGTAGGAGCATCGAGGAGGTGCGCCCGATCCGCGACGACATCCGGGCGCGCATCGAGGCGTTGCTGGCGGAACTGCTCCCGGAGCCCGGCGGCGCGCTCTAGAACAGCGTCTACGGCGCGCGCTCCGGAGACACCAGGCCGGTGAGGGTGGCCCGCACTCCGACCAGGTGCTGCACCGCGGCGTCGGCGAGGGGCGCCCGGAGCGCCTCCGTCCAGAACTGCGGGTCGGCGACGGCATCCGCTGTCTTGTGCTTGAGGGTCACGGGCGGGGCCCCCGTCTCCGCCCGCAGCACCACGGTGATGCCGGTGGCCGTGAGCCCGGCGCGCTCGGCACGGCGGCAGGCCCGGGCGACGCAGGCCTCCAGCAGCTCGGTCGGGGTCCAGTCGCGGCGGTTGTAGCCGGAGATCGTGCCCTCGGAGGAGAGGGTCGTGCGGCCCTCGACCGGGTGCAGTACCGCGTCGTCGGTGGCCTCGCGGATCGCCCGCAGGCGCCGGGCCATCGCCGTGCCGCAGACCCGCTGCAGTTCGTCGTGCGTCACCCGGTCGAGGTCGCCGAGGCGCGCAACGCCGATCAGGCGGAGGCGCTCCACGGTCTTCGCGCCGAGGCCCCACACGTCGGCGACCGGGAGCGTCTCGCGCAGTCCGGCCTCCTCGTCGCCACCGATCGCGTGGATGCCGTCGGGCTTCGCCGCGCGCGAGGCGAGCTTGGCCATCAGCTTGGTGCGGCCGATGCCGACGCTCACGGCGATGCCGAGCTCGCGCGCCACCCGCGCCCGCAGCGCCTCGCCGGCCGCGACGGCCTCGGGCAGGGTCTGCGCGCCCACGTCGAGGAAGGCCTCTTCCATCGACCCGGGCTCCACCGCGCGGGCGCTCTCCCGGAAGATGTCGAACAGGGCGTCGCTGACCTCCTCCACCTCGTCGCGGGGCACGTCGATGAGCACCAGCTCGGGGCAGAGGTGCTGCGCCTCCTGCGCGAGCATCCCGCCGCGCACACCGCGGGCGCGGGCCGGGTAGTTGGCGCTCGCCACGAAGACGTGCGCGACGACGGCGACCGGCACGGCAGCGAGCCGCGGACGGTGCCGGAGCACCACCGATGCGAAGAAGGAGTCGGCGTCGACGTGGAGGAGCAGGTTTTGCGTCACGCCAGCAATAGTACTGGTGTTCGAATGTCAGACCAGTGAGCGGTAGTGCCGATTGCGCACGGCGAGGATGCTTCCGCCGATGACGGCCGAGACGAGCGACCCCGCGAGCACGCCGACCTTCACGTGCGCGTCCGATTTGCTGCCCGCCCCGAAGGAGAGCTCGCCGACCAGCAGCGAGACCGTGAAGCCGATGCCGGCCACGAAGGCCATACCGATCATGTCCACCCAGCGGATCGACGGATCGAGGCGGAGCCCGGGCACACGCATCACCAGGAAGGTGGTCGCGGTGATGCCGATCGCCTTGCCGAGCACGAGTCCCGCCACGATGCCGAGCGCGATGGTGTCCTGGAACGACTCGGCGAGCCCGCTGAGGCCGCCGACCGTGACGCCCGCCGAGAAGAAGGCGAACAGCGGGACGGCCACCGCGGTGGAGACGACGCTCCAGCGGTCGGCGAAGTGCGCGGCGAGCCCGTCGTAGAGCGGCCTGCCGGCGCTGTCGCTGCCGACCCTCACGCGGGCGCGCTTCGTGGCGATCACAGGCACCATGAAGCCCAGCAGCACGCCCGCGACGGTGGCGTGGATGCCCGAGGCGTGCACGAGCGCCCAGGTGGCGACGCCGAGTGGGATCAGGATCCACCAGGCGCGCACACCGCGCTGCACGGCGACCGCGAAGAGGGCGAGCGGCACGGCGGCGAGCGCGAGGGGCAGCAGCGCGATGCCGTCGGTGTAGAAGATCGCGATGATCGAGATCGCGATGAGGTCGTCGACCACCGCGAGCGTGAGGAGGAAGGTGCGCAGCGCGGGCGGCAGGTGCCGCCCGACGACGGCGATCACCGCGACCGCGAAGGCGATGTCGGTGGCGGCCGGGATCGCCCAGCCCTGCAGGGCGTCGGGGCCGGAGCGCAGGTTCACCACCACGTAGATGATCGCGGGCACCGCCACTCCTCCGGCCGCCGCGGCGATCGGCAGGATCGCGGTGCGGATGTTGCGCAGCTTGCCCGCGACGAACTCCTCCTTGAGCTCCAGGCCCACCACGAAGAAGAAGATCGCCAGCAGGCCGTCGGCCGCCCAGGCGCCGACGCTGAGGTCGAGGTGCAGCGCCGCCGGCCCGAAGGTGACGTCGCGCAGCGAGGTGTAGAAGCCCGCGGCGCCCGTGTTCGCGAGCACCAGTGCGAGCAGCGTGGCACCCAGCAGCAGAGCGCCGCCGACCGTGTCCTTGCCGAGGGTCTGGTGGATCCCGCGCCAGATGGAGTGGGGCGCCTGGTCTGCAGGCAGAGGGTCGGGGCGGTGGTCGGCTATGGGATGTCTCTCGTCGAAAGCGGATGCGCGGGTCGTCCCGTTCGCAAGTCTCGGCGAATCTACCAGCCTCCGCCCGGTTCCGCCGCCTCGCGCGAGCGCGCCTCGCTATGCTGAACGGGTGACTCCCTCTCGTTCGACCGTGATGCCCTCGGGGCGTATGGAGGTCGTCGGCGGTTCCTGCGCCGACGGCAGATAGCCGCTCCCCGGCTTTCCTCTTCTTTCCGCGTACCGGCACGCCTGCCGGGCCCGCGGCACCATCGAACGACCTCCCGCGTGACCACACCGCGGACTGCACCCAAGGAGACTCACCATGCTTGTACTCGACGACCGCGTCATCCGCTCGTCCTTCGTGAACGCGACCAGGAAGGAGCTCTCCGAGCTGGCCCTGCCCGACCTCGCCGGGATCGACTGGGACCGGCTCGACTACCTCGGCTGGCGCGACCCGCGGCTGGCCAAGCGCGCCTACATCGTTGTGCCGCTGGCCGACGGCCCCGTCGGCATCGTGCTCAAGCAGGCCGAGGCGTCGCCGCGCACCCGGGCGCAGTGCTCCTGGTGCCAGGACATCCAGCTGCCGAACGACGTGGTGCTCTACGGAGCGCGGCGCTCGGGCGCGGCGGGACGCAACGGCAACACCGTGGGCACGCTGATCTGCGCGAACTTCGAGTGCTCGACCAACGTGCGCAGGCTGCCGCCGTCCGCCTACCTCGGCTTCGACACCGAGGCGGCGCGCGACAGGCGCATCGAGACGCTGCGCATCCGCAGCGGCGACTTTGCGACGGGAATCGTGGAGGGCAGCTGAGCCCGGGCAATAGGGTGGAGCCCTCCACCGACCCGTAGAGGAGGGCCCGCCGTGCTCGCTGACGTGCTGATCGTTGTGCTCGGCATCCTCTCCGCGGTGCTCGTCGGCTTCGCCAGCCGGCGGGTGCTCGACACCCCGGTGGGCTGGCCGCGCAGCATCGCGGTGGGGCTCCTGGTCTTCGCCTGCGGACTGCCGTTCGGGCGCTGGGTGACCGCGCAGACCGGTGTCGTCTCGGACGACCGCTCCGGAGTCGAGGGCTCGACGCTGCTCGCAGCGGCGGTCGTGCTGCTCTCGATCGCGTGGGTCTTCGCCCTCGGCGTGGCGCTGCTGGTGGCGCTCGAGCTCGTCTGGCCCACCGCGTCGCTGCGCAATCCGGTCGACACGGTGCGGGCCGCGCTCCGGCAGCGCAAGCGCACCCGGCGCTACGCGCAGATCCTCGCCATCGCGTCCCGCCGCGGCGTGGGCTGGGTCTTCCACGGCCACGCCCGGTCGGGGCTCGGCCACTCCACCCCCGGCGAGCGCGCGGCGGCCATCGTCGCGACGATCAACGAGTCCGGCGTCACCTTCGTCAAGCTCGGCCAGGTGCTCTCCACCCGGCGCGACCTCATCCCCGAGCCGTACCTGGGCGCCCTGGCCACCCTGCAGTCGGCCGCGACGACCCTGCCGTGGTCGGTGATCCGGCCGGCCATCGAGGAGGAGCTCGGCCGGCCGCTCGAGGCGGTCTTCGCCTCCGTCGACGAGACGCCGCTCGCCGCCGCCTCGGTGGCCCAGGTGCACACCGCGGTGCTCCTCGACGGGACCCCCGTGGTGGTGAAGGTGCAGCGCCCCACCGCCCGCGCGCAGGTGGAGGCCGACGTCGACATCATCCTGCGCCTGGCCGAGCGTGCCGAGAAGCACTCGCTGCAGGCGCGCGAGCTGCGCGCCGAGTCGGTGGCGCGCGGATTCACGACCACCCTGCTCGCCGAGCTCGACTACCGCGTCGAGTACAGCAACACCGAGATGCTGCGCTCCACCCTCGTGCGGATCGCCGAGCACCGCCACGCCGACGACGTGCGCATCAGCGTGCCGCGCACGTACCCGCAGGCGAGCGGCCGGCGCGTGCTGACCATGGACCTCGTCGACGGCACACCGCTTAGCGCAGCGGATGCCCGGCTGGCCGCGCTGACCGACGCCGAACGGGACAGGCTCGCGACCGGCCTGATGGGAGCGGTGCTCGAGCAGATCCTGGTGCACGGGGTGTTCCACGCCGATCTGCACCCGGGCAACGTGATCCTGAAGAACGACGGCAGCCTCGGGCTGATCGACTTCGGCGCCGTAGGCGTGATCGAGCGCAGCCAGCGGCACAACCTCTCCGCCCTGCTGCTCGCGGCCGCCTGCGAGGACGACATCGCGGCCGCCGACGCCCTGATGCTCATCGTCGACATGCCAGACGACGCCGACGTCGACGCCTTCCGCCACGACATCGGCGTTGTGCTCACCACCGTGCAGCACCGCGCGGGCGGCGACGGCTCGATCTTCTCGCTGATGCTCGACGTGATCCGCCAGCACCACCTCGCCCTCCCTGCCACGCTGTCGTCGGCGTTCCGCAGCTTCGCCACGCTGGAGGGCTGCCTGAAGGTGCTCGTGCCCGACTTCGACATGGCCGAGCGCGCCCTCGAGCGGATGCCCGCGCTCACCCGGCGGATGCTGAACGTGAAGCGGATGGCGGCGTCCGCGCAGGCGCAGACCGCGGTGCTCTCCGCCTACGCGAGGAGGCTGCCCCACCGGATCGAGTCGCTGGCGACCCAGCTGGAGCGCGGCGCCCTGAGCGTGCGCGTGCGCGGTCTCGCCTCAGACGACGACCAGTGGTTCGTGGGCGCCCTGGTCTCCGAGGTGCTCGGCGTGCTGGTGTCGATCACGGCGGTGGTGCTCGCGATCGTGCTCGTCGTGGCCGACTCCGGCCCGATGCTCGCGCCGCAGCTCGGCCTGTTCGACCTGCTGGGCGCGTTCGTCGGCTTCCTCGGCTTCCTCGGGATCCTGCGCACGGTGCGGCGCATCTTCATCCGCCGACCGCGGGCCCGCTGACCCCGCACGGCCGTCGGACCACGCCCACCGTCAGACGGGCAGCGCGATCCGCCGCGACTGCGCGACCTCGCGCAGCGAGGTGACGCCCACCGACGCCACCCAGATCAGCCAGGGGAAGGTGGCGAACAGCGCGATGCCCGGGCCGCCCGCGGAGAAGAAGGTGGCCTCGTTGGTGCCGGCGAACATGGTGGGCACCGCCGCGGCGTTGAGCACGGCGACCGCGTAGGCGAGCACGCCGGTCCACCGCGGCAGCGCGCCGGAGAGGAAGATCAGGTGGCCGGAGGCCGCGGCCACGAGGGCGGTGAGCACACAGCCCATCGACCCGAACATCTGCACGTGCCCCTCGGTCAGCGCCCGCACGACGGAGGGGTCGGAGACCGCGCCGATCGAGTCGAGCGCCGCCCCGGCCTCCATCGCGTCGCCGACGAGCGTGAGCGCCACGAACACCAGCCCCGCCCCGTAGGCGAGGTTGGCGATCCACTCCACGTCGGCCCGGCAGAGGATGACGAGCTGGCGGAACCCGGCGAGGAAGACGACGAGGAACGCCATCAGGAAGGTGTCGACCAGGATCACCGACAGCGTCGCCGTGCTGGCGCCGGTCATGAAATCGACGAGCGCGTCGCCGTCGTCGAGCCGCGGACGGCGTCCGACGAGGAACATGTCGACCGACGACTCGATCAGGGTGAGCAGGGCCACGATCAGGCCGGCGACCCCCGTCCAGAGGCGCGGATCCGGCGCGCGCCGAAGGAGGACGCGCTTCTGCGCGATGGCCGGGTGCGGTACGTGTGGGATGGTCACGTGACAATCAGTACAGCCCGCGGCATCCGACGCAAGTTCGTGTCAGAATCGCGGGGTGACGCATCCGCCGACTTCAGCCTCGCCGGATCCGATCTCGGCCGTCGCCCCGCCCCTCGACGGGCGCTCGGTGGCGAGCCAGCGCTGGTCGCACCTGGTGTTCTTGCACTGGCGAGCGGGGGCCGCGGAGGTGGCGCCCCTGCTCCCCGAAGGCCTTCGCCCCGATGTGCACGACGGCTCCACCTGGGTCGGGCTGATCCCCTTCGTGCTCGACCGGGCGACCGTGTTCGGCAGCCCGCCCGTGCCGTACTTCGGGTCGTTCGTCGAGGTGAACGTGCGCCTGTACGCGGTCGACGCGCTCGGGCGCCGCGGCGTGGTGTTCGTCACGCTCGACGCCGCGCGGCTGGCGGCGGTGCTCGCTGCCCGTGCACTGTTCTCGCTCCCCTACGTGTGGTCGCGCACCCGGCTCGAGCGCGACGGCGACCGCTTCGCCTTCTCCGCCCGACGCCACCTCGACCACTCCCTGTCCACCCGCATCGTCGCGCGGGCCACCGACATCCCCGTCGCCGACGACGCCCTGGCCGACTTCCTCAGCGCGCGCTGGGCGCTGTTCACCCGGGTGCGCGGCCGCACCCTGCGCCTGCGCAACCACCACGAGCCCTGGCCGCTGTTCGAGGCGGAGCTGGTCTCTCTCGACGACGACCTGCTGCGCCACGCGGGCTTCCCGGGGCTCGCCCTCCGCGCGCCGGACTCGGTGCTCTACTCCCCCGGTGTGACCACGCGCTTCGGCCGCTGAGCTCCGGGGGCCCGCCCGCCGGTCTTGATTGCGTCGAAGAAGTTTCATACTTAGGCATGGGCTTTGGCCTCCAGAGCCGTCGCCCACCTAGGCTGGGGAAAAATCCCGACGATTCGGAATGAGATCGCAGTGACCGCACCGCCGACCTCCGGGTACTCGCGACTGAACAACCGGTACCAGATCAACGCCCTCATCGGCAACGGAGCGATGGCCTCGGTGTACGAGGCGCACGACGAGTTCCTCGGGCGCGACGTGGCGCTCAAGCTCTTCGACGCCCCGGCTGCGGTGTCGGCCGACGTCGCGAAGCAGGAGCAGGAGGTGCAGATCCTCGCCAAGCTCAACCATCACGCGCTGGTCAGCCTCATCGACGCGGGGGTCGTCCCCGGGCCGGACCCGGCCGAGTCCCGCCGCTTCCTGGTGATGGAGCTCGTGCGCGGTTCCACCCTCAAGCAGCTCATCGCGCAGAAGTCGCTGGCCGGCCGCGACATCGGCCACATCGGCGCCGACCTCGCGGAGGCGCTGAAGTACATCCACCACAACGGCGTGATCCACCGCGACATCAAGCCGGGCAACGTGCTGATGGTCGACTACCTCGACGACTCCTCAGAGCGCCCGCGCGCGAAGCTCGCCGACTTCGGCATCGCCCGCCTCGCCGGCTGCGACGAGGAGTCGCGCCCGGTGGCCGCCACCACCGGCACCGCCGCCTACCTGAGCCCCGAGCAGGCCCTCGGCGAGGTCGTCGGTCCCGCCTCCGACGTCTACTCGCTCGGCCTGCTGCTGCTCGAGTGCTTCACCCGCACCACCGCCTTCCCGGGCGGAGTGCTGGAGTCGGTGCTCGCCCGGCTGCAGACCGACCCGGCCGTCCCCGACACCCTGCCGACCGGCTGGTGCGAGCTGCTGCGCGCCATGACCGCTCGGCAGGCAGACGACCGGCCCGGGATCGACGAGGTGATCAAGACCCTGCAGCAGCTCGCGCTGCAGGGCCGGTCGAGGCACAGCGTCGACACCGCTCCGCTGTCGACGAACGAGACGCAGCGGATGCTGGCCGTCGAGCGCTACGACATCCTCGACACCCCTCCCGACGGCGCCTTCGACCGGATCACCGCGCTCGCCGCGCGGCTGTTCGACGCCCCGATCGCGATCGTCAGCATCGTCGACCACGACCGCATCTGGTTCAAGTCCCGCCGCGGCATCGACGTCGACCAGGTCGAACGCTCGGGCAGCCTCTCCACCTCGGCGATCCTGCACGACGAGCCCTGGGCGGTGACCGACGCCCGCGCCGACCCGTCGACGATGACCAGTGCCGCCGTGGCCGGCGCCCTGGGGATCCAGTTCTACGTGGCCGTGCCCCTGCAGACCGCCGACGGGCACAACCTCGGCACCCTGTGCGTGCTCGACTACCACCCCCGCCCGGCGGTCACCGACGAGGAGATGCGCAACCTCGAGGACCTCGGGGCGATGGTGATGAGCGAGCTCGAGCTGCGGCTCGCGACCCGCCGGGCTCTTGAGTCGAAGGAGTAGGCGCTGCGGCCGCCTCCCGTGCTGCGAAGATGGTGATGGCGGTCTGCGCCCGGAGAGAGAGGCGCACGCGATGACGGACGAACTGACGGATGAGGGCATCGCCTTCGTGACGGACCGCCACCTCGCGATCCTCTCCACGTTCGGCCGCACCGGTGGCATCCACTCGGTGCCGGTCGGATTCACCCTCGAGGACGGGGTCGTGCGCATCATCACCGGCGACGGCACCCAGAAGGTGCGCAACGTGGAGCGCGGCGGCCATGCCACCGTCGCCCAGGTGGAGGGCGCCCGCTGGGTGACCTTCGTGGGCAGCGCCACGATCAACCGCGACCCGGACGCGATCGCGCACGCCGTGGCCCTCTACGCCGGGCGCTACCGGCAGCCGCGCGTCAACCCCGAGCGGGTCGTCATCGAGATCGCGGTCGAGTCGGTGATGGGCTCCTCCAGCATCCGCGCCGCCCGCTGAGGGCACTCTCGCGCTTTGCCGCGGGCTCCTCGATAATCGACTCGGACGCATCCGTCTGGAGAATCGACCGAAGGAGTTCTTTTCGATGCCTACGACGCTCAATCCCTATCTCAGCTTCCGCGACAACGCGCGCGAGGCGATGACCCACTACCACTCGGTCTTCGGCGGCGAGCTCACGATGAGCACCTACGGCGAGTTCCACGCCAGCGACGACCCCGCCGAGGCCGAGAAGATCATGCACTCGCAGCTGACCACCGACTCCGGCCTCGTGCTCATGGGCTCCGACACCCCGAACAGCATGGAGTTCCAGGCCGGCACGAGCTTCTCGGTCTCTCTCAGCGGCGAGGACGACCCGGAGCTGCGCCGCTACTGGGACGCGCTGAGCGAGGGCGGCACGATCGCGATGCCGCTGGAGCAGGCGCCGTGGGGCGACAGCTTCGGGCAGTTCACCGACCGGTTCGGGGTGAACTGGCTGGTCAACATCACCGGCGGCGGGTCATAGTCGAGCCGTCGATCGTCGCCGATCCGTCGATCGTCGCCCGGCTGCGCGCGGCCGGGTGCGTCTACGCCGACGACGAGGCCGTGCTGCTCGAGCAGGGCGCCGGGAGCGCCGAGGAGCTCGAGTCGCTGGTGGTCGGGCGGGAGTCCGGGGTGCCGCTGGAGACGCTGCTCGGCTGGGCGGAGTTTCGCGGGCGCCGCGTGCTCGTGGCGCCCGGGGTGTTCGTGCCCCGCCGGCGCACCGGGCTGCTCGCGGCCGAGGCCCTCGCGCTGCTGCGCACGGGCGACGTCGTGGTCGACCTGTGCTGCGGATCCGGCGCGGTCGGGTCGGCGCTGCTCGCGGAGGGGCCGGCGACGCGGATGTACCTCTGCGACATCGACCCGGCCGCCACGGCGTGCGCCGCCCGCAACGTCGGGACGGACGCGACCGTGCTCACCGGCGACCTCTTCGCGCCGCTGCCCGCCGCGCTGCTCGGCCGGATCGACGTGCTGGTGGCCAACGCCCCCTACGTGCCCACCGACGACATCGCGCTGATGCCGCCCGAGGCGCGCCAGCACGAGGCCCGGATCGCCCTCGACGGCGGCGCGGACGGGCTCGACGTGCAGCGCAGGATCCTGGCGGACGCGCGGCAGTGGCTGTCGCCCGCCGGGACCCTGCTGGTGGAGACCAGCGAACGGCAGGCGGCAGCGACCGCCCGCCTGTTCCGGGCGGGCGGCCTGCTGCCGCGGGTGGTCCGGTCGCCGGAGCTCGACGCCACGGTGGTCGCGGGCGGGCCCGCCTGATTCCGACTACCGCCCGAGCGGATGCGCCGCGAGCACCGCGGCGGCGTCCCTCAGCGCGTCGCGGGCCTCCGGCGTCCACGGGGCGGCCGGGAACACGTGGAAGGCTCCGGGATGGAATCGGAGCCGCACGTCTCCCCCGGCGGCGGCGATCCTCTCGCACAGGAGCGTCGCATCCGCTGCGAAGATGTCGCGACCGCCCTGGTACACGGTGACCGGCGGGAGCGAGTCGAGCGAGGCGAACAGCGGGCTCACCAGCGGCGACCTCGGGTCGAGCGCACCCGCCCACCACGTGCCGGCCGCGACCAGCCCGGCGGGAGCCAGCATGTGGTCGAGCCGCGCCAGTTCGGGCACGCGCGGGTTGCTCATCGTCGCGTCGAGCCACGGCGAGATGAGCAGCACGCCGGCCGGCGCCGTGCGCCCGCTGTCGCGGTAGCGGACGGCCTGGCCGAGGGCGAGACCGCCGCCGGCCGAGTCGCCGGCGAGGAACACCCGATCGCCGTGGCGGGCAACGGCCTCGTCGTAGAGCACGTCGAGCAGCGCGTAGGCCTCCTCGGCGGTGTGCTCGGGGGCCAGCCCGTAGAGCGGGACGGTGACGCTCACCCCGGAGTCGCGCACGAGGGTGCCCAGGATCCGCCAGTGCACCGACTGGATCGGGTAGAGGTAGCAGCCGCCGTGCGTGTAGATCAGGTGGGCGCCGGGGTCGCGCCCGGACGCCCGCGGACTCAGGCGCACCACCCGCCTGCCGTTCACGGTGCTCTCCTCGACGGTGGCCAGGCGGCGGAGGCGGCCGGGGATCCCGGCCGGCGAGGAGCGCTCCTGGGCGAAGCGCAGCGCGGTCTGTGCGGTCTCGGTCGTCGTCGGCACGAACCTGAGCAGGAAGCGCGTGAGGGCCATCGAGATCGACATGGTGCTCATCCTAGGCAGGGCGCGACCCGACACGAGCCGCCGCGCCTCAGGAGACGGAGCCCGCCCAGAGCAGTGCGACGAGCACAGCCACGTTCAGCACGACGCTCAGCCAGAGGGCCGCGAGGAAGCCCGCCTTCTTCGTCTTGTGCCGCAGCGCCTGGACGGCCACCAGGGCTCCCGGCCATCCGCCGACGAGACCGAGGAGGATCAGCGTGTTCTCCGGGGTGCGCCGCCTTCCGGCGCGGGCGGCCGACTTGTCCGCGGCGTAGACGGCGAAGGCCACGGCGCTGGCCACGAGGTAGAACCCGAGGATCCAGGGCGCGGGGTGGAGCATGGACTCGATGCTAGCCCGCGGACGCCGCGCGGGACGCGCCGGCGTGCTCCGTGGTGAACAGCCAGGTGGCGACGCTCCCGGCGCCCCGGTCGAGGCGCGGCGCCTGGCGCCAGAAGTCGAGGAACACGTCGCGGGTGATCTCGTCGACGCGCAGCAGGTCGGAGACCTGGCTGCGCACCCGGGCGAACACGTGCGGGGCGAAGCGGTCGTAGAGCTCGGAGAAGGCGTCCCGGTCGCCGACCGCGACCGCCGCGAGCAGCTCGTCGTCGGTCGAGTTCGCGCAACGTGCTGTGTCCATCTCGGCCCCCAGAAAGACTGTGATCGGTGTTCGCGCAACCGGGGTCCGGGGCCGCTACAGAAGGACAGTAGCAATCCGGCATCCGCCTGAAGAACTTTCGACGGACCATTGCGCGCCCGGGCCGGCCGTGCTGTGCCGACCGCTTGTCGCGACGGTGCCCGGCGCGTACCCTGTGGCAGGTCGATGGGCTGCCACCCACGCCGACCGCGCACAGGGCGCGACCGGCGAGCGATCGCATCGGGGCACACATGCTGGGCGACGACGAACCACTGAGCGAACTGGCCGGGGTCTTCGACGGCGAGGCGGTGCTGCAGGGAGACCCCGACTACGAGCAGGCCAGGCGCGTGTGGAACGGCGTCATCGACCGCCGGCCGGCGGCCGTCATCCGCTGCGTCTCCACCGACGACGTGCGGGCGGGCATCGCCCTCGCGCGCGAGTACGACCTGCCGGTCGCCGTGCGCGGCGGCGGCCACAGTGTGGCCGGCCACGGCACCGTCGACGACGGGATCGTGCTCGACCTCGCCGCGCTGGACGCGGTGGGCGTCGACGCCGGGGCGCGCGAGGTGACCGTGGGCGGCGGGGCCACCTGGGGCCAGGTGGACGCCGTCACGCAGCGCCACGGGCTCGTCGTGCCCGGCGGGGTCTTCTCGCGCACCGGGGTCGCCGGCCTCGCGCTCGGCGGAGGCTACGGCTGGCTGCGCAACGCCTTCGGGCTGAGCTGCGCCAACCTCGTGGCGGCGCAGCTCGTCACCGCCGACTCGCAGCTGCTCGAGGTGTCGGAGTCGAGCCACCCCGAGCTGCTCTGGGCGCTCCGCGGCGGCGGCGGCAACGTCGGCGTCGTGACGCGGTTCACCTTCCGCGCCCACCCGCTGGGGCCGGACGTCTACTTCCTGATGGTCTTCCACGACGCGTCGGGCGGCGCGGGACCGGGGCTGCTGCGCCGCCTCCGCGACTTCTGCGCGACCGCGCCGGACAGCGTCAGCATGGTGGGCGTGGTCGGCGTCGTGCCCGCCGACGGCGAGGGCTTCCCCGCCGAGGCGGCCGGGCGCCCCTACGTGGCGTTCGCCGGCGTCTTCGCCGGCGACCCGGCCGAGGGCGAGCGGCTGCTGCGGCCGCTCGCGCGGGCAGGCACTCCCCTGCTCGACGCCTCGGGCGTGACCCCGTGGGTCGCCGTGCAGCAGGTATTCGACGCGGACTACCCCGACGGGGGCCGCTACTACTGGAAGTCCACGAACGTCACCGACCTGGGCGACGAGGCCGTCGAGCTGATCTGCCGGGCGGGCGCGGCCCCGCCGTCCGAGCTGAGCACGGTCGACGTCTGGCACGTCGCGGGCGCGGCGGCCCGCCCGGTCGACGGGGCTTTCGCCGTGTCATCCGCCGACTTCCTGGTCAACCCCGAGGCGAACTGGACCGATCCCGCCGACGACGACGACAACATCCGCTGGGTGCGCGACCTGGTCGCGGACCTCGCGCCCTTCTCCGACGGCACGCGCTACCTCAACTTCGCGGGCTTCCACGAGGAGGAGACCGCCCAGGTGGGCAGGTCGTTCGGCGGCAACTACGAGCGTCTCGCCCGCGTCAAGGCGCAGTGGGACCCGCACAACGTGTTCCGCGTCAACCAGAACGTGCGCCCGGAGGCCGCGCCCCGGGACGCCGGGTACCGCCGCGGGGCCTGAGAACGCAGAAATGCCCGGCACCTCCGCCTCTTCGAGGTGCGGGTGCCGGGCATTCCGGGGCGGGCTAGCGGTTCTTGTCGCTGGCCTTCGCCTTCTTGTCGGCGCGCTTTTCCTTCAGCGACTTGCCGGCAGCGGTCTTCGTAGTGGACTTCTTGGGTGACTTGTCAGCCATGGTGACTCCCTCGATCGGTTGTTGCGTTAGCCGTCAATACGCTTGAGAACGTGGATGGGGAGCGCGACACCGGCGCTCGTGATGAGAATGCCGGCGAGGAAGGCCAGCAGCTCAAGACCCTCGATGGAGAAGGAGTAGCCCATCAGCAGGATTCCTCCGACGAAGAGACCCAAGGACACGACGAAGGCGATGACGTTCATGCTGCGATTCTAGTCAACCGCGCGAGCGACTCGCACCAGACCTGCTCGAACGCGTCGTTCCCGCCCGCTCCGGCGGCTAGTCTGACGGCTATGTCGATGAAGATTGTTGTCGCCCCCGATTCCTTCAAGGGCAGCCTGAGCGCCCGCGACGCCGCCGCCGCGATCGCGCTCGGCTGGGGCCTGGTGCATCCGGGCGACGAGGTCGTGCTGCTCCCCCAGGCCGACGGCGGCGAGGGAACGCTCGACGCCGTCGAGGCCTCGGTGCCCGGCGCGGTGCGGCGCAGCGCCGGCCAGGTGACCGGCCCGGACGGCCGCCCGACCCCCGGCGAATGGCTCCAGCTGCCCGACGGCACGGCCGTGGTGGAGCTCGCGCAGGCGAGCGGCCTGCCGCTGATGCAGACAGCGGATGCGCGCGGTGCGACGACGCGCGGGCTCGGCGAGGTCATCCGCTCGGCTCTCCAGCACGGGGCGACGCGACTCGTCGTGGGGCTCGGCGGTTCCGCATCGACCGACGGCGGCGCCGGCGCCCTCGCCGCCCTGGGCATCCGCCTGCTCGACGCCGGCGGCTCGGAGCTGGCGGACGGCGGCGCCGCCCTGGCCGCGCTGCACTCCGTCGACCGGAGCGCCCTGATCGCGCCCCCGCCCGGCGGGGTGGTGCTGCTCAGCGACGTGGACGCCCCGCTGCTCGGGCCCGCCGGCGCGGCCGCGGTGTTCGGCCCGCAGAAGGGGGCGACGGGCGCGGAGGTTGCGGAGCTCGACGCGGCGCTCGCGGTGTTCGCCGGAGTGCTCGGCGGCTCGACGCTGCTGCCCGGCGCCGGCGCGGCGGGCGGCACCGGCTTCGGACTGGCCTCCGCCTGGGGCGCGACGCTGCAGTCGGGCGCGGACTACATCGCGGCGCTGACCGGTGTCGACGCGGCCCTCGCGGACGCCGACCTGCTGCTGCTCGGCGAGGGGCGGTTCGACGAGCAGTCGCTGGGCGGCAAGGCGGTCGGGGCGCTGCTCGAGCGCGGTGCCGCCGCCGGCGTTCCGGTCGGGGTGATCGCCGGGCAGGTCGCGATCGCCGGGGACGAGCCGTGGACGATCTCGCTCAGCCGCCTGGCCGGGTCGAGCGCCGAGGCCATCGCCTCGCCGGAGGTGTGGCTGCACGCGGCCGGCGCGGAGGCCGCCCGCCACTTCGCGACGCACCAGCGGTAGGGCGGGGGTCGCGCGCTGGCCTGCGCGCTGTGAACACAGGCCCGACGCGTGGTGCGCGCAGGCACGGCGCAGCCGCTGCCGCGCGCCCGGCCGCGCACGTTCCTCACCTGCGCGCACACCGCGGCCCGCCCGGCCGCACACCGCCGCCCGCCGGCACCGCGGGCCCGGCACCGCAGGCCCCACGCCCCGCGCGCAGGCCCGACGCGTGATGCGCGCAG
>Ga0247732_10000151_pt1 | contig 44506 bp, 40 predicted proteins | sample UWRJL163409C2_FD_180940 | JGI IMG/M metagenome (GOLD analysis project Ga0247732, IMG submission 180940) | Plant litter microbial communities from Arlington Agricultural Research Station in Wisconsin, United States - UWRJ-L163-409C-2 | ecosystem: Environmental > Terrestrial > Plant litter >...
CTCGGAGGAGCTGGTGTCGTCGGTGGAGCCGGAGTCGGTCTCGGCCGGGGTGGAGCAGGCCGCGAGGCCGCCGACGAGGAGCGTGGCGGACGCGACGCTGAGTGCTGCCTTGTAGAACTTACGCATGGGGAGATCCTTTGATCGAAGCGAACTTTCGGTTGTGATGAGAGTTCGGTTCCCTCGTCGAAAAGGTTTGCTGCCGTTACGGTTCTGTTACTTTTGGGAGGCGAGATCCGCCTGTTTGCCCGGTTCGGGCATCCGTTTGGGCTTGTCCGCGCGGTCGACGATCACCCATCCGGCCCGTTTGACCGACATCACGACGATGACGACGACCGCGACGGCGACGGCCACCCTGGCCAGGTCGACCGAGGGGATGAGCAGGCGCTCGGTGAGCGCGAGCGGCACGGCCAGCCACTCCCAGCGGCCGGTCATGGCGATCATCGGGACCAGCAGCAGGGCGTACCAGGGGTAGCGCGGCGTCACGATCAGCAGAACCGTGCCGATCATCACGAGCTGGCCCAGCCACGGGTCAGCCGGGTCGGACTTCCACCAGACGAGCAGTCCGACGGCGGCGATCAGTACCGCGGCGAGCACGGTGGACGCGGCGCCCGGCGCCACCAGCGACAGCATGATGAACCGGCTGCCGGTCTCGTAGCCCTCCTCGCCGAGGTAGCCGGGCAGGTAGCCGAGCACCTGGATCCCGTCGGAGAGCACGTAGGGCACGTAGAGCAGCAGGAAGACGCCGATCGATGCGGCGATGACGGGCCAGGGGCGGCGGCCGAGCAGGGCGGGCGCGCCGATCACCGGGATGAGCTTGGTGGCGATCGAGGCGCCGAGCGCGATGCCGCCCAGCCAGCGCCGTCCGTTCGCCACCAGCAGCGTGGCGACCAGCAGCAGCAGAGCGCTGAGGATGTCGATGTGCGAGTTGGTGACGCCCTCGGTCGCGACCAGCGGGCTCCACCCCCAGAGCGCCGCCCAGCGCGGGTCGCGTCCGCGGCTGATCAGCGCGCGCAGCAGGATCACGGTGATGCCGAGGCTGCAGAGCAGTCCGAGCAGCTGCATCGGCCAGTACTCCGGCGACGGCCCGGTGAACAGCCGCACCGCGGCGAAGGCGATCTCGCTCATCGGGGGATAGATGGTCGGAACGGTGGCCCGGTTGATCGCCGTGCAGACCACGTCGCCGGTGCCCGGCTCCGCCACCGTCATGATCCGCTCGCCCGTGCAGTCGAGCTCCCCGTCCGCCCCCGTCTGCGGGGCCGGGAACAGCCAGTCGGTGCGCAGCTCCGACAGCGCGGGGTCGGAGGGCACGTAGCTGTAGGGCGAGATGCCGGCGTTCTGCACGATTCCGTCCCACGCGTAGCGGGCGGAGTCGGTGCTGGTGTTGGGCGGTCCTGCCATCGCGGCGACGCCGATCGCCAGCGAGCCGACGAGCACCAGGACAACGGATGCGCGCCCACGCACCCCGCGAAGGGCCAGTACCGAGGCGGCGAAGAGCACCCACAGCAGCGCGGTCACCCAGACCAGCGGCTCGGTCGGCCCGCCCTTGGTGTCGTAGTAGGGGAGGAGCGTGATGGAGAGCGCGGTCGCCACAGCGCTCGCCAGGAGCAGTACTGAGGTGAGCGCGGTTCGCATAGCTCTATCCTGTCTGATCGGGACCTGTCGGACCGGGAGGCCTGTCGGATCGGGGGTCGGCTCCGAAGTATAGGCAGCTCAATCCCGCGAGTGTGAACCTACCGAAAGCGCTGCCATGATTCTGGACACGGTGCAGACCCTGCTGAACGGCCTGAGACGGTCGCTGGCACAGCCGTCGCGCACCCCGCGCATGGCCGTGGTGATCGGGCGGCTGCTCGCCATCGCCTTCCTGCTCTGCTTCGGCACCGGCATCTACAGCCACTTCCTGCAGGACCCGCTGCCGTGGATGGTGTTCACCACCCGGCCCGTGTTCCTCTACCAGCTGACGCAGGGCGTGCACATCACCGCGGGGATCCTCTGCTTCCCCCTGCTGCTCGCGAAGCTGTACATCGTGTTCCCGCAGCTGTTCCAGACCCCGTCGGTGAAGTCGTTCCCGCACCTGCTCGAGCGCGCGTCGATCGCCCTGTTCGTCTCGGCGTCGATCGTGCAGATCGTCACCGGGCTGCTCAACACCTACCAGTGGTACGCGCTGTTCCCCTTCCCGTTCCGCCAGACGCACTACGCGCTGTCGTTCGTGATCATCGGGTCGCTGGCGATCCACATCGCGGTGAAGCTCGACGTGATCGCGAAGCACTGGCGGAAGCGCGACTCGGTGCTGCTCGACGAGTCCGCCCCGCTCGCTGAGCCCGTCGAAGCACCCCAGCGAGAGGGCGCGGGCGCCTCGACAGGCTCAGCGAACGCGGGCGCTGCTGCGAGCGACGGCCGCCGCAACCCGCTCACCTCCTCGCCCGTCAAGAACGCGGTCGACCGGGTCGAGGGTGTGACCGGGCGCGTCTTCGTCTGGATCGACAAGACCCCGCCGGCCGAGCCGCGCACCAGCCGCCGCGGCTTCCTCGCCGTCGTCGGCGTGATGAGCGCCGCGGTCGTCGCGCTCACCGCCGGGCAGTCGTTCCGCGTGCTCGACGGCAGCAACCTCTTCGGCCCGCGCAAGCAGGGGGTGGGGCCGAACGACCTTCCGGTCAATCGCACCGCCGCGGCCGCGAAGGTCGAGAAGAGCGCGACGGCCCCCGAATGGGTGCTCACCGTCTCGAACGGAAGCACCACCACCTCCTACAGCCGCGCCGAACTGCTGGCCATGCCGCAGCACGTCGTCGAGTTGCCCATCGCCTGCGTCGAGGGCTGGAGCCAGACCGCCACCTGGAAGGGCGTGCGCGTCGGCGACCTCGTCGACCGCGTCGGCGCCTCGGGCGGCGTCACCGTGCGTGCCACCAGCCTCGAGCAGAACAGCTCCTACGCCGTGATGCGGATGGGGCCGGAGTATGTGCGCGACGACCTCACGCTGGTGGCCCTCGAGCTGAACGGCGAGACTCTCGATCTCGACCACGGGTTCCCGGCGCGCATGATCGCGCCGGGCAGGCCCGGCGTGTTGCAGACCAAATGGTTGAGCACTCTGGAGGTGCTGTGATGACGTCCACCGCTGTCAGCCCCGCAATCCGCCGCTGGCGAATCGGGCTGCTCGTCGCCGGACTGGCGCTGCTCGCGCTCGGCGGCGTGGTGCTGCTGAACGACGTCAACCCGAAGCGCTACCTCGGCCTCGCCGCCTGGTTTCTCGGGGCGCTGATCATCCACGACGGGATCATCTCCTTCGGGGTGTTCGGTGTGAACATCGCCATGCGCAAGGCCGGTCGGCGCGTACCGCTCCCGGTGCTGCTGATCCTGCAGGGCGCGGCCGTCGTCGGCGCGCTGATGGCGCTCGTCGTGGTGCCGGAGATCATGAAGAAGTCGATCGGAACGGGCAACGCCACCCTGCTGCCGCTGGACTACGCCGGCAACCTCGGCTGGTTCTACCTGGCGCTGGCGGTGGTGACCGCGGCGGCGATCGCGGTGTACTTGGCGGTCGCCAAGGCGCGGCGCGCATCCGCTGGCACCGCGCAGGGCGAGTAGCTCCCAGCCCGTTTCGCCCAAAAGCGCCCCGATCTCTCGCGAGATCGGGGCGCTTTCGGGCGAAACGCCGGGCGCTACGCCAGCCGGCAGAAGCTGCGGCCGTCGATCGTCCAGGCCTGCACCACCGCGAGGCCCAGGTCGTGCGCGATGCGGGTGAGCGGGTTCAGTCCGATCTCGGCCCAGGGGAAGAAGGCGCTCTCGCCGCCGCGCGCGTCGACCAGCTGGCCGACGTAGGTGTTGTCGAGGTCGACGTCGTCGTGCAGCTCGACCACGATCTCGCCGGTGGGCGTGAGCAGCTCGCGGCAGCGCTCCAGCATCGCGCGCACGTCGCCGCCGATGCCGATGTTGCCGTCCACGAGCAGGGCGGTCTGCCACTGGCCCTCGTCGGGCAGGGTGTCGAACACGGAGAGCTCGAGCACGGGCAGACCCGCCTCGGTCGCGATCTGGATGGCCGTGGCGGAGACGTCGACGCCGAGCACGGCGAGCCCGAGGTCCATCGCGGCGCGCACCATCCGGCCGGGGCCGCAGCCGATGTCGAGCACCGGACCGGTGACCGACCGCAGCAGCGTCAGGTCGGCGTCGTCGGCATCCGCGTTCCAGCGGGCGACGTCCATCACCAGGTTGCTGGCAGCGCCCAGGCGGTTCTCGCTGAGCTGCAGCGTCACGGAGTCGTTCTGGCGCAGGGCCTCGGCGTAGGGCTCGGCGCCGCCGGAGCCGAAGGTGTTCGGGGCGGGAGCGGTGGTGGTCATTCGGCACGCACCGATGCGACGGCGGTGAAGTGGGCGAGCATCGAGGCGAACAGGGTGTGCGGCGCGATCTCGGCGGCCACGCGGGCGTCGTCGATCGTGTCCACGTCGGTGATCGTCGGGAGGAGCTTCACCCGCAGGCCGGCGTCGAACAGGCGCTGCAGCTGGATGCGGCCGGTGTCGTCGCGGGACATCGGCACGCCGCGGATCAGGTCGCCGCGCGGCTCGGCGAGTCCGAAGGCCCAGAAGCCGCCGTCGTTCGCGGGCCCGAAGAAGGCATCGACATCGTCGGGCCAGGGGAACGCCTCGGCGAGGTCGGCGAGGGTGATCTGCGGGGTGTCCATGCCGATGAGCAGCGCGGGGCCGGTGACCTCGTCGAAGATCGCGGCGAGGCGCTCGTCGAGATCGCCGTCGACCTGCGCGACGAGATCGTAGGCGGCGCTGCCGATCGGCGGCTTCACGCCGTCGAAGAGCAGGATGCGCCGGCTGGCGTCCAGGGGTTCCACGGCGGCGAGCGTGTCGCTGATCGACGCGGCCGCGAGGATCGCCGCTTGCTCGAGGCTGAGCGGCGGGTGCAGGCGCGTCTTAACCTTGCCGGGAATGGTCTCCTTGGCGATGACGATGAGCGTGGTCATGCTTCACGGCCTCTCGGCGAGCTGTCCAGAATGTGAGAAGTCATGCCTCTGGTTCGGAGCCGTGCTGCAAACGGTTGCCTATTCGCCGAAGGGGTTTCTCCTCTGGTCGCGCAGCAGCCGGCTCATGTCGAGCACCGCCGTGTAGGTGCCGCGGATCGTGCCCGTCACCTTCGAGCGGCCGATGCGGGGCGAGTAGGGGGCGTCCACCTCGAGCACCCGCCAGCCGACCTCGTGCCCGCGCAGCACCATCTCCAGCGGATAGCCGCTGCGGCGGTCCTTCAGGTCGAGGGCCACCAGCGCGGCCCGGTTCGCGGCACGCATCGGACCGAGGTCGTGCAGGTCGAGGTTCGTGGCGTTGCGCATCAGCTGCGCCAGAGCGCGGTTGGCGATCCGGGCGTGCAGCGGCCAGGCGCCGCGGGTGGTGGGGCGGCGCCGTCCGAGAACGAGCTCCACGCGACGCTCGGCGACCGGGTCGACGACGCTGGGCAGATCACGCGGGTCCATCGAGGCATCCGCATCGCAGAACGCGACCACCGGCGCGGTCGCGGCCAGCAGCCCGGCGTGCGCGGCCGAGCCGAAGCCGCGTCGCGGCTCGCTCACCACCGTGGCGCCGAGCGAGCGCGCCACCTCGGCCGAGCGGTCGGTGGACCCGTTGTCGACGACGATCGCGCGGTACCCCTCCGGCAGGCGGCCGAGCACCCAGGGCAGCGCCTTCTCCTCGTTCAGGCAGGGGAAGACGACGTCGACGAGGGCGGTCACCGCTGCACCGCGGCTCGCAGCGGCGCGGTCGCGAACTCGAGCATGCCCGCCTCGAAGCCGATCGACGGCGCCCAGTCGAGCTCCGCCGCCAGTCGCGCCGACGACGCCGTGATGTGCCGCACATCGCCCAGCCGGTACTCGCCGGTGACGACGGGGGCCGGGCCCCCGGAGTGCGCGCTGAGCTGCTCGGCGATCTCGCCGATGGTGTGCACCACTCCGCTGCCCACGTTGAAGGCGCGCGACTCCGGCTCGCGGCCGGTCCAGTCGATCGCCGCGAGATTGGCGGATGCCACGTCGCGAACGTGCACGAAGTCCCGTCGCTGCCTCCCGTCCTCGAACACGCGGGGCGCCTCGCCGCGCTCCAGCGACGACCGGAACAGCGAGGCAACACCGGCGTACGGCGTGTTCTGCGGCATGCCAGGGCCGTAGACGTTGTGGTAGCGCAGGCTCGCCGCGGTGCCGCCGGTGCTGCGCGACCAGGAGGTGGCCAGGTGCTCCTGGCTGAGCTTCGAGATGGCGTACACGTTGCGCGGGTCGAGCGGGGCGTCCTCGGTGATCAGCGCGGGCCGCAGCGGGCTGCCGTCGCGGTCGAGCGGGTCGAAGCGACCGGCGTCGAGGTCGGCGACGCGGCGGGCGGGCGGGCGCGTCGGGCCGTCCACGCCCAGGTAGGCGCCCTCGCCGTAGACCACCATCGAGCTGGCCTGGACGAAACGGCGGATGCCGGCTGACGCCAGTCCCGCCAGCAGCACCGCGGTGCCCAGCTCGTTGGAGCCGACGTAGTCGGGCGCGTCCGAGAAGTCCACACCGAGCCCGACCTTCGCGGCCTGGTGGCAGACGGCGTCGACTCCCTCGAGAGCCCGGCCCACGGCATCCGCATCGCGCACGTCGCCCTGCAGGAAGTCGACGCGCGGGTCGATGCTCGGGGCGCCGCCGTGCACGTCGGCGCGCAGCGAGTCGAGCACGCGCACCTCGTGGCCGCGCTCGAGGGCCGCGGCGACGATGGCCGTGCCGATGAAGCCGGCGCCGCCGGTGACCAGCAGCCTCACAGTGCGGGCGCCTGGTGGGGCGGAACCTGGTGGGCCAGCACCGTCGCGACCGCGGCCGGGTCGATGAGCTCGCGTCCCGCGTAGTTCTCGGGCAGAGAGCGGATGATCGCCTCGATCGCCGCGACGATGCGCGGCTGGGCCTCCTTCAGGCGCGAGAAGACGAGTTCGGCGCTGAGCGGCTCGCCCTGCTTCTCGCTCTCGGCCACCCCGGCGTCGCTGTCGGTGACGTAGGAGAGGTTGACCGTGCCGATGTTCAGCTCGGCGGCCAGCGGAACCTCCGGGTACAGCGTCATGTTCACGGTGTGCGAGCCGGCCGCGCGGAACCACAGCGACTCCGCCCGGGTCGAGAACCGCGGTCCCTGGATGACGACGACGGTGCCGCTCTCGACAACCGTCTCGCCCGCCCGGCGGAGCGCATCCGCTGCCAGCGCGTGCAGCGCGGGGTCGAAGGGGTCTGCGGAGGCGAGGTGCTGAACCGAGCCGTCCGTGTAGAAGGTGTCGGCGCGCCCGTGCGTGCGGTCGATGTACTGGTCGGTGAGCACGAGGCTGCCCGGCGCGTAGTCGGGGCTGACGCCGCCGACCGCGGCGCTGGACAGGATCGCGGTGACGCCGAGGGAGGCGAGCGCCCAGATGTTGGCGCGGTAGTTGATCAGGTGCGGGGCGACCGAGTGGTCGACGCCGTGCCGGGTGAGGAAGGCGACGGTGCGGCCGCCGAGCTGGCCGATCGTGACGAGCGCGGGGCCGTAGGGCGTCTCGATGCGGCGCTGCTCGCTCAGGGCCGGGTCGAACAGCTCGTAGAGGCCGGAGCCCCCGATGACGGCGATGCGTGCGGTGGGCTCAGTCATTCGGTAATTCTCGCATCGTGCATCCATCCCAGAAGTGGTGCGGGGCCGGTGCGCCCCGCGTCTGGTTCGGAGGGGACCCGGTTCCGGATTGGGCGGGGCGGTGCGCGGGCGGCGATAGTGCAGTTTGGTACCGGTTTCGCGCGGAAAAGCGGGATCAACTGCACAATCGACATCAGCCCCGCTCGCGCAGAAGGCGGTCCAGCCGTACCAGGAAGCTGTGCGGCACCCGGAGATTCTGGCGGGTAATAGTGATGTACCGCCAGTCGGCGTCGGCGAAGAGCTGCCGGCGTTCCACATCGTCGATGTAGACGCGCTCATCGTCGCGGTGTACCGACCCGTCGTAGTCGAGCGCGATCCTTTCGCGCACGTAGGCGAGGTCGGGGGTGCCGACGAAGTAGTTCTGGAAGGTGACGGTGTGGCCGATCACGGGCTCCGGCAGGCCGGCTCGAACGATCACCAGCCGCAGCCGCGACTCCCTCGGGGAGTCGGTGCCCGAGCGGATCTCGCCGAGGGCCGCGCGGGCGCGCGCCGCACCCGGCATGCCGGCCGACGCGCGTGCTGCCGCCGTCAGGTTCGCGATAGTGCTGGCGGGCGACTTGCGCCTCACGAGGAAGTCCCCGGCGATGACAAGGTCGTCGAGCGCCAACACCGCGGCAAGCTGTATCCACGCCCGCTCGACGGAGACCACCGGCAGGCCTTCGACCAGGACGGTTCTCGGCAGCCGCACCGCCCGGTGCCCGATCACGCCGGCTCGCCGAGGCACTGTCGAGCCGGCCACTGTCACGTCGATCGTCGCCCTCGTCTCCAGCGCTTCGGGAATGGGGATGCGGTGGAGACGCGCGGCCGTGACGTGGCTGAACTGGAAGTCCGCCGGGGCGACCGGGAGGAATGCGCGGCATCGCAGCAGCAGGGCCTGGAAGCGCGCTGCGAAGGCATCCGCTTCGGGCGCTTCGCCGCCTCGGCGGGTGCGAGAACCCCGGAACTCCGACGTGAGATCGGGACTTGTCAGCCGCCGCTTCGAGACGCCGGCCCGCCGCGCCTGCCCGACGCCGAACTGCGGGCCGAGTTCGGGCGGCAGTTCTGAGCGCGGCATCCGTCTATCGTCGTGATTCCCGCACAACCTCGTCGGATCCATCCACAGCCGGACGCGATAGTGCAGTTCGGCCCGCTTTTACGCGAAAAAGCGGACCGAACTGCACTATCAGCGAGCGGGGGAGGTGCGCAGCACCGCCGCGCCCAGCGCGAGGGTGCCCGAGCCCAGCGGCTCGCAGCGGATGCCGCCGAGACCGCGCATGGCCCGGAACGCGCCGGGCGCCAGCACCACGTCCATCCAGGCACACGGGTTCGCCGGGCGGTTCGCCCTGAACAGCACCGGCCCCGCACCGGAGTCGAGGCTGAACTCCACATCGCGCAGCTCGTCGACGGGGAAGCCGCGCAGCATGATGTTGCGGCGGGTGGCCGCCGGATCCAGAGGGCCGCCGACCGTGGAGGCCACCGCGTCGAGCGACTCCATCGCCATCAGCGTGACAGAGGCGCGCGCGTGCGCCGGCCTGCCGAAGTAGCGGTCGCCGACCACCCCGAGACCCGCGCGGATCTCTATCGAGCCGGGCGTCTCGCATCCGCTTGGGGGGAGCGGGCCGTCGGACGGCCGCCCCTCGTAGCGGGAGAGCGGCGACGCGAGCAGCAGCTCGATCGTCACCGGGAAGGACGGCATGCAGGAATGCTAGGCCACACAGAGATAAACTGTGCCGAATGGCCCACCTTCTCGGAGCAGAATCCCTCCACCTCGAATATCCGACCCGCGTCATCTTCGAAGATGTGACGATCGGCATCGACGAAGGCCAGCGGATCGGCGTCGTCGGCCGCAACGGCGACGGCAAGTCCACGCTGATGCGCCTGCTCTCCGGACGCATCGAGCCCGACGAGGGACGCGTGACCCGCCGCGGCGGCATCACCCTCGGCATGCTCGACCAGGCAGACAACCTCCCCGACGAGCTCACCGTGGCAGAGGCCATCGTGGGCGACCGTCCCGAGTACGAGTGGGCGGGCGACGCCCGCGTGCGCGACGTGATCGCGGGCCTCGTCGGCGGCATCCCGTGGGAGGCCCGCATGGGCGAGCTCTCCGGTGGCCAGCGCCGCCGCGTCGGACTCGCCTCGCTGCTCGTCGGCGACTGGGACATCATCTTCCTCGACGAGCCCACCAACCACCTCGACGTCGAGGGCATCGCCTGGCTCGCCGAGCACCTCAAGCGCCGCTGGGCCACCAACTCCGGCGGGCTGATGGTCGTCACTCACGACCGGTGGTTCCTCGACGAGGTCTGCACCGACACCTGGGAGGTGCACGACAAGCTGATCGAGCCCTTCGAGGGCGGATACGCGGCGTACATCCTGCAGCGCGTCGAGCGCGACCGCTCCGCCGCGGCCTCCGAGTCGAAGCGCCAGAACCTGATGCGCAAGGAGCTCGCCTGGCTCGGCCGCGGCGCCCCGGCCCGCAGCACGAAGCCGAAGTTCCGCATCGACGCGGCCAACGAGCTCATCGCCAACGAGCCGCCGCCCCGCGACAAGGTCACGCTCGCGAGCATGGCCATGCAGCGCCTCGGCAAGGACGTGGTGGACCTCGAGGGCGTCTCGGTCTCGTACACCGACAAGACCACCGGCGGCGTGAAGCAGATCCTGAACGACGTCACCTGGCGCATCGCCCCGGGCGAGCGCACCGGAATCCTCGGCGTCAACGGCGCGGGCAAGTCCACACTGCTCAGCCTGGTGGCCGGCAGCCTCATGCCCACCACCGGCAAGGTGAAGCGCGGCAAGACCATCAAGGTCGCCACCCTCACCCAGCAGCTCGGCGAGCTCGAGGACATCTGGGACGACCGCGTCTCCGAGGTGCTCGGGCGCCAGAAGAGCTCCTACGTGGCCGGTGGCAAGGAGATGACGCCCACCCAGCTGCTCGAGCGCGTCGGCTTCGCCAGCGCCCAGCTCTCCACCCGGGTGCGCGAGCTCTCCGGTGGTCAGAAGCGCCGCCTGCAGCTGCTGCTCATCATCCTCGACGAGCCGAACGTGCTGATCCTCGACGAGCCCACCAACGACCTCGACACCGACATGCTCGCCGCCATCGAGGACCTGCTCGACTCCTACCCGGGCACCCTGCTCGTCGTGAGCCACGACCGGTACCTGCTCGAGCGCGTCACCGACCAGCAGTACGCGGTGATGGACGGCGCCATGCGCCACCTGCCCCGCGGCGTCGACCAGTACCTCGAGCTGCGCCTCGCCCAGGTGAAAGCGGATGCCGCTCCCGCAGCGAGCGGGAAGGCCCCGGCCAAGACCCCCAAGCTCGGTGGCGCCGAGCTGCGCAATGCGCAGAAGGAGTTCGCGGCGGCCGACCGCAAGCTCGCGAAGATGAACGGGCAGATCGCCGACATCCACGCCAAGCTCGCCGTGCACGACCAGAGCGACTACACGGGCCTCGGCGTGATGACGAGCGAGATCCAGGCGCTCGAGACGCAGATCGCGACGCTGGAGACCCGCTGGCTGGAGCTGGAAGACCTGCTGAACTAGCGGCATCCGCTCTATTGGTCACGTCGCGTACACCCGTTGGTACCGCCGCCGTACCTTCTCGGACACCTTGAGGCAGCACTGTGATCGTCTGACGAGGGACGAGCGCGCCACGGCACAGTAGCCGTGGGCGGTCCCCGCAGTCGATCGGGGGGTCACGGTGTCTGCGCTGCCGGGTTTCGTGTTCTCCGCGTTCGACTCCGTGAGCGACAAGCAGTTCGCCGGCTGGGCCGCGTTCCGCGAGTCGATCCAGGCCGCGACCCGGCTCGGCGGCGGCGGTGCGCCGCCGTCTGCTGCCGCGGCCGAGACGGGGCGCGCATCCGCCGCCGAGCCCCCGGTGCGCGCCGCGAGGACCAGGGCGGCCCCCGCGCGACCGGAGCCCTCCGGCCCGCTCGGCATCTGGCGCCTGCTCGCCTCGAACAACCGCGAGCTCGGACGCAGCGGCCGCGCCTACCCCTCCTTCGAATCCGCGCGCGACGACGTGCTGCGGCTGCAGCGGCTCGTCGACGAGCTCGTGGTCGTCGGTGTGCGCGGCGCGGTCTCCAGCCAGTTCGGCTGGGTCGCCACCCTCGACGACGTGCCGGTGATCACCTCCGGACGCTGGTTCGGCGCCTCCTCCACGAGCCTGCACTCCGCGGCCACCACGCTCGCCGTCTTCGAGACCGCGCACGTGTCCGACGGGGTGTGGGTGGGCAGCCACAGCGTGGGCCGCGGCGCCAGGCGCGGCCTGGTGGCGACGTCCACGTGGTGACCGGCGGGGGTCTGGTCTCCGGCCGCTACCGGCTGGGGGAGCTGCTCGGAACCGGCGGCTCCGCATCCGTCTTCGCCGCCGTCGACGTGCGCGACGACAGCGCGCTCGCCCTCAAGATCCTGCACCCGCACCTCTCGAACGACCCCGCCGCCCGCGGGGCGCTGCTGCGCGAGGCGCGCGCGGCCGCCGGTCTCCGCCACCCGAACATCGTCGCGGTGCTCGACGCGGGGGAGGACCCGGGCGGAACGGCCTGGATCGCCCTCGAGCTCGCGCCCGGCGTGAGCCTGGCCGAGCACGTCGAGCTGCACGGCGTGCTCGGTTCGCTGCAGACCGTGGCGCTCGCGGCGGGCGTGCTGCGCGGGCTCGAGGCCGCGCACGCCGCCGGGCTCGTGCACCGCGACGTCTCCCCGGCCAACATCATGCTCTCGCCGGGGGCCGATGCGCTGCTCACCGCGGACGACGTGCGCCTGCTCGATTTCGGGCTGGCGGATGCCGCCGGCCGGGCCGCCCTCGCCCCTCGCGCCCCCGACAGCGCGGCTTCCGCTCCCGGCGGCGCACTCGGCAGCGTGAACTACGTCTCCCCCGAGCAGGCCTCCGGCGCATCCGTCGACGAGCGCGGCGACATCTACCAGCTCGGCGCGGTGCTCTACTTCGCGCTCACCGGCCGGCCGCCGTTCCCGCGGGACACCGCGGCGGAGACCGTGGAGGCGCACCTCTCCGCCCCGCCGCCCGTGCCGTCGGTGGTGCAGCCGCGCATCCCGCGCGCGGTCGACCGGCTGGTGGTGAAGGCGATGCTCAAGGCGCCGGGCGACCGCTTCCCGTCCGCCGCCGCGATGCTGCTCGCCGTCGACGCGCTCACGCTGGGCGCAGCGCAGCCCCATGCACACGCGCAGGGGACGGCGCAGCCGCATCCGCTCGAGCCGCGGACGCTGCTGCTGCCCGCCGCGCGCACCAGCAACTCCGAGCGGCGGCCGCGCCTGCCCCAGTCGGCGCCGCGCCCGGCGGCTCCCGTGGCGGCACCCGCGCCCGCCCCGCCGCCGGCCGCCGACGACTCCTCCTGGCTGTGGAAGTCCGGCATCGCCCTGGTGGTCGTCGTCGCGATCGTGGCCTGGATCGTCTCCTCGGCCAGCGGGGGCCCGACGCCGCAGGCCGCGACCGAGCCGTCCGCCAGCGTGGTGCAGACCCCGGCGGCCTCGGCGTCGGCGCCCGCCCAAGCGCCCGTGCCGCCCCCGGCGCCGGTGGCCGCGACGGTGCCCAGCGTCGCAGGCGGCAGCATCACCGACGCGCGCCTGGCGATCGAGGCGGCCGGTCTCGTGGCCGGCGAGATCAGCGACGAGAACTCCGCGTCCGCGGCGGGCACGGTGCTGCGCTCCTCGCCCGAGGAGGGCAGCAGCCAGTCGCCGGGCAGCGTCGTCTCGCTGGTCGTCGCCAGCGGCCTCGGCACCGTGCCCGAGGTGGCCAGGCTTGGACGCGACGCGGCGATCGCGGCCGTGCAGAACGCGGGCTTCTCCGTGCTGATGGCCGTGAGGGACGACACGGCAGCGGTGACCGGCACCATCCTGGGCACCGATCCGCTCGCGGGCACGGCGGTTCTCCTCGGGCGTCCGGTCACCATACTCGTCGCATTCGCGCCAGCCGCAGCCCAGCCCTCACCTGTCCCGACGCCCTCCGGAACGGCCGTCCCCGGTGGCTGACATCTGTTGTGACCGTGTCCACGTCTCCTTCACACGGGCAACCCCCGTCGTTCACCGACCACGCTCATTGTCAGTGCGAGGTCGATCGTCCTATCGAGGCGCGCCTGGGGAGGCACGCACGTGGCAGTGATAGACGAACGGCGATCACTTGTGTCGCGACCCTCGCGGGCCGACTCGGTATTCAAGACCGTCACATTCCTCGCGGGTGCGACGACCGTGGGCATCATGCTGATGGTCGGCCTCTTCCTCTCGCTGCGCGCCGGCGATGCGCTCTCGGTGGCGGGCCCGTCCTTCCTCTTCGAGCAGCAGTGGTCGCCGGAGACCGGCGTGTTCGGAATCGGTGCGATCCTGCTCGGCACCTTCACCATCGCGATCATCGCCATGGTCGTCGCTGTTCCCCTCGCCCTCGGTACCGCCCTGCTCATCTCCGAGGTCGTCGGTGGCAGGCTGCGCGGCTTCCTCGTCTCCCTGGTCGACCTCATGGCGGCTGTGCCGAGTGTCGTCTACGGGCTCTGGGGTCTCTTCTTCCTGCAGGCGAATGTCATCCCCGTGTCGCAGTGGATCTCCACCTACTTCGGCTGGATCCCGATCTTCCGAGTAGCGGATGCGTCGGGTGACGTTCTCACGGATGCCAGCGCCTTCACATCGTCGGCCTTCATCGCCGGCATCGTCGTCGGCCTGATGGTGGTTCCCACCCAGACGTCGATCATGCGCGAGGCCTTCTCTCAGGCTCCGGTGGGCGAGCGCGAGGCGGCGCTCGCCCTGGGGTCCACTCGGTGGGGAATGATCCGCGAGGTCGTCCTGCCCTTCGGGCGAGGCGGCATCATCGGCGGCACGATGCTCGGCCTCGGCCGTGCGCTCGGCGAGACCATCGCCGTCTACATGATCATCTCCCCGATCTTCACGATCAATTGGCAGGTGCTGAAAACGGGTACGAACTCGGTCTCCGCCCTGATCGCGCTGCGCTACGGCGAGGCGAGCGAATTCGGTCTGTCCGCACTCATGGCGGCCGGTCTCGTGCTGTTCGTCATCACGCTGATCGTCAACTTCACCGCGTCGTCCATCGTGGCGCGCTCACGTTCGGGAGCTGAATCCGGCTGATGACTGTAATAGACGAGTCCAGAAGAGCCAGCGATGGCGACATCGCGCTGTTCGACGAGGCGGAGATCACGCCCCGCACGAATACCCCGGAGAACGGCGACACAATCGTCGGCACACGCCGAGTGCTGCGCCGCGCCACGCTCGACGAGCGATTCAACATAGTCGGCGCTCTCGTGGCCGCGATTGCTCTCGCGACCCTGTTGTTCGGGTGGTTCACCCCCATGACCGGCGTGGTCGGGTGGGCCGTCGTGGCGTTCGTCTCGTTCATCGGTTTCTACAGTCTGCTCGTCTCCCTGCGATCCGACGGCCAGGAGGTCCGCGACCGCATCATGACGGTGCTGCTCGTCAGCTCGGGTGTCGTGTTGTTCAGCGCCTTGATATTCGTGGTGGCGTACACGCTCGTGCGGGCGAAGGACGCGCTGCCCCACCTGAACTTCTTCACACAGACGATGGAGCTCGCCGGGCCGCTCGACCCGCTGTCCATGGGCGGAATCGTGCACGCCATCATCGGCACGCTCATCCAGATCTCCATCGCACTGGCGATCACGATCCCGCTCGGCATCACCACCGCCGTATTCCTCAACGAGATCGGCGGCCGGTTCGCCCGTTTCGTCCGCACCATTTCGGATGCGATGACGGCTCTACCATCCATCGTGGCCGGGCTCTTCGTCTACGCGGCGATCGTGCAGCTCATCACGCACCAGCGCTCCGGCTTCGCCGCGGCTATGGCGATCACCGTGATGATGCTGCCCATCGTCATCCGGGCATCCGACGTGGTGCTGCGTCTGGTGCCCGGAAATCTTCGCGAGGCGTCGTACGCCCTCGGCACCACGCGCTGGCGCACCGTCTGGCACGTTGTTCTGCCGACAGCGCGCTCCGGCCTCGTCACCGCGGTGATCCTCGGCACCGCCCGGGGCATCGGCGAGACCTCGCCCGTTCTGCTGACCTCGGGAATCACCGCCGTCACCAACCTGAACCCGTTCTCCGGCCCGATGATCTCGCTGCCGCTGCAGGTGTTCGATTTTGTGAAGTCGCCCGAGCCGTCGATGATCGCGCGAGGATTCGGTACTGCCGCCGTTCTGCTGCTGCTCGTCGTGCTGCTCTTCGCGGTCGCCCGGGTCATCGGCGGACGGGGCCCGGGACACCTGTCCGACAGGCAGCGCCGACGGGTCGCCGCGGCCTCGTCCGCCGACCTCGAGCGCATGGCGGACGCCCGCGCAGCGGCGCCGCCCTCGCGAGCGCTGGCCGTTGAACCCGCTACGTCCGCCCCGCCACGTCCCGCCCATGCGGCCGACTCCGCGCCAGACTCCGATCCCACATCCGAACCCGAGAACCTCCCGAAGGAGCCGTCCCAGTGACGACGCGAACCCGCCGCCCCGCACGAACCCTGATTGCCTCCGTGCTCGTCTTCCTCATCGCCGGCGGAGTCGGTTCCGCGTTCACCACGCAGGCCGCCCACGCGGCCACCTACGTTCCGATCTCCGGTACCGGCTCCACCTGGTCGCAGAACGCGCTCGACCAGTGGCGCAAGAACGTGGCGGCGAACTACGGCATGACAGTGAACTACTCCGGTACCGGCTCGTCGGCCGGGCGCAAGGATTTCATCGCGGGCACCGTCGACTTCGCGATCAGCGAGATCCCCTTCCAGACGAAGCCGGAAGACCTTTCCGCACCCGAGAAGCCCACCACGCCATTCGCCTACATGCCCATCGTGGCTGGCGGCACCGCATTCATGTACAACCTGAAGATCGGTGGCAAGCGCGTCACCGATCTGCACCTGGCCGGTGACACGGTCACCAAGATCTTCACCGGCGTCATCACCAACTGGAACGATCCGCAGATCGCGCGGGACAACCCCGGCCTGGCGCTGCCCACAAAGACGATCGTCCCGGTTGTCCGATCCGACGGCTCCGGCTCCACGGCGCAGTTCACCCTGTGGATGTCGAAGCAGCATCCCGCGCTCTGGAACGCCTACTGCGCCACCGTGAACCGTCCGACCCCGTGTGGCCTGACGTCCCAGTACCCCACGCCGCCGGGCGGCAAGGCCCAGAGCGGTTCGCTCGGCGTTGCCGGTTACGTCAGCCAGGACTACGGCGAGGGGGCCATCACGTACGTGGAGTACTCCTACGCGCTGAAGTCGGGCTTCCCCGCTGCGAGCATCCTCAATGCATCGGGCGCCTACGTGCAGCCGACCGGATCGGCCGTCGCCACGGCCCTCCAGAAGGCAGTCATCAACACGGATGCCAACTCTCCCGACTACCTCACACAGAGTCTCGACGGCGTGTACAACGCGACCGATCCGGTCGCCTATCCGCTGTCGAGCTATTCGTACATGATCGTGCCGACCGCCCTGACTGCGATCTTCTCCGTGCAGAAGGGCGCGAGTCTCAGCACCTTCGCCAACTACATGTTGTGCGAGGGGCAGAAGCAGGCGGAGGTCCTCGGCTATTCGCCGCTTCCGCAGAATCTCGTGAACGCCGGACTCGACCAGGTCAAGCGCATCCCGGGAGCCACGGCGCAGGTGGGTGCGTGCAGCGCTGTCGCGGTGGGAGCCGCACCGGCTGCGGCGGGCGGGGCCCCGACGTCTGCTGAGGCGGCTGCGGCAGCTGCCGCAGCGGCAGCTGCAGCGGCCGCCGCCGCGGGCGGCGACAGTGCCGCCGGTGAGACGCCCCTCTACGATGCGAACGGCGTGCTGCTGTCGGGAGGCACGTCGGGTGGCGCGGTGTCGTCGCCGTTCGCCCTGGCCGACTCCGGTTTCGGATGGCCGCAGTTCGTCATGCTCTTCGCCGGGGTTCTCGTTCTGGCCGCAGTCGCACTGCCGCCGGTGCTCTCCCGCCGACTCAAGACCTCCGGCGGCAAAAGCCCCGGCCAGTGACGGCTTCTCGTTCGTAGGCATACGCCCCAGGTGGACCGATCGACGGTAGTGCTCGTACCCGATTCGTTCATGCGGTAGTCACCACCCGCAAATAATCTCATCCCGTTCGACCCGAGAAATCGTTGAGATTTCAACCTGGAGTATCACTGTGCCTAGACGACCCATCACCCCTGCGCGCCGCACCCGGCTGCTCTCGGGCATCACCGGTGTTGCGACGACCCTCGTCGTCGGCGCTCTGCTCACCGTCGGGGGCGTGGTGATTCCGCAGCAGCCCGCGAGCGCAGCTACCCCGGTCACCGTCTCCGCCACACAGCAGGACCCGGATGTCGCCAACGCTCCCTTCCCCAAGCTCGCAGTCACCGTCTCGCAGACAGACAATCTCGTCTCGCAGGGTCTCGAGGTCTCCTGGACCGGCGGCAAGAAGTCGACGCTCGCGAGCACGCAGTCCGGCGGCGAGAACTTCCTGCAGATCATGCAGTGCTGGGGCGACGAGCCTCTCGCGGCCGGAGCGGCGGCCGGCACGGCACAACCCGACCGCACAACCTGCCAGTACGGGGCAACTCTCGGCGCCGGGGCCAAACGCGACAGCTACCGCGAGTCGACCGCGACGATCGATCCCAAAGACATCCAGTACACGGCCCCCTCGACCGCCCCGCTCGCTCCCACATACACATCGATTCCGTTCAGGCCCGCTACGGGGGAGGAGACCCTTGCCTCCGTGGTGGGCAACAAACAGGTCAACGTGGACGTCAACACGAACAAATACTTCTCGGCGCTCACGTCGAACGAGATCGCATGGGCGGGTTCCGGGGAAGACGGCTCCGGCTCGGCGAAGTTCGAGGTGCAGACGGCTCAGCAGTCACCGGGACTCGGGTGCGGAACGCCCATCACCGCCGCCGATGGAACGATCACCGGGTCATCGTGCTGGCTCGTCATCGTCCCCCGTGGAATCGCCGACGGCGGTTCCAGCTCCATCACGCAGTCGGGCCTCTTCGAGGGTGCATGGAAGCACAAACTCGCGGTCAAACTCGACTTCCGTCCGATCGGCCTGCACTGCGCACTCGGCGCCTCCGAGCGCCAGATCTCTGGCAGCGAGCTCGTGGCCGGAGCGGTGGCCTCCTGGCAGCCGAAGCTGTGCAACGCCGACGGCGGCTCCATCTACACGATCGCGACGGGCAGCGAGGCCGACGCCCTGGTGTCGGCCAACGGCACGGCGCCCGCACCTCTCGCCCTGACCTCGCTCTCGCTCGAGGCCGACGTCACCGACGCTCTCGCCTACGCGCCCGTCGCGCTCACCGGCTTGTCGATCTCCTTCGCGATCGACCGCGAGACCAAGGCGGTCCAGGGCATCCCGGAAGAGTACGCCGCGAAGGAGCGGCTGCCCTTCGAGACGCTCAACCTGACACCGAGGCTCGTCGCCAAGCTGCTCACGAATTCCTACATCGACTCCCTGCCCTACGGCGCCGACCGCTCCCACCTCAACTACAGCAGCCCTGCAGATCCCGGCCACAACCCGCGCAACATCACCTTCGACCCCGACTTCATCGCCGTGAACGGCGGCCCCGATGGCGAGTGGGCGTATCAGGCGATCTCCACTCCCTCGCTGGCAGACATGCTCGTTCCGCAGGGCCGATCGGATGCAGCGACCGCGCTGTGGACCTACGTGATGGCCGATGCCGAAGCGGTCGACTTCCTCGCAGGAACGGCAGACGAGTGGGGCATGGTCGTCAACCCGTGGAGCTCCACCGACGCGACGGTCAACAAGAACGGCTCCGCATTCGAGCTTCCGCGCGACAACTTCCCGAAGGCGGACAGCTCGGAGCAGCCGGCCAGCCCCGGCGTCGACCCGATCAACGTCGTTACCTGGCGCCCGTACACGAACGACCTCGATTCGGGCGCGTACCTCATCCTTCGTGGGGACGGCCAGATCCTGGGCGGGTGGGATCCGCAGTCCACGCCTCCGAAGTACTCCAAGAGCGTTCGCAGCGTGCCGGGCATCCAGCGCGTGATCGGGCTGACAGACACGGCCTCGGCGGCGAAGTACCAGGTTTTCTCCGCGGCGTTGCTCAACCCGGCCGGAAAATTCGTCGCCCCAACGACAGAGTCGCTGTCGGCGGCAGCCGCGGCGATGACCGTGTCGTCTGGCCAGTCGCAGGTGTACGGGTTCGACCCCCGATCTACGGCGGCTTCGGGCGCGCCCGGTGCATATCCACTCGCAATGCCGGTCTACGCCGCCACAAATCCCGCTGCAACCGACGCCGAGCTCCGCCTCAGCTACGCCAACTTCATCCGCTACGCGGTGGGCGCCGGACAGGAACCGGGCACCGAGGTCGGCAAGCTGCCCGCCGGCTATGCGCCGATTCCTTCGGGGTGGAAGACGCAGGCGCTCGCCGCAGCCACCGTTATCGAAGCTGCGGCGGCACCCGCGGCGGCGGCTCCGGTCGCTGCTGCGGCTGAGGCGGCAGCACCGGTGCCCGCAAGCAGCTTCGCCACCGGCACACTCGACCCGGCGGTGCCGGCCGCAGCGCCTCCGACCGCCACCGGCGCAGCGATCGCCGCCCTGGCCGGCGCGGCAACGCCGAAAGACCCGGCATCGTCCGCTCTCGAAGCGGCGGTACCCGGCAGTCTCCTCGCGGGCCTGGCCTCGGCCCTCCTCGTGCCCTTCATCACCCGCGTCAGACGGAGACGACTCTGATGCCCACACTCTTGCCAGCGTCTGAGACGGCACCTAGCAACTCAGCAGCTACAAGTCGAAGCCGCCGCGCTCGCGGATGCTCGGTATACCCCCTTGAAAGGATCGCACCACAGTGAAGATCAAGAAGATCATCGCAATGAGCACCATCGCGGGCGTCGCCCTCGCTGGTCTTGCATTCTCGACCGCCAATGCGGAGCCCGTCGCCAACGGCTATGCACTCGTCGGTTCGGACACGCTGCAGGACTCCACGAACGCCCTCACCAACGGCACGACCGCTGGCGGGCCGTTCCTCCGTATCACCGCCAACAGTTCGACCCTCGGCAACTTCGACGCATTCGGCAGCCCCACAATTCAGACCAAGGCGAACGGCCCCTTCTTCACCCGTCCGTCCGGATCCGGTCAGGGCGTCACCGCCTTGCGCGCGTCCATCACCGGGGTTCCCTACCTCGGGAAGGTAATCACCGGCCAGGTCGATGTCGCCCGTTCCTCCAGTGCCCCCACTGTCAACGCGGCCGGTCAACTCCTCTACGTGCCCTATGCGCGTGACGCCGTCGCTTATGCGTACAAGGGTGGAACCGCCGCGTGGGGGAGCCTCTCCTCGGCGCAGCTCAAGCAGATCTTCGACGGGACACTGACCACCGTCGACGGCGTCGCGATTAAGCCCCGCCTCCCCCAGACCGGTTCGGGAACGCGCAACTTCTTCCTCGGAGCGCTCGGCTACACGGGTACATCAGCTCCCGGCGTCAACGACACGGGCAACACCACCGCCGAGAACGACGCCAACGTGCTTGCCGCCGGCGAGATCATCCCCTTCTCGGTAGCGAGCTGGATCGCTCAGGCCAACGGCGTCACCGGATCGAACACCACTACGGCCGCGACCGCCGCTCTCGGAACGCCCCTCGGTTCGACAGTTCCGTTCACGGGGGCGGTTCCCGCCCTCGTCCCCTCGCCCGCCTACTACGGAAGCACCGTGTTCGGTCGGGACACCTACCTGGTCGTCGAGTACGCCCGTGTCACCGTTGGCGACGCCAAGTACGACGCCGGACTCGCGAACCTCGTGAGCGGTTCGGCCACGAGCTTGACCAACTTCGGCTCGCTCTCGAGCCAGCCCGGAGCCGTCAAGAAGAAGTTCGGCTTCCTCGCTCCAGCCTCCAGCACGCCGCTTCGCGCGGTGCCCGCCCTCTAGTCACCGATCACGTTTCAGAAAGGCATAGAAATGATAGGCAACACATCGAAGATCGCCCTCGCCTTCGGCATCGCGGCGGCTCTCGTCGCCGGTGCCGCGGCGTCGAGCGCTACGGCCGCCGCCTCGAACGGCTCCGATCAGATCATGTACCACTACGACGGGGAGACCGGCCTCTATGTAGCCCCCGGCGCCACGATCGAGTGGAACGCCGCGGCCATCGGCGGCACATCGAAGAACTCCGACGAGATCGAGACGACCTTCTTCGTGGGCTCGGACGACGCGGACAACGTCCGAACGTTCATCGCACCCCGCGGGCAGGAGCGAATCCCGTCCGCGTGGATTGCGAACGCGCCTGGCGGCTTCGTTCCGGGAACCAAGACCGTTCTCCAGCCGTCCATCGCCCCGGCGAGCATCACCGAGGGCGCACCCGCCACAGTGAAGCAGAACGGCGGCCAGTACAGCGTCGGCTTCGCGTTCACCAAGAACAACGGCCTGACGGTCGCCTCCGCCGGCGTGGTCTACATGTACATCAACGTGACCCCGGTCACGGGCGCGTACACCTTCGAAGACCCGACCGACGCTGCTCCGACCGAGCCGCCCGCGGGAACGACCGCCGACATCAACCTCTCCGCGACCACCGTCGCGGCCGAGGACGGCACGCTCAGCCTCGTCGTTCCGGCGAACTCCACCGCGGTGATCGGCAACCCGGCCCTGATCGACAACCTGTCGACCTCGACCGGTGTGCTCGGCGAGATCACGGTGAAGGACTCGCGCGTCGTCACTCACAAGGGCTGGGAGCTGCAGAGCACCGTCGCCGACTTCGTCGCCGGCGACAGCACGATCTCGGCCGCACAGCTGACCGTGACCCCGAAGCTGGTCTCCACGTCGGCCACGGGTGTGCTCGCGGCGGCGGCAGGAGCCGCTGCGAAGACCGGCAAGCCTTTCGCGTCCGCAACCGATGCCGCCCAGGTGGGCGACACCGTGCTCAACGCCGACCTGAAGTTCGTCGCTCCGGCGTCGGCTCCGGCCGGAACCTACACCTCGAAGATGACGCTCACGCTCACCTCGAAGTAGCAGCGCAATCGGGGGAGGGGTCGCGCCTGGCGTGGCCCCTCCTTCGCTGCTCGCCATCTCTTTCCGTTCGGGGCCTGTCGTTCATCCCCGGTTCAACCTCCCGAGGCCTCCGGGCCAACTCACGATGGGTGAATGTACTGTGCACAGCCTCCCTGCTCGCGCGCCCCTAGTGCGGCGCGCCCTCCTCTTCGCCTTCTCGGTCCTGCTCGTCGGCTCCGCGGTCACCTTCGGTGTCCCCTCCGGGGCGGCTCATGCCGACGACACCGACGGCATCTCCGGCACCCCCGCCAGCGAGACCGGGGCGGATGGCCGCAGCCGATTCAGCTACGAGGCAGCGCCGGGCCAGCAGGTTCTCGACAACTACAGCGTCACCAACACGGGCACGACGTCACAGGTGATGCGGGTCTTCGCGACCGACGCCTTCAACACGGACGACGGGTCCTACGGACTGCTCGACACCGACGCCGAACCCGTCGACGCCGGCACCTGGGTCACCTTCGCGAACGGCGCGAAGTTCGTGGACGTTCCTCTCGCCCCAGGGGAGTCGCAGCTGGTCACCTTCGCTCTCACCGTGCCGGCCGACGCTGCTCCCGGCGACCACGCCGCCGGCATCGTCATCTCGGTCACCACCCCGCAGGGGCAGATCCTGGTCGACCGCCGGGTCGCGACCCGCCTCTACGTTCGCGTGCCCGGAGAACTGCAGGCCGCTCTCACCGTCGGCAGCATCTCCTCCAGCTACCAGCCGAGCCTCAACCCGCTCGACGGTACGACGACCGTCACTTTCACCGTGCGCAACTCGGGCAACGTCGCCCTCGGCGCAGCCACAATCGTCGGCGTGAACACCTACCTCGGCATCAGCGCGGCACCGATCGTGCGGGAGGAACTCAGCGAGATGCTCCCGCGCTCGACCCGTGTGCTCACCATGACCGTTCCCGGCGTCGCCCAGCTCGGCTACCTCAATCCCTACGTGTCGCTGGCCCCCATCGCGGCGGCCGACCTGACCAACCCCGGTCCGCTCGCCACCGTCGACCGCGACACCGTGGCGATCGCCGTGCCCTGGTGGCTCGTCCTCGTCGTCGTCGTAGGCGGCGCGATCTACCTGACCATGCGCATCCGCCGACGCATCGACAACAAGCGGGCCGCCGAGTGGATGGCGCACATGGAGGCCGAGGCGCGGCGCAACGCCGAGACCGACCGCGGCGAGCTGGTCGCGACGGGCTCCGTCACCGAAGGCGGAACTCGATGATGCGGCACACCGGCAGGATCACCACAGCGGCCCTCGTGCTGGCCGCGGTCGGCCTGGTGGCCACCGTCGGACTCGGCTCCTCCGCGGCATCCGCTGACGACGAGGACGGCATCGGCCTCAGTGTCACGGTCTCCCCGGCACCCGTCGACTCGACGGTGGTGCCCGCGGCACCGGGATCCGGCACGGGCTCCGGCACACGCACGATCACGACTCCGAACACCACGAGCGACGCAGTCGCCCCCGCCTCCGACGCGACACCGGTGCTCGCGGAGGACGAGATCGACCTCGGCGGCGTGCTCTTCGTCAGCGGGCTGACCTCCTCCTACGACTGGTCGATCAACCCGCTCGGCGGTGCGGCCGAGACCAGCATCACCGTGCGCAACGTGTCGAAGAGCACCTTCAGCTCGACGGTGCGCTTCTGGGCCGACGGCCCGGTCGGCAACCGGCTGAGCGAGGTGAAGGGCGTGAAGATCACCGCGCTCAAGCCCGGGGAGTCCCGCACGGTCGACGCGAGTCTCGGCGGGATCGGGCAGTCCACCTTCGTGAACGTGCACGCCACGCTCAGTCCGCCGAAGAGCGTCGACGGGGTCGAGCTCGCCTCGGTCACGCGCGACAAGTTCGTGGTGATCCCGCCGTGGGGCGTTCTCGGACTCGGTGCGCTGGGCGGACTCGCCTTCGCCGGCTTCTCGCTCGTGCAGTTCGTGCGCCGCTCCTTCGTCCCGTCCGGCTTCGCGGGGGCGACGGCGTGACGCTCGAGCTCGAGAAGATGATCGAGGAGGCGCCGGCGGGCAGACCCCCTCGGCCGCCGCGCGCGCCGAAGCCGCCGCGGATCCCGAAGCCGCCCCGCCGCGCGCCCCGCCCGCCGAAGCAGTACGCGCCGCTCAGTCCGCAGGTGATCCTGGTGCGGGGCTCGCTGATAATTCTCGCCGCACTGCTCATCTCCTTCGCCGCGAACGTGATCGTGCTCAGCCAGGTGCAGCACCTCGTCGCGCAGCAGCAGCTGCACAACCAGCTCAAGGAGCAGCTGGCGGCGGGCACGGCCCCGGTGAGCGAGGGCGACTTCGACGACGTGCTGCTCGCCGACGGCGCACCGCTCGCCCTGCTCGACATCCCGCAGATCGGCGTGCACCAGGTGATCGTCGAGGGCACCTCCGGCGACACCCTCAAGGCCGGCCCCGGCCACCGCCGCGACACCGTGCTCCCCGGACAGCAGGGCATCAGCGTGCTGATGGGCCGCGCGGCCGCGTTCGGCGCACCCTTCGGGCGCATCCAGGAGCTCGCCCCCGGCGACAGCTTCACCGTGCGCACCGGCCAGGGCGAGCAGGTGTTCGAGGTGATCGGCGTGCGCTACGCCGGAGACCCCTCGCCCGCGTCTCCGAAGGCGGGGGAGAGCCGGCTCATCCTGCAGACCGCGCGCGGACCGGCCTTCATCCCCTCGGGCATCGCCTACGTCGACGCGCAGCTGCGCAGCGAGGTGCAGGCCAGCGGCCAGCGCCAGACCACTTTCACCGCACTTCCGACCCAGGACAAGGCGATGGCCACCGACACCTCCACGGTGTGGGCGCTCGTCTTCGCCCTGCAGTTCCTCATCGTGGCGCAGCTCGCCGCGGTGTGGGCCTACCGCCGCCTCGGTGCGCAGAAGACCTGGGTGGTGTTCGTGCCGGTCGGCGTGCTCGCCGTGCTGTACGTCACCAACCAGCTCACGCTGCTGCTGCCGAACCTCCTCTGACCGCGCTCCACCCCGACGAATAGAGCCACCATGACCGACCCCGTGGGCAACGACGACCTCACCCAGGTGCTGCCGGCACCGCGCTCAGCGATCGAGAACCGGCGCCCGCCGGTGGCTGCGCAGCGCATCGACGATGCCTCCGCGGTGGCGATCCGCCAGGCGAACGACGACATCCTGCACGGCCGCGCATCCGCTCAGTCCCTCAGCACCGCTCTTCTCGAGCGTCCGCCGCTCGCCTCGCTCGAGGCACGCAACATCTCGGCCTGGTTCGGCGACCACCAGGTGCTCGACCGCGTCTCGCTCGAGATGCCCGCCGGCGTGATCACCTCGCTGATCGGTCCGTCGGGCTGCGGCAAGTCCACCTTCCTGCGCATCCTGAACCGCATGCACGAGCTGGTGCCCTCGGCGTCGCTCGCCGGCGAGGTGCTCATCGACGGCGTCGACATCTACGACGTGGAGCGCAAGCTGGTCGACGCGCGCAAGGCGATCGGCATGGTCTTCCAGAAGCCGAACCCGTTCCCGGCGATGTCGATCTACGACAACGTGCTCGCCGGCCTCAAGCTCACCGGCACGAAGGCGTCCCGCGAGACCCGCGACTACCTCGTCGAGAGCTGCCTCACCAAGGCCGGGCTCTGGAAAGAGGTGAAGGACCGCCTGCGCGCCCCCGGCGGCGGACTCTCCGGCGGCCAGCAGCAGCGCCTCTGCATCGCCCGCTCGCTCGCGGTCACCCCGAAGGTGCTCCTGATGGACGAGCCCTGCTCCGCGCTCGACCCCACCTCGACCCGGGTGATCGAGGAGACGATGCTCGAGCTCGCGCAGGACGTCACGATCGTGATCGTCACGCACAACATGCAGCAGGCGCAGCGGGTGTCGACGCAGTGCGCGTTCTTCCTCGCCGCGCAGGGCACGCCAGGCGGGATCGTGGAGCACGGCGACACCGAGGCGATGTTCTCCGATCCGATCGACGCCCGCACCTTCGACTACGTCAACGGCCGCTTCGGGTAGCCCTCCCCGAGCCGTTCCCTGCCGAACGCGAGCCGTTCCCTGCCAAATGTGCGAGCCGTTCTCTGCCAAATGAAGGAGATCTCGGCGGCGAGGGCCGCGCATCCGCCTCACTTTGGCTGACGGCCGGGTTTCTCCTTCATTCGGCAGCCGGGCAGCGGGCAGCGGGCAGCGCGCGGTCGGGAGCGGCAGCCGCGCGGTCGGCAGCGGGCGCTAGTCGAAGTCGAGGCTGAGCTTGCGCAGCAGCACGGCGAGGCGCTCCTGGTCGAGCGGCGACAGCGCGTCGAGCAGCTCGGCCTCGGCGGTGAGCAGCTCGCTGATCGCGGTGTCCACGCGCTCCTGCCCGAGCGGGCTCATCACCACGAGGATGCCGCGCCCGTCGTTCGGGTCGGTGTGCCGCTCCACCAGGCCGCGCTGGACGAGTCGGTCGATCCGGTTCGTCATCGTGCCGCTCGACACCAGCGTCTGCAGCAGCAGCGCCTTCGGGCTCAGCTGGTACGGGGCGCCCGCGCGACGCAGGGCCGAGAGCACGTCGAACTCCCAGGACTCCAGAGCGGATGCCGCGAAGGCCGTCCGCCTGGCCCGGTCGAGATGGCGGGCCAGCCTGCCGACACGGCTGAGCACCTGTAGCGGCGTGAAGTCCAGGTCGGGACGCTCGCGCTCCCAGGCATCGACGATCCGGTCGACTTCGTCGCTAGTGGGCATCGTCCTATTATCGCGGCGAGTCTCGTGCCTGCTCGCTATCTGGCAGAATTGACCAGCGCCGCGATTTCCCACAGGGCCTCCCGCGCGCGATCCGCCTTAGTGTAATGGCAGCACGACAGTCTTTGGAACTGTTCGGTCTAGGTTCGAATCCTGGAGGCGGAGCGCAAAAAAGAGGCAAAGATTTGCCTCTTTTTTTGGGCTCCGGCATGAGGTTCCATGGCACGCGATCTCACTTGGATGCCGAGTCCCACGCAACGGCCCTCGCGACCCAGCCCCCAGCATCCGCTACTAGCCACGACCGCCCTCCCAGTGCGGCAGACTAGACCCCATGACTGACGCCAATCTCGCCGTAATCGTTCTCGCCGCCGGTCAGGGAACGCGAATGAAGTCGCAGCGTCCGAAGATCCTGCACGAGATCGGCGGAATCTCGCTGATCGGCCACGTTCTCGCCGCCGCAGCCTCGCTCGAGCCCACGCACATCCTCGCCGTGGTGCGCCACGAGCGCGAGACCGTCGCGGGAACGATCATCGGCCTCAACGCCGACGTGACGATCGTCGACCAGGACGACGTTCCCGGCACCGGACGCGCGGTCGAGGTCGCGCTCGAGGCCCTCCCCGCCGACTTCGACGGCGACGTCGTGATCGTCAGCGGCGACGTGCCCCTGCTCGACGGCCACACCCTTGCCGGCCTCGTCGCCACGCACCGCGCGGGCCAGGCCGCGGCCACCCTGCTCTCCGCGATCCTCGACGACGCCACCGGCTACGGCCGGGTCGTGCGCGACGACACCGGCGCCCTCGACCGCATCACCGAGCAGAAGGACGCCTCGGCGGTCGAGCTCGAGATCACCGAGGTCAACTCCGGAACCTACGTCTTCTCGGCCTCCGCCCTCCGCGAGCAGCTCGCGCTGGTCGGCACCGACAACGCCCAGAACGAGAAGTACCTGACGGATGTAGTCGGCCTGCTTCGTCGCGCCGGCGCGAGCATCGGGGCGCTCGCCGTCACCGACTCGTGGCGCGTCGCCGGAGTCAACGACCGGGTGCAGCTCGCCGAGGCCGGCATCCGCCTGAACCAGCTCATCGTGCGCCGCCACCAGCTGGCCGGCGTCACCATCCAGGACCCGGCCACCACGTGGATCGACAGCGACGTCACCATCGCGCCGGACGTGACGATCCTGCCCGGGACGCAGCTGAGGGGCGCGACGAAGGTCGACACGGGCGCCGTGGTCGGACCAGACACCACTCTCCGCGACACCGAGGTCGGCGAGAACGCGACCGTGGTGCGCAGCGACGCGACGCTCGCCGTGATCGGCGCCGGCGCATCCGTTGGTCCTTTCGCCTTCCTTCGTCCGAACACGATCCTCGGCGTCACGGGCAAGATCGGCGCCTTCGTGGAGACCAAGAACTCGACGATCGGCGACGGCAGCAAGGTGCCGCACCTGAGCTACATCGGCGACACCACGGTGGGCGTGGAGTCGAACGTGGGCGCCGGAACGATCACCGCCAACTACGACGGCGTGAACAAGCACAAGACCGTGGTGGGCTCCCATGTTCGCACCGGGTCGCACAACGTGTTCGTCGCCCCGGTTACAATTGGCGACGGAGCCTATACGGGGGCCGGCACTGTCGTCCGCAAGGACGTACCGGCCGGGGCACTCGGTCTCAATGTGGCTCCGCAGCGGAACAGCGAAGGCTGGGTCGAAGCGCATCGCGCGGGAACCGCGGCGGCCCAGGCGGCAGCGGCGGCGAATGCGGACGACGCGTAGCAGCGGCACCGTAGGAATTCACAGCTAGTCGAACAGAGAGCGGGAACCGTGTCCGAGATCAAGCAAACCGGACAGAAGAGACTGGTCATCGTCTCGGGACGCGCGCATCCGCAGCTCGCGCTCGACGTGGCCGCCCATCTCGAGACCGACGTGGTGCACACCGACGCACGTACCTTCGCCAACGGCGAGATCTACGCCCGCTACGACGAGAGCGTGCGCGGCGCGGACGTGTTCGTCATCCAGTCGATGCCGGCACCGCTGAACGAGCACGTGATGGAGTCGCTGATCATGGTCGACGCGCTCAAGCGCGCATCCGTGAAGCGCATCACCGTCGTGCTCCCCTTCTACCCCTACGGACGCCAGGACAAGAAGGGCCGCGGTCGCGAGCCGATCAGCGCCCGTCTGATGGCCGACCTCTACAAGGCCGCCGGCGCCGACCGCATCATGAGCGTCGACCTGCACGCCGCCCAGATCCAGGGCTTCTTCGACGGCCCCGTCGACCACCTCTTCGCCATGCCCGTGCTACTCGAGCACTTCAAGCAGCTCGACAACACCACGCTCACCGTGGTCTCGCCCGACATGGGCCGCGTACGCGTCGCCGACATCTGGAGCGACAAGCTCGACGCCCCGCTGGCGATCATCCACAAGCGCCGCGACCCGGCGGTTCCCAACCAGGTCTCGGTGCACGAGATCGTCGGAGAGGTCGAGGGGCGCGTCTGCCTGATCGTCGACGACCTCATCGACACCGGGCGCACCATCGCCAAGGCCGCGCAGGCGCTGAAGGAGGCGGGCGCCCTCGGCGTCATCGTCGCCGCGACCCACGCCGTCTTCTCCGACCCGGCCGTCGAGCTGCTGCAGAGCGAGTTCATCGACCAGGTCGTCGTCACCGACACCCTGCCGCTGCCGGAATCGAAGCGCTTCCCGACCCTCACCGTCCTGCCGATCGCGCCGCTGCTGGCGCGGGCGATCTACGAGGTCTTCGACGACGGCTCTGTCACGTCGATGTTCGACGGCGCGGCGTAGGGCGGGCATTCCGGGTCGGGTCGGGTCGGCTCGGGGCTGTCGGACGGGCGCATCCGCTGGGCGCGCTGTCAGGTTGGCTTGGCGCTGTCAGACGGGCGCATCCGCTGAGGTGGCGCTGTTCTTTCGGACCGATGCTGTCCGTTAACCGACAGCGTCCGTCCGAAACGACAGCGCGCGCCGGTCTGACAGCGCGCGCACACGACGACGTGACCGGTCTGACAGCGCCGGCGAGACGACGCGACCTGTTTGACAGCGCGCACACGACGACGTGACCGGTCTGACAGCGCCGGTCCGAACGCGCACCGCTCAGCTGTCGCGCGGCACGCCCGACGGCAGCTTGGGCGCCCCGGGGATGAGCCCGAGCGAGACGATGTGGCGGTCGCCGCCGAACGCGCCGTCGGAGTAGCACTCCCAGCCGAGTCCGCCGGGGCCGAAGGCCTCGAAGCGCACCTCGGCGCCGCTCGCGCCGTCCACCTCGTAGGCAACCCAGGTCTCGCAGGCCGACTGCGCCGTAGCGGATGCGACGCTGAGCGTCGAGACCACACCCGGAAGCACCAGACCGAGGATCGCCAGCACCACGACCACGCGCATCGCGCGCAGGGTGTGCTTCGAGCGCAGCGGCTTGCCGTTGCCGGGCTCGTACTCGTTCAGTTCGGGATGTCCGTCGGTCACCCTCCCATCTTCGCAGCACGCGGCTGTCCGCACGTCGGGCCCGCGCATCCGCTGGGGCGTTTGCGAGCCGATTCCGGACAACAGCGGCGGCCGCGGCCGGCTCGTTCGACCGCCGGCGCCTCATGAGCCGATTGCGGCACGGCACGGCACGGCGCGGCACTGCGCGGCAAGGCAAGGCGCGCTCGGCACCACGCCCCACCGCGCACCACCCGTGGTGGCCGCGCCCCCGTCGTGCCACAGTGTCCCCATGACCGGCACCACGACCGACCCGGAATCCTCGCTCTTCGCCGCCTTCGCCCACGCCCTCGTGCTGCATCCCGAGCCGCCGGTGCGCTTCGTCGGCGACGGCACCCTCGTCTCGGCGTTCGCGGTGTCGGAGCTGGCCTCCGCGAGCGTCGCCGCCGCGGGCGCCGCGACGAGCCTGCTGATCGAGGCGGCAACGGATGCGCCGGCGCCGGTCGTCGTGGACCGCGCGCTCGCGTGCGCCTGGTTCGGCACCGCGGTCACGCCGGTCGGCTGGGAGCTGCCCTCCCCGTGGGACGCCCTCGCCGGGGACTACCGCAGCGCCGACGGCTGGATCCGCCTGCACACGAACGCGCCGCTGCACCGCGCGGCCGCACTGGCGGTGCTCGGCACGACGCCCGGGCGAAGCACGGCACCCGAGCGAGTCACCGGACTCGAGCAAGGAGCCGCACCAGAGCGAGGCACCGCACCCGAGCGAGTCGCCGAAGCGGACCTCGGCACGCCGCCCGACCGCGCCGCGGTCGCCGAGGCGGTCGGCCGCTGGGAGGGCGAGCGGCTCGAGGCGGCGATCGTCGCGGCCGGCGGCTGCGCGGCGGTGATGCGGTCCGCCGACGAGTGGGCGCGGCATCCGCAGGGCTCGGCGGTCGCGCGCGAGCCGCTCGTGCAGTGGACCTACTCGCGCGTTCGCCCGACAGCGGACGCCGGGGCGCTCGACCCGCGGCGCCCCCTCGCCGGACTGCGCGTCCTCGACCTGACCCGGGTGATCGCGGGACCGGTGGCGACGCGGTTCCTCGCCGGGCTCGGTGCCGACGTGCTGCGCGTCGACCCGCCCGCCTGGGAGGAGCCGGCCATCGTGCCCGACATGACGCTCGGCAAGCGCACGGCCCGCGTCGACGCGACGACCGCCGTGGGGCGCGACGCGCTCGAGCAGTTGATCGCCGGGGCCGACGTGCTGGTGCACGGCTACCGTCCGGGCGCGCTCGAGGCGCTGGTGCCCGCCGCGCGCCGCCGGGTGCTGCGGCCCGGGCTGATCGAGGTGGCGATCGACGCCTATGGCTACAGCGGTCCGTGGCGCGCCCGCCGCGGCTTCGACAGCCTCGTGCAGATGAGCTCGGGGATCGCCGAGGCCGGGATGCGCGCGGCCGGGGCGGACGTGCCGACCCCGCTGCCGGTTCAGGCCCTCGACCACGCCACGGGCTATCTCGCGGCGGCTTCCGCGATCGCCGCGGTCGCGCTGCTGCGCACCCGCGGGATCCCGCGCCGGGCGCGGGTGTCGCTGGCGCGCACCGCGGCCCTGCTGCTGCAGCACCCGGCGGCGGAGCCGCCGCATCCGCTCGGTGTGTCCGCGACCGGGTCGCGCTCCCTCGACACCCCGTGGGGACCGGCCGGGCTGCTGCCGTCGCCGCTCACCGTGGGCGGCACCGGCCTCGACTGGCAGCGCGGCCCGCGGAACCTGGGTTCCGACGAGCCGCGCTGGTAGAGGCAGCGGGAGGAGGGACGGCTTCGATACGCGGCCCCCTCCGTCGGTCGCTGCTCAACCAACGGAGGAGGGAGGGCGCCTAGTGCGCGTCGACCGCCTCGATCTCGGTGCGGTCGCCGCTCCACAGCGTGTGGAAGGTGCCGTCCATGTCGACGCGCTTGTAGGTGTGCGCCCCGAAGAAGTCACGCTGCCCCTGGGTGAGCGCGGCGGGCAGGCGGTCGGCACGCAGGCTGTCGTAGTAGGCGAGCGAGGAGGCGAACACCGGCGCGGGGATGCCCGCGTGTGCGGCGTCGGCGACCACGTTGCGCCAGGAGTCCTGCGCCTTCGCGACCACGTCGGTGAAGAACGGCGCGGTCACCAGCGAGACGAGTCCCGGGTTCTCGGCGTAGGCCTCGGTGATGCGGTTGAGGAAGCGGGCGCGGATGATGCAGCCGCCGCGCCAGATCTTGGCGATCTCGCCCTTCTCGATGTTCCAGCCGTACTGCTCGGCGCCGGCGACGATGGCGTCGAAGCCCTGCGAGTAGGCGATCACCTTCGAGGCGTACAGCGCCTGGCGCACGCCCTCGATGAAGCCGTCGACGTCCTCGACGGGCGACGCCGTCGGACCAGGAAGAGCGGATGCCGCGGCCCGCTGCGCCGGCTTCGAGGAGACGCCGCGCGCGAAGACGGCCTCGGCGATTCCGGAGACGGGGATGCCCAGGTCGAGGGCGGTCTGCACGGTCCAGACGCCGGTGCCCTTCGATCCGGCCTGGTCGAGGATGACGTCGACCAGCGGCTTGCCGGTCTTCGCGTCCACCTGGCGGAGCACCTCGGCGGTGATCTCGATCAGGTAGCTCTCGAGGTCGCCCGAGTTCCACTCGGTGAAGATGTCGGCGATCTCGGCCGGCGTCTTGCCGGTGCCGCGGCGGATGAGGTCGTAGGCCTCGCCGATGAGCTGCATGTCGGCGTACTCGATGCCGTTGTGGATCATCTTGACGAAATGGCCCGCGCCGTCGTGGCCGACGTGCGTGACGCAGGGCTCGCCCTCGGCGACCGCCGCGATCGACTTGAGGATCGGGCCGAGGGTGACCCACGACTCGTCCGAGCCGCCCGGCATGATCGACGGGCCGAGCAGTGCGCCCTCCTCGCCGCCGGAGATGCCGGCGCCGACGAAGTTGATGCCGGTCTCGCGCACGGCCTTCTCGCGGCGGATGGTGTCGGTGAACAGCGCGTTGCCGCCGTCGACGATGATGTCGCCCGGCTCGAAGACGCCGGTCAGGGCGTCGATCACGGCGTCGGTTCCGCGGCCTGCCTGCACCATGATGATGGCGGTGCGCGGCTTCGAGAGCGAGGCGGCGAACTCCTCGTAGGTCGTCGCCGGGAGGAACTCCGCCTCGGGGTGCTCGTCGAGCACGGTCTGGGTCTTCTCGTACGAGCGGTTGAAGATCGCGACCGTGTTTCCCTCGCGGCTGGCGAGGTTGCGGGCGAGGTTCGAGCCCATCACCGCCATGCCGACGACGCCGATGTTTGCCTGTGACTCAGTCATTTTTTTCTCCTCAGAAGGTCCTCGTCCAGCCTAGGGCGAACCGGCGGCCGAAATCGGGTGCGCGCTGTCAGTCGTCTGAATGGGCGGTCTGCCCGAGGTTCTGGTCCCAGATCTGGCCCATCTCCCGGATGGTGCGGGTCATGATGCCGAGCATCGACGCCCCTGCCGCCTCCGAGTTGCCGCTCTGGATCGCGTTCGCCACGTCCACGTGCATCTGCAGCGCCTCATCGTGCGGGAACTGCGGCATCAGGCCGTAGTTGGTGCGGCCGATCAGCACCTCGGAGACCAGGTTGTTCAACCGCGTGAACATCTCGTTGCCGCTCATCTCCATCACCAGCGAGTGGAACTCGATGTCGAGGGTGAGGAAGGCCTCCTGGTCGCCGCTCCGGCCCGCCGCCCAGAGCCGGCCGGCGAGGCCCATCAGGTCGCTGGCCTGGGTGAGGGCGCCGCGGCTGGCGGCGAGTTTGGCCGCCTCCGGCTCGATCGCCGTGCGCAGCTGGGTGAGCGAGCGCAGCTGGGCGATGCGGCCGTGGCCGGCGAGACGCCAGCGGATGACACTGAGGTCGTAGACGTTCCACTCGCTCATGGGGAGCACACGGTTGCCGACGCGGCGCTTGGACGTGACCATGCCCATGGCCTCGAGCGCGCGCAGGCTCTCGCGAATGACGGACCGCGACACCTGGTACTTGATCTCGAGCGCCTCGGTGGTGAAGGTGGTGCCGGCGGGCATGCGCCCCTCGCAGATGGCCTGACCGATCTCGTCGAGCACCTGCGAGTGCAGGCCTGGGGCGTCGTGGGTGCGGGATGCGACGGAGCCGTGCAGGAGGGCGTGGACGGGTGTTCCGCTGGTGGTCACGGGAGAAATCATACCCAAGCGCAGGAATGTGTTGCATAAGTATGATCTTTGTCAGTAATCTCTCTCACAAGACGGATGTAAAGATGCATCCGGCTGGGCCGTTCGTAACGACGCGGTGGTCCGGAATGGAGTCGACATGCAGCGCCACAGCACAATGCGAGTCGCCGGTATCGCCACGGCAGCGATTCTCGCCGCGACACTGGTCTCGTGCAGCAGCACATCCGAGAACGAGGGCGAGGGGTCGAAGACCCTGAACGTCACTCTCGCCAACCACGTCTGGACCGACATCGTCACGGAATCGCTCCCCGCTTTCGAGGAAGAGACCGGCATCAAGGTCAACCTCACCCAGCTGGGCGAGGACCAGCTCAGCGACCAGTACAACGTGAAGCTCAACGCCGGCAGCGACGAGATCGACGTCATGATGTACCGCCCGCTGCAGGAGGGCAAGCTCTTCGCGCAGAACGGATGGCTCGCCGATCTGACCGACAGCGTCGAGTCGAACGAGGACTGGGACTGGAGCGACTTTCAGAGCGGACCTGTCGAGTCCACCACCGTCGACGACGAGGTGGTCGGGGTGCCGATCATCACCGAGCGGGAGGTGCTCTACTACCGCAAGGACCTGCTCGAGGCCGCCGGCCTCGAGGTTCCGACCACGCTCGACGAGCTCGAGTCCGCCGCCGAGACGATCAAGGCGGCCAACCCGGGAACCGCCGGATTCGTCGCCCGCACCGGAGTCGCGGCCGCCGTCACCCAGTTCTCCAGCTTCCTGCACAGCCAGGGCGGCGACTGGATCGACGAGGACGGCAACGCCTCGCTCGACACCAAGGAGTTCAAGTCCGCCGTCGAGCTCTACGGAAAGCTCATCCGCGAGTACGGCCCGGCGAACGTCTCCACCGACATGAGCTGGCCCGAGGCGATGGCCATCTTCACCCAGGGCGGCGCGGCCTTCTACACCGAGGCCGACAGTCTCTACAAGAACGCCACCGACCCGGCCAACTCCACCGTCTCCGAGACCGTCGGCTTCGCGCCGTTCCCGGCCGGAGACGACGGGGCGCGCCCGTACAACGTGCCGTCGTGGGCGCTCGGAGTCTCGGCCGAGTCGGTCAATTCCGACAACGCCTGGAAGTTCATCGAGTACTTCACCAGCCAGGAGAAGGTGCTGGAGATCCAGAAGGAGGGCGTCCCGGGACCCCGCACCTCGGTCTGGGACGACGCGGCCGGGGTGGAGACCTACCCGACCGACCTCGCGGACGCGATCAAGGCATCCGCTGAAGACGGCGTCGGCTACGACCGCCCGCTCGTGGTCTCGGTGCCCGAGGCACGCGAGATCGTCGGCAAGCCCATCGTTGTGGCCATCACCGGCGGCGACGTCGACAAGGCCATCGACGACGCCCAGGCCGAGTTCCAGGCGTTCCTGGACGACGAGAAGTAACCAGCCGACACCACCGCGCCGGCTCCCGTCGAGGGGGCCGGCGCGGTCCGGCAGAGAGAGGTTTCCTGATGAGCGTGCTCGCCGATCAGAAGCAGAGCCCCGCGGAGTCCTTCTCCCGCTGGGCCAACAAGCACCGCAAGTGGGTCTTCGCGGCCCCGTCCATGATCTTCGTGTCCCTGCTCATCGCCTTCCCGGTGGGCTGGACCCTGTACCTGAGCCTGACGGATGCGCGTGGCTCGGTCCGCGCGGAATCCGACTTCATCGGGTTGGAGAACTACGCCGACGTACTCACCGACTTCGACCGGTTCTGGCCGGCGGTCGGACGCACCGTCTACTTCACCGGGGGCGCCCTCCTGCTCGAGCTGGTGCTCGGCATGATCATCGCCCTGCTGCTCTGGCGCCCGTTCCGCGGCGAGAAGTGGGTGCGCATCGCCATCCTGCTTCCGCTCGTCGCCACCCCGGTCGCGGTCGGCATGATGTGGCGCCTCATCCTCGAGCCGAACATCGGCTTCGCCAACCAGATGCTCTCCTGGTTCGGCATCCCGGCCCAGCCCTTCCTCTCCGGCCAGAACACGGCGCTCACCACGCTGATGTTCATCGACGTCTGGCAGTGGACGCCGATGGTGGTGCTCATCCTGCTCGCCGGGCTCACGTCGCTCAGCGACGAGCCCGACGAGGCGGCACGCATGGACGGCGCCAACGCCTGGCAGCGCTTCTGGTTCGTCACCTTCCCGCTGATTCGCGTTACCTTCATCACCGCGATCCTGCTGCGCGGCATCGACGCGCTGAAGACCTTCGACATCCTCTACGCCACGAAGGGCAAGGGCGGCGGATCGTTCCACGAGGTGGAGACACTCAACGTGTACGCCTACGGACTCAGCTTCGACTACAACAAATACGGCGAGTCATCCGCTGTGCTGATCGTCTTCTTCATGTTGATCATCGGCTGCATCTGGCTGCTCACCGCGCGCAGGAAGAAGGGCAACTCATGACCGCCACAGTCGTCACCGAGACCCCGGCGCCCGTGATGGCGCCGATGCACCGCAAGACCAAGGTGCGGCCCTACAGCGTGTTCCGGGTGGTCGCCCTCACCGTGATCGTGCTCACCTTCATCGCGCCGCTGGTGTGGATGTTCCTCGCGTCGCTCAAGACCAACGTCGACATCTACGACTCGTCGAAGGCATTCATCTTCACGCCGACGCTCGACAACTACGACACCGTCTTCGGGCGGGCGAACTACCTGAAGTACATCTTCAACAGCTTCTGGATCGGGTTCGCCTCCACCGGCCTGTCGCTGCTGCTCGGGGTGCCGGCCGCCTACTCGATGAGCCGCTACGTGATGAAGAAGTCGGCAGCCGTGGTGCTGCTGGCCCGCATCATCCCCGGCGTCAGCCTGCTCGTGCCCTGGTACATCATCTTCTCCAACCTCCGTCTCGTCGGCGGCTTCGAGGTGCTGATCCTGTCGCACATGTTCGTGTCGCTGCCGCTGGTTGTCTACATCATGATGTCGTTCTTCGACTCCCTGCCGCTCGAGCTCGAGGAGCAGGCCCAGGTCGACGGGCTCACGCCGATCGGCGCCTTCCTGCGCATCTCGCTGCCGCTCGCCGTGCCGGGAATCGCCACCGCCGCGATCCTGTCGTTCATCTTCTCCTGGAACAACTTCATGTTCGCGCTGGTGCTCTCCGGAGCGGAGACGAAGACGCTCCCTGTGGCGATCTTCGACTTCGTGGCCTATGCGAGCATCGACTGGGGCGGCCTGATGGCGGCAGCGGTGGTCATCACCGTGCCGATCATGGTGATCGCGCTGTTCACGCAGAAGTACATTGTCTCCGGCCTCACCGCCGGCGCGACCAAGGGGTAACCGCAGATGAGCACCACATTTCCTCCGATTGTTGTTATGGGAGTGCAGGGGGCGGGCAAATCCACCATCGGCGCCCTGCTGGCCGACCGGCTCGGCGTCGCGTTCATCGACGGCGACCGGCTGCACTCCCCGGAGAACGTCGCCATCATGGCGGCGGGCAACGCGCTCACCGACGCCGAGCGCGAGCCGTGGCTGCGCGAGGTCGGCCGGGTGCTCGCCGAGAACCAGGGCACGGGCATCGTCATCGCCTGCTCCGCGCTGAGGCGCCGCTACCGCGACCTGCTGCGCGAGTCCGTTCCCGAGCTCTTCGTGGTCTACCCCGAGGGGTCGATCGAGCTGGTCTCCGCGCGGATCGGCGCGCGGATCCACGAGTTCATGCCGGCCGGCCTGCTGCAGTCGCAGTTCGACACGCTCGAGCCGCTCGAGGCCGACGAGCGCGGCGTCGCCGTCGACATCGCCCTCTCACCGCCGCAGATCATCGACGCGCTCGTCGCGTCGCTCCGCGCGGTGGGGGAGTACCAGCGGTGATCCGCTCCGTCGAGACCTTCGCGGTCGCACCGCGCTGGCTGTTCGTGCGCATCGAGACCACCGACGGCATCGTCGGCTGGGGCGAGGGGTCGCTCGAGGGCAACTCCGGCATCGTGCGCACCGCAGTCGACCAGTTCGCCGAGTACCTCGTGGGCAAAGACCCGTCGCGCATCGAGGACCACTGGCAGGTGCTCACCAAGGGCGGCTTCTACCGTGGCGGCGCCGTGCTCGCCAGCGCCGTCTCCGGCATCGACCAGGCGCTCTGGGACATCGCAGGCAAGACACTCGGGGTGCCGGTGCACCGGCTGCTCGGCGGCGCGGTGCGTGACCGGATCCGCGCCTACGGCTGGGTCGGCGGCGACGACCCGCTCGAGGTGAGCGACCACATCGCCGCGCAGATCTCCGTGGGACTCACCGCGGTGAAGATGAACGCCAGCGGACGGATGAGCCGCAACGGCAGTGTGGCCGAGCTCGACGCGGTGGTGGGCCGCGTCGCGGCCGCGCGGGCCGTGCTCGGTCCGGATCGCGACGTGGCGGTTGACTTCCACGGCCGCTTCACCCTGGCCACCGCGCGCCGGGTGGCGCCGTTGCTGGAGGAGTTCCACCCGTTCTTCCTCGAGGAGCCGGTGGTTCCCGAGAACTCCCATCTGATCGGCGAGTTCGCGCGCTCCACCACCATCCCGGTGGCCACCGGCGAGCGGCTGTACACCCGGCAGGAGTTCCTGCCGGTGCTGCAGGCCGGGATCGCCGTGGCGCAGCCCGACCTCTCGCACGCGGGCGGCATCTCCGAGGTGCGCCGCATCGCCGCGCTCGCCGAGGTCTACGACGTACAGCTGGCGCCGCACTGCCCGCTCGGGCCGATCGCCCTCGCCGCGTGCCTGCAGGTGGGATTCGCGACGCCGAACTACCTGATCCAGGAGCAGAGCATCGGCATCCACTACAACCAGGGCGCCGAGGTGCTCGACTATGTGCTCGACACCGAGCCGCTGAAGTTCGTCGACGGCCACTTCGAGCTGCTCACCGCTCCCGGCCTCGGCATCGAGGTCGACGAGGCCGCCGTGCGCGCCGCCGATGCGCGCGGCAACGCCTGGCGAACACCCGTGTGGCGTCACTCCGACGGCTCATTCGCAGAGTGGTAGAGGGAGAGAATCATGTCTGAAGAGTTCTTGGCCGGTCTGCGCGAGGCACGCCTGCTCGCCATCATCCGCGGGACCGACGCCGCGGCATCCGTTGCATCGGCTCTCACGCTGCTCGAGGAGGGCTTCCGCTATCTGGAGATCTCGCTCAACACAGAGAATGCGCTCGCGGTGATCGCCGAGGTGGTGCGCGAGGCGCCGGCGGGCAGCCTGGTCGGCGCGGGTACGGTGCTCACGATCGACGACGTCGCCGCCGTGCGCGACGCCGGAGGTGCGTTCGCCGTCACCCCGGCCGTGGCCCGCAGCGTCGCCGAGAGCGTGCGGCTCGGCTTCCCGGTGATCGCGGGTGCGATGACCCCCACCGAGACGGTCTCGGCGATGGAGCAGGGGGCGACGGCGGTCAAGCTCTTCCCCGCGTCCATCGGCGGACCGGCCTACCTGAAGGCGCTGCGCGACCCGCTGCCGAACGTGCCCTTCGTGGCGGTCGGCGGGGTCGACGTAGACAAGGCGGGGGAGTACTTCGCCGCCGGGGCGATCGCCGTCGGACTGGGCTCGCCCCTGCTCGGCGACGCGCCCTCCGGCGGCAGCCTGCCGGCGCTGCGCGACCGCGCCCGCGCCTTCCACGACGCCGCCGCGCCCTGGCTGAACGCCTGATGGCCTTCGACGTCGTGACCTTCGGCGAGACCATGGGGTCGATCCGGGCTGCCGGGCTGCTGCGCCACGGCGGCGCCATGTCGATGTCGCTGGGCGGCGCGGAGTCGAACGTGGCCATCGGGCTCGCCCGGCTCGGGCACGCGGTGCGCTGGGGCGGACGCCTCGGTGCCGACGACGTCGGCGCGTTCGCCCTGCGCACCCTGCGCTCCGAGGGGGTCGACACGGCCACCGTGGTTCGCGACCCCGGGCGCGCGACCGGCATCCTGCTCGTCGAGAAGCGGGTCGCCGACATCTCGCGGGTGGCGTACTACCGCGCCTTCTCGGCGGGCTCCGCCGTCGAGGTGGCGGATGTGCGCGATTCGTTCGACGCCTCGACCCGCGTACTGCATCTCACCGGGATCACGCCCGCGCTCTCGGACTCTGCCGCCGACGCGACCCTGTGGGCGGCGCGTCGGGCGCGCGAGCTCGGCGTGCTCGTCTCCGTCGACGTCAACTACCGGGCCAGGCTGTGGCCGCCGGAGACCGCGTCCGCCGTGCTCGGCCCGATCGCGGCGCTCGCCGACGTGGTCTTCGCCTCCGACGACGAGCTGCACCTGATCGCGGACGGTGCAGACGAGGCCGCGCGGGTGCGGGCGCTGCTCGGCGGCGGCGTGCGCGAGGTGGTGGTGACGCGGGGCGGCGACGGGTCTGCCGTTTTCACGGCCACCGGCTCCGCCGCATCCGCTGCCCGTCGTGTGCCGGTCGTCGACACCATCGGAGCCGGCGACGCCTTTACCGCCGGCTACCTCTCCGCGCTGCTCGACGGGCTGCCGCTCGCCGAGCGCCTCGACCGCGGCGCCGTGCTGGGCGCCTTCGCGGTCAGCGCCTCCGGCGACTGGGAGTCGTTGCCGCTGCGGTCGGAGCTCGGCCTGCTCGACCACGCGGCCGGCACCACTCTTCGCTGACCACCACCGAAATACAGGAGATTCACGCTTATGAAGATCATCGCCGCCGAGGTCATCGTCACCTCGCCCGACCGCAACTTCGTCACCCTCAAGCTGACGACCGACGACGGGCTCACCGGACTCGGCGACGCAACTCTCAACGGGCGCGAGCTGGCGGTGGTGTCGTACCTGCGCGACCACGTGGTTCCGCTGCTGATCGGCATCGACGCGCACAACATCGAGGACACCTGGCAGTTCCTCTACCGCAGCGCCTACTGGCGCCGCGGCCCGGTGACGATGGCCGCGATCGCCGCGGTCGACGTGGCGCTCTGGGACATCAAGGCGAAGGCGGCGGGCATGCCGCTCTACCAACTGCTCGGCGGGGCGTCGCGCACCGGCCTGCTCGCCTACGGGCACGCCTCCGGCAAGACCACCGAGGAACTGTTCGACAGCGTGCGCGAGCACCAGGAGCAGGGCTACAAGGCGATCCGCGTGCAGACCGGCGTGCCGGGCCTGAAGTCGATCTACGGCATCGCGTCGAACGCCACCTTCGACGCCAACACCGGGGTGCGCTACGACCACGAGCCGGCGCAGCGCGGCGCGAAGCCGGCCGAGGAGGACTGGGACACCCGCTCCTACCTGCGGCACGTGCCGACCGTGTTCGAGGCGGTGCGCAACGAGTTCGGGCCGGAGCTGCCGCTGCTGCACGACGGCCACCACCGCATGACGCCGATCCAGGCCGCGCAGCTCGGCAAGTCGCTGGAGCCCTACGACCTGTTCTGGCTCGAGGACTGCACGCCGGCCGAGAACCCGGAGGCGCTGCGCCTGGTGCGCCAGCACACCACCACGCCGCTGGCCATCGGCGAGATCTTCAACTCCGTCTGGGACTACCAGCAGATCATCCGCGAGCAGCTGATCGACTACGTGCGCAGTGCCGTCACCCACACCGGCGGCATCAGCCACCTGAAGAAGATCCTCGACTACGCCAGCCAGTACCAGATCAAGTCGGGCATGCACGGGCCGACCGACATCTCGCCAGTCGGCATGGCCGCCGCGATGCACCTCGGAATGGCGATCCACAACTTCGGCATCCAGGAGTACATGAAACACGGCGCGAAGACCGACAGCGTGTTCGAGCAGTCCTTCACCTGGAACGACGGAATGCTGCACCCCGGCACCAAGCCCGGACTCGGCGTGGAGCTCAACGTCGATGAGGCGGGCAAGTACCCGTACGAGCAGGCGTACCTCCCGTACAACCGGCTCGCCGACGGCACGGTGCACGACTGGTAGGGGACGGTCTCGCAACTCAGGCAGTTTCGGGGCGGCGGCGTGCGCGCCCGCGCGACCGCGCGCATCCGCTCGGGGCGTGGCGGCGTTCTGCCTGAGTTGCGGGAGGGGCGGCGGCGGCGTTCGTCATTCCGGACGGATCCGCCCCTCCCGCGGCCGCGCCCCCGTGATCCCGGGCGTCCGTCCCGCCTCCCGCCCCGTCAATCCGGAATGACGAACGCCCCAGCGGATGCCCGCCCACCGTCGCCAGGGAACGTCGCGCCCCGCCCCGACGGGCTGCCGCCGCCGCCTTTCGCAACTCAGGCAGTTTCGGGGCGGCGGCGTGCGCGCCCGCGCGACCGCGCGCATCCGCTCGGGGCGTGGCGGCGTTCTGCCTGAGTTGTGGCGAACACCCCAGCGGATGCCCCGCCCGCCGCCGCCGACGAACGTCGCGAATCCCGCCGCCCGCCTCGCGACCCGCCCCGGTTCATGTAAAGTAGCTAGCTGTACTTCGGCGAGGGAACCGTCACGGTTCCGTAATCGACGCGGTGGAGCGGGCATCGGCTTTTCAGTCACACGTCTTCCTCACGCTGACATATGCGTTCGAGTTGAAAATCTACGTGGGCCCAGGCCCGCCACAAGGAGATAACACCATGGCCCAGGCCGAAATCAGCAACCACCTCGTCACCGAGCTCCGCGAGAGCTTCGGCAAGGGTGCGGCTCGCAAGATCCGCGCCGTCGGCAAGATCCCCGCCGTCATCTACGGACACGGCACCGAGCCGCAGCACGTGACCCTCCCGGGCCACGAGATCAGCCTCATCCTGCGCAAGTCGAACCAGATCCTCGAGCTCGACATCGACGGCAAGATCCAGCTCGCGCTGGTGAAGGACGTGCAGAAGGACCCGGTTCGCCAGATCATCGAGCACATCGACCTCATCGTCGTGCGCAAGGGCGAGAAGGTCACCATCGACGTGCCCGTGCACCTCGAGGGCGAAGCCGCTCCCGGAACGACCGTCAACCAGGACGCGAACACCATCTCGCTCGAGGCCGACGCCACGAAGATCCCCGAGTCGATCGTCGTCTCGATCGAGGGCGCCGAGGACGGCACCCAGATCCACGCCAAGGACCTCGTGCTCCCGGCCGGCTCGTCGCTCGTCTCCGACGAGGAGACCCTCATCGTGTCGATCTCGATCGCCCAGGAGCAGGACCTCGGTGAGGACGCCGACGAGGCTCCCGCCGCAGACGCCGACGCTCCCGCAGCCGAGTAGTCAGTAGCTCCACCTGAACGACAGCCCCTGGCTGGTAGTCGGGCTCGGTAACCCCGGGCCCGGCTACGCCGGGAACCGCCACAACGTGGGCCAGATGGCCCTCGACGAATTGGCGCGCCGCATTTCGGCGCCGTTCAAGAGCCAGAAGACCAACGCCACCGTCGCCGAGGGGCGGCTGAGCGGCCCCGGTCCCCGGCTCATCCTCGCCAAGCCGAACACGTTTATGAACCTGTCCGGCGGCCCGGTCGCGGCCCTCCTGCGCTTCTACAAGATCGAGCCCGCCCAGCTGATCGTGCTGCACGACGAGCTCGACATCCCCTTCGACAGCATCAAGCTGAAGACCGGCGGGGGCCACGGCGGCCACAACGGCGTGCGCGACATCGCCGCCGCCATCGGCAGCCCCGACTTCACCCGCGTGCGCATCGGCATCGGCCGCCCTCCCGGCCGCCAGAGCGCCGCGGATTTCGTGCTGAAGGACTTCTCCAGCGACGACCGCAAGGTTCTTCCCAACCTCATAGCGGATGCGGCTGACGCCGTCGAGCAGGTCACCCGCGAGGGTCTCACCGCCGCCCAGCTGCGCTTCCACACCGCCGCGCCGACGAGCGACTAGCGCCGCCGCCACATCGTTATCTAGAGGGTCGTGCCGCTCTCTTCGGCTCG
>Ga0247732_10000152_pt1 | contig 44350 bp, 42 predicted proteins | sample UWRJL163409C2_FD_180940 | JGI IMG/M metagenome (GOLD analysis project Ga0247732, IMG submission 180940) | Plant litter microbial communities from Arlington Agricultural Research Station in Wisconsin, United States - UWRJ-L163-409C-2 | ecosystem: Environmental > Terrestrial > Plant litter >...
CGCACGATCATCGGCTATCCCGCCCCCACCAAGATGAACACCGGCGGCGTGCACGGCTCGGCACTCGGCGACGAGGAAGTGGCCGCCACCAAGAAGATCCTCGGCTTCGACCCGGACAAGAAGTTCGAGGTCCGCGACGAGGTCATCGAGCACACCCGCAAGCTGGTCGACCGTGGCCGGGAAGCTCACGAGAAGTGGCAGCCCGAATTCGACGCCTGGGCCGAGCGTGAGCCCGAGCGCAAGAAGCTCCTCGACCGCCTCACCGCGGAGGAGCTGCCCGACGGCTGGGACGCCGACATCACCTACTGGGAACCGGGTTCCAAGGCCGTCGCCACCCGCGCCGCCTTCGGCCAGGTGCTCAACGACGTGGCGCCGAAGCTCCCCGAATTGTGGGGCGGCTCAGCCGATCTCGCCGGAAGCAACAACACCACGATCAAGGACGTGAAGTCGTTCGGTCCGCCGTCGATCTCCACCGAGGACTTCAAGGCCGACTGGTACGGCCGGGTGCTGCACTTCGGCATTCGCGAGCATGCGATGGGTTCCATCCTTTCGGGCATCGTGCTGCACGGGCCGACGCGAGCCTTCGGCGGCACGTTCCTGCAGTTCTCGGACTACATGCGGCCCGCGGTCCGGCTTGCGTCGCTGATGGACATCGACACCATCTACATCTGGACCCACGATTCGATCGGCCTCGGCGAGGACGGACCGACGCATCAGCCGATCGAGCACCTCGCCGCGCTCCGGGCGATCCCCAACCTGTCGGTCGTCCGGCCCGGTGACCCCAACGAGACGGCCTATGCCTGGCGCAGCATCGTCGCGCGCGGCAACGGCAGCGGCCCGGTCGGTTTCATCCTGACCAGGCAGGGCATCCCCGTACTCGAGGGCACCAGCTTCGAAGGGGTGAGCAAGGGCGGTTACGTCCTCGGCGGCGGGACCCCCGCCGACGATGCCGACGTCATCATCATCGGCACCGGTTCGGAGCTGCAGTTGGCGGTGGAGGCGAAGAAGTTGTTGGCGGAGAAGGACATCACCGCCTACGTCGTCTCGATGCCCTGCGTCGAGTGGTTCGAGAGCCAGCCGAAGGAGTACCGCGACAGCGTGCTGCCCCCCGAGGTGTCGGCCCGTGTCGCGGTCGAAGCCGCCGTCGCACAGAGCTGGCACAAGCTGGTCGGCGACACCGGCGAGATCGTCTCCATCGAGCATTACGGCGAGTCGGCGGACGACAAGACGTTGTTCCGCGAGTTCGGCTTCACGGCGGAAGCCGTGGCGGCCGCTGCAGAGCGATCACTAGACAACTAGGAGCATTGATGACTCAGAACCCGAACCTGGCGGCGCTCAGCGCCGAAGGCGTGTCCGTATGGCTCGACGACCTGTCGCGTGAGCGGCTGCAGACCGGAAACCTGCAGACCCTCATCGACACGAAGAGCGTCGTGGGCGTCACCACCAATCCGTCGATCTTCCAGGCCGCGCTGTCCAAGGGCGACGCCTACGACGCGCAGATCGCCGAGTTGGCCGAGCGCGGCGCCGACGTCGAGGCCACCATCCGCACGGTGACCACCGACGACGTCCGCAACGCGTGTGATCTGCTGGCCAAGACCTACGAGGCCAGCGACGGCGTCGACGGCCGGGTGTCCATCGAGGTCGACCCGCGGATGGCGCGCGACGCCGACAAGACGATCCTGCAGGCAATCGAGCTGTTCAAGATCGTCGACCGGCCGAACGTCCTGATCAAGATCCCCGCCACCGAGCAGGGTCTGCCGGCGATCACCGCCGTCATCGCCGAGGGCATTTCGGTCAACGTCACGCTGATCTTCTCGGTCGAGCGGCACCGGCTCGTCATGGACGCCTACCTCGAGGGTCTGGAGAAGGCCAAGGAGGCCGGACACGACCTCTCGAAGATCCACTCGGTGGCGTCGTTCTTCGTCTCGCGAGTGGACTCCGAGATCGACGCGCGCCTGGAGGCGATCGGGTCCGACGAGGCCATGGAGCTGCGCGGACAGGCTGGCGTGGCCAACGCCCGCCTCGCCTACGCCGCCTACCAGCAGGTGTTTGTCGGTGGCGAGCGGTTCGAAGCACTGGCCGCCGACGGCGCCCGCGTGCAGCGGCCGCTGTGGGCGTCGACCGGTGTGAAGAACCCGGACTACTCCGACACCCTCTACGTCACCGAGTTGGTCGCCAAGAACACGGTCAACACCATGCCCGAGAAGACGATGGACGCGGTCGCCGACCACGGCGAGGTCAAGGGCGACACGATCACTGGCACCTCCGGCGCGGCCCAGCTGCTCTTCGACCGACTGGTCAACGTCGGCATCGACCTCACCGACGTGTTCCTGACGTTGGAGAACGAGGGCGTCGACAAGTTCGAGAAGTCGTGGGGCGAGCTGATCGAGGCGACCCAGGGTCAGTTGGACCAGAAGAAGTCCTGAGCCTTGAGTAGCACTTCGGTGGGCGACGAGTGGCAGAACCCGCTTCGCGACAAGCTCGACAAGCGCTTGCCGCGCATCGCGGGACCATGTGCGGTGGTCATCTTCGGCGTCACCGGAGACCTGGCCACCAAGAAGTTGATGCCGGCGATCTACGACCTGGCCAATCGCGGCCTGCTGCCGCCGACGTTCGCGTTGGTCGGCTTCGCGCGCCGCGACTGGCAGGACGAGGACTTCGGCAACATCGTGTTGAAGGCGGTGCAGGCGCACGCCAGGACGCCGTTCCGGCAGGAGGTCTGGGATCGACTGAACGAGGGAATCCGCTTCGTCCAGGGCACCTTCGACGACGCCGACTCGTTCGCACGGTTGAAGGAGACGCTGGACAAGCTCGACGCCGAGCGTGGCACCGGCGGCAACCACGCCTTCTACCTGTCGATCCCGCCGAACGCCTTCCCCACGGTGTGCGAGCAGCTGTCGACGTCGGGGCTGGCGCGGCCCGAGGACGACCGGTGGAGCCGGGTCGTCATCGAGAAGCCGTTCGGTCACGACCTGGAGAGCGCCCGCTCGCTCAACAAGGTGGTCAACAGCGTCTTCCCCGAGTCGTCGGTGTTCCGCATAGACCACTACCTGGGCAAGGAGACGGTGCAGAACATCCTGGCGTTGCGCTTCGCCAACCAGCTGTTCGACCCGATCTGGAACGCGCACTACGTCGACCACGTGCAGATCACCATGGCCGAGGACATCGGGCTGGGTGGGCGTGGCGGCTACTACGACGGCGTGGGCGCCGCCCGTGACGTCATCCAGAACCACCTCACCCAGCTCCTGGCCCTGACCGCCATGGAGGAGCCGGTCAGCTTCAGTCCGGCGGAGTTGCAGTCCGAGAAGATCAAGGTGCTCTCGGCAACTCGGCTGGCAGAACCGTTGGGCGAGAACACCTCTCGTGGCCAATACACCGCGGGCTGGCAGGGTGGCGAGAAGGTGGTCGGGCTCCTCGAGGAGGAAGGCTTCTCCCCGACGTCGACCACCGAGACCTATGCCGCCATCGCCCTCGAGGTCGACACCCGGCGGTGGGCCGGGGTTCCGTTCTATCTGCGCACGGGAAAGCGGTTGGGCCGCAGGGTGACTGAGATCGCCCTGGTGTTCAAACGGGCTCCACACCTTCCGTTCGACGCCACGATGACCGACGAGCTCGGCAAGAACGCCTTGGTGATCCGCGTGCAGCCCGACGAGGGCATCACGCTGCGCTTCGGATCCAAGGTGCCGGGCCACGCCATGGAGGTCCGTGACGTGAACATGGACTTCTCCTATGGGTCCGCGTTCGCCGAGGACTCCCCAGAGGCCTACGAACGGTTGATCCTCGACGTGCTGCTCGGTGAGCCGTCGCTCTTCCCGGTCAACCAGGAGGTCGAATTGTCCTGGGAGATACTCGATCCCGCGCTGGAGCACTGGGCGGCGTCGGACGCCGCCGGCGGCAAGCCGGACCCGTACGAGTCCGGTGGCTGGGGTCCGGAATCGGCCACGGAGATGTTGGCCCGAACCGGGCGAGAATGGCGGAGGCCGTGATGAGCGCTTGCGCGAAGAACCGAGGACACAGATGATTGTCGACCTGGAGGCCACCACCACCACGGCGGTGAACAAGAAGCTGGACGGACTGCGGGAAGAGGGCGGCGCGTTCACGATGGCGCGGGTTCTGACCCTCGTCATCGCACCCGAGAGCGAGACCGTTCTCGAGGAGTCCATCGAGGCGGCCAACGCGGCCAGCCGCGAGCATCCCTGCCGCGTCATCGTGGTGCTGCCCGTCGACCGCGACGCCGCCGACGCCAAGCTCGACGCCCAGATCCGCGTCGGTCACGACGCGGGCGCTGGTGAGGTCGTGGTGCTCAAGCTGCACGGCCCACTGGCGGCGCATGCCAGCAGCGTCGTGACGCCCTTCCTGCTTCCGGACACCCCGGTGGTGGCGTGGTGGCCCGACGTCGCACCGCGGGTACCTGCACAGGACCCGTTGGGACAGTTGGCGATTCGACGGATCACCGACGCCACCTACGGTGTCGACCCGTTGGCGTGCATCAAGAGCAGGCTCGAGGGTTACACCCCGGGTGACACCGATCTGGCGTGGAGTCGGATCACCTACTGGCGGGCGATGCTGACCTCGGCGCTGGATCAGGGTCCGCACGAAGACATTCAGTCGGCGTTGGTCTCTGGCCGCAAGGAGGAGCCGGCGCTAGACATCCTGGCGGGCTGGTTGGCCAGCCGGATCGACGGTCCGGTGACACGCGCGGTCGGTGAGCTCAAGGTCGAGTTGGTCCGTGCCAGTGAGACGATCACCCTCAGCCGACCCCAGGCGGGCGTCACCGCCACCCTGTCCCGCACCGCCAAGCCCGAGGCGAAACTTCCGTTGGCGCGCAGGGAAACTCGCGAATGCCTTGCCGAAGACATGCGTCGACTGGACGCCGACGAGATCTACCTGGCCGCACTGAAGGGAATCGCCGAGGTGCAATATGTCTGACACCGTGATCGAGACTTACGCCGACGCCGACACCCTCGTCGCCGCCGCGGGTGACCGGCTGGTCCTCGCGATCGTCGCGGCCATCGCCAAACGTGACGCCGCCTACGTCGTGGTGACCGGCGGCGGCACCGGCGTCAAGCTGCTCAAGCACCTCGGCGACCACGATGACGCCATCGACTGGGCGAAGGTGCATCTGTTCTGGGGCGACGAGCGCTACGTGCCCGCCGACGACGACGAGCGCAACGACAAGCAGGCCCGCGAGGCGCTGCTGGACCACGTCGCGATCCCGGCGGCGAACGTGCACGCGATGCCAGCCAGCGACGGTGAATTCGGTGACGACGTCGACGCCGCTGCGCTGGCCTACGAGCAGGTGCTGGCCGCCAACGCCCCCGACGGCTCGCCGACGCCGGCCTTCGACGTCCACCTCCTCGGCATGGGCGGCGAAGGGCATGTCAACTCGCTCTTCCCGCACTCCCCGGCCACCGGTGAAACCGAGCGCATGGTCGTCGGCGTCACCGGCTCCCCCAAGCCACCGCCGGTGCGGATCACCCTGACGCTGCCCGCCGTGATCCGCTCACGCGAGGTCTGGCTGGTCGTCTCCGGGTCGGAGAAGGCCGAGGCCGTGGCCGCCGCCATCGGCGGCGCGTCGGCGGATGACGTGCCCGCAGCGGGTGCGGTCGGTCGCGACGCCACGGTGTGGCTGCTGGACCAAGCGGCCGCGGCGAACCTGTAGCAACCCCCATACTGACTGCCATGGCAGACAAGGGCGACGGCCGGCGACGGCAAGCACCGGCACGGCAGCGCATCAGAACGCTGACCCATGCCGCGTTGAATGCCGACGCCACCGTCGAACAGGTGGAGGCGATCCTCGCCGACCTTGGACAGACCCTGGCCGACCTGGACGCGTCGACGAGCAGCTTGGACGTCACCCTCGAGCGGTTCAACGCCACCATCACGCGGATCGACGAGCTGGCGCCGCGGCTCTTCGGCGTGGTCGACCGCCTCGAGGCCATCGTCGGCAGGGTGGAACGCATCGTCAGTGTCGGCGAATCGGTGGTGGCGCCGTTGGCGGCGACCGAAAGCGCGGTGCGGGGCGCGTTCAACGCGGTGCGCAAGAGCGCCGGCCTCTGACGTCGGCCGCAGATCGGCTCCCTGGCTCGGCGATCTTGGATACCGTCGGCTGGTGGCCACTCACGACGAACCGACGGGGTCGTCCCTGTCCGATCTCGACCTTCGGGTGCGCGCGCTCGAAACCGTGCTGACGCAGAAGAACTACGTCACCTCCGAGGCGCTCGACGCGATCGTCGAAGCCCACGAGACCCGGATCGGCCCGCACATCGGCGCGCGGGCCGTGGCGCGGGCCTGGGTCAGCGCCGACTACCGGGAAGCCTTGCTGGCAGATGCGACCACCGCCGTCGCCGAGTTCGCCGACGACGGGCATGTCGGCGAGCTGTTGACCGCCGTCGAGAACACCCCGGAGGTCCACAACGTGGTGGTCTGCACGCTGTGCTCCTGCTATCCGTGGGACGTCCTCGGCCTGCCGCCGACCTGGTACAAGTCGTTTGCCTACCGGTCGCGGACCGTCAAGCAGCCAAGAGCGGTGCTCGCCGAGTTCGGCCTGCAGCTGGAACCGAATGTCGAAGTACGCGTGTGGGATTCGACGGCCGAGACGCGCTATCTGGTGGTCCCGATGCGGCCGGCGGGAACCGAGGACTTCGACGAGGCTCAGCTCGCCGCCCTCGTCGACAGGGACAGCATGATCGGCGTGAGGGTGCCGACGCCCCCCTGCGGGCCGAGCTGATGGACGGCATCCACGACCTCGGCGGCATGGACGGCTTCGGGTCCGTCGCCGCCGAAGCCGACGAACCCCGATTTCACCAGCGGTGGGAGGGCCGGGCGTTCGCGGCGAGCATGGCGATGGGCGCCGGCGGCGTCTGGAACATCGACGTGGGTCGGTACGGAATCGAGCGCCTCGCACCGGTGGTCTACCTGTCCAGTTCGTACTACGAGCGGTGGCTGCGGCGGCTCGAGTTACTGCTCGTCGAATACGGCCTGGTCGACCAGGACGAGCTCGCCAACGGGCAGTCGGCCACGACCGGTCGTGAGCTGCCGCGCGGCACGTTCACAGTGGCGCGAGTGCCTGCCGTGCGACAGCGTGGCTCGTTCACCCGCGAGCCTCAGGCGCCGCGCCGCTTCGAGGTGGGCCAACGGGTCCGAACTCGCAACGACCATCCGCTCTCCCACACCCGCCTGCCGCGATACGTGCGCGGCCGCGTCGGCGTCGTCGAGCGACTGCACGGCGCGCACGTCTTCCCCGACTCCGTCGTCACCGGTACAGGCGAAGATCCGCAGTGGCTGTACACCGTTCGGTTCGACGGCACGGAGCTGTGGGGTGAGGACGCCGAACCCGGAACCACGGTGTCCGTCGACGCCTTTGAGCCGTATCTCGAGGACGCCCGGTGACCGAGCCCGCCTTCGGGGCACCGTGGCAAGCACGTGCCTTCGCCATGGTGCGCGCCCTGCAGGACGCCGGTGTGGTGACGGCGGGCGAATGGGCCGACGCACTTGGAGCGCAGATCAGGCGCGCCGAGACGGCGGGTGACCCCGACGACTACTACGGCCACTGGTTGGCCGCCCTCGAACAGCTAGTCGTGCAGCGGGAACTGACCACCGACGGCGCCCTGTCGGACTCCCGCACCGCGTGGGCCGACGCGGCGCGCCGCACCCCGCACGGCGCGCCGATCGAACTGGGTTAGCCGCTGTTGCGCAGCGCGGTCGCCAACCCGCTCATGGTGAGCAGAATCCCCCGTTTGACCAGGTCGTCTTCGTCGCCGGAGCGGTACCGGCGCAGCAGTTCGACCTGCAGATGGTTGAGGGGCTCGAGGTAGGGGAAACGGTTGAACACCGAGCGGGCCAGCGCCGGGTTGTCGGCCAGCAAATCGTCGTGGCCGGTGATGAGGCGCAGCATCGCGATGCTTCGGTCATGCTCGGCGACTATCTTGTCGAACACCCTGTGCCGCAACGCTTCGTCGTCGACCAACTCGGAGTACCTCGCCGCCAGGCCCATGTCGGCCTTCGCCAGCACCTGCGCCATGTTGGACAGCACCGAGCGGAAGAACGGCCACTTCTCGTAGAGGTCGCGGAGCACCGCGAGCCGGGTGTCCTCGTCGCCGTCGGCGATGAACTCCTCGAACGCCGTGCCGGTGCCGTACCAGCCGGGCAGCATCACCCGGGACTGACTCCAGGCCAGCACCCACGGGATCGCACGAAGGTCCGAGATGGCCGTGGTCGGCTTGCGGGACGCAGGCCGGCTGCCGATGTTGAGGGCGCCGATTTCGCTGACCGGGGTCGACGCCTTGAAGTAGTCGACGAAACCCGGTGTCTCGTGCACCAATTCGGAGTACGCCCGCTGCGCCCGCGCGGCCAGATCGTCGAGCACCTCGTAGGCAGGCTGTGCCGCGTCGCCGAGGCCCTCGACGTCCAGCAGCGTCGACTCCAGTGTCGCGGCGAGCAGGGTCTCGAGGTTGCGGTGGGCAATGGTTGGTTCGGCGTACTTGGCGGCGATCACCTCACCCTGCTCGGTGATCCGCAACGAGCCCTTCACCGCGCCAGGGGGTTGCGCGAGGATGGCGTCGTAGCTCGGTCCGCCACCGCGGCCCACCGTACCGCCGCGACCGTGGAAGAGCCGCAGGCGAATGCCGGTCTTGCGCGCAGACTCGACCAGGTCGAGCTCGGCGCGGTAGAGCGCCCAGTTCGCGGCCAGGTAGCCGCCGTCCTTGTTCGAATCCGAGTAGCCCAGCATCACCTCCTGCTGCTCGCCGCGCGCGTGCACCAACGCCCGGTACAGCGGGATGTCGAGCACCGCTTCGAGTATCGACGATCCGCGTTGCAGGTCGTCGATGGTCTCGAAGAGCGGCACCACTCCCACGGGGCTGTACGGCTGCTCGCCCGAGGCGTCCAGCAGGCCGGCCTCCTTGAGGAACACTGCCGCCTCGAGCATGTCCGACACCGACTGACACATCGAGATGATGTAGTTGGGCACGGCCTGCGGACCGAAGGTCCGGACCGCCCGCGCCGCTGCGGCGGTGATGTCCAGCTCCTTGCGGGCCAGCTCGGAGAGCTCCGCACCGGGGCTCACCAACGGCCGGCGTGTCGCCAGTTCGGCGGTCAGCACCGCCACGCGGTCCTGCTCCGACAGCGAGCGGTAGTCGGGGTGTACGCCGGCCCATGCGAGAAGTTCGGCGATCACTTCCTCGTGCACGTCGGAGTTCTGGCGCAGGTCGAGACCGGAAAGGTGAAAACCGAAGACGTGCACGGCTTCCCGCACCCGCGCGAGCCGATCGTCGGCAAGCAGTGCGCTGCCGTTGGCGCGCAGCGACGCGTCGACGACGTCGAGGTCGGCCAGGAACTGCTCGGGCGTCTCGTAGCGTTCCATGCCCAGGTCCAGCTGATACTGGGGCTGCCGGTCCAGGATCGCCCCAGCCGTCGCCGTCAACCGACCGTGGATCACGCGAAGCGCGCGGCGGTACGGCTCGTCGGCGCGCGCCGGCTCGCCGCAGGTATCGGCGAGTGCCTTCAGCTCGTCGCTGATGCGCACTAGGCGCACCGACATCGACAGCTCCTCCTCGAGGGAGGTCAGCTCCACGAAGTAGTGAGCCATGGCGGTGTAGGCGGCGCTACCGGTGGCCAGCCGGACCACGTCGGCGGTGACGTTCGGGTTGCCGTCGCGGTCGCCGCCGATCCACGAGCCGGGACGCAGGATCGGCTGCTCGAGCACGTGAGCGTCAGGCCAGCGCGCCTGAAGGGCGGTGCGCACCTCGGCGTTGACCTGAGGGATGACCTCGAAGAGGGCCGCCGGGTAGTACCGCAGTCCCGTCTCGATCTCGTCCTGAATCTTCAACCGCGACAAGCGAATCAGCGCCGTCTGCCACAGCACCAGGACGTTGCGGCGCAGTTCCTGGTCGATGCTGCGGCCGTCACCGGTGCGGGTCTGGCCGTGCATGCGTAAGCGCATCAGCTCGGTGATGCGGTGCTGGGTGTCGAAGACCGTCCGACGGCGCGTCTCGGTGGGGTGCGCGGTGATGACCGGCGACACCAACGCGCCGGTGAGGGCGTCGGCGACCGTCTCGGAGTCCAGCTTGGCCGATTCCAGCTTGAGGTAGGTGGCGGCCAAACTGCTGTTCTGTGGCGGCTCACCCGCGTCGACGTGGACGGCGCGGCGCCGTTCGCGGTGGATGTCCTCGGCAACGTTGGCCAGCAGCGCGAAGTGGGTGAAGGCCCGGATGACGGGAATCGCCTCCTGCACGTCGACGCCGTCGAACAGACCGGCCAGATCGGAGCGGTCGATCTCGGACCGCCGCACCTGGAAGGCCCCGACGCGGGCCCGCTCCACCAGGTCGAAGACGTGGTCGCCGTTCTGCTCGCGCACGGTGTCGCCCAGGATGGCGCCGAGCAGGCGGATGTCCTCACGCATCGGTTCGGTGGCCTCACGACCGACCTGGGTTCGGCGCACCGAGCCGATGGGTGCGAGGGCAGTGTCGGGAGCGTCGGCCATGACGACAAGTATCGACGTACCGCGAACCGGGCGCAGTCCGAGGCCCCGTCCGGTAGCGTCGCGGCAGGCGTCCAGGGCGCCTCCGGTCCGCGGAAATGGGTTCAACCCACCTGGTGGCACGACCTATCAGGCCCGTCTCCTTTCGGCCCGACGCAGCGGACTTCGGGTGCGACGAAAGGAGGCCGCCATGGCCCCGTCCCTGCCCAACAATCCCTCCCTCGAGCGGTTTCGCCGCGACGCCCGCCAGCTCCAACGGGCGGTGCGCGGCAACGACCCCGAGGCGCTCGCGCTGGTGTCGCGTCATCACCCCGCCGGGGCACCCGCCGACCCGGCGACGTTCGCGTTGACCGCCGCGCAACACGTCGTCGCCCGTGCGGTCGGCTTCAGCAGTTGGCCTCGACTGCAGGCGTATCTGCGGACCGCCGTGCAGCTCCGCCGTGACCCGACGGTCACCGTCGGCGACGACCCGCTCGCGCGGTTCCTGTCGCTGGCCTGCCTGACCTACTCCCAGGGCGACGGCCCCGCCAGGTGGGCGGCGGCCGACGAGATCCTGCGTGCCAACCCCGAGCTGCCCGGGCGCAGCCTGCACGCCGCGGCGGCCGTCGGTGACGTCGCAGCCGTGCGACGGCACCTCGAGAATGACCAGCGCGGCGCGGCCGAGCAGGGCGGGCCGTTCGGCTGGACCGCGCTGTTCCACCTCGCCGCGTCGCGGGTGCCGCAACGAGATCCGGTGGCGACGGCGCGGCTGCTTCTCGACGCCGGCGCTGACCCGAACGCGGGCTACCTCTGGCTCGGGCTCCCGACGCCGTTCACCGTGCTGACGCTGTGCTTCGGCGAGGGCGAGGCGGGGCCGGGGCGCCAACCCCGACATCCGGTCGGCGACGAGCTGGCGGCGGAGCTGCTGCACCGCGGTGCGGATCCCAACGATGCGCAGACGCTGTACAACCGGATGTTCTCCCGCGACGACGACCATCTGCGAATCCTGTTGCCTGCCGGGCTCGGTCGCGGGGATGGCGGGCCGTGGCACCGACGACTCGGTGAGGCGCTGGAGAGCCCGGTGGACATGGTGCAGCGGCAGGTCGACTGGGCGCGGGACCACGGGTTCACCGAGCGTCTCGACCTGCTTGCCTCATACGGCTTCACCACAGGCCGGCCGGTGACCTCGCCGTCACCGTGGCGGGCGGACCCGTCGGAGCCGCCGATTGCCGGGGCGGGTACCCCCGCCGGCGTGCGCGCGCTGGCTGCGGCAGGCGGCGACCTGGACGCCGACGTCGGCGGGCGCACGATGTTGCACCACGCCGCCTGGATCGGCGACGTCGAATTGGTCGAGGCACTACTCGACTGCGGGGCGAATCCCAATGTGCGCGACGCCGAACACGGCGCTACGCCGTTGGGTTGGGCCGAGCACGGTCACGCCGAGGCGACGGCGGCGATTCTGCGGGTCAGGAACCGTACTTGATCTGCAGGGCGACCGCGACGATCGACACCAGCCAGATGGCGGTGATGAAGTAGGTCAGCCGGTCGAGGTTCTTCTCGACGACGGTCGATCCGGAGAGGCTGGACTGCACGCCGCCACCGAACAGCGTCGACAGGCCGCCGCCCTTGGCCCGATGCAGAAGCACCAACAGGATCACCAGAACGCTGGTGACGACGAGGGTGATCTGCAGGGCGAAAATCATGGTCGCCAGAATACCGGCGACCCGCCCAATCGAGGAATCCGGGTCAGGGCAACGGTCCGCCGGCGGCGATCGCCGACAGGATCGCAAACTGCTCGCCGTCCAGGGACGCTCCGCCGACGAGGGCGCCGTCGACGTCGGTCTGTCCGACGATCTCACCGACGTTCTTGGCGCTCACGGATCCGCCGTAGAGCACCCGAACGGTGGCCGCGACGTCGACCGAAGCCAACTCGGCCAATTCCGTGCGGATCGCGGCGCAGACTTCCTGCGCGTCGGCGGCACTCGCCACCCGGCCGGTGCCGATCGCCCAGACCGGCTCGTAGGCGATCACACTCGCGCCGATTTGCTCGGCCGACAGCCCCGCCAGCGAGCCCTTCAGCTGGTTGACGTTGTAGGCGACGTGCTCGCCCGCCTCGCGGACCTCGAGGCCCTCGCCGATGCAGATGATCGGCGTCAACCCGTGCTTGAGCGCGGCGGCGGCCTTGGCGGCGACCAGTGCGTCGTCCTCGCCGTGATACGTGCGGCGCTCCGAGTGACCGACCACCGCGAACGTGCAGCCGAGCTTGGCCAGGAACGCGCCGCTGATCTCGCCGGTGTAGGCACCCGAGTCGTGCTTGGACACGTCCTGGGCCCCGTAGGTGAGTCGGAGCTTGTCACCGTCGACGAGGGTCTGCACGCTGCGCAGATCCGTGAACGGGGGAATCACCGTCACGTCGACCTTGTCAAAGTACTTGTCCGGCAGGGAGAAGGCGATCTTCTGCACCAGGGCGATGGCCTCGAAGTGGTTGAGGTTCATCTTCCAGTTGCCGGCGATGAGCGGCTTGCGTGCCACGGGTGTCTCCTAGTTCGCGAGGATCGAGATGCCGGGCAGCGTCTTGCCCTCGAGGTACTCCAGCGACGCACCGCCACCGGTGGAGATGTGCGAGAAGCCGTCCTCGGGAAGGCCGAGCTGGCGCACGGCGGCGGCGGAGTCTCCCCCACCGACGACGCTGAACGCGCCCTTGGCCGTCGCGCCGATGACTGCCTCGGCGACGCCCTTGGTGCCCGCGGCGAACTCCGGGAACTCGAAGACGCCCATCGGTCCGTTCCAGAACACGGTCTTGGCGTTGGACAGCAGGGCGGTGAATCGCTTCACCGACTCGGGCCCGATGTCGAGGCCCATCCGGTCGTCGGCGATGGCCGTCACGGCCACCGTCTCGGCCGGGGAGTCGGCGGAGAACTTCTCCGCGACGACGACGTCGACCGGGAGGTGGATGACGTCGCCGTAGTCCTCGAGCAGCTTCTTGCAGGTGTCGATCATCTCTGGCTGCAACAGCGAGGTGCCGACCGAAATCCCTTGTGCGGCAAGGAAGGTGAAGCACATGCCGCCGCCGATGACGATGCTGTCGGCCTTGGTGGCCAGGTTCTCGATGACGGCCAGCTTGTCGGAGACCTTCGAGCCGCCGAGCACCACCGCGTATGGGCGTTGCGTCGAGCTGGTGAGTTGCTCGAGCACCTTGACCTCGGTGTCGACCAACAGGCCCGCGTAGTGCGGCAGGATCGTCGCCACGTCGTACACCGACGCCTGCTTGCGATGCACCACGCCGAATCCGTCGGAGACGAACGCTCCGGGCGAACCGTCGGCCGCGCTGACCAGTTCGGCCAGCTCCTTGGCCAGCGCGAGCCGCTCGGCGTCGTCCTTGCTGGTCTCACGGCGGTCGAAGCGAATGTTCTCGACCATCAACACGTCACCGTCGGTCAGGCCTTCGGCACGCGCGAGCGCGTCGGAGCCCACGACGTCGCCAGCCAGCTGGACGTGCCTGCCCAATTCCGCGCCAAGAGCCGCCGCAACGGGCGCCAGCGAGAATTTGGGGTCGGGTCCGTCCTTCGGCCGCCCGAGGTGAGCGGTGACGACGACCTTGGCTCCGGCATCCGACAACGCCTTCAGTGTCGGGACGGACGCGAGGATCCGACCGGGATCGGTGATCGTCCCCTCGTCGTCGAGCGGAACGTTCAGGTCGGAGCGCACCAGCACGCCCCGACCCTCGACCCCCTCGGCCAGCAGATCAGACAGAGACTTGATGGAGGTTGCGGAGGAAGAAGCCACGGACCCGGCTCTACAGCGACTTGCCGACCAGCGCGACCAGGTCAACCAGCCGGTTGGAGTAGCCCCACTCGTTGTCGTACCACGACACGACCTTGGCCTGGTTGTCGATGACCTTGGTCAGACCCGAATCGAAGATCGAGCTGTGCGGGTCGGTGACGATGTCGCTCGAGACGATCGGCGCGTCGTAGTACTTGAGGATGCCCTTCAAGCGGCCCTCGGCTGCTGCCTTCATCGCCGCGTTGATCTCGTCGGCGGTGGCCGACTTGGCCAGCTCCGCGGTGAGGTCGGTGACCGAACCCGTGGGGATCGGCACGCGAAGGGCGTATCCGTCGAGCTTGCCCTTCAGCTCGGGCATGACCAGGCCGATCGCCTTGGCTGCGCCGGTGGAGGTCGGGACGATGTTCAGGGCGGCGGCGCGGGCTCGACGCAGGTCGCTGTGCGGTCCGTCCTGAAGGTTCTGGTCCTGGGTGTAGGCGTGAATCGTGGTCATCAGGCCCTTGACGATGCCGAACTCGTCGTGCAGGACCTTGGCGAGCGGGCCGAGGCAGTTCGTGGTGCACGAGGCGTTGGAGATGATGTTCTGGCTGCCGTCGTACTTGTCGTCGTTGACGCCCATGACGATGGTGATGTCGGGGTCGGTCGCCGGCGCGGAGATGATGACCTTCTTGGCTCCCGCGTCGAGGTGCCCCTTCGCCTTGGCGGCGTTGGTGAAGATGCCGGTGGACTCGACGACGACGTCGACGCCCAGATCGCCCCACGGAAGTTCGGCCGGACCGGCCTTGACCTCGAGCGCCTTGATCTTGGTGTCGCCGACCACGATGGTGTCGTCGCCTTCGAGGCTGACGTCGTAGGGCAGCCGGCCCAGGATCGAGTCGAACTTCAGAAGGTGCGCCAGCGTGGCGTTGTCGGTCAGATCGTTGACCGCGATGATCTCGATGTCGACGTTGTTGCCGAGGGCCTTCTGTGCGTCCAGGGCCCTGAAGAAGTTGCGTCCGATTCGGCCGAAGCCGTTAACGCCTACCCGAACGGTCACTGTCGTGCTCCTTAGATCTCGAAGATGCTCCGGGACGTTGCCCCGTCTCGTGCTCGGGGATCAGCCTAGTGGTGCGGCCCTCCCGACGCGAAGGCTGGTCAGTGGGCGGCCAGACTCTGGTCTCGGTACGGGTTGCCGAGCCATTTGCGTCGCAATTCCTGTAACGAGCCGTCCGCCTCCAGTCGGTCCTGTGCCGTGGCGATCTGCGCCGCCAGCGCGGTGTCGCCCGGTGTGACCGCGATGGCGATCTCCTCGCGGGACAGGCCGCGTTGCACAACGTCGACGTCGGGCAGCCACCTGACGAGCTCCGTCAGCGTTGGCGCAAGGGCCATCATCGCGTCGCAGTCACCCGCCTCGAGTTGGGTTGCCGCCGAATGGATCTCGCCGTGGGCGAAGCAACGGACCGCGCCGATCCTGCCGTCGGCGTGCAGCCGTTGTGCAATCGAGTGCCCGGCCGAGCCGCGCCAGACCGCGACGGTGAGCCCGTCAAGGTCGTCGATGGACCTGACCGCGGGATGGCGCGCGGCGTCGACGGCGAGCGCGTGGCCAGACACCAGGTACGGCTGAGCGAAGGCGACGGTGTGCTGACGGTCCGCCGTGACGGTCACGGCGGCGACGACGCAGTCGTACGCGCCCGCCGCGAGGGATGACAGAAGGTCGTCCACGTCGGGGGCTTCGGTGGCGACCCTCTCGACGGACAGCCCGAGGGCGGCGCCCAGCGCAGCGGCGAGGTCGACGTCGAAGCCGCTGCCGGCCATCCCGGCGAACGGTGGATCGGTGACGAACGCGCCCACCCGAAGGGTGTCCATCGACCCACGGTAACTGCGGCGGCCGATTCGACCGAACCGCGGCGGTCGCGGGCGCGGAGCGGATACGGTCCGTTAGCTCGAGTCGGAGGTTGAGATGTACGAGAGTTCCCGCCGCCCCAGTTCGCACCGCCCATCGGGGCGGTATCCGCGGATGCGGCTCGCGCTTGCCGCGGTCGTCGTGGCGGGGTTCTCCGCCGGAGCGCTTGGCAGCATTGGCGTCGCCCAGGCCGACGAGGGGGCGTCCGGTTCTGCCGCCCCGTCATCGTCTCAGCAGACCGACAAGTCCCAGCAGACCGACAAGCCGGACACCGGGTCGAACCCGGCGTCCAATCCCTCCGGCAGCCCGGTGGCGGCGGCATCACCCGGCGACGACGAACCCCCGGCGTCCGAGCCACCCGCATCCGAACCTCCGGCATCCAAACCAGAGAAGTCCGATCCGACGCCAACCGTGGACGTCGAGCCGCCGGCACCCGAAGCCGCCACCGCCACCGCCGTCCCGCACGAATCCAACAAGCGTGCCCAGCAGCCGAATACGCCCGAGGTGTCGCGACCCGAGGTATCCCGGCCCGAGCCGACGAGGTCCGCTCCCGTCCTGCGCAGCGTTCCGGCGCCAGCCTCTTCCACACCGAAGACTCCCCCGGCGGCCCCGGTCGCGACCGCCCCCGTCGCAGCGGCCAACCCCCCTCCGACGATCACGCCACGGCTCGACCTTCAGCTCGCCGGGTTGGCAGTCGACGTCGCAACGGTGTCGGTGTCGGTGGTCCACACCGCCGCTACCATCGTCGCGCACGCCTTCGGGCCCTCCAGCTTCCTCGGCGTCCCCTACATGTTGGCCATGTCGGTGGCCAACGCCGCGGCCGCCGTCGGCCGCACCCTGGTCGGGGCACCACTGTCACCCCCGGGCGGCCGGTTCACCGTCAACTACGGCCTCCTCGACGGGCTCGCCTTCTTCACGCCGACCAGACCGCCGGCCGGGGCCAACGACCCGTCGATCGAGACGACACCGGAGCATCCGCTGCCGGTCATCCTGCTCAACGGGACGACGGGGACCCAGGGCGTCAACTGGTCGGTCGGCGCTCCGGTACTGGCCAACGCGGGGTACAAGGTCTTCACGTTCAACTACGGCAACACCACCGCCGAGCCGAACTTCCCGATCCAGGCCATGGGCGACATCCGACAGTCCGGCCTGGAACTCGCCGCGGAGGTGGACAGGGTGCTCGCAGTGACGGGGGCCCCGAAGGTCATCCTGATCGGGCACTCGCAGGGTGGCGGCATCCTGCCGGTCTACTACGTCAACGAACTCGGCGGGGCCGACAAGGTCTCCCAGCTCATCGGCATCGCGCCGAGCAACCACGGCACCGACTTCAACCACCTGACTGGGTTTCAGTCCATCCCGATCCTGGGTCCGCTGCTCATCGGCATCGCCGACGCGATCGCACCCGCCCTGTTTCAACAGGGGGTGGGGTCGGCGTTCCAGCATGAGGTCTACGGCGACGGCGACACCAGATGCGGGGTGCTATACACGACCATTTCGTCGGTCAACGACGAGGTCGTCACGCCCTATACCCAGCAAGCCCTGACCGGACCGAACGTCACGAACGTCGTCCTGCAGGACCGGTACCCGGGACTCGTCATCGGTCACGCCAACATCTTCACCAGCCCGCAGGCGATGGCGGCGGTCCTCGACGCGCTCGCAGGCAACCCGGCAGCCAATCCGTTGCCGCGCCCGGCGGCGGTCGCCGCTTAGGCGTCGTCGAGCAGATCCGGTGTCACGGCCGACTCCGTGTCGGGGATGCCGTCCTGCTTGGCCTTGCGGTCCGCCATCGACAGCAATCGCCGAATCCGGCCGGCCACGGCATCTTTCGTCATCGGCGGCTCCGCGAGCCGACCCAGTTCCTCGAGGGACGCCTGCCGGTGCTCGACCCGCAACCTGCCCGCGTTGGACAGGTGGTCCGGCACGGTGTCGCCGAGGATGTTCAGCGCACGTTCGACCCGGGCCGCGGCGGCCACGGCCGCCCGCGCCGAGCGCCGCAGGTTCGCGTCGTCGAAGTTGGCGAGGCGGTTCGCGGTCGCCCGCACCTCACGGCGCAGGCGACGCTCCTCCCACGTGAGCCTGGTGTCCTGGGCGCCCATCCGCGTCAGCAGCGCGCCGATGGCCTCGCCGTCGCGCACCACCACCCGGTCGCTGCCCCGCACTTCACGAGCCTTCGCGCTGACGCCGAGCCGACGCGCCGCACCGACGAGCGCCAGTGCCGCCTCCGGACCGGGGCAGCTGATCTCCAACGACGACGAACGACCCGGCTCGGTGAGCGAGCCATGTGCCAAAAATGCTCCACGCCAAGCGGCTTCGGCGTCACCGACGCTGCCGCCGACGACCTGGGCCGGCAACCCGCGCACCGGGCGACCGCGCAGATCCAGCAGTCCGGTCTGACGCGCCAGCGCCTCCCCGTCCTGCGCCACGCGCACCACGTACCTGGTGCCCTTGCGGATGCCGCTGGCCGTCAGCACGTGCACGACGGCGTTGTAGCCGTAGAGGTCGTGAATGTCCTTGCGCAGGCGCCGCGCGATGACGCCGAGGTCCACCTCGGCCTCGACCACCACGCGGCCCGCCACGATGTGCAGGCCACCGGCGAAGCGCAGAAGGGACGCCACCTCCGCACGTCGCGCGCTCACCGAGTTGATCACCAGTCGGCTGAGCTCGTCCTTGACCTCGGCTGTCATCGCCACGAGATCGTCACCTTTCGTCGACCGACTGAGCGGCGGCAGTGGGAGCCGTCGGCGGCACGGCTGCACTACCGCGCAGCCTCACTCGCTCCAGCGCCGCAGCCAACTTGGCCGGATCATGTAATGGTGTACCAGGTCTGGACACGTCAGCAAACTCAACCCGAGCCTCGAGGCTGGCTGCGGTTCGCCGAAGTTGGTCCCGTTCACGTTCGCCGGGAACGCCTGCCGCGTCGACGACGATGTCGTGCACGGTGAATCCTGGTGCATGCTGCGCCAGTACGTGGATGTGGCGCTCGGCGGAGAAGCCCGCCGTCTCGCCCGGTTCGGCCACCAGGTTCAACACCAGCGCCCGGCGCGCCGTCGTCGCCTGAAGCGCGGCGGCCAACTGCGGCACCAACACGTGAGGAATCACGCTGGTGAACCACGAGCCCGGTCCCAGCACGACGAGGTCGGCGGCCATGATCGCGTCGACGGCCTGCCGGGTGGCTGGCGGATTGCCGGGATTCAGGCGCACCCGGCGCACCTTCCCCACCGTCGTGGCAACGGCGACCTGGCCCCTGATCACCCGGCTCATCCGGGCGTCGGACTCCAGGCCTGCGACGTCGGCCTCGATCTGCAGCGCGACCGGACACATCGGCAGCACCCGGCCCTTGAGATCCAGGATGCGACCGAGTTCGTCGAGGGCCGCGACCGGGTCGGCGAGTACTTCGTTGAGCCCGGCAAGCAGCAGGTTGCCGATGGGATGCCCGGCCAGCGCACCGCTGCCGCCGAACCGGTGCTGCAGGATGGTCGCCCACAGATGACCGTGCGGGGTGTCGGATGCCAACGCCGCCAACGCCATTCGCAGATCGCCTGGGGGTACGACGTCGAGCTCGCTGCGGAGCCGGCCCGACGAGCCACCGTCGTCGGCGACCGTCACGACCGCCGTCACGTGCGGCGTCAACCGGCGCAGGGCCGACAGCGTCGCATACAAACCGTGGCCGCCACCCAGCGCGACGATGCGTGCATTCATTCGCGGCCCAGATCCCGGTGCAGAACCCGCACCGTCAGATCGCCGTCGCCACCGAGGCGCCCCGCGAGGGCTTCGGCGATGGCGACGCTGCGATGCTTGCCGCCGGTGCAGCCGATCGCGACGGTCATGTAGCGCTTGCCCTCCCTGCGGTATCCGTCGATGACGACGTCCAGAAGCCGATGGTAGGTGTCGATGAAGTCCGTCGCCCCCGGTTGGCCGAGGACGTAGTCGCGCACCGCCGGGTGCTGACCGGTGTGAGGGCGCAACTCGTCGACCCAGTGCGGGTTCGGCAGGAAGCGGACGTCCATGACGGTGTCGGCGTCCATCGGCAAGCCGTACTTGTAGCCGAACGATTCGACGGTCACGTTGGTGTGGGCCACGGTCTCCGCGGCGAACGCTCGCTCGATGGTCTCCCGGAGGGCCGGCACCGGAAGGGACGACGTGTCGATCACCAGATCGGCAGCCGCGCGGATGGGAGCCAGCATGGTGCGCTCCGCGGAAATGCCCTCGCCCAGAGTCTGATTCCCCTGCAGGGGGTGGCTGCGACGGTTCTGTTCGTAGCGGCGGACCAGGATGTCGTCGGACGCTTCGAGGAACAGCACGCGGGGGGTGATGCCGCGGGTGGCGAGATCGTGACGCACCCACTCGAGGTCACCGGTGAACCCGCGGGAGCGCACGTCCATCACGACGGCGAGCTGGGTGATGCGCGACCCCGCCGCCAGACCAAGCTCGACCATTCTGGCGATGAGCTCGGGCGGCAGGTTGTCGGCGACGTACCAGCCGAGGTCTTCGAGGACCTTGGCCGCGGTGCCGCGGCCCGCCCCCGACAGTCCGGTGACGAGGACGACGTCGATCCCGGCCGCTGGCAGATCCTCGCCGTGGCCTTCGTGCGGATCGGTCATGCGCGATCCGCCTCCAGCTTCTCGCTCGTCGTCATCCCCTGGCCCGTCATCGATACCTCGTCCTTGATCGTAGGCACGCCGAGTGCCTCCAGGACGGCGTTCGCCGTGGCCACTCCGATTCCCGGCACCGCGGTGATCTCTTCGACGCTGGCGTCCTTCAACCGAGCCACCGACCCGAAGTGAGTCACCAACGCCTTTCGCCTGTGCTCCCCCAGTCCCCGGACGGAGTCTAGTGCCGACGCAGTCATCCGCTTCGACCGCTTGCTTCGGTGATAGGTGATCGCGAAGCGGTGCGCCTCGTCACGCACCCGCTGCAGCAGGTAAAGCCCGTCGCTGTTGCGCGGCATGATCACCGGATCGGGCTGCCCTGGTACCCACACTTCCTCCAGCCGCTTCGCCAGACCGATGACGGCCACGTCGCTGATCCCCAGTTCTTCGAGGACCGCGGCGGCGGCGTTCACCTGGGGCGCGCCGCCGTCGACGACGAACAGGTTCGGCGGGTAGGCGAATCGTCTCGCCTTTCCGTCCTCGACGACGGGCGCCTGGGCGTCGGCCACGTGCCGTGCGAAGCGGCGCCTCGTCACCTCCGCGATGGATGCGACGTCGTCGGAGCGGCCGTCACCCGCCGCTTCGCGGATGGCGTAGTGCCGGTAGTCCGACTTGCGCGGCAACCCGTCCTCGAACACCACCAACGACGCCACCACGTCGGTGCCCTGGACGTGGCTGATGTCCACGCATTCGATGCGCAGGGGCGCCTCGGTGAGGCCGAGGAACTCTTGAATGCTTTGCAGCGCTTCGGATCTGGCGTTGAAGTCGCCGGCGCGCTTGAGCTTGTGCTGGGCCAGCTGGTCCTTCGCGTTGCGGTAGACGGTCTCGGCCAGCGCCTTCTTGTCACCGCGGGCGGGCACGCGAAGCTGCACGTTGGACCCGCGCAACCCGCTGAGCCAGGCCGCGAGTTCCTCGGCGTTGTCGGGTAGCACCGGCACCAATACCTGCCTGGGAACCAGGTTGGTGGCTTCGTCCACTCCGGCGGCGCCCCCGCCGCTCAGCTCGGCCTGGTCGCCGTAGAACTGGGTGAGGAACTGCTCGACGAGGTGCTCCTGCCCAGATTTTCCTGGCTCGCCAGACTTCTCGACGACCCAGCCGCGTTGGCCCCGCACCCGACCGCCGCGGACGTGGAACACCTGGACGGCGGCCTCCAGTTCGTCGTCGGCGAACGCCACGACGTCGGCGTCGGTGCCGTCACCGAAGACGACGGTCTGCTTCTCCAGCGCCCGCTTGAGTGCGCCGATGTCGTCGCGCAGTCGGGCGGCCCGTTCGAAGTCGAGCGCTTCCGACGCCGCGTTCATCTGCTGTTCCATGTCGCGGGCCAGGCGGTCGGTCTTGCCTGCCAGGAAGTCGCAGAAGTCGAGGACGATCCGCCGGTGCTCCTCGGCGCTGACCCGGCCGACGCACGGCGCCGAGCATTTGTCGATGTACCCCAACAGGCACGGTCGGCCAATCTGGTTGTGCCGCTTGAACACTCCGTTGGAGCAGGTACGGGCCGGGAAGACCCTGGTCAGCAGGTCGAGGGTTTCCCGGATCGCCCATGCGTGGGAGTAGGGACCGAAGTAGCGCACGCCCTTGCGGCGCGGACCGCGGTAGACGAACAGCCGCGGGTACTCCTCGTTGAGCGTGACGGCGAGGACGGGGTACGACTTGTCGTCGCGGTAGCGGATGTTGAACCGAGGATCGAATTCCTTGATCCAGTTGTATTCGAGCTGTAGCGCCTCGACCTCGGTGCCGACGACCGTCCACTCGACGCTGCCCGCGGTGGTCACCATCTGCCTGGTGCGGGGGGCGAGTCCGGATAGGTCGGCGAAGTAGGAGTTGAGGCGGCTGCGCAGGCTCTTGGCCTTGCCGACGTAGATCACCCGGCCGTGCGGATCGCGAAACCGGTAGACGCCGGGCTCGACGGGTATCGAGCCCGGAGCCGGCCGGTAGGTCGCTGGATCGGGCACGGGTTCCAGATTAGTTCGAGTCCCGACATCCGAACGCCATCGGACGGGTGCGGCTCGGGCCGGTCAGTTCAGTGCGTCGACGAAACCGCAGTACGCGGCGGCCTTCGCCTCGTAGTTGACGTATAGGTCATAACTGGCCGCCCCTGGCGACAGCAGCACGACGTCGACGTCGGGCAGCCCCGCCGCCACGCGTACCGCGGTCTCGAGGTCGTCGACGCGGTGGGTCCGGGTCGGATGGCGGCGCGCGAACTCGACTCCGATGGCCGCACCGTTGCTCGGCGATTGGATCAGCGACACCCGGCGCTCGCCGCTGCACAGGTACTCGTCGAGTGTGTCGTAGTTCAGCTGCCGATCCATGCCGCCGACGATCAGGGCGACGTGCTCGTCGGGACTCATCGCGCGCAAGGCGGCGGCGACGCTCTCCCCCGTCGTGGCGAGGGTGTCGTCGATCCACTGCACGCGTCCGGTGGTGCGGACGGTCTGCAACCGATGCGGCAGCCCACGATAGGTGGAGACGGCCGACTCGTATTCCTCTGGGGTCACGGCCCTGCCGAGCACCTCCGCGGCCGCGACGGCGGCCAGCGCGCCGTTGACGACGTTGTGTTCGTAGTTCATCACCGACTTGCTTGCCGTGCGTTCGACTCGGGCGGGGTCGACGAGCCGCACCTCCGGCTCGATCGGCGTCGCCCCAAGGCGCTCGAGGGTGGCGACCACCTCCGGCGTGGTGACCAACGAGCGGGCGCCCCGACGGAACACGTTCGCCTTCGCGAGGTGGTAGGAGTCCCGGTCGCCGTGCCAATCCAGATGGTCTTCATACAGATTGGTGATCACCGCCACGGCGGGCGAGGTGGTCAGCAGCGCCGCCTGCTGACTGGAGATTTCGGCGACGACGACCGCACCGTCCCCTGGCGACAGGTCCGAAAGGGGCGTGCCGATGTTTCCGGCGACGACGACGTCGACGCCCGCCCTGGCAAGTAGGTGCCCGAGGAACGATGCCGTGGTGCTCTTGCCCTTGGTGCCGGTGACGCCGATGGTGGCCGCGCCGTGCCGGGACATGAACCAGTCGGCGGCACTGGAGATTCGGATCCCGGAGCGACGCAGCTCCTCGAAGATCGGTTGCCGCCACGGCACACCGGGGCTGACGAACACCACGTCGCAGGCGCTCAACCGGGCCAGGTGCTCGGGGCCGCGGAACACCTCGAGATTCGGAATGCCCTCTGGCTCCTCGAACGGGCGGCGACCCATGTCGTCGACGGCCTCGATGCGGGCGGCACCGGCCGCGGCTGCCGTTCTCGCCATCGACACGCCCTCCCGACCGAAACCCCAGATCCCGACGGTCAGCCCGGCGAGGTCGGACGGGGCCGGGCTCACGGCAGGTCCAGCGCCGCCGCGTACCTCGCGGGGACGTAGTCGACACCGATCACGCCGCTCTGCTCGTCGACGGCGACCTTCTCGAGTTCATCACGGCGGGAACGGAATTCCTCTACCAACGGCACGCCGAGCCAGTCGTCGTCGTCGAGGACCGACACAAGCGACTCGGCTGCTTCGTAGTACTCGCCGACGCATTCGAACGGCTTGTGCACGCCGAGTCCGACGATGTCCTCGAAACCAGGCCGGTTGTCCAGGTCGTCGAACAGGTCGTGACCGAAGATCGCCTCCACCTCGGCGCGGCCCAACCGGGGCGCCATCAGGCAAAAGACGAACAGGCACTTGGGGCAGTGTCCGCACCAGGTGGCTCCTCGGCGGCCGGCGTCGATGGCGAACGGTCGGTTACAGCTGATGAAGTCGCGGAAGTACTGCGGACTGTTCTTGAACCGGTCGGCGATCTCCGATTCCGACAGTGGCCGCAGCAGGGAGAAGTAGCGGTCGGGGTTGAACCCGTACTGGCTCAGCGTGTCTCGTAGCAGCGTCTCGTAGGAGATGCTCTTGGACCACTGGTGGTTGACGTCGCGCCCCAGCCAGGTGACGTTGCCGACGTTGGACGACCGCTCGTTGGACAGGACCACGGGTCCGAGACCGTTGGCGTCGGCGACGATGAGTCCGATGACGCTGTTGATCGCCGTGACGGGGACGTGGCCGTTGTGGGCACCGCGTGCGTTGGCCTCGATCAGCGCGGGGTCGATGCGCCGCGTCACCCGCAGACTGTCGAGTCCGCTGATGTCGATGCAACGGTCGATGGGGTCGAACTTGTTCACGCTGAACAGGGTTGGGTGGAACCCGTGTCCCTTGAGCGCTTCGATGCTGACCACCGAATCCTTGCCGCCGCCGACGGGCACCAGCGGTTCGGCGTCGGCGTCCCATTCGTCGGCTCTCGCGTCGCCCGCGTCCGCGTCGGGACCCGTGACGGTGGGTGTCAAGGCGTCGGGAAGCGAATTGCGGTAGGCGAACTCACCGAGCCCGCCCGCGACGAGTTCACTCAGATAGTGACGCTCGAAGTCACGTGTCGGAAAGGCAATCTCGACGAGGGGCGGCGCGGCGGCCTTGAAGTAGCTCGGCGAGCAGGTCAGCGCAAGCAGTCTCAGCAACCGGTCGTCCGGGCGGCGATCACCCAGGGCGGCTCCGAAGTCGACCACCTCGGTGAAGGACACGTCACCGGAATCCTTGCCGCGCAACGTGTAGTGCGCGCGGAACACCCCGTCGGCCATGTCGTAGCCGTCGATGCTCATCGCCCGAAACGACGTCGGGTCGAAATCGGTCATGTCCACCTCACGAACGACGGTGCCGCCTCGGCTTCGAAGGGCAGGTGCACCCCGGCGAGTTCGGCGACGGGATGTGTTTCGAATGTCGGTGACACCCACCACGCGCGCACGCCGTCCGCAGGCGATTGGGCGGCCCTGGCGATCGGCACCGGCGCCCCGCAGCCGGTCAGTTGATCCAGGATCGAGGTGGGTTCGGGGTTCTCCACTCCGACGGCGCCGCGTGGCGTTTCCACCACCAGTGCGCCAAGGAGCGGTTCACCGCCGGACAGCGCGTCGGCGTAGCCGCGGCCGTTGAGCCAGCGTTCCCGTTGGTCGACCTCGCCTCGGCTGGTCGTCCGGGCCGCCATCCTTCGCCACTCCGGATCGGATGCGCGATGGGCGTGCGGCACCGAATCGTCGGCGCAGATTCGCACCGGCGTCGACCGCAGCGGCTGCACCGTGGCGCCCGTCACGACGACTTCGGATTCTCCGTCGGTCTCGACGATGACGACGCTCGCAGCGGCCAACGTGGCATCGGTGGTCGCGGCGAAGTCCGTCAGCGCGACGGTGACCGCGGCGGTTTCCGGCATGGCGATACCGAAGAATTCGGCGGGCTCCCGCAGGTACGACCAGATGCCGTCGACGTCGGGCCACCGCCCGTTGGCGATCGGAATCGTGATGGCGGGCAACGTCCCGGGACGCGTGATCAACTGGGTGGCGCGCACGTAGGGGGCGTCGGATTCCGGAGCGGTCACCGACGTGCGAAAATGGGTCACTATCAGCACATTCTAACGTATTGCCCTGAAGGAGCCATGCGACGCCGCATGAGTGCCCCCACTGTCACACGGCTCGTCGAAGCGGACTGGCGCGTGTTCGCGACGTTGCGTCTGCGCGCGCTGACCGACACCCTCGGCACCGGCGATCGGCAGTACCTCGAGGAACTGGCGTTCACGGCCGCTCAGTGGCGCCGGAGGCTGCGCGCCCACGCCCAATTCGCCCTGCTCGCCGGGGACGACCTCGTCGGCCTGATCGGCGCCCAACGTCAGAGCCCCGACGTGGTTTACCTGTATTCGCTATGGCTCGAGCCAGGCGTGCGGGGCCGCGGGCTGGGACGGGATCTGGTGCTTGCGGCGGTCGACTGGGCCAGAGGTCACCGGGCGCGCGTCGTGACGTTGCGCGTCGACGCCGACAACGCCGCGGCCCGTGGGGTCTACGAGCAGTTGGGCTTCGGCGTCGTCGAAGGCAATACCAGGGCCCGCCAGGCCAACGCCCATGAGACCGGGGCCAACGAGATCACGATGTCGCTGAGCGTCGGTTGACCTCGGCGCGGTATCGCGCCACCAGGGCCCGCACGGCGTCCATCGCGTCGACCGCGCGTTCCTTGTCGACCGACTGAATCGCCATCAGCGGGACGTACTCGTCGTCGGGCAGGTCGACGCGCGCCCAGCGCGCTCCCTTCGGGAACGACACGTCGACGACGTCCGACCACGGAATGAGGCGATAGCCCAACAGGTTTCGTACGAAGAGACCGTCGGGACCGACCCGAAGCCGCGGGCGGGCGAACATCAGGACCAGACATCCGATGATGACGCCGAGCACTCCGATGGCGACCTGATCGGCCGTCCGGAAGATCACCCCGGACGAGCCGACCTTGAGAAGGAACCCCACCGCAATGTGGGCGGCGGCGATCAAGAACGCGGCACCGTAGGCGAAGTACGGCGTCAGGTACGGCTTGACCTCGAGGTCGTAGGCCGGCGTGGTCACGGCTTCTTGCGCAGGTCGCGCAGCACCAGCGCCGTCGACAGGGCCGCGGCGGCCGCCTGGGCGCCCTTGTCCTCGGCGGACCCGGGCAACCCGGCGCGGTCGAGGGCCTGCTTCTCGTCGTTGGTGGTGAGGACGCCGTTGGCAACGGGGGTGCCCTCGTCGAGCGACACCCGCGTCAACCCCGCCGTGACGGCGTCGCAGACGTAGTCGAAGTGCGGCGTCTGGCCGCGGATGACGACGCCGAGCGCCACGACGGCGTCGTGCGTTTTCGCCAATTGCTGCGCGACGACAGGAATCTCGATCGCGCCGAGGACACGGACCACGTCGGGGTCGGTCACGCCGGAGGCCGCTGCGGTGCGACGCGCACCCTCCAGCAGGGCGTCACAAATAGTGGTGTGCCAGGTGCTGGCCACGATCGCCAGCTTCAGTCCGCCGGCGTCGACGGCGGGCATGTCGGGAACGCCTGCGGCACCACTCATTGCGCGGATCCCGCGTCGGTCCCCGCGGGAAGCGGATACACGGCGTCGTCGTAGTCGTCCAGACCGGTCAAGTCGTGCCCCATCCGGTCGCGCTTGGTCATCAGGTAGCGGATGTTCTCCGCGTTGGCCCGCACCGGCAGTGGCACCCGCTCGATGATGTGCAGCCCGTAGCCGTCCAGACCCACCCGCTTCGCCGGGTTGTTGGTCAGCAGCCGCATCGAGCGGACCCCGAGATCCACCAGAATCTGGGCGCCGATGCCGTAATCCCTGGCGTCGGCGGGCAACCCGAGCTTGAGATTCGCATCGACGGTGTCCTCGCCGGCGTCCTGGAGTTGGTAGGCCTGCAACTTGTGCAGCAGTCCGATGCCGCGGCCCTCGTGCCCACGCATGTAGAGCACCACGCCACGGCCCTCGCGGGCGACCATCGCCATTGCGGCGTCCAACTGCGGGCCGCAGTCGCAGCGCCGTGAACCGAACACGTCACCGGTCAAACACTCGGAGTGCACGCGGACGAGCACGTCGTGCCCATCGTGATCGGAACTGCCGTCGGATCCGCCACCGGTGATGTCGCCGCGCACCAAGGCGACGTGCTCGACGTCGTCGTAGATGCTGGTGTACCCCACCGCGCGAAACTCGCCGTGGCGAGTCGGGATGCGCGCCTCGGCGATTCGCTCGATGTGCTTCTCGTGCTTGCGTCGCCACTCGATGAGGTCGGCGATCGAGATGAGCGCCAGGTCGTGGTCGTCGGCGAAGACGCGCAGTTCGTCGGTCTGCGCCATCTCGCCCTCGTCCTTCTGGCTGACGATTTCACAGATGGCTCCCGCGGGCTGCAGACCGGCGAGCATGGCCAGGTCGACCGCGGCCTCGGTGTGACCGGGCCGGCGCAGCACGCCGCCCTCCTTGGCACGCAACGGCACCACGTGCCCGGGCCTGGTGAAGTCGCCGGCGACGGCGGCCGGGTCAGCCAGCAGACGCATCGTCGTGGCGCGGTCCGAAGCCGAAATCCCGGTACCGACGCCGAGCTTGGCATCGACGGTCACGGTGTAGGCGGTGCCGTGCTTGTCCTGGTTGACCGCGTACATCGGCAGCAAGCCGAGCCGATCGCACACCTCGCCGGACAACGGAACGCACAGGTATCCCGAGGTGTACCGGACCATGAAAGCGACCAGTTCGGGGGTCGCCTTCTCGGCGGCGAAGATCAGATCGCCTTCGTTCTCGCGGTCCTCGTCATCGATGACGACGACGGCCTTGCCCGCGGCGATGTCGGCTATCGCACGCTCGACGGAATCCAGCCTCGTCATCCTTGCCACCCTTGCCGTTCCGATTCGGAACCATCGTGCAACGCGTCATGCAACGTCGGTCAGTGTCCTTCAGTATGAACCAACCGTGGGCAGCACTTATTGCCTGCTCCCGCTGGAGCCCCTGAGCAGGGCCGACGTTCCAATCAGCGGCGGTGGAAAGTCGTCGCCGGCGATGCGGTCCCTAGCGCGGCGACTGCCCGAGTTCGGTCATCGGGACGCCGGTCTTGGTTTGGCCGTCGAGCTGGCGTTCGGCGCTGTGCTGGATTCGCTGGCTGGCGGTCGCGATCAGGCCACCGAGGGCGAGTTGACGCACCGGGCCCTTGTCTCGGGACAACTCGACCAGATCCTTCATCACCTGCTCGGCGACGAGATTCAGCTTTACGTTGTGGTCCTGGGATTGCTTGCGCAGCACGTCGAAGGCTTCGTCGGCGTCCACCCCGTAGACCAGCATCAGCATGCCCTTGGCCTGCTCGATGACGGCGCGACGCGCGGTGATCGCCCGAAGTGCCTCGGTGATTCGTTGCTCATCGCTGCCTAGCTCGCTGGTCGTCGCGTCGTCGTGCATCTCCCACTCCGGTCACAAGGCGTCATCGGCTGCATCCGGCAACGCGGACCGGCCGAAGTTGGCGTTGTTTACCCGCTATTCGACGCCGGCATGCCCGCGGATTGACTTTATTGAACGAAGTGTTCGGCATCTCAGCGTTCGGGCACGTCGCGAGGTCGAACCGAGGGGCTAGCCGTTCGGTTGATCCCGGTGGGACAGCAGCCGCTCGACGTACTTCGCGATCACGTCGACCTCGAGGTTGACCGCCGTCCCGACAGCAGCCCGCCCGAGGGTCGTCAGCTGCAGGGTGGTCGGGATCAGCGACACCTCGAACCAGTCCGCCCCGAGCCCCGACACGGTGAGAGAGATGCCGTCGACTGTGATGGACCCCTTCTCCACCACATACCTGGAGATTGCGTCGGGCAGCGAGATGCGCACCACTTCCCAATGCTCGGACGGCGTCCTGGTGAGGACCCGGCCGGTACCGTCGACGTGGCCTTGCACGATGTGTCCACCGAGCCTGCTGTTGACCGCGGCGGCGCGTTCGAGGTTGACCTGGCTGCCCACCGCCACACCCTGCAGGCTGGACCGGTTCAACGTCTCCGCCATGACGTCGGCGGTGAACGATCCGTCGGGCAACAGGTCGACGACGGTGAGGCAGACGCCGTTGACGGCGATCGAGTCGCCGTGACCGGCGTCGGTGGTGACGAGCGGGCCACGGATGACGAATCGAGCGGCGTCTGCGAGGTCTTCCTTGCCGACGACCTCGCCCAACTCTTCGACGATGCCGGTGAACATGCTCACCACGCTAGTCGCAGCTAGTCGCAGCGATGCTCAGAGCTGCTTCTCCCCGAAGTACGTGGCCACCGGATTGTCGTTGAAGTTGCCCACCGCGTGATAACCCTCACGCTCGTAGAACCCTTGCGCATGAGCCTGCCGAGGGCCGGTGTCGAGCCGGGCGGTCGAGTATCCGAGTGCGCGCGCGGCATCTTCCAAGGCGTGCAACAACTCTCGCGCCACTCCCTGCCCTCGGGCCGCCGGGACGACGTACATCCGCTTGATCTCGCAGGCTCCGTCTGGCAACCGCTTGAGCCCGCCACCGCACACCGCGACGTCGCCGCGGTAACCGACGAGGAACACCCCGTCGGGCGGCCCCAGCTCGGCGGGCCCGGCCTTGGGCATGTCGGGTGAGTCGAGGTCAAGACCACCGGAACCCCCGACGTCCCAGTACAGCTCGCGCATCTCGGCGAGCATCGCGGCGACGAGTGTGGCGGCGTCGCCGACGTCGGAGGGCACGGGGCGAAAGAGCACAGGAGTTGCCATCTCCACCCTTCTACCCTGTCCCCGCGGACGAAGTTCATTCGCTTAGACCCTCTACGATGCTTACATGCAGACGCGCCCTCGCATTGCCGTCCTCGTGTCCATCTTCGCTGCGCTCCTGCTCATCGCGGGTTGCAGCTCGTCGCCGGAGAAGTCCAACGCCCCACTCCCCGACGCGGCGGCGCTCCTCAAGGACTCCAACCAAACCACCAGCGCGCAGACGAGCGTCCACCTCGAGCTCGCGGTGACCGGCAAGATCCCCGAGCTGCCGATCGAAACCCTGACCGGTGACCTGACCAACGTCCCGGTGGTCGCGGCGCAGGGTAAGGCCAGCATCATCGCCTTCGGCCAGACCTTCAAGGACGTCGACTTCGTCGTCGCCGACGGCGACCTCTACGGCGCCCTCACGCCGGGCAGCTTCACCAACTTCGGGCCGGCATCCGAGATCTACGACGTGTCGAAGATTCTTAACCCCAAGGTCGGTTTGGCCAACGTGCTCGCCAACTTCGCCGATCCGAAGGCCGAGGATCGCGAGACGATCAACGGCGTGAACACCGTCAAGGTGAGCGGCAAGGTCAACGCCGCGGCCGTCAACGGGCTGGCCAACCTCGGTGCCTCCGGCGACGTCCCGGCGACCGCGTGGATCACCGAAGACGGCGACCACGCCCTGATCCGGGCCAAGCTCGACCCCAGCGAGGGCAACAGCGTTCAGATGACCCTGAGCGACTGGGGCAAGACCGTCACCGTCACCAAGCCCGCCGCGTAATGGCTCGCGTGATGTCCAAGACGCACGGCACCGCCGCACCCAAGGCGACCAACCGGCGGATCGCGATCAGCGCGGGCGGGCTCGCCGTCCTGCTCGGCGCGCTCGACACGTATGTCGTCATCACGATCATCAACGACATCATGCGGGACATCGGAATCTCGCTGAATCAAATTCAGCGCGTTACCCCGATCATCACGATGTACCTGCTCGGGTACATCGCCGCGATGCCGCTGCTGGGACGGGCCTCGGACCGCTTCGGCCGCAAGATGGTGCTGCAGGTCAGCCTGGCGGGCTTCGCCGCCGGGTCGGTGGTGACCGCGCTGTCGGACGACCTGTTCACCATCGTCATCGGTCGAGTCATCCAGGGCACGGCCAGCGGCGCGCTGCTGCCGGTGACCCTGGCACTGGCGGCCGACCTGTGGGCCGCCAAGGGCCGGGCCTCCGTGCTCGGCGGCATCGGCGCCGCTCAGGAGCTCGGCGCCGTCCTTGGTCCGCTCTACGGCGTCGCCGTGGTCTGGGCACTGACCTCGTGGCGTGACGTGTTCTGGATCAACGTGCCGCTGGCGATCATCGCCATGGTGATGATCCACTTCAGCCTGCCGTCGAGGGACCCCGACGAGCCGCGCGAGAAGGTCGACGTCGTCGGCGGTCTGCTGCTGGCCGTCGCCCTCGGCCTGATGGTCTTCGGCATGTACAACCCGTCACCTGACGGCAAGCAGGTCTTCCCGAGTTGGGGACTGCCGGTGCTAGGCGTGGCGCTGGTGGTGGCGATCGCCTTCTTCGTCTGGGAGAAGTTCGCCAAGACCCGGCTCATCGATCCCACCGGCGTGAAGTTCCGGCCGTTCCTCGCCGCCCTCGGTGCCTCGCTCTGTACCGGTGCGGCCCTGATGGTCACTCTGGTCAACGTCGAACTGTTCGGCCAGGGCGTGCTCGGCAAGGAGCAGAACGAAACCGTCCTGCTGCTGTTGTGGTTCCTCGGCGCGTTGCCCATCGGTGCCGTTCTCGGCGGCTGGATCGCCACCCGCATCGGCGACCGCATCGTGGCGTTCGTCGGACTGTTGATCGCGGCGTTCGGCTACTGGCTGGTGTCGCACTGGACCGTGGACGTGCTCTCGGAGTACCACAACCTGGTGCTGTTTACCCTGCCGAAGTTCGACACCGACCTGGTGCTTGCCGGCTTGGGCCTCGGACTGGTGATCGGGCCGTTGACGTCGGCGACGCTGCGCACCGTGCCCGGCTCTCAGCACGGCATCGCGTCCGCAGCGGTGGTCGTGTCGCGGATGATCGGAATGCTCATCGGGTTGGCCTCGCTCAGCGCGTGGGGGTTGTACAAGTTCAACCAGTACCTCGCCGAGATGCCGAAGCCCAAGGGGACCAACCTGATGGAGATCGGCGCGCAGCTCGCCGCCAACGTCCGCACCGCCTACACGATGCAGTACGGGCAGATCTTCTTCATCACCATGGTCGTGTGCGTGGTGGGCGCGTTCCTGGGCCTGCTGATCGCAGGCAAGCACGAACACGCCGAGGATCTCGACGCGTCGACCGACAGCGTCGGCGCGCAGAGCTAGCGGCTCAGCAGCGCTCGACGCCGGGGCTGATCAGTTTCAGTTCGGTTCTGGCGTCGGCCTCTTGGGCGTGCAGCACCGCGCGCAGCGGGCGGCACACCGCGTCGACGATGGTGGTGGGGTCGACGGGGCGAAAGCTGAGCCAGTCCTGCAGTGCAGTCATGCTCTTCGTCCTTTGAAAGATGGTTCCTTCGTTTCTGGGGTGCCAGAAGCAACGTGGGTCCAATTTTACGGACGCCACCGACACCCTTCCGGTCCCCGTGGGGCGGTTGAGGTCTCAAAGCGGTAACGAGTGTCCCAACGGAGGAATTCCACGCGTGACGCGAGTCACATTGGCGGCCAAGCGAATTGCAGATCTCACGCCGGCGAGGCTGGCACCAGGCTCATCCGGACATCGGGTCCGAGCCGAAGGACGCCGTCGTAGCGCCACCGTTGGGCCGCCACGATGCTCGCGACACCGACGTCGTCAACCGCGGCAATGGGGCCGCCCAACAGAATTGGCGCGACGTAGGCCAGGATGCGGTCGACGACACCGGCCCGCAGGAAGGCTCCCGCCAGGGTGGGTCCGCCCTCCAGCAGCACGGCCGTTCGGTCCGACAACGCCCGGATGACCTCGTGTGGGTCGCGGGTGCGGATCACCATCGTTCGCGAGTCGTCGTTGAGAACCTTGGCGTCCTGCGAGATGTCGCGCTCACCGACCACCACCCGCAGGGGCTGCCTGTCGGCCAGCGACCCGTCGGGCAACCGCGCCGTCAACGTCGGGTCGTCGGCGAAGACGGTGCCCGTCCCGACGACGATCGCGTCGGCGACCGCACGGAGCCGGTGCACGTCGGCCCTGGCCGCCTCGCTCGTGATCCACTGACTGCTGCCGTCGGCGGCGGCGCTGCGCCCGTCGATGCTCGAGGCGAACTTCCACGTGACGTGGGGCCGCCCGGTGCGCTGCCGGTGCAGCCATTCCCGAAGTGCACCGCCGGCGACGTCCTCGGCGAGCACCCCGACCTCGACCGAGATCCCGGCGTTGGTCAGCCGCTTCGCGCCGCCCGCGGCAACCGGATTCGGATCCGAGACGGCGTACACCACCGCCGCCACGCCTGCGGCGATGAGCGCGTCCACGCAGGGCGGCGTGCGGCCGTGGTGGGTGCACGGTTCGAGGGTGACCACCGCCGTGCCACCGAGCGCCCGCTCCCCCGCCCGGCGCAGCGCGACGACCTCGGCGTGTGGCCCACCGGTCGGTTGCGTAGCACCGACCCCCGCGATGTGACCGTCGCGGTCCAGAATCACCGCGCCGACGGGCGGATTCGGATAGGTCGTGCCCTTGACGCCGTCGGCCTGGGCGATGGCCGACCGCATGGCGTCGTCGTAGTTCATCGCTGTGGTCAGGCCAACAGGTGTTTGGACGCCGCGGCGGCCTGACGACGGAGGTTCTCGACGGCCAGCCCGGGGTCGGCAGCGCCGAAGACCGCCGAGCCCGCCACGAAGCAGTCGACGCCCGCCTCGGCCGCAGCCTCGATGGTGTCGGCGTTGATCCCTCCGTCGATCTCCACGACGATGGTCAGCTCCCCCGCGTCGACCAGCCGCCTGACAGCGGCGACCTTCGACAGCACCTCGGGCATGAACTTCTGGCCGCCGAACCCGGGTTCGACGGACATCACCAACAGGGTGTCGAACTGGCGGAGGATCTCGAGATACGGCTCGATCGGGGTGCCGGGCTTGACGCTCAGCCCCGCCTTGGCGCCTGCCGCCCTGATGTCGCGGGCGACGGCGACCGGGTCGTCGGTGGCCTCGGCGTGGAAGGTCACGTTGTAGGCACCCGCCTCGGCGTACGGCGGCGCCCACCGCGCGGGGTCGTCGATCATCAGGTGGCAGTCCATCGGGATGTCGGTGGCCTTCAGCAGGCTTTCCACGACGGGCATGCCGAGCGTCAGGTTCGGCACGAAGTGGTTGTCCATCACGTCGACGTGCAGCCAGTCGGAGCCGGGGACTTTCGCGGTCTCGTCGGCGAGGCGCGCAAAGTCGGCGGCAAGGATCGACGGCGCGATCATGGGTTTCGGCATGGCGGCAAGCTTAGGGGTCAGTGGGTTCGCGTCATCGCTGCACGCGCAACGCGGCCGCGAACATGGCGTCCGTCCCGTGCCGATGCGGCCACAGCTGAACGTACGGTCCTGGCCCGAGGTCGGGCATCGGCTCCCTGCCCGCGTCGAACAACGGTCGGGCGTCGACGGCCGTCACCGGCTGTCGGCGCAACGCATCGGCCACCACGCCGACGGTCTCCGCGAGATGCGGTGAGCACGTCGCGTACAGCACGATGCCTCCGTCGCGGGTCAACGCGATCGCGGCGGCGAGCAGCTGCTTCTGCAGTTTGGCCAGGGCGGGGACGTCACCGGGCTGACGACGCCACCGCGCCTCGGGTCGGCGCCGCAACGCGCCGAGGCCCGTGCACGGCGCGTCGACCAGCACCCGGTCGAAGGACTCGGCAGGCAGCCCGGTCTCGCGGCCGTCGACCCTGAGCACCTCGACGTCAAGGCCGCGCAGGGTCTGCTCGACCAGCTCGGCACGATGCGGTGTGGGCTCGACGGCCGTCACGCGGGCTCCCGTGCCGGCGGCGACGGCGGCCAGGATCGAGGCCTTGCCACCGGGGCCTGCGCACAGGTCGAGCCAACGCTCGTCGGTGCCCTCGACGGGTGCGAGGGTCAGCGCGCGGGCGACGAGCTGACTGCCCTCGTCCTGAACCTGGGCTTGCCCGTCGCGCATCGCGTCGAGCTGGCCAGGGTCACCGCCCGACAGGTACACCGCGTACGGGGAGTAGCGGCCCACTTCTCCGTCGACGGCAAGTGCCAGGTCCTGCGCCGTCATGACGCCAGGCCTGGCGGCGAGGTGCACCAGCGGCCGGTCGTCGTCACTGGCGAGCAACGCCCTCAGTTCGCCCGCGTCGGCACCGAGTGCGTCGGCGAACGACTGCGCGATCCACCGGGGGTGTGCGTAGGTGAAGGCAATGTTGCCGACCGGATCCGTGTCGGCGGACGGCGCCAGTTCCGCGACCCAGGACGCTTCGTCACGGGAGGCGATGGTGCGCAGCGTGCCGTTGACGAAACCCGCACGGGCCGTGTCGAATTCGATCGCGGCCTGCTCGACGGTGGTGTCGACCGCGGCGTGGGCGTCGACCCGAGTGCGCAGCAGTTGATAGGTGCCGAGCCGCAGCAGGTCGAGCAGGGCGGGGTCGATGCGTTCTAGCGGGCGGTTCGCCGCGTGCACGATGACGGCGTCGAGCAGGCCCTGTGCGCGGCAGGCGCCGTAGGCGAGTTCGGTGGCGAAGGCGGCGTCGCGCCCCGAGATGTGCCGTTCGCGGAGCAGCGTTGGCAGCACGAGGTTGGCGTAGGCGTCTCGTTCCGAGACGGCCCGCAGCACGTCGAAGGCGGCCTGGCGCGCGGGGTCGAGCGGCTTGCGGGCGCGGCGCTTGCCCTGGGGCCGGGTCACCGGGCGCACGCGTTCTCGTCGAGGCGGGCGCCCCTGGCCCAGTCGGCGGCCTTCATCGGCTTCTTGCCGGGTGGCTGAATCTCACCGAGCAGCACCGGGTCCGACGACGTTCCCACGTGAACTCCTTGGCGGTCGACGCGAATCATGCCGGGAAGCAACGGGTCTTGCTCATCCTGTGTGAGGCTCACCGGACCCACCTTGATCCGGAGGTCTCCGATCATGGTCCACGCACCGGGGTTGGGGGTCACCGCGCGAATCCTACGGTCGACGACTTGGGCGGGCAGGTCCCACCGCACCCGCGCCTCCTCGACGGTGATCTTCGGTGCGACGGTCACGCCGTCGGCGGGCTGCGGGACCGCCGTGAGCGAACCGTCGGCGATGCCGTCCATGGTCCGTTCCAGCAGCATCGCCCCCGAGATCGACAGGCGGTCGAGGAGGTCGCCCGCTGTGTCGGTGGGGCGGACGGTCTCGGTCACCACGCCGAACACCGGCCCGGAGTCGAGGCTCGGCTCGATGAGGAACGTGGTGGCACCGGTCACCTCGTCGCCCGCGGCGATCGCGGCCTGTACGGGCGCGGCCCCTCGCCATGCGGGGAGCAACGAGAAGTGCAGGTTGACCCAGCCAAGACGCGGAACGCCCAGCAGTCCGTCCCGCAGCAATGCCCCGTAGGCGACCACGGCGCAGCAGTCGGGGGCCAGGTCGCGCAGTTCGGCCACGAATTCCTCGTCGTTGGGCCGTGAGGGGCGCAACACCGGGATGCCCGCGTCGAGAGCGAACCGAGCCACCGGTGACGGTGCCGGCTTGCCGCGCCGACCCGAGGCGGCGTCGGGTCGCGTCAGCACGGCGATCACCTCGTGGTGTGGGGAGTCGACGAGGCGCCGCAGTGAAGGAAGAGCGGGTTCTGGGGTGCCCGCGAAGATGATTCGCAATTCTCAACCGTTGATGTGGTAGTACTCGCGTTCGGACACCCCGGCCAGGGGGGCGACGAACATCCACGGGATCGTGGTGAGGGATTTGTTCAGCGTGGCGACCGCGTCGTTGTAGTACTGGCGGGCGAACGCAAGCTTGTTCTCGGTGTCGGCGAGGTTTTCCTGGAGGTTCAGGAAGTTGTTCGAGGAGTTGAGCTGCGGGTAGCTCTGGCCGAGTGCGAGAAGCGGTCGCAGCGCGCTGTCCAACTCGTGCTCCGCGGCGCTGCGGTCGGCGATCGACTTGCCTGCTGTCGCGGTGGTCAGGGCGGCGCGCGCGTCGGTGACGTGGTCGAGCACGCCCTTCTCGTGGGCGGCGAAGGTCTGCACCGTGTGCACCAGGCTGGGGATCAGCGACGCCCGGCGGGTCAGTTCGACGTCGACGCCGGCCAGCGCCTCGGAGACGCGAACGTCCGCCGAACGAATCTTGTTGTAGCCCAACACAAAACCCGCCAGGACCAGCACCAGAAGCACCACGACCAGAATCAATATGGAACTCACCACGAGCCTCCTCCTCCCCCGCCGCCGCCTCCGCCGCCACCGCCGCTGAAGCTGCTGCTGCTGCCCGAGGAGGACGACGACGACTGCGACGCGGTGTAGGCGCCGATGGACGACGACAACGCGGACTCGAAGCTGTCGAAGTCCGGGCCACCGGAGTGGCCACTCACCGCGTAGCCGCCCGACGTCGTCGACGACGGGTACCAATCTGGTTGCGGGGCAAGGGTTCCCACGGTGTCGCTGTACTTCTTGGCCCAGAGGGCCGCGGCGCCGCCTGCGATGGCGAACGGGATGTAGGCCGTGTAGAGGTCCTTGCGCGCCGCGAAGTCGAATCGCGTCTCAGCCGAGTCGGTGGACAGCAGACGGTGGAATCCGCCTGCCTGCGACCACAACTGACGTCCGGCAGCGGTCCGACGCTTTCCGACGCCGTCGGCCCAGGAGCCCCGGGAGAACAGGAAGAACGCGATGAACGGCAGGCCCCACATGGTGGCCGGGAAGCCCCACCGGAAGAAGCCACAGACGGCCAAGATGACGGACAGCCCGTTGGCCGACCGCACCCACAACTCCTTGCGGCGCGTGACCATCAGCTTCTCGTCCAGCGCCCACTTCCGAACCGCCACGGTCATGTCGGTCTTCGCCTTGGAGAGCTTCTTCCCAGCGGAGACCGTCTTCTTGGCTTCGAACTCCCTGCCGGGGCCCATCACCTTCAGCGCCGACCCTACGGCGATCGCGACCGGGTCGACGTCCGCCCAGGCGGCGGCTTCGGCGGTGCCTCGGACGTTCCATTGCTTGTCGTTCACCTGCTCGAGCTCGACGAGTTTGCGCTCGGCGAGGTGGAACAGCGTGGCCGTCAACCCGTTCTTGGGCACCTCTTCGGTGCGGATGTACTCGGTTTGCACGGGCCCCAGTCCGAGGGGCGGCGCATATTGCACGGGGAAGCCGGGGTCCGGCTCGACCGTGGTGCGATACCAGAGGTGTGCCAGCAGCGCGCCGGCCACCGACAGACCGAGCACCCACACCACGCCGCCGATCGACCGGCCGAGGACGCGATCCCACTCGTAGGACCATGGCAGGCTGGCGCGCGGCGGAGTTGGGACGTCGACTCCGGCACGCAGGGTGACCGGCGTACGGGGTGCGAGGTTGGCGGCGCTGAGCTCGATCGTGCTCCCCGACACCGTCAGCCCGTCGCACGCTCGGCCCGTGCCGAAGCCGACGGAGCATTCGGCACCGGTGACGTCCGCGGGCATAGTGACCCGCACGCGCACCCGGTCGATCTCGTTGTTCCACGACGGGGCGATGACGTTCCAGAAGAACGCCGACGTCGAGTCGGGGTCCCCGACGACCTTGGCGAAGCTGCGGTTCTCGCCGACGGCGCCAGGGTCGAGGACGCCGGCGATGGAATATCGCAGCTCGTAGACGTGGGTTCCCGGTGACAGCGTGTTGTCGGCGTCGCCGATCTTGGCGACGCGGAACCGGTCGCCGGTCTCCCACAGCAGTTGATACGGCACGGGCTGGCCGTCCATCAGGATGGAGGTGACGGTGGGTTCTTGGCGCACGCGCGGACTGTTCTGGTTGGCGACGTCCCAATAGCGGAAGAGGCCGTGCCGTCCCGACGGAAACTCCCCACGAATGGTTTCGACGGCGTTGAGACGTCCGTCGGCGGCGACGGTGAAGTCGGCCTGGTAGTCGCTGATCACGACGGGATCGTCGGCCGCGACGGAGGCGCCGACGCTCCCGAACGCCAGGGGCCAGAGCAGTCCGGCGGCAATCAAGATCACCAGGACGAGCCAACCGAAGATCCGCTTCACTGCACCTCCCCCTGCCTGCCCGCCCGTTGGGTCGGACTCACCCTATGTGCAACGGGTCGATCTGCACACGAACGGGCGGTTGGTCGTGGCGGGCGCTGAAGACGCCGGTGGCGCGGCGAAGTGCCGAGGCCAATTCGAGGCCGGTGTCCCGGGGAACTCGGACCAGCATGCGGGCCACCTCGGCGTCGCGGTCGGTTCCCGGCAGCGCGCGGGCTCCCGGCGGCAGGTCGACGGGACCGAGGACCTCGGAGCTCTCGGGCAGCCGGGCCGCCTCGAGCAAAGCCGCCACGGCCGCCGGCGGGCCGTCGACTGCGGCCATGTGCGACGCGGGCGGCAAGCCGACCTCGGCCCTGGCGGCGAGCTCGGACTCGGCGTGGCCAACGGGATCCCAGCGGATCAGCGCCTGCACGGTCGGAATCGCGGATTCGGCGACCACGGCCACCACGCCGCCGTCGCCGCGCCGCCGGACCAGGGCGGCGGCGGCCATCCACCGGCGCAACGCGTCCTCAGATGCGCGCAAGTCCTGTCGCCCGAGCAGCGCCCAGCCGTCCAGCAGCAATGCCGCGCCGTAGCCACCGATAGCCGCGGGTTCGGCCCCGGGGGTGGCCACGACCAGCGACGGCGCGGCCGGAACTTCGGCGACCATCGCGTCGCCGCCGGAGGTGACCACCGTGGTGCCGGGAAAGGCGCGGCCCAGTTCCTCGGCCGTCCGCCGGGCTCCGACGACGACGGCCCGCACGGCGTCGGAACCGCACCGCACGCAGCGCAGGGTCGGCTCGATGCGACCGCACCACCGGCAGACGGCACCCGCTGCGCGGTCCGGCAGCGACATGGGTCCGGTGCAGTGCCTGCATCTGGCGATGGTTCGACACTTCCCGCAGGCCAGCGCCGGGACGTAGCCGCGCCGGGGAACCTGCACCAGCACGGGATGCCCCGATCGAAGCGCTGCCCGGGCCGCGTCGAGCGCCATCGTCGGCAACCGTGCGGTGTGCGCGGCGGCGTCGCGTTCCTGGGTGAAACCGCTGTCGTCGAGCGCGACCACCCGAGGGGTCCGCGTCCGCACCGTCGGCCGGGTGGCCACCAGATCGTGGGCCCAGCGGCTGGCGACCAGCGCCTGCGCCTCGGCGGTCCTGGCGTAGCCGCCGATCAGCGCGGCGCAGCGCAGCTGGTGGGCGCGCAGCATCGCGACCTCGCGCGCATGCGGGTACGGCGATCTCGGCTCGCCCAGCGTGTCGTCGCCGTCGTCCCAGACCATTACCAGTCCGAGGTCGGCGACGGGCGCGAACACCGCGCTGCGGGTGCCGATGACGAACCGGGCGTGCCCCCGCAGCACAGACAGCCAGCGGCGATACCGCTGCGAGGGACCGAGCCCCGCCGAGAGGGCGACCGTCGTCCCCTCCCCGACGTGCCGGACCGCGGCCGCGTACAGCGCGTCGACGTCGCGCTGATCGGGGACTACGGCCAGCACCGAACGGCCGGACTGGACGACCACCGCCGCGGCCTCGGCGAGCCGGTCGGTCCACGGCTCGCCGGGCAACGCCTGCCACACCGCGCGAGCGGCCCGTCCCTCGGCGAGCGCATCGAGGAACTGGGTGCCTCCGTGGTAGTCGCCCCACGCCGACGGGTCGACGGTCGACGGGGCAGCCTGGGGAGCCTCGGGGACGGGCTGCTTCTCGACGGTCGCGTGCCGTGGCGGCACCGCGAGCCGCAGAACGTCGGGTCGGGTACCTGCGTAGCGGGCGGCGACGGCGTCGACCAGGCGTCGAACCTCGGGTGTGAGGACCCGTTCGCTGGACACCACGCGATCCAGCCAGCCCAGCTTGCCGTCGTGGTCGGTCTCGGATCGCCGTTCGAGGATGAACGCGTCCACCAGCCTGCCGTGGAAGCGCACCTTTACCCGCACCCCCGGCTGCGCGTCGTCGGACTGATCGGCGCTGACGAGGTAGTCGAAGTCCCGGTCGAGATGTGGCACCGACAGCATGGGGAGCACCCTGGCGATGGGCTCGTGCTCGGCCGCCTGCCTGATGTCGGTCACTCGGGTTGTGTAACAGAGAGTCCCGACGCCGTCCGACCGCGGCCGAAGAACAACCCGGCGGTTATCAACAGCAGCGATGCCGCGTAGGCCCACCAGATCGGCACCGCCAACGCCTCGGAATCGAGCACGAAGCGCCCGATCCCGATCATCCCGTCGGACACCGCGAAGCACACCGCACCAAGGGCGGTCCACGGCGTCGGAAGGTCGGCCAGCAGTGCCGCGCACACCATCGCGGCGAGCACCACCATGTAGAGGACGACCGGGATCGCCATACCCTCGAGGATCAGTCGGGGCCAGAACCAGGCCAGCAGCGTCACACACGCCACGCAGACCACGACGGCGGTCGCGACCCTGGCGGGAACCCTGGCGGCCAGCGGCAACAGCGCCGCCAGGAAGCACAGGTGCGCCACGAGGAACGCGCCGAGCCCGAGGACGAACGACGGCTCCCACCACGGCATGGCGAGGAAGAAGTCCCCCGCCGCCGAGAACACCAGGGCAGGCACCAGCCACCGACGTTCTCGCCGGACGGGGTGACTCAGCGCGGCCGCCGCGAGCAGCACCGCGGCCAGCGCCTTCACGGCGGGTTGGGCGCCGAACTGACCCGTCAGCTCGGCACCCGCGGGCGAGCGCAGCGCCACCACGACGAGGAAGACGCCATACCCCGCGCCGACGACCGCCGCTGCGCCCCACAGGGTTCGCGTGGCGCGCGATGCGTACCGTGAGCCGATGCCCGAATCAGCCGACAAACCGCCTCTTGACGCCATCCTGCAGAAGGTACTGGAAGCCGTTCCCTTCCAGTTGACGACTGAGGGTGGGCCCGAGGCGGCCCGCGCGCGGTTCCGCGACCTGCCGCGGCACCCGGTGCACCAGGAGTTGCGCGTCGAGGACCGCACGGTCGACGGTCCCGGCGGGCCGGTCCCGATCCGGTTGTACTGGCCGCCCGAGGCCGACGCCGGTCCCGTACCGGTGGTGATGTTCTTCCACGGCGGCGGCTGGGTGGTCGGCGACCTGGACAGCTACGACAACGACGCCCGCCGCCACGCGGTGGGCGCGGGCGCGCTGGTCGTGTCGGTGGACTACCGCCTGGCACCCGAGCACCCGTATCCGGCGGCGGTCGACGACGTGTGGGCCGCAACCCGATGGGTCGCCGAGAACGCCGCCGACGTCGGCGCCGACCCGACCCGATTCGCGGTGGCGGGCGACTCGGCCGGCGGCAACCTCGCAGCGGTGGTGGCGCAACTGGCCCGCGACGCGGGCGGGCCGACTATCGCCTTCCAGCTGCTGTGGTACCCGGCGACGACCTGGGACACCACGCTGCCGTCGTTCACCGAGAACGCCGACGCCCCCATCCTCGCGGTGGACGCCGTCGCCGAGTTCTCCCGCTGGTACGCCAAGGGCCAGGACCTCAGGAACCCACCCGCGACGTTGGTGCCCGGTCGGGCGACGAACTTCGCCGCGTTGGCACCGGCATACATAGCGGTGGCGGGACACGACCCGCTGCGCGACGACGGCATCCGGTACGGCGAGCTGCTGAGCGCCGCCGGCGTCCCCGTCGAGGTGCACAACGCCGAGACGCTGGTGCACGGCTATCTGGGCTACGCGGGGGTGGTGCCCGCCGCCACCGATGCCGTCGAACGCGGGTTGTCCGCGTTACGTCGCGCGCTAACCTGAGGCACATGACGGAGACCACGTCCGAACGACCCGGCATCGATCCGATTCTCAAGATGCTCCTCGACGCGGTACCGCTCGAGTTCACCGTCGACGACGGTGTCGAGGTAGCCCGCGAGCGATTTCGCGCGGTCAAGCCGCCCGCGGAGATGTTGCCGGACATGCGAATCGAGGAGCGGACGGTCGGATACGGCGAGCTCGCCGACGTTCCGGTCCGCATCTACTGGCCGCCCGTCGAGGCCCACACCGACCTCCCCGTGGTGGTCTTCTACCACGGGGGCGGCTGGGCGATCGGAGATCTCGACACCCACGACCACGTGGCGCGGGCGCATGCGATCGGCGCCGAGGCGATCGTGGTGTCGGTCGACTACCGCCTGGCACCCGAGCATCCCTTCCCCGCGGGCGTCGACGACGCCTGGGCGGCGCTGCGGTGGGTCGCCGACCACGCCGTGGAACTGGGCGGGGACCCGACCCGGATCGCCGTCGCGGGCGACTCCGCCGGTGGCAACCTGTCGGCGGTGATGGCATTGCGGGCCAGGGATGCCGGCGGACCCCCGTTGGCGTTTCAGTTGCTGTGGTATCCGGTGGCGGTCGGTGATCTCTCTGCGCCCTCGTTCACCGAGAACGTCGACGCCCCGATCCTGAACGCGGACGTGATGACGGCTTTCCTGACCTGGTACCTGCCGGGTCTGGACATGTCCGATTCCACGACCCTCCCGACCGACGTCGCCCCCGCCAACGCGGAGACGCTCGCCGGCCT